>ERZ795053.7109-NODE-7109-length-10884-cov-4.689537_pt1 | contig 10884 bp, 9 predicted proteins | sample MGYA00375137_ERZ795053 | MGnify/ENA primary metagenome ERZ795053 (study PRJEB30182, sample SAMN05720284) | activated sludge metagenome | isolation source: Anaerobic digester | place: Hong Kong | collected 2014-12-17 ... | reverse complement strand
CCGGTGATCGGGAGGCCACCCATTCCGGTCAGGAACGTCGCCATGTGCGGGGTGGCCATGTGCGTGGCCATCGCCTCGTCGGACTCCCACTCCTCGTAGACCCGGAACACGCCGGGCTGCGACGGATCGGTCCAGAACCCGTAGGTGATGTTGCCGTCCTCGGCCAGGGTGGCCTCGACCAGAGGGCCGATCAACGCCACCGCGGCGTCGTGTCCCTCGGGCTCCATGGAGATGATTCCGCTCACGATCAGCATGTCCGGACTGTAGCCAGGCGCCGTGGATCGAGGGGGTGGTCAGGCCGACAGAGCGGTCAGGATCGAGGAGAAGGTCGCCCCGAAGGTGGCGGGGTCGACCGGGGTGTCCGCGTTGGCCACGTTGCCCAGGACGACGACGTCGCCCTTCTGGGCGATGGCGTTGGTGGACGAGGTGAAGCCCGCGGGCTGGGACGGGGCCCCGGCCACGAAGCTGTTCCAGCGGACGTCGTCGCCCAGGCCCAGGTCGACCGCCCGGTGCGCGACCTCGATCCGGTCGTGGTCGAACGGCTTTCCGTCGGAGCGGAACCCGTGGCAGTCGTCGCCGGTGACCCCCTGCTCGAGGGAGAAGACGTTGAACGCCTCGACGGCATCCCTCTCCGAAGCGAACTTGAGGACACGGACAACCGCCTGGTGGCCGGACCACGTCGCCCGCTTCTCCCACCATCCGGTGACGGTGAGCGGCCAGGAGACGATCGCCAGGCAGTCCTCGTCCAGCTGCGGGTTGAACGCCTGCCAGCGGAACCGGACGGGCAGCTGCGCAGCGAACGGCGGCGGCTGGTCGGACACGACCACGCCCGATCCGAACGTGCCGAGGACCTGGGACCCGTCCCCGAGGCGGGCGTTCACCTCGGCGTTACGGTCGCTGGCGCCCGGAACGTTGAACTCGATACCCGGCTGGAACCCGGCACTCGGGGTCCCCCGGACCTCTTCGGGCCAGGTCGTGGAGGTGGACCCGGACGTCGTCACCTCGGTCCCGTCGTCAGCGCCCCGCACGAGGGCGAACACGACCACGCCGACGAGCACGGCGGCGACAACCACTGCCACGGCCAGGGCCACCGGTCGGCGGGAGCGACGGCGCTGCGGAGGGGGCAGGGTGTCGCCGGCCCGCCCGGACCCGGCCTCCGCCGTTCGGGCCGGGGCGGTCCCCACAACGGACGAGCGTGCCGACGACCCGTGATCGGTGGCCGGGCGCGGATCCTGCACGGACTCGTCGGAGTCGAGCGGTTCGATCACCACCAGCGGGGTGGGGTCCAGACCCAGGGTCCGCTGCGCGCTGCGAAGCTGCTCCCCCAACTCCAGCGCGGTGGCGGGCCGTTGGTCCGGATCGGTCGAGAGGCCCGCTTCGACGACCGTGGCGACCACATCGGGCACCCGGCCGCGGTCGAGGCGTCGACGGTCGCCCCGCGCCATGCGCCCGAGCACCAGCAGCGGGCTGTCGGTCGGCTCGCCCAACGACGCTCGACCGTCGAGGAGCTCGAACAGCGTCGAGCACAGCTCGTACACGTCGGTGCGGGGCGTGATCGCACCGCCCTCGAACAGCTCGGGGGCGGCGTGCAGCGGTGTGAGCAGCGGCGCCCGGGTGGTGGCGGTCGACGACATCAGCCGGGCGATGCCGAAGTCGGCCAGAGCGACGTCACCGGTGCGGGTGCGCAGCACGTTGGCCGGCTTGATGTCGCCGTGGATGATCCCGTGAAGGTGGACCGAGTGCACACCGCCGGCGAGTTGCACCCCGACCCGGAGCACCTCGGCGAACGGGATCGGACCGTCGGCGACCAGCTCGTCGGCCAGCGTGCCCCCGGGCAGGTACTCCATGACGAGGAACGGCCGCTCGTCGTCGATGAAGCCACCGTCGAACACCGACACCACGTTGGGATGAGGCGACAGGCGACCCAGGGTGCGGCACTCGTTGAGGAACAGCTTGCCGACCAGCTCGGTCTGACCGGGCAGGTGGAGGACCTTCACCGCCACGGGTCGGTCGAAGCGGGTCTGGGTACCCAGGTACACCACGCTCGACGCGCCCCGACCGATCACGCGGTCGAGGGCGACCCCCGGCACCTCGACGTCGTCCCCACCCACGGCCACGGCCGACCAGGGTACGGGACACGCCGTCGTGGGATCGAGCCGTCAGGGGGGCGCGGGCAGCGCGTCCAGGTCCGCCACCACGACCAGGCGGCGGTCGACCATGTGGCGGACCAGGCGGGCCCGACGGCTGGTGGCGAGCACGCCCGACTCGCCCTGCATGCCGTCGACGCCCTGCTCGGCCAGGCGACGACACAGGTAGTCGAGCTTGCGGTTGAACTTGGAGACGGTCCACCCCAACCGGCGGGCGATCTCCTTGTTGCTCGGGATCTCGGACTGCCAGTCGGTGCGACCCCGCAGCAGCGGCTCGGCGAGCGCGGCGACCAGCATCCGCTGCTCGTCGTTGAGGTTGATGGTGGCGAACTCGACGGTGTCGGACGCGACCGACACCCCCAGCTCGAGCGGGGTCGGCTCGGCGAGCGCGCCGCCGATCTCGTAGCTGGCGGGACCGGCGTCGAAGGCGACGACGAACTCCTCGAAGCCGATCGGGGCCTGGTCCGATGGGGCGAGCTCGGTCCTCGACGAACCGTCGCGGTCGATGACCCGCAAGGTGATGTGGCGCCCCAGGTTCTGCAGGAACCAGACGTCACCCTGGGCGGCGAAGCAGCCGAGCACCCGGTGCAGGTACTGGTTGTCGGCGTCGACGATCAGATCCGCGGCGCGGCCGAAGGTCAGCGTCTCGCCCGGTTCGACCTGGATCTCCTCGCCCAGGAAGTCGAGGAAGAGGCTCCCCACCCCGTCAGCTCCCCGACTCGACCGACTCGCCGGACGGGGAGTCGGGACGCTCACGCTCGGGCGGCTCCGGGCGCAGAGTGGGGAAGAGGACCACGTCACGGATCGACGAGGTGCCCGACAGCAGCATGACCAGTCGGTCCATCCCGATGCCGAGTCCGACCGTCGGCGGCAGGCCGTAGTCGAGGGCCCGGAGGTAGTCGGCGTCGACCGCCATCGCCTCGGCGTCGCCGGCGGCCTTGCGCGCGGCCTGGTCCTCGAAGCGGGACCGCTGGTCGTCGGGGTCGGTCAGCTCCGAGAACCCGTTGCACAGCTCGCGACCCACGACGATGGCCTCGAAGCGCTCTGTCAGCTCCGGGTCGTCGCGGTGGCGGCGCGACAGCGGCGAGACCTCGGCGGGGTAGTCGACGACGAAGGTCGGGTCCCACAGTGTCGCCTCGGTCGTCTTCTCGTACAGCTCGAGGAGCAGCTTGCCGGGACCGTAGGTGCGGTCGTGGGGGACGCCGTGTCGATCGCACAGCTCACGGAGCCGGTCCGGCGACGTGTGCACCGACACGTCCTCGCCCACCCGCTCGGAGGTGAGCTCGGCCAGCGGAGCGCGACGCCACGGAGCCGACAGGTCGACCGGGCGACCGTCGAAGGTGACGGTGGTCGATCCGGTCAACTCGAGCGCCAGATGCGCGACCAGCTCCTCGGTGAGCGCCATGTGGGTGTGGTAGTCGCCGTAGGCCTCGTAGGCCTCGAGCATCGTGAACTCGGGGTTGTGACGGTTGGAGATGCCCTCGTTGCGGAACACCCGGGCGATCTCGAACACCTTCTCGAAGCCGCCGACCACCAGGCGCTTCAGGTACAGCTCCGGAGCGATGCGCAGGTACAGCTCCAGGTCGAGCGCGTTGTGGTGGGTGGTGAACGGCTCGGCCAGGGCTCCGCCGGGGACCGGGTGGAACACCGGCGTCTCCACCTCCAGGTACCCGCGGGCCTCGAGGAAGCGGCGCGTCTCGGACAGGATCCGGGAGCGCATCTCGAACGTGCGCCGGGACTCCTCGGTGACCCACAGGTCGACGTACCGCTGCCGGTAGCGGGTGTCGGTGTCGCTGATGCCGTGCCACTTGTCGGGGAACGAGCGGCGGGCGGGAGCGAGCAGCACCCACTCGTCGACTCGGACCGACAGCTCACCGCGACGGGTGGTCATGACCTCTCCGGTGACCCCGATCCAATCTCCGAGGTGCAGCTCGCCGAAGCGCTCGAAGTCCGGAGTCGTCGCCGCGGGAGCGAACAGCTGGATCCGCCCGGTGCGGTCCGCCAGCGTGCCGAAGGCCAACTTGCCCTGCACGCGGCGCAGCATGAGCCGCCCGGCGATGGTCACCCGCTCGCCGGTCTCGGTGCCCGGCTCGAGGTCGGGGTGTTCCGCCACGATCGACGCTGCGGTGGCGTCGGGAGCGAACGTGTACGGCTGGTCCCAGTCGGCCAGACGGTGGTCGGTCACTGGTTCTTCTCCCAGATGAGGCGGAGGCCGTGCAGCGTGAGCCAGGGCTCCTCGTGCTCGATCGAGGTGGTGACGGGAGCGATCAGGCCCGCCAGCCCGCCGGTGGCGACGATCGTGGAGTCACCGATGACGTCCTCGATGCGCTCGCACATGCCGTCGACGAGCGACGAGTAGCCGAAGACCGCTCCGGACTGGATCGACTCGACGGTGGTCCGACCGATCACGCTGCGGGGTGCGACCAGCTCCACCCGACGCAGTGCGGCGGCCCTCCCGAACAGGGCGTCCATGGAGATCTCGATCCCCGGCACGATGGCGCCCCCCATGTACTCGCCCTTGTCGGAGATGACGTCGAAGGTCGTCGCGGTGCCGAAGTCGACGACGATCGTCGGACCGCCGAACAGGTCGTAGGCCCCCACCGCGTTGGCGATCCGGTCCGCACCGACCTCGCGGGGGTTCTCGTACAGAACCGGCATCCCCGTCTTGATGCCGGTTCCGAGGACGACCGGCTCGATGTCGAGGTACCGCTCGCACATCCGACGCAGCTCGAAGGTGATGCTGGGCACCCCCGAGGAGACCGCCACGCCCAGCACGTCGGTGCGCAGGTCGAGGTCACGGGTCTCTAGGAGCTGGCGCAGCAGGAGCCACAGCTCGTCGCTGGTCCGCTCCGCGTTGGTGGCCAGACGCCAGTGGTCGAGCAGCTCGTGGCTGCGGTCACCGGAGTCGTAGAGGCCGACGACGGTCTGGGTGTTGCCGGCGTCGATGACGAGCAGCACGTTCGGGGTCCTGTCTGTCTTCGCGGAGGGTCTGGCTTCGGGAGTTGTCTGCCGTGTGGGGCCGTCGGGTTCCGAGCCGGGGCCCAGTGGACGGCGATCCGTCACAGGATGCCAGACGCACCGCGGTCCGCCGGCACCCGTTCCCGGCCAGGAGCGGTCGCCGAACTTGTAGCTGAGCGGTCACGCCAGCGACCGAGGGCTACAACAACGCCGGCGGCAGCCGAACTTGTAGCTGAGCGGTCACGCCAGCGACCGAGGGCTACAACAACGCCGGCGGCAGCCGAACTTGTAGCTGAGCGGTCATGCCAGCGGCCGGGGGCTACAAGTTCGAGGAGGGGCGGGGAGCGGTCAGGCCAGGTCGAGGCCCAGGTCGAGGGTCGGGGCCGATTTGGTGATCCGACCGACCGAGATCATGTCCACCCCGGTCGCGGCGTACTCGCCGATCGTGTCGAGGGTGACGTCACCGGACACCTCGAGCAGGGTGCGGCGCACCGCGCCGCCCTGGCGGACCTGGGCCGCGGCGACGCAGGCCCGGACCTCGGCCGGGCTCATGTTGTCCAGCAGGATCGAGTCCGCTCCGACGTCGAGGGCTTCGACGCACTGATCCAGCGAGTCGCACTCGACGTGCACCGTGCGGCCGGGCCAGCGGTCCCGGGCCACGGCCACCGCCTCGGCGATGCCCACGCCACCCAGGTGGTTGTCCTTGATCAGCATCCAGTCCGACAGGTTCCCGCGGTGGTTGCGACCACCGCCGGCGCGCACCGCCGCCTTGGACAGCGACCGCAGCCCCGGGATGGTCTTGCGGGTATCCCAGACCCGGGCGTCGCCGCCGGCCGCGGCCGCGTCGACGTAGGCGGCGGTGAGCGTCGCGATCCCCGACAGGAAGCCCAGGAAGTTCAAGGCGGTGCGCTCGCCGGTGAGGATCGACCGGAACGGTCCTCGCACGACGCCGAACACCTCGCCGGCCGACAGCCGGGCCCCGTCGTCGCGCACCCAGTCGACCTCGACGGCTGCGTCGAGCTGGGCGAAGGTCTCCGTGGCGCACGCGGTCCCGGCGAGCACGCCGTCGGTGCGGGCGACGAAGCGGGCCTCTCCCAACACCGGCGGCACCAGGGTCGCGGTCAGGTCGCCGAGCGGGGTGAGGTCCTCGTCCAGCGCCCGCCGCACGGCATCGACCACGTCGAGGGTGGGTGGTTGCAGGTAGCCGGGATCGACCTGGGAGCTCATGGCGAGAGCCTGCCCCGACCGGGGGGTCCCCGTCACGGTGGGCTCAGGTCCCGCCGACGACCAGCCGATGGCGCTGGGCGGGATCGGGCTCGGGGTGGTCGACGCGGGCGTGGGTGCCCCGCGACTCGGTTCGCTCCCGTGCCGCCGCTACGAGCACCCGTCCGACCTCGACCAGGTTCAGCACCTCGGCGGTCGCCGTGTCGCCCGGCCGTTCCGGCAGCAGCATCGACGCGTGGTCCAACAGGGACGCGCACCGCTCGAGCCCGTCACCACTTCGCACGACTCCCGCCCCGCTGGACATGGCGTGCTGGACCGCGGCCCGCAACGCGACGGCGGAGAGTCCCTCCTCGACGCCGCCCCGAACGTCGCCGCGGTCCGATCCGCCCCGGCGATCGGGCGGGGCGGGGATCTCGAGCGGCAGTCCGACGATGTCGAGCGAGTCGTCGTCGGGCTCCCCGTCGGGGAAGCCGAGGACGCAGCGCATGGCACCCGTCGGGGTCGGTCCGTCCGCTCCCGCGGCGATGGCCTCGACGGCCCGCGGGCCGAACACCATGCCCTCGAGCAGCGAGTTCGACGCCAGGCGGTTGGCGCCGTGCACGCCGGTGCACGTGGTCTCTCCCGCCGCCCACAGTCCCGGCAGCGACGTGGCCCCCCTCAGGTCGGTGACGATCCCGCCGCACTGGTGGTGGGCGGCCGGCGCCACCGGCAGGAGGTCGACCGAGGCGTCGAGGCCGACCGCGGCCAGCGAGGCGGCGATGTTGGGGAAGCGGACGGCGAAGTGGTCGAGCCCCGTGGCATCGAGCCACACGTGGTCGGTGCCCTGCTCGTGCATCCTGGCCAGGATCGCCCGCGACACGACGTCCCGCGGCAGGAGCTCGTCGACGAACCGTTCGCCGTCACGGTCGCGCAGGACGGCGCCGTGTCCTCGCAACGCCTCTGACAGCAGCGCTCGGGGCATGGCCGGTAGAGCGAGGGCGGTGGGGTGGAACTGGAAGAACTCGAGGTCGGCCACCGCCACGCCGGACCGAAGGGCCATCGCCACCCCGTCGCCGGTCGCCACCGGTGGGTTGGTGGTGACCTCGAACAGCTGGCCGGCGCCGCCGGTGGCGAGCAGTACGTGCCGGGCCCGGACCTCGGTCGGACCCGACGGACCGACCGCGGTGACGCCGACGCACCGGCCGCCCTCGACGAGCAGGTCGTGGGCGAAGGTGTGCTCGAGCAGGACCGCGGCGGTGCTCCGCACGGCGTCGACGAGCGCTCGCTCGACCTCGGCGCCGGTGGCGGCACCGGCGTGGACGACCCGGGCGACGGAGTGGCCGCCTTCGCGGGCCAGGTCCAGGTCTCCTCGTTCGTCGCGGTCGAACTCCGCTCCGAGGCCGATCAGCTCCTCGACCCGACGCGGCCCCTCGTCGACCAGCACGCGCACGGCGTCGAGGTCGCAGAGCCCGGCTCCGGCGGCCAGCGTGTCGGCCAGGTGCAGGTCGACCTCTTCGGCGTCGCCGCTCAACGCGGCGGCGACCCCGCCCTGGGCCCAGCGGGTCGTCGACTGCTCCAGCAGGCCCTTGGTCAGTACCCCGGTGTCCAGGCCGTGCTCGTTGCTCGCCCGGACGGCCGCCGACAGCCCGGCGACACCGCTGCCGAGGACGAGGAGGTCCAGCTCGCCGGTCGCGGGAGCGGTCACGGTCGCCGGGGTCCGGGATCGGTGTCGGTGCTCGAGGGAGTGACGCCGACGTTGTCGATCAGTCGTGCGCGGCCGAAGCGCACAGCGCCGAACAGTCGGGCGTCCTCGGTCGCGACGGTGAGTGGCTGGAGGGTGTCGCCGTGGGCGACCTCGACGTAGTCGAGTCGACCGAGGGGCGCGGCGTCGATCGTCTCGGCCATGAGCCGACGAACCGTCCCGGCGTCGGAGGTCCCCGCGAGGATCGCCTCGGCCCCGAGGCTCAGGGCCCGGTGCAGGACCGGAGCGACCGCACGCTCCTCGGCGCTCAGGTAGGCGTTGCGGCTCGACAGGGCCAGTCCGTCGGGTTCCCGGACGGTCGGGCAGCCGACGACGTCGACCGGGAACGACAGGTCGGCGGCCATTCGCCGCAGGATCGCGAGCTGCTGGAAGTCCTTCTCGCCGAAGTAGGCGCGGCACGGACCGACGAGGTTCCAGAGCTTGGCGACCACCGTGCACACACCCGCGAAGTGGGTCGGACGTGACGCCCCCTCCATCACCGCGGCGAGGCGCGGGACGGCCACCGTGGTCAGCACGGCCTCCCGGCCGTGCGGATACATCTCGACCTCGGTGGGGGCGAACATCACCGCGGCTCCTGCCGCCTCCGCCACGTCCCGGTCGCCGGCCGGGTCGCGGGGGTACGCGTCCAGATCCTCACCCGCGCCGAACTGCAGCGGGTTGACGAACACCGACACGACGACCACGTCGGTGTGCGCGGCCGCGGTCCGGATCAGCTCGGCATGACCTCGGTGCAACGAGCCCATGGTCGGGACGAAGCCGATCCGGTGACCCCGCGACCGCTCGGAGTCGAGTCGGTCCCGCAGCTCGACGCCCCTCACGACGGTGGCGATCACGGGCGGCACGCTATCCCTCCCGGCAATAGTTGACTTATCCGCTCAACTATTAGTTGAATGCCCAGGCCCCGGTCGGGTCCTGCCGGGCCCACCTCGTCCCTTCGGAGCCGCATGCCCGCCGATGTCTCCCCGCTGGTCATCGCCCTGGCCGGCCTCGGCGTCGGCGTGGTCGTCGGGCTGACCGGGATGGGCGGCGGCGCACTGCTGACCCCGATCCTGGTCCTGGGCTTCGGGATCGACCCGACCCGGGCCGTCGGCAGCGACCTGCTGGTATCGCTGGTCATGAAGCCGGTGGGGGGCGGGGTCCACCTGCGTCGAGGAACGGTGAACCTGCCGATCGTGGGGTGGCTGTCGGCCGGCTCGGTCCCCTCGGCGTTCCTGGCGGTGTGGGTGATGAGCAGCGTCTTCGGTGACGATCTGGACGACGTGATCCAGTACGCCGTGGGCGCCGCCCTGCTCCTGGCGTCGCTCGGTCTCGTCGCCAAGGGGGCGTTCGCCTCCCGGGTCGGTGGGTCCGAGGACGATCTGGCGCACACGGCGGTCCGTCCGCTGCCCACGCTCCTGGTCGGCGTCTTCGGTGGGATGGCCGTCGGCATCACGTCGGTCGGATCCGGCTCGCTCATGGTTCCGCTGCTGCTGATGCTCTACCCGCTGTTGACCTCCAACCAGCTCGTCGGCACCGACCTGGTCCAGGCCGTTCCGCTCGTCGCCGCGGCGACGCTCGGCCACGCGGCGTTCGGAGAGGTGCAGCTGGACCTGACCGCGGCGCTCCTGGTGGGTGCGCTCCCGGGCGTGTGGATCGGGGCGCACATCAGCTCCCGAGCCCCCGACCACCTGATCCGACCTCTGCTGGCGGTCGTGCTGATCGTGTCGGGCCTGAAGATGCTCGGGGTCGGCTCTCTCGCGGTGGGCGTGATCGGACTGGTGCTCCTGGCCGGCGCCGTGGCGGTGATACTCCGCTCGAGCGCCGCGGCCGCTCAGAGGTCGGGGAGCTCCCGGCCGCACAGACGGGCCGCGGACCGAGCCAGGGCCTCGTAGGCCGGGCGCTCCTCCGCCGGCAGGGCTGCCAGGTGCGCCGCCACCGTCGCCCAGTCGCCGCGGGAGACCGGGCCGGTCAGGGCGGCCGCCGGGCCCAGCTCGGCGACGTTGGCCAGGCTGCCGCGCGCCAGGTCCAGGTACGCGTCGAGCGGCACACCGACCGAGGCCGCGGTGCGTTCGACCTGACCGAGCAGCGCCACCAGGTGGTTCGACGCCATCGCCGCCGCGGCGTGGTAGGTCGCGCGATCGCGATCGGCGACCTCGACCACCCGCCCGTCGAGTGCACCGACCAGCTCGTCGACCCGATCCCGGCCTGGTGGATCGGCCGCGACACCGAACCACGCCCCGGCCAGCCGTTGCGCCCCCACCGCTGGCGACGGCAACGACACCAGCGGGTGGACCGACGCCCGGACCGGGTGCGGGTCGAGGACGTCGAGGGTGAGCGACCCCGCGCAGTGCACGACCACGCAGCTCGGGTTCGGTCGGATCGACGCCGCCACCTCGGCGACGGCACCGTCGGGTACGCACAGCAGCACGACGTCGACTCCGTCGGCCGCGGCCTCCAGGGGGACGCCACGCAACATCACCTCGGGCACCCAGCCGACCCCGCCCAGGGCCAGGGCGAAGGAACCTCCGGCCCGACCCGCGCCGACGATACGGATGGAGCCCACGGCCCGGCGTCCCGGCCTCAGAGGTCCTCGACCCGGGTGACGACACCGTCGGAGAGCTGCAGCTCCCTCTCGGTGACCAGGTCCGGGGCCAGGTCCCGCAACGGTGCCAGCACGAAGCGGCGATCCTTCCAGCGGGGGTGGGGCAGGGTGAGCGCCTCGTCGGCCATCGTGACACCGTCCATCCACAGGATGTCGACGTCGAGGGTGCGCGGCCCCCAGCGTTCGCCCCGCACCCGCTGGGCGTTGGCCTCGATGCGATGGCAGATCGACAG
>ERZ795053.7108-NODE-7108-length-10885-cov-4.677932_pt1 | contig 10885 bp, 15 predicted proteins | sample MGYA00375137_ERZ795053 | MGnify/ENA primary metagenome ERZ795053 (study PRJEB30182, sample SAMN05720284) | activated sludge metagenome | isolation source: Anaerobic digester | place: Hong Kong | collected 2014-12-17 ... | reverse complement strand
CAACGGCGATGAACTGAAATCCCTGAACTTCGGCGAACCTGTGGATGCCATCAGTATCATACCCGACATAAACAATGATTTTTCGATGGAAGTGGTAGCCGGCGGACGCAACGGTAAAGTTTACTGTTACTCCGGAGGACTGGATGCCTGGACAACCGTTCCGGAGATACAGGAAAAACCTCAGTTTACCTTTATAGCAAATCCTAATCCTTTCCACAACAAAGTTGATATCTCGGTGGATTTGCCTGAGAAAACCGACTTCCAACTGACCATCATCACTGCAGGAGGATTACTCGTTGAAAATCTGGGTACTTTCAGATCAGCCGAAGCACCACTGACCATCGGTTGGAACGGAAAAAACCTGAATCCCGGACTGTATTTTGCTGTTATAAAAAGTGGCAAACATACCAGCGTTATCAAGCTGATAAAACAATAACATTCTTACCTTTGCCGGGTTTTTTGGCAAATTATTATGAACATTATTGTAACAGGAGCCAGTCAGGGTTTGGGGTATGCATTGGTCAGAAAGCTGGCACAATCGGGTAATCACCGTATTATCGCACTTTCGCGTAACAGCCGGAAGCTGAAGGAAATGCAGAAAACCTGTGCTGCTGCTTATGAACAGTCCAAAGTCTTTCCACTGCCATTCGATCTGGCCGCAGCCGATTATCAACCTGCCCTTCAAAGTATCCTTCAGTGTATCGACAAAGTGGATATTCTGGTAAATAATGCCGGGCTGCTGGTTCGAAAACCCTTTGAACTGATGACTGATGAGGATTTCGACACCATATTCAATATCAATGTCAAATCGGTCTTCAGACTTTCGCAATTGCTTCTCCCCTACTTCAGTACACCGGCTCACATTGTGAATATAAGCAGCATGGGAGGCTTTCAGGGGAGTGCAAAATTCCCGGGACTGTCCTTATACAGTGCAGCCAAAGGAGCAGTGGTCGTGCTCACCGAAACCATGGCCGAGGAACTGAAAGATACAGGCATTAAGGTCAACTGCCTTGCTTTCGGAGCGGTGCAAACGGAAATGCTCAGTTCAGCATTTCCAGGATACAAAGCACCCATCAAACCTGATGAAATGGCCAATTTTGTAGCTGATTTCGCACTCAACGGCCATCGTTATTTTAATGGAAAAACACTGCCGGTTTCGTCATCCACCCCCTAATCTGTCAAAATCAGGAATTATCACCAAACATCATTATTAATTTAAAAAATCATGAACTTGGCAAACCAAAACAATCACAGTATTCAGAACTTTATTACCGCAGATGACCCTTCCGGTGCAATCATCATGCATCGCGGAATCGTCAAAGAAATAGACAACGATGTCATCAGGGTCAGCATTTTGTCCATGTCAGCCTGTGCATCCTGTCATGCCAAAGGCTACTGCACGCTGGCCGATCAGAAAGAAAAAATCATCGAAGCCCCGAACCCTCATTCAGCTCATTTCAAAATCGGTGACCACGTGAATGTTACCATGAAGAAATCAATGGGTACAAAGGCGGTTTTTTATGGCTACTTTCTACCTTTTATCCTTATATTGAGTGTTTTACTAATCATTTACGAACTGACCGGAAATCAGGGTCTGGCAGGTTTGCTCGCACTTGCAGTTACCCTGCCATATTATGCTGCATTATACTTCTTCAGGAACAAGCTTAAATCGGGATTTAAGTTTGAATTACAAGGCTAAACAAATTTGTTCAAAACTTGTTAAATGACATTAAAATAAAACAAATCAGTAACTTACCATAATTTTACTTAATTCTTTATTCATGAGAAATATTTTATTACTGCTTGCACTCAGCATCACACTTGCACTGCCTCTTTCGGGGCAACAGATCATGACTCCGAAAGTTGTCCGAAAAGCGGCCTATGCCGATAAAACTCCTCCCTTGCGCGATATGAAGATCATTATTCCCGGTGAGCGAAAACGTGCCTGGAAAGACAATCAGATTCAAAACAAATCTGTCAGAATGATTCCCGATCCGCCCGAAAATGCAGCCGGTGCTGTTTACGACAACCTTCAGGAAACAAAAGGATTGTTGCAGACACGCGGACCTGTAGTCAGCATACCAGGCATTGGCAACGTCAACGGAGTGTACCCTCCTGATACCGATGGCGCCGTTGGTCCCGATCATTATTTTCAGATGATTAACCTCTCCTTTGCCATTTGGGACAAAAACGGAACGAAACTTTATGGTCCTGTGGACAACAGCACCCTCTGGGAAGGTTTTATCGGTCCCTGGACAGGCTCCAACGATGGTGACCCTATTGTGCTTTACGATGCTGACGCCGATCGTTTTGTGGCTTCACAATTTGCCATTGAGCAACCAAACGGAAAATCCTATCAGCTCGTTGCTGTTTCGGCTACCGGCGATCCACTGGGCGAATATTACCGTTATGCCTTCGAATTTGACGATTTCAATGATTACCCGAAAATGAGCACCTGGCACGACGGTTACTATTGTACCTTCAACTTTTTTGATGACGGATTTATCGGAGGAGGCGTGGCTGCTTTTGAACGCGACCTGATGCTGACGGGTGATCCGGATGCAAGAATGATCTTTTTCGGTTATTTTCCTGAAAAATACAGCCTGCTCCCAAGTGATGCAGATGGCCAGATGCCTCCTGCAGGAACGCCCAATTATATTACCACCATGAATGCTTTCAGTACACGCCAGTTCGAGATTTACGAATTTAGTGCCGACTGGGAAACCCCTGAAAATTCAACCTATGAACTGGGTGTAACCATTGATCCCGGTTTTTTCAATCCATCCATTGAGGGTATTCCTCAACCCGGTACCGGCGCAACACTGGATGCACTCAGCCAGATGCTGATGTTCAGGCTGCCTTATCGTCTTTTCGAAACCCATGAATCAATGTTAGCCAATCACACGGTAAACGTTAACGGCAGAGCTGGTATAAAATGGTATGAGTTCAGAAAATATGATGATTCCGACTGGGAAATCTATCAGCAGGGAGTATATGCTCCCGACGACGGGCTTAACCGATGGATGGGCAGCATAGCAATGAATGCTGCCGGTACCATAGCCCTTGGCTATTCCGTGTCAGGAAACGCTGATGTCTATCCGTCAATCCGTTACACCGGCCGCCCTGCAGATGCCCCGTTGGGCGAAATGACTTATGTTGAAGTAGAAGCCGCCACAGGCTTCGGATCACAAACCGGTATCAGTCGCTGGGGCGATTATTCCTGCCTGAATGTTGACCCCGTTAATGATGAAATGTTCTGGTTCACCCAGGAATATATGTACTTTAGCTGGAAAACCAGGGTAATCGCTTTCGACTTCGGGCCGGTTCAAATGCCCGTTGTCAATGCCGGACCTGATGATTATGTTTGTCAGGATACGTTTTATTTTGTAAACGGAACTGCCCAATACGCCCAATCGTGGCAATGGACAACTTCAGGTGATGGTTTCTTCATTGCACCAAGTAATCTCTATTCCCCTTATCTGAGAGGAAGTCAGGATTTACTCAACGGAGAAGTCTATCTCAAGCTGACTGCAAATGGTTTTGGCCAGGGACTGGAAGCGTCTGACAGCCTCCTGCTCACCATCACCTACCGCCCTACTGTCAACGCCGGCAATGATACCACCATTAACTCTGCCTCTGTTTATCTGACCAATCCTGATGTGGTAAACTATGCTTCGCTTGAATGGTCAACCAATGGCGACGGGGTTTTTGCCGATCCGTCGCAGCTACAGACCATCTATACACCAGGCGGGAATGACCTCAGCTCGGGAGAGGTGAAACTGACCCTGTTTGCCTCACCCCTTGCACCCTGCTCATTTGGCGAAGAAGATGACCTCATGCTGTATTTCGATCCTACAGTTGCTATTGGAGAGCCCGTGCGGATGCCCGAAATGACCATCCGGCCAAATCCTGCTTCCGGCGTTTTCGCCGTGCAACTCGAAGGATGGAAACAAGAAGCCGAACTACAGGTGTACAATATGAACGGAGACCTGATTTTTACCGAAAAGCTGTCAGCCAAGCGCCTCGAAAGCGATATTTCCAGAAATTTCGATTTCAGGTATCAACCCAAAGGTATTTACCTGGTCAAACTCATTTCGAATAATCAGACCAACAGCCGAAAGGTAGTTCTTCAATAAGAAACTGATAAAAAAAATTAGTAAAGAGGCTGCCTCAAAAGTCAGGGTTCAGCGAATAACGTTGAAAACCCAAATGAAAAAGACTTCAGAAACAGCCTCTTTTTTCATTGCCACGATGAGAATGTAACTACTTAGGAGCTGCTGAAAAAGCCCAAAAGCCCATTTTGAAAGCAAATATTTCGGTGCGCTGCACCGGAATATTAAATGCATGATTTATTCAATCTTTTCATTAATTTCCTTGCATTTGTTTTTAAAAAATAATCGGTATCTTTTTAGTTTGCATGAATTTATATTTTTAACAGCAGCCCCTATGATACTACGCTGAATTGGCTGTTTTTTTTGTTCTACCTGTATTTCGCCCCTAACCGGACAATCCGCCAATGGCGGACAAAATATTGGTAAACAGTCAGATAAAATGAATAACAAGTCCCGTCAGTGAAGTGATAAACCAGGTGCTTCCTGATATTTTGAGATTTTTTACCGGACAATAATGCTATTCTTTAAGCTTTTCCATTAATATAAAACGGTTGTTAATCCCCCAAAATGCTTTTCTTTGCATTGCAATAGCAGTTTATTACTGAATAAAGGCATTTCGTGCTGCGGTATGGTTTACGGCGGGAGCATAACCGGAAGAACAGGTATTTTTTTGAGGAAAATCAAGGACAAATGCGGCCTGCAGATGAAACGATCAGACAGCAAAAATTTACTGAAAGCATGAACAGACAAAGACAAAGCCATGTCGGTTTTTGAACTATCGGACGAACTGGTTTTCCCTCATCCTGCGCTGGCCGATGATGACGGGCTGCTCGCCATAGGTGGTGACCTGAGCATCGAACGTCTTTTGCTGGCTTATGCCAATGGAATCTTTCCCTGGTACTCCGCTGACTCTCCCATTATGTGGTGGGCAACCAATCCCCGCATGGTTCTTTTTCCTGACAAATTCAGGGTATCACATTCGCTGCGGCAGACGCTCAGGAGTGGAAAATTTAAGGTTACTTTCGACCATGATTTCAGGTCGGTCATCCAGAACTGTGCTGCCAAAAAGCGGCCTGATCAGGAAGGCACCTGGATCACTCCGGAAATGCAGAATGCATATATCAACCTGCACGAAGCCGGTTATGCCCATTCTGTCGAAACCTGGCAGGACGAGCGGCTTGTCGGTGGGCTTTACGGTGTTTCGCTTGGCAGGGTCTTCTTTGGTGAATCCATGTTTTTCATTGTACGCGACGCATCCAAAGTGGCACTGGCAACGCTTACAGAAAAACTAAAATCCTGGCAGTTTGATATGATTGATGCACAGCAGGAAACCAGCCATATCCAAAGTCTTGGCGGAGAACTTATTCAATTGAAAGTATTTCTGAATATTCTTAAAAAATCGTTGAAACATCCAACAATAAAAGGTTTATGGTGTTAATTTACTAACTAAAAATCATAACAATGAGCTTTGAAATTAAAGGAAAACTTATTGAAAAGTACGATGCAATGCAGGTTACCGATCGTTTCAGGAAGCGTGAATTTGTGATCGAAGTCAGGGAATATGCCGACAGCAGTGACTTTGCCGAAACCATCAAATTTCAGCTTACACAGGATCGTTGTGACCTTCTCGAACCTTTTCGGCAAGGCGAAGAGGTCAAAATCAACTTCAACATCAAAGGCCGTCGCTGGGAAAAAGACGGACAGGTGAGTTACTTCAACAATCTTGAAGCCTGGAAGATTGAAAAAGCAGGCACTAAAGAACCCGAAGCGCCTCCACCACCCACCATTGAAGATATTCCACCTGATCCTGAAGACGATCTTCCGTTTTAGCCAGCCTGTGCATCCATAATATCTTTAATGAGTTATGGATTCGTTAACACAACTTGTTACCGGAGCGGCCGTTGATGAAGCAATTCCCGGTAAAAATACAGGCAACAAAGCCATTTATATTGGTGCTGCTGCTGGTACATTGTCTGACCTGGATGTGTTCCCCGGTATGTTTATGGAAATACCGGATCGTCTTTTGTTTCACCGCGGTTTTTCACATTCAGTAGTCTTTGTGATTCTTGCCACAGTATTTTTTACCTGGGTTTTTTCGGTATATTTCAAAAAATTCAATGTTTCAAAACGCTAAAGTCTCTGGTATTTTGGGTTGATTTTTATATCCGCTATCATGATTGATGTCTTTACCACCTATGGTACCCAGCATTTCTGGTCTTTAAAATACCGGATTGAACTGAGCAATATATTTGTGGTTGATCCGCTATTTACGCTTCCGATGCTGATCACCGTTGTCTGGCTGATGTTCAGGGCAAAAAAATCTCCAATACGGAAGCGACTGAGCTCGGCAGGATTGATTCTCTCGGGTTTATATCTGGTATTTACGTTGGGGAACAAGGCTATTATCACCCACACATTCAGTGCTGCGCTGGAAAAGCAAAAGATAAAATACGAGCGGATGATTACCGGACCTGCACCTTTCAATCAGTTACTTTGGGCCGCTGTAATCGAAACTCCCGACAGTTACCTTACCGGATATTATTCACATCCCGACAGCAATAAAGATATCCGTTTCCAGGCTGTTCCAAAAAATCATATATTACCCGGGCATTTTACCAAAGATGCACAGGTAAAAAAAATTCTAAGGTTCACCAATGGCTATTATACCGTTGAACCTCTGTAAAACGGATATATGATAAACGATCCTCGGTTTGGCCGGTTAAATAACTGTCAGACAGTAGAAGGGAGTTATGTTTTCAGGTATATTATCAGCATGAATGATGAAAATATTACCATCGGGCAGGCAGAAAACAGTTTTGAGGACAGTAGCGAGCTCCTTGTGCAGCTTTGGCAACGCATGCCTGGAAGGAAGGAATTTTAGCCAAAACTTCCCAGCATTACCCCACCATCAACGCTGATTGTCTGACCGGTAATATATCCTGACAAAGGTGAAAGCAACCAGAGAGCCAGCGATGCAAACTCAGCCGGATCACCCAGTCGGCCTGCAGGTATAGTGTTTTGGAGTTGTTTCTGAACCGTTGTATAATCAAGTCCGCTGACATCACTTTTCTTTTGTATAACCCTTTTCACGGCATTGGTATCATGGTAGCCTGGAGCAAGAATATTACAGGTAATTCCTTCAGCAGCAATTTCCTGCGAAAGTGTCTTGACAAATCCCACCACAGCGAGGCGCATGGAATTGCTCAGCACAAGATTTTCGACAGGTTGCTTTACCGATATACTTTCCACGAACACCATCCGGCCATATCGCTGTTTCCTGAATTTTGGCAAAAGTGCCTTCACCAGGGCTATTTTCCATCGCAATACTGAAGCATAGGCAGCATCCCAGTCTTGCATTTCAGTTTCGATAAATGATTTTGCAGGAGGCCCTCCTGCATTCACCAGCATCCCGTCAAGAGCCCGGTTGCTTAGAAGACTGACAATACTATCCGGGGTTTCGTGCCTGGAAAGGTCACCCGAAATGGTTTCCACCCGGTCAGGAAACAGAAGCCGGAGTTCTTCCAGTTTTTGCCGGTTACGGGCAACTGCGATCACTTTAGCACCTTCGTTGAGCAATGCGTGGGCAATGGCACCTCCAAATCCTGCAGTTGCACCACAAACCAAAAACAACCGGTTTTCTAATTCTAATTGCATAATGTATTAATTACGGACGAATGACAAAATATTTCTTTAGCGGTTTTGCACTGAAGTACACTACAATATATTTGAATCCATTGTGATTTAATTATAGCATTATCACCTTGTGTAACAGACGGATTCGGTGAAGGCAACAAGTCATCAGGCATAGCTTATTAAACATTAAATCTGATATTCAATATATCTCCATCCTGAACGATGTAGTTCTTTCCTTCGACGTGGAATTTACCGGATTCTTTCACAGCATGTTCTGACCCATACTGAATAAAATCCTCATATTTCATCACTTCGGCACGGATAAATCCCCGTTCAAGGTCGGAGTGAATGACACCTGCGGCCTGAGGAGCTGTAGCGCCTTTTCGCACCGTCCATGCGCGCACTTCTTTGGGACCGGCAGTGAAAAACGACTGAAGGTTGAGCATGTCGTAGGCCAGGCGGATCATTTTATTCACGCCGGGTTCAGACAATCCTGCATCCTGCAGAAACTCAAGGCGCTCGGCAGGATTATCCAGTTCGGCAATTTCCGATTCCAGCCGGCCGGCAATGATGAGTACGGGGATATTCCTTCCCTCCATTGCTTTTTTTACGCTGTCAGAATAATGATTTCCCTGTACTGCAGAATGATCGTCAACGTTGCATACGTACATTACCGGTTTGTCGGTGAGCAGAAACATGTCGCCGAGCAGTTGCGAACGGTCGGGTTCATCAAGGTGAAAATCACGTACATTACGAAAGTTTTCGAGATGATCGGCCAGTTGCTGAAGGATGCCTGCCTGTCGTTTCAGTTCCTTATCGCCCGATTTAGCCATTTTTTCCACCCTTTGTATTTTACGCTGCACCAGGTCAAGATCGCGTACCTGAAGTTCCAGGTCAACAATTTCCATATCGCGTACCGGATCAACCGAACCCTCGATGTGTGGAAGATCAGGATCGTCAAAACAGCGTAGCACATGAATGATGGCATCAGTTTGCTGAATGTCGGCCAGAAATTTATTACCTATTCCTTCACCCTGACTTGACCCTTTTGCCAGCCCGGGTATATCAACAATCTCAACCGTAGCCGGAACTATGCGTGCTGATCTGATCAGAGCATCAATTTTTTGAAGACGATCGTCAGGCACGTCAATCATCCCGATGTTGGATTTATTGGTACTGAATGCAAAACTGGAAGTCTCAGCCCTGGTCCTGGATATGCAGTTAAAAATCACCGTTTTGCCTACGTTGGTGATACCGATAATGCCACATTTTAGTCCCATAATAATTTATTGATTTTACTATGTTTTGTGCCTGCAAAATTAGCATAATTGCCGTTGATCTTCGAAAATGTTGAGGATTGATTTTCCGGGGAAGTAACGCTGCACATGCCCGGTGTCCGAAGGATAATTATCATACAAACTCAGCAAAACAAAACGCTTTTCTGAAAACATTTAATATTTTTTTTGCATTCATCAAATATTTATTAGATTTGTACAGTGAAAAAAATGATTTGAAGTGGTAAAAGACTTACATAAACGACTAATTATCAACGTTTTAGCCCCCCCCCTATACCCTACAACGCAACTACACAACAGCCTGTGCGGGGACATAAACACAGCGAAAGGAGGCAGGCATGAAATTCCCGATACTTCTATTGAAAACAAATGGTGTAAAAAAGTATTCCCTCCTTAGCCTGATAATACTCATCCCAGCACTTTTTAAAATTACCAACTTTTTTTACCAACATTTTAAATCTTAAAATTATGAAAGTACAATATTTTTTATTAGGATTTTTTTTAATTATGTTTTTCAACATGTAAGAAAGACAGCATTAACACAGAAAAAATGGATGAATCGCCACGTAATGTCGAACGCCTGATCCTCAGCTTTAAAGCCAAACTGGATGCAACTTTAAAGGATGGAACAACCTATGCTGCTGACAGCGCAGTGTGGTATGTTGAAGCGCTGCTGAACTACTCTTATGGTTATGCTACAGCGTTGGGATGCACTTTCGAAACCGATTCCGTTGGCACAACAGTTGATTCTAACGGGAGCAATGGTTATACTTTGACACAGCTAAATGATGTATATGAATACCTGGAGGATAAGGCAACCGAAAACATTCCAGACGACCACTACATTTTTGCCATAGATGTATCATTGGCAGTAAATGGAGGACAGACTACATTTTCGGGTGTTACCGGATATGCAAGACCTCTTCCGGTATTTAAATCAACTGATGAAGATGATCCGGGATATTGGTACTGGGGTGATGCATTAGGCATGTGCGGCCCCGACATGGGTAATAATATCGGCATGGATGCTGCTGATATTATTGAGGGCTTTGTGAATGCAACTGCTGAATACGACTATTTTACCAATATTGAATATGAATATGTAAATTTTAACGATTATCCAGATCCAAACTTCCCTTTCACAGATCAATATCTTGGGGAATATCGACTATTTTCTTACGCGGATACTACTGGCCCAAACGATGACTTTTGCCTCTCGCCCAGCCATATCAATTATTATGGTGGGCAAAACGGTGTAATATACATTGTGAAAGATCTGGAACCTACAAATAAAGAATTTGCCTATTGCATAGTAATCCCATGGACTATTGTTAATTACGATATTGACACTCATTCGATTTACATATTTTATGGAAATCCCATTGAACGCCCTTAATGTAAATAATACTTCGTGAAATAAGAAAGCTGTTATGCTTGGTAATATGCTGTAGGCATAAGGTTCAAGCAACCTTACACACGGCTTATGCTAAGTATAACAGCATTTTATACAATCCAAAAAAACAAGTAAAACCGATTTACATATGAAATATTTTCTAATTCAAATTTTTCTTTTCTGCTTTATTTTTATTAATGGATTCTCCCAACAAACATTCTATACCCATATCCATGATTTTAATGAACATAACCCCATGGACATGCTGATTAAACCTAACGGGAACATGCTGTTTTGTTCATTTTACAGATCAGACGATACAAGCTGGAGTTCGGTTTGGGAACTTGACCTGTCCGGTGAAATCATCAATGAATGGACTTTTACCAACACAAGTGAGGAATTTCTAAGATGTTGCAGTATGTCATTGGTAAATAATCAAATCTATCTCTTTG
>ERZ795053.7106-NODE-7106-length-10885-cov-12.767959_pt1 | contig 10885 bp, 9 predicted proteins | sample MGYA00375137_ERZ795053 | MGnify/ENA primary metagenome ERZ795053 (study PRJEB30182, sample SAMN05720284) | activated sludge metagenome | isolation source: Anaerobic digester | place: Hong Kong | collected 2014-12-17 ... | reverse complement strand
ATGAATTTACATTTCAAAAACTTTAGGATATATAACCAATCAAAACTAATAACCTACTTATTAGCAAGTTCTTTCATTATAGGAGGAATCGCCACATCCTGTTCCACTAAAAAGAACACTACAGTTAGCAGGACATTTCATAACTTAACATCATACTACAACTACTACTTTAACGCATACGAAAGCTATAAAAGCGGCATTAAACATGCCGAAAAGAACTACGCATACAATTACACCCTTCAACTTCCAGTTCTTTTATTAGGAGAGCAAAGTGTTAACCAATCCGTGTCGTCGGATATGGAACGAACCATAGCCAAATGCACGGCACTTCTATCTAAGCACTCCATTACCGTTAAACCTAAGCGAAAGCAAGGAAAGCCTAACACGCAACAAAGTGCATTTTATAACCAAAACGAGTTTATTCGATGGGCTCGCGAATCGTGGTTACTTGTAGGAAAAGCTAATACATGGAAAGGCGATTACGATAAAGCCACAATGGCTTTTGAATACGTAATTAGGCAATTTCCTAAAACTCCCCTATGGTTCGAAGCACAAGTTTGGCTTGCCAGAGTATCCGTAATAAAAGGAGAATCTGTGGAGGCATTGGATAGGCTTAATGCCCTAGAAAAAAACAGCAAGAAACCTCGTACACGGGAGTTCCGCCACTTGTTGGCAACAACATGGGCTTTTTACTATCAAAAACAGCAAAGCAATGAAATTATACCTTCCCTGAAAAAATCGCTTCAATTTGCCAATAGTCGTTCCGAAAAACAACGGTACAACTACATTCTTGCCCAACTATTACAAAAACAGGGTAAGAACGCAGAGTCTGCCGAATTCTACAAAACAGTCTTAAAACTTAACCCGCCTTACGAAATGGCTTTTAGCGTAAAAATCAACCTGCTTGCATTGGAAAACATCAAAGGAGCCGGGCTGAAAAAGGAACTGCTAAAACTTGCCAACGACATAAAAAACCGGGACTTTTTAGATCAACTATACTATACTTTAGGAAAAATTGAGCAACAAGAAGGTAATACCGATAAAGCCATAGAGTATTTTAAACAATCGGCCAGCGCCAGCACAAATAATAGCAACCAAAAAGGAATGTCGTACTTGGAATTGGCTCAGTACTACTTTTCTAAAGCAGATTACGCCCCTTCGCAGGCATACTACGACAGCGCCTACAACTCGCTTGATGCTAGTTATCCCGGTTTTAAAGAACTCGAAGGAAAAACTATTTATCTAAATAGTCTTATTGAAAATATTAACACCATTAAAACCCAAGATAGCTTGCTAAGAGTTGCCTCTATGCCGGAGAAAGACAGGGATCAACTTATAAACGCAATTATTGCACAGGTACAAGCCGACGAAGAGAAAGCCCTTGAAGAAAAGCGGGAAGATCAAGAACGATCGCTAATGTATCAACAAACACAAAGTTATAGAAGTCAAGCCGAACCCAGTGGCGGAAAATGGTACTTTTATAATTCGGCATCGTTAAGTTACGGGCAATCGGAATTTCAAATGAAATGGGGAAAACGAAAGTTGGAAGATAACTGGCGCAGAAAGAATAAAGTTGTTAATCCCGACCAGGCTTTGCAAATAGGATCGGCAAACGAAACTCAAGCAACTCCTCAGAAACAACTTTCCAATAAAACACCCGAATATTATCTGGCAAATTTGCCCCTTACAGATTCTCTAAAACAAATTGCTACAGATAAGGTTAAAAGTGCAATGTTTAAGGTTGCCGAAATTTACCAGAACGACCTTAACGACCTTAACGAAGCCACAAAGGCATACTTGGCTATTCCCGAAAAATATCCATCCGACCCCGATGCTGCAACAGCATACTACAGACTTTACAGAATAGCCCTAGATGCCAATAACAGCACAGATGCCAATCGTTATAAATCGTTTATTTTGTCTCGATATCCCAAGAGTACCTATGCTATACTCCTTTCGAATCCCGAATACATAAAAGAACTTACCGAAAAGGAAAACGCAGGAGAAAAAATATACGAACAAGCCTTTGCACTTTATAAACAAAAGAAATACGCCGAAACATCCAACGAATTAAAGAAAGGCATGGCAAAAGTTAAGGAAACAAAACTGGAACCAAAATACTTGCTTTTGGATGCTTACTGCATAGGGCAACTTTCGGACATTAGCACGTTTAAAAAAGCACTAGCTAATATTACCGACAACTTTAAAAATACCGATCAGGCAAAGCAGGCTGACAACACACTTAAAATACTTCAACAGAAAGAGCTGCAATTAATTGCAGGAACAACGGAAACGCTTCCGGAACAAACGGGGAAAAAGGACTCGGTTGTATCTTCAATATATAACGCACCCGAAGGAGAACACATGTTTGTTGTGCTGGTTCCGAAAAAATCGAACATCAATCAACTGCGTTTCAACATCATTTCGTTTAACGTCGATAATTTTATCGACAATAACCTTACGGTCAATAACCAGCCACTTACCGATTTTATTGAACTATTCAGCGTAACCGGATTTAAGGATGTTAACGAGGCAACTAAATACTATAATCAGATAAAAAGCATGGACAACGTATTTACCACCGTTGATCCTAAAGAATTGCAATATTTTATAATAAGCATCGATAACTTTGCCAAATTGTTAAACACTAAAACCATTCAGGAATACATTACCTTTTTTAAGGCAAACTATAAAGGAATAAACTAACGCATCGGAATTATGCCAGCAACAATACTTTGGGTTGACGACGAAATTGATTTACTCAGACCTTACGTAATATTTCTTGAGCAAAAGGGATACAACGTGGAAACGGCGACCAACGGGCATGATGCAATTGAAATGGTTAATGCAAAACCTTTCGATTTAGTTTTTTTAGACGAAAATATGCCGGGCATTAGCGGCTTGGAAACACTTAACCAAATTAAACAAATTCGTCCGACTCTTCCGGTAGTAATGGTTACAAAAAGCGAAGAGGAAAACATAATGGACGACGCTATTGGTTCCAAAATTGCCGATTACCTTATTAAGCCCGTTAACCCAAAACAAATCCTGCTTTCGATAAAAAAGCACATTCACGGTAGGGAACTTGTTACCGAAAAGCAAATTGCAAATTACAGGGTTGAATTTGGCACCATAAGCCAAATGATATCGTCGGCAAGGACCGCCAACGATTGGGCTAACATATACCGAAAACTGGCGTACTGGCAAGTACTGGTAACCGACAACAACGATTCCAACTTGAAACAGATTCTGGAGATGCAGCAGGCCGAAGCCAACCATGCTTTCTCCAAGTTCATCAAAAACACCTATGTTAACTGGTTTAAAAACGACGAAGACAAACCGCTCCTATCGCCAAATCTTCTGAAAGAAAAAGTGTTCCCGCTAATTGATAATGGGAGAAATGTACTGGTAGTTCTTATCGACAACTTACGTTACGACCAGTGGAAAATAATAGAACCGCTCATACTGGAAAATTGGAAGGTTGAAACGGAAGATATGTACTACAGCATTTTGCCAACAGCAACGCAGTACGCACGAAATGCAATTTTTGCCGGGTTAATGCCTATGGACCTGCAAAATAAGTATCCCGAGCTATGGGTATATGACGAAGAAGATGAGGGCAAAAATCTTTTTGAATTCGACCTGTTAAAATATCAACTTCAACGACTTGGAAAAAACTATTCCGTTTTTTACGAGAAAGCCAACACCCTAAAGCCCGGGATGAAAATTGTGGACAACCTAAAAGGAGTTCTGCAAAACAACCTAAGCGTAATTGTTTACAACTTTGTAGATATGATGTCGCACTCCCGTACCGACTCCAATATGATGCGGGAATTGGCTTCGGACGAGGTTGCCTACCTTTCGCTAACCCGTTCTTGGTTTCAGCATTCCGACCTCAGAACCCTTCTTAACGAGGCCGCCAAGCACAACGTAACCGTTGTTATTACAACCGACCACGGCACTATGCGGGTTCAAAATCCGGTAAAGGTTGTTGGAGACAAATCGACCTCTACAAACTTACGCTACAAATTAGGCAGAAGTTTAAACTACAACCATAAAGAGGTTTTCGAAATTAAAACACCTGCCGATGTGCATCTTCCACGAACAACCATCAGTTCGAGTTACATTTTTGCCTTTGGCAATAACTTTTTTGCTTATCCCAACAACTATAACTATTACGTAAATTACTACCGAGACACTTTTCAGCATGGGGGAATTTCGCTTGAAGAAATGATTATTCCCGTAATAGTTCTTTCCCCTAACATTTAAAACATTGCCTATCGCCCTAAACTGCTTTTTAAGAAAATGGTTACTTTTGTTTAATGAAGAACAGGGAAACTACACAAGCAGAAACCTTGAACCAAGCAGCCATTGGAAAGTACAACTACATTGAGTCGCAAAGGCTTTATCCTATTCTTAAGTGGGCAGGAGGAAAAGAACAGGAGTTAAAGTACATTATTCCCACCCTTCCCGATAAATTCAACAATTACTACGAACCTTTTGTTGGCGGAGGTGCCGTTTACACGGCATTGCAAGCAAACAAGTATTTTATAAACGACAAATCCGAAGAACTTATTGGGCTATATCGCAGCATTACAAACAATGAGCGAAACGATTTTTTTATTGCCGTTGAAAAAATCATTCACAATTGGGAACGGCTTACAACCGTAACCGAAAATAATAGTTCTTTTTTTATTGAAACTTACAAGAGTTTCTCCCAAAACCGCATTGATGAAACAAAGTTGAAAGACATCCTTTTTGAATTCATTATAAAACACGCGGAACAATTCAACGGAATGTTCTCCTCTATTTTCAACTTTAACATCGATAACTTCTTAAAAGAAATTAAAACCAACCTCATTCGTAAAGTTAAACGAATGAAAGAACTCGAAAAGGTAAAACATACACTTCCCGATAAAGACATTTTAGATAATATAGAAACTGCCCTTAAAGGCGCGTTCTACATGCACTTCCGGCATATATACAACAATACGGAGAAGTATAGCATTAATAATGCGTTTAAATCTGCCATTTTTTTATTTATTCGAAATTTTGCCTACAGCGGGATGTTCCGCTATAACTCGAAGGGGGAATTTAATGTCCCGTATGGAGGTATTGGTTATAACCGAAAAAACTTTCAAAAAAAAGTCGATTACCTCAAAACAGAGTCGCTAAAACAACTACTCAGTAAGACCACTATAGAAAATTTAGACTTCGAGGATTTTTTCCAATTGCATGTGCCGTCGCAAAACGATTTTGTTTTTCTCGACCCACCTTACGATAGCGAATTCAGCACATATACCAAAAACGAATTTACCAAAAACGATCAAAAAAGACTTGCCAACTATCTAATTCATAAGTGCAAGGCTAAGTGGATGATGATAATTAAAAACACCGATTTCATACTTAACCTATACGAAAACAAAGGACTGACAATTAACTCGTTCGACAAAACATACCTTGTAAGCTTTATGAACAGGAATAATAAAAAAACCGAGCATTTAATTATTACCAACTACTAAGAATGTCAACCGATAGGATCACCGAAACCGAACTTATTCTTCCTTCTTTATACCTGATAAGTCTAAACTACGGCACAATAAGCACCAGCGAGTTAATACAAAAATTACGAGACGTGATGAAACCTACAGGGGAAGATGTAGCAATTTTACATGGAAGAAACGATGATAAATTCTCTCAAAAAGTAAGAAATTTAGTCGCTCATAGAACCTTTGAACGGTTTGACTATGCCAAATATGATAACGGGTATATCTCGATAACAGAGGCAGGTAAATGCCATTTAAAATCAAATAAGGACATCTTAAAATACTTGCTAGTTAATGACTTTACATATCCTGATTTAACTTCCAATCTTCAAAAAATTGAGGCCAATAACGATAAACGAAAAATCGAAGCATTTGATGAAAACGAAATAATTCATGAGGGAAGAAAGAAACTCTCAGAGACAGCAACATACGAAAGGTCAAAACTACTAAGAGAATACGCCATTAAATATTATACAAAAAATGGAAAAATCAGCTGTCATTGTTGTTCGTTTAACTTCGAAGATTTTTATGGTTCTGAGATAGGCAAAGGTTTTATTGAAATTCATCATACTAAACCAATCTTTAAATATGAAGATGAAGACCTCGAAAATATTTTAAAAGATGCAGTAAAAAATTTAATTCCTGTATGTTCCAATTGTCATAGAATGATTCATAGAAACTGGAACAAGCCAATAGAAATAAAGTATCTTATCGAGAACATTGAATCGAATGGGAATTATAATAAGCCTAATTAACACTCAACAAATCAGTCGGCATAAAATCCATTAAAGTTGTAATTAAAACTTTTATCGTATAATATAGCAAACCATGAACCTACAAAACTGTATTTCTGTTCTATTCGTAAAAAATGCCGGAATATCAAAAAAATTCTACACCGACATTCTCGGCTTCACGGTTATAATGGATAACGGCGGATTAAATTACGTATTTAAAGAAGGCTTTGCCATTTGGCAAATTAATCCCGACAATATTATTCCAAAAACAATTGGTGCTAAAAACATTACAAACTCCAGCAATGCCAATCGATTTGAACTATGCTTCGAAACTAACGAACTGGATAAAGTACATAAGACCCTTAAAGAAAATAACGTTAAATTTTTGCACGAAATAAACACCGAAATCTGGGGCCAACGCACCATCCGTTTTTACGACCCCGACGAACATCTGATAGAAGTAGGCGAAGAAATGTCCATCTTTCTAAAACGAATTTATGAAGAAGAAAACAGAAACCTAGAAGCCACTGCTAAACGTACTTTTATGCCGTTAGATGCGCTTAAACGTTTTGTAGAAGGGTAATAAAAATTATAAATAAGGTTCTTGCTTTGCCTTTTTCTTAACTGTACAAACATTCATAGCATCTTGAAAATTTTTTTATTACAAAATAGCCATGATTGAACTACCCGAAGCAATTACCATAAGCCGCCAAATAAGTGAAACACTTACAGGAAAAACAGTAACGGATGTGTTTCAGGCAACCAATCCAAGTAAGTTCACTTTTTTCAGCGGAAATCTTGATGCCTATAAATCCTTGCTGGTCGGCAAAAAAATTTGCTCGTCAAAGGGCATGGGTATTTTTGTGGACATTTACTTCGACAAAGATATTTGCCTGAGCATTAGCGACGGAGTAAAATTAAAGTATGGCAATAACACTTCCTTCATTCCGCCCAAGTATCAATTACTTTTAACCTTCGACGATGAAACTTTTTTGTCTTTCACGGTTACCATGTACGGAGGAATCTTTGCGTTTCAAGGGCAACTAGACAATATTTATCACACAAAAAGTTTTGAATCCATTTCACCCTTAAGTTCCCAATTTACACAAAACTACTTTATCCAACGCCTACAAAAAGAGAAAGACAACCTGTCGCTAAAAGCATTTTTGGCAACAGAGCAGCGTTTTCCAGGCATCGGGAATGGGGTTTTACAGGACATTCTGTTTCGTGCGGCATTAAACCCGAGGCAAAAACTTGCCAGTTTAATCAACGTTGAAAAAGAGCAATTGTACAAATCCATCAAGTTTGTTTTATCCGATATGCTTGCAAAAGGCGGACGCGATACCGAGACCGATTTATTTGGGAAAAATGGTGGCTATCAAACCATCTTATCAAAAAATACCTATAAACAGCCGTGTCCTGTATGTAAAGGAGAACTTAAAAAAGAAAGTTACATGGGTGGCGCAATTTATTACTGCCCGAATTGCCAACCAGTTAAATAATCATTCAGGAAATTAGACAATTACTGGCAGAAATAGCAAGTTTAGTCAATTCTGTTTGAGACAGAATTTTTATGTTTGTTTATACATTTCAAATATATGACCATACAGGACTCTAGTCGGGCAGAATACATTTCGCGCATTAACCGTGTAATGGAATACGTTGACACCTACTACTACGAACAGGTTAACCTCGACAAGTTAGCCGAAATAGCCCATTTTTCACCTTTTCACTTTCACAGAATATTTACCGCACTTACCGGGGAAACCCCAGCCGATTTCTTTTTGCGCATCCGTACCGAAAAAGCAGCTCAGCAGTTGAAGGATTACCGAAGTAAAAGTATATCGGAAATTGCCTTCGATTGCGGATTTAGCAGTATATCCTTATTTGCGCGAACATTCAAGAAACATTTTGGAATAAACGCTACTGCTTACCGAAAAATAGAACAACCGCTAGTTGTAAAGAACGGCATTTATTATAGCAAGAACGGACAACCGTTGAGCAAGAAAAATCAAATTTACGTACCTCACAATAACGAACTTTGTACCATAAACTTAAAACAACTAGTTATTATGGAAACCAATGTTATTGTAAAGGACATGCCTGAAATGCAGACCATTTACTGTCGTCACACAGGCGAGTTTAACAAAATTAAAAACGCTTACGGCAAACTAATGAAGTTTGCAGGGCCTCGCGGATTAATAAAACCTAATTCGCACACGGTTACCGTTTATCACGACGACCCCTCGGTAACTGAAATTAGCAAGGTACGTCAAAGCGCCTGCTTGGTAATCGACTCCGATGTAAAAACCGAAGGCGAAATTGGTAAAATGACCATTCCGGGAGGAAAATTTGCCGTTGGGCATTTTGAAATTAAAGTAACTGAATTTGAGGAAGCCTGGAACACCATGTGTGTTTGGTTTACCGAAAGCGGTTACGAACCCGGTGAAGGCAATCCTTATGAATTTTACTATTGCGATCCCGAAAATCATCCTGAAAACAAGTTTGTACTGGATATTTGCATTCCGGTAAAACCGTTGTAAAGTACCCAGTTCTGACAGGTTTTAAAAACCTGTCAGAACCAACTCAACCTACTATTTTAAGCAATGAAACACGAATGGAAAAAAGCAGAAAAACAATTTTATCTGCCAAAAAATAAACCGGAACTAATTACAGTTCCTTCGTTCAAATTCTTCACCATTAATGGAAAAGGAAATCCAAACGACAATTCTTTTGCAGAATACATCAGCGTTTTATACTCACTATCCTATGCCGTAAAAATGAGCCAGAAAAAAGGAATTGTCGTCGAAGATTACTTCGACTATGCTGTTTACCCTCTCGAAGGAATTTGGACTCTAAACAACGACGCAGAGAAAACTCCAGATGGTAAATTCAACAAATGCGATTTAATTTACAAACTAATGATTCGTCAACCCAAATTTGTTACCGCCGGCTTTGCCATGAAAATGGTTGAAATGGTTAAAAAGAAAAAGCCAAATTCGTTGCTTAGTGAAGTTAATTTTGAAGAAATTACCGACGGCATTTGCATACAAATGCTCCACATTGGCAGTTACGACAGCGAACCGGAAACTTTCAGGCTTATGCATGATTTTGCCGAAAAAGAAAATTACATACGAACAACCCAAACCCACCGCGAAATCTATTTAAGCGATGCACGGAAAACCCCTGTCGAAAAATTAAAAACAGTTTTACGGTTCCCCGTCGAAAAAATAAGAGTTTTTGATTACCTTTAACTTGAATAAAGGAATACTTGAATTTTGAGAACTATTCTTAAATTGATAATTGCCGCATAGTTAACCGCATAAAACTTCCGGTTAACGTTTTTTCAGAAGTTCTTTCTGGAAAAGGTTTTTTTTATAAATTTTTCTATAAAATGTCATCTCACATAAATACACAGCATTTTATGTGATCACCAAAATACAAAGATTATGTTCGATATAAGAAAAATTCAAGAACAGGTAATATTCAACGCAGTAAAAACCGAAAGCGACGAAAATACAGCAAAAACTATTGCAATAAATCATCAGGAGGATAACCCGACATGGGTAAAAAATACGATGAAGCGATTGGAAGAATGCTTTAGCGCACCGCTGCTGAAAAAAATCAGAATGAACTGCCAATGCGGTTATGGCATGGGCGAAAAACTAGCGTTATTGAAAAACCTTATGGCTTCGTCCACCAATTTGGAAGAATTTGCCTCGCAAGAAAAAGCCAAGGCAGCCGGTTTGTCGTACCACAATGGAGAACTATACTTGATGTTTCCGTTTTGCCCATGCCCTATGCTTGCTGAAGTCGATAAGTTAGAAACCGACACATGGTGCCAATGCACCACCGGTTACAGCAAAGTCCTGTTCGAAAAAGCATTCAACCGCCAAGTCGATGTAGAACTGCTTAAAAGCGTAAAAATGGGCGACGATTTTTGCCTGATGAAAATTATACCAAAAGGGACTGTTCGGTTTTAGCGTTTAATAGAGAACATTGTCATTCCAATTTTATAGTATAAGATAAAGAGATCGGCTATAAAAGTAATCTCAGAAAAATGAATAAAAAGCATATTCCTAACATACTATCAATAAGCAGAATTTTTCTGTCGCTTTTATTGCCTCTTCTCTTTAAAATTCCATTCGCATTTATAACGCTATATCTCATTGCTGAAATAACCGATATTTTGGATGGTTTTATTGCCCGAAGATATAAATGGGAATCGGCTTTGGGTTCCAAGTTGGATTCTATTGGAGACTTCGTTTTTTACGTGGTGCTAATAACATACTTACTTCTGGAACAAAGCGACATAGTTCTTAAATTTCTGACTCCCGTAATAATAATTTTCATGCTAAAAATCGGAAACATCATTGTTGGCTTACTAAAGCATAAAAAGTTGATAATGATTCATACCATCGCAAACAAGGTAACAGGATTTCTGGTTTTTACCTTGCCAATAATGCTGATTCTCGAACAGAAATATTTTATGCTAATAACAGTAATTGCTGCATTTTTATCGGCAATCGAAGAATTAATCATTCTTTTGCAAAGTTCAAAAGGAAAAGTAGAACTAAACAGAAAAAGTATCTTTTCCAGTTAAAG
>ERZ795053.7105-NODE-7105-length-10886-cov-5.051796_pt1 | contig 10886 bp, 13 predicted proteins | sample MGYA00375137_ERZ795053 | MGnify/ENA primary metagenome ERZ795053 (study PRJEB30182, sample SAMN05720284) | activated sludge metagenome | isolation source: Anaerobic digester | place: Hong Kong | collected 2014-12-17 ... | reverse complement strand
GAGCGAGCAACTTATCTGACTTTTGATGGTTCCATCAAAAGTCAGGTTGCTCTAAGCGATCACACACCGCGGCACGGCTACCACCCCTTGCGCCTGATGAAGTTCCTTTCGGCGGTCAGCTTGCGCCGGCCGCCCCACAGGTCGGCGCTGGCGCCCAGTTCGTCGTACAGGAACGACATCAGGGAGCGGATTCGGGCGGTGTTGCGCAGATCCGGGTGCGTGAGGACCCAGAGCTCCAAGTCGAGCTGTTCAATGGGATCCGAGACCCGGATCAAGCGGGGATCCGCATCGCCAACGTAGCACGGCAGGATGGTGAGCCCCAGCCCCTCGGCGGCCGCGTTCTGCACCGCCCGCGAGGCCCGGCACTGGAACACGGCACGGTCCTCTCCCTCCTGCCGCGTCTTCCACACCATCGGCACCAGCCAGTTCACCGTGCCCTCGATCAGGCAGAAGCGATGGGCGGCCAATGACTGCTCGGGAGCCGAAGCCAGATAGTCCGGGCTGGAATAGACAGCGAAGCGGAACGCGCAAATCTTTCGTCCGAAGGCCTGCTCAGGCGGGGCGCGGGTGGCGCGAATCGCAATCTCAGCTTCGCGCCGGTTCAGATCCAGCGCGCCATGGCTGGGGGCGACATCAATCTGGATGCCGGGATGCATCGCGACGAATCGCGCCACCAGGCCCGGCGCGTGGTCGCTGGCGAAGGCTTCCGGGCAGGTGATGCGCACGCGGCCGCTGAGCTTGGCATCGAGGCCAAGAACCTCGAGCCCCAGGGCATGAAATTCAGATTCCACGCGCTCGGCATAGATCATCGCCGTACGTCCGGCATCGGTGGGGACGTAGCCGTGGTCAAAGCCGTCGAAGAAGCGCACGCCGGTCTTGTCCTCGATCGCCTTGATGTTGCGGAAGATGGTGCTGTGGGTCTTGCCGAGTGCCCTCGCCGCGCCCGAAAGGCTTCCGGCCCGGCCGATCGCCAGGATGATGGCAAGGTCGCTCCACTCGAGTTCCCGCCTGGCCGGTTGGAGATCTGGGGCTTTGGACATTTTCGCAACCTGTCCGTTTTTGCAAATGGAGCTTTCGATTTTGGCGAATTCCCGGCCAGAAATAAACAGGGCATTCTTCTCCCGTCATCACGGCACAGACACACAGGAGAAAGACAATGATCGTTCAGTTCGTGCAATTCGAGACCTCGCTCACCGAGCAGGAAGCCATGGCAATCGCGCAGGAGCGGGCGCCGACGTTCCGGGCCATCCCCGGCCTCGTGCAGAAATTCTATCTGAAGCTCGGAAAGCCCAATCACTTCGGCGGCTTCTACATCTGGAAGTCGCGCGAGGACATGCTGGCGTTCCGCGAAAGCGATCTGGCGAAGTCCATACCCTCGGCCTACAAGGTTGTCGGCAAGCCGGACGTGGAAATCTTCGACTTGCTGTTCCCGCTGCGCGACTTGGGCGCATTGCAAGAAGCACTTGCAGACGCCTGAAAACTGTCAAGAGATGCAATGGCCGGACGACCTGCACAAGGTCATCCGGCCTCCGGCTATGAAATTGCCATAAATTATGCCAAGTAATAGAGACCCTTCTTACCATCCATCAGCATGTGAGCCCCCATGAAAAGGCTGGTCCTCGCCTTCCTCGCCATCGCAACCCCGGCCATGGCGGCCGACAAGCTGGCCCCGCCCTCCAAGGTGCAAACGATGTGGGGCGACGTGGCGGTCATGAACGCCAAGGACGAGGACCCGTGCAGCGTAACCCTGTTCGACGACAAGGTCCCGGGCGGTTACCGCATCACGCAATACGATGGCTGCGACAAGGCTTATCCGGTGATGGCAAAGGTCAAGGCCTGGCGCGTCTACACCGATGGCCAGATGTCGTTCGCCGATTCCAAGGGCAAAGACCTCATCCGGTTCAAAGGCAAGGAATACCATTACTTTGCCATCAAGAAGGTCGATGGCATCGCCAAGATCTACTCGGCCCAAGAGGTTGCGGAATAACATGAAACCTTGTGTGTTGACCGCGCTGGCGTTCCTGCTGGCAACTCCCGCATGGGCCGACGACCTCAAGCCCATGGACCTCTCGGCCGCCGATCCCGACATGCTCGCCGAATTCTTCGGGCCCTGGGAAATCCAGAGCGCCGGCGGCGACAAGACTTGCGATGTGACCTTGTCGCGCGACGAGGCTATTGGCGGCATGACGATCGAGGTGGGGGGCGACTGCGCCGAGACGTTTCCGGTCATGGGCAAGGTCGCGGCATGGCGGCTCTACGAGGACTGGACCATCGTTCTCGTGGATGCAGAACGCAAGGAACTGATCCGCTTCAGCGCGCCGGACGAGGAATACATGGCGACACCGGAAACCGACGGCATCGCCACCATCGTGCAGCCCGATTAGAGCAACCTGACTTTTGGTTGAACCATCAAAAGTCAGATAAGTTGCTCGCTCTTCAATAGGTTGGTGCGTCATTGCTTCGCCAGGACGATCCCGTCTTGGCGCATTACGCCCTAGGATACCGGCACCACTTTCAGCACCCGCCCATTGGGGCTGTCTTCGTCGGTGACAAGATACAGGAAGCCGTCAGGCCCCATCCGCACGTCGCGGAAGCGGGCGAAATCTTCGAACAATTGTTCTTCTCCCACGACCTGACCATCCTTCATGGTGAGGCGCGCCACGTGCATGCCGGCCAGCGCGCCGACGAAGACATTGCCTTTCCATGCCGGGATCACATCGCCCGTGTAAAAGGCGAGGCCCGACGGCGCAATCGACGGGTCCCAGTAATGGACGGGCTGCTCCAAGCCGGGCTTTTCGGTGAGGCCGTCGCCGATCGGCAGGAAGGAATACTCGCGGCCATAGGAGATCACTGGCCAGCCGTAATTCTTGCCGCCTTCCGGATGATTGAGTTCGTCGCCGCCGCGCGCGCCATGCTCGACTGTCCACAACTGGCCGGTGGCGGGATGGAGCGTGGCCCCTTGCAGATTGCGGTGGCCCATCGACCAGATCTCAGGCAACCAGCCTTCGACCTTCGGATTGCCGGGCGGCACGCTGCCATCATCGGCGATGCGGATGACCTTGCCGATGAAATTGCTGCCCTGCTGAACGAGGTTGCGCAAGGCATTGCGGTCGCCCGTCGTCACGAACAGCGCGCCCGTGCGGTCGAACACGAGACGCGAGCCAAAATGATAGCCGCCATCATAGGCCGGCTGCTGTCGGAAGATCACCTCGACATCATCGAGTCGCGCATCATCGACGGACAGCCGCCCGCGCATCACGGCGGTGGCGTTGCCCTCTTCACGCGGCTCGGCAAAGGACAGGTAGACCAGCCGGTTCCGGGTAAAATCCGGATGCAGGACGACATCCAGCAGTCCACCCTGCCCCACCGCGGAAACTTCCGGCAGGCCGGCGATGGGCGCGGATAGCTGGCCGTCTTCCGACACCACGCGAAGTGCACCCTTGCGCTCCGTCACCAGCATCTGGCCATCGGGAAGGAACGTCAGCGACCAGGGATGGTCGAGCCCATCTGCCACTGTCTGCAGTTCAACCGGTCCGGTTTCAGTGTCAAAGCGCACCTGCGCCACGGCGGGGCAGGCCACCGCGGCAAATATGACGGCTATGGCAATCCAGCGTCTCATCCTCACCTCTCGTTGAATGTCAGCCAGACTCTCATACGCAGGTGGCAGGAATTGGACGTCATGTGGAAAGTGGCAGAAGACCCTTCCGCAAATGGCCGATCTCGTCGTCGTTCACGCCATGCATGGAGCCCGGATAGATACGTTCCGTGACATCGGCGCCCATACCGCGAAAGACTTGGCTCGTCTCTTGTACGCGGCCGAGAGGAATGTGAGCGTCGTGATCGGCGCAGCCCAGGAACACCGAGGCACCCGCAAGCGACCCGGCATAGTCCCGCGGTGTGCCCGGCGGGCCGATGGCGCCGCCAGACAGCACGCCGACAAAGGCATAGGCCTCCGGATTCCGCAGCACGGTCTCGGAGGCGAGACACGCACCCTGGCTGAAGCCGATGACAGCGAGCTTCTCCGGCGTGATGCCGGTATCGAGGATACCGGAGATGATCGCCGCAATGCGCGACAGCGCAGACGACAGGAAGGGCTCGTTCGTTTCCGCCGGCGCCATGAAGCTCTGCGGATACCAAGTGTAGCCCTCGGCCTGCGGTGCCAGGTAGCAAAGATCCGGCATGGCGATGACATCGGCCAGCGGCAGCATGCTGTCCGCCGTCGCCCCGCGGCCATGGATCAGGAGGACGACGCCCTTCGCTCGCGACGGCGGGGCACCTGCCGTCCTGAGCGCCTGGGACTGAATCACCGCATCAAGCATCCGGCAATCTCACTCTATGGTCTGGTGAGTGTAGATGGAGACAGCCGGCCGATCGGTCAAGCCTGTGCCGGTTGTCCTGTTCCCTGGGAAACTGCCGGAGTGCCGCACCCAGACCAATATGGCCGCAACGGGCAATCACGTCCATGCAGCAACGGAGAACGACCATGAAGAACATAATGTCCCTGGCAATTGCAGTCCTCGCGATCGCGACCTGGTGTGCTGAGACATGGGCCAAGAACGTGACGATCAGCGGCACCCACTCCCGCACTGAAATCGCCCGCAAGTGCGACGCCGTTGGCGGCGTCAAGTTCGGCACGTCGGGCAGGTCGGGCAAGTTTGGCTGCGACAATATCGGCAAGCAAACCTCGGTGACGTGCGACGCACAGGGCCACTGCACAGGCTGGGTTCCTGAATGAACGCTAACCCCTGACACGATGGAAAGGGCCGCAGCGCTGGCTGCGGCCCTCGAACATTCCCGCTTGCGGAATTGCTACTGCAGCAGCTTCGTCCACACCCGGTCGGTAAGCTTCTGGGCGGCCGGCGAGCAGGCCTTGCCGAACTTGACCGGCACCGATTCCGGCACCTTCAACTCGTCGGCCCCGGCGAGGTCCTTGTCCATGAAGGGTTCAGAGCCCACGATGGCGTTGGAGTAACGCGCGTAGTTCGATTGCAGGCCGATGTTCTCCGGCTTCATGATGAACTCGAGGAACTTCTTTGCATTGTCCGGGTTCTTGGCGCCCACCGGCACGCAGGCCGAGTCGAACCAGCCCACCACACCTTCCTTCGGATAGGCGTAGACGATGTCGGTCTTCGAATCCATGCGGGCGCGCATGGAGAAGCCATTCCAGTTGTTGGCGATCACCGCCGTGCCATTGGCCAGATTGTCGTTCTGGTTCTCGGAATTGTAGGTCACGACAAACGGCTTCTGCCCCTCGAACAGGGCCTGCACCGCCTTGGCGTCTTCGGCACTCTCAGAGCAGAACGGCTTGTCGAGATAGAGGTTTGCCATGTTGTAGACTTCGTCCGGCGACTTGAACACCTGGATCTTGCCCTTCATCGCCTCTTCCGGCTCGAAGAACTCTTTCAGCGAGGTGAGTTCCTTGCCGTAGAGATCCTTCCGGTAGGCGATGGACGCGGTGCCCCACTGCCAGGGCGCACAATACTTGGCCTCCGGATCCCAGTCCGGCTTCTGCCAGCGCGCGTCGACATTGGCGTAGGTCGACATCTGGCCCACGCCGGTTTCGGCCAGCAGGCCTTCCTTGACCAGGATTTCCACGAAGTGCTGGCTGGGCACCACGATGTCATAGCCCGTGCCGCCGGCCTTCAGCTTGGCGAGCAGGGTCTCGTTGGTGTCGTAGGTGTCGATATTGACCTTAATCCCCGTTTCCTTCTCGAACTTGGCGATCATTTCGGGGCTGGTGTATTCGACCCAGTTGTAGATGTTGAGCTCGCCTTCCGCGTGGGCCGCGGTGGCGAGCCCCGTCGTGGCAACAAGCGCAAACAGCAGTTTCTTCATGGGGACTTCCTTCCTGTTGAGACTCACGTTTTCTTGGGCCGCGACACGTACCAGTAGACGGTCACGAGCACCGTGGAGACGATGATCAGAATGGTGGAGGCGGCATTCACTTCCGGCGTCACACCCTGCCGGATCATCGAATAGATATAGACCGGCAGCGTCGTGGTGCCCGGCCCCGAAATCATCTGCGTAATGATGAAATCGTCGAAGGAGATGACGAAGGCCAGCATGGCACCGGCGATGACGCCGGGCATGAGGAGCGGCAGCGTCACATGGCGGAACGCATTCCAAGCACTGGCATAGAGATCACGTGCCGCGTGTTCGAGCGTCACGTCCATGTCCTGCAGCCGCGCCCGGATGGGCATGAAGGCGAAGGGAATGCAGAAGACCGAATGGGCAATCATGATATTGCCGAGACCGAGATCGAAACCGACCCAGTTCCTGAGCATGACGAAGAACATCAACGTGGCGACTGCGGTGACGATTTCCGGCACGATCAGCGGCATGGAGATCAGTGCCATGGATGGCCCCGCCCCCTTGAACTTCGCCTCACGCACCAAGACCAGCGCGGCGGAGATGGCAATCGCGGTGGCAAACGACGTGGCGACGATAGCGACCATGAGCGAATTGAGTGCCGCCTCGGCGATGCCCGACGTCGAGAACACCTTGGTGTACCAGCGCGTCGAGAATCCGCCCCAGATCATGGCGAGCCGGTTGTCGTTGAAGGAATATCCCACGAGCACCACCATCGGTGCGTAGAGGAACACGAAGAACAGCGCCGTCCACAGCTTGAGGCCGGGATAATGTCCGACGGGCGCGCGCATCAGTGCCCTCCCATGGCCACGCCCTGGCCCTTGTTGGCGCGGTTGTAGATGAGAAGCGCCACCATGACGAAGACCATGAGCAGGATGGACACCGCCGCCCCGAACGGCCAGTTGCGCGCCGTGGCGAACTGGAAATGGATGAGGCTGCCGAGCATCAGACGCTTGCCCCCGCCCAAAAGATCCGGCGCAATGAAGGCGCCGATCGAGGGAATGAAGACCAGCAGCGAACCGGCGATGATGCCGGGCTTGGCCAGCGGTATGATGACATGGCGGGCCGCCTGCCACTTCGAAGCGTAGAGGTCGCTTGCCGCTTCGATGAGCCGGAAGTCCATCTTCTCGAGGCTGGCATAAAGAGGCAGCACCATGAACGGCAGATAGCTGTAGACCAGCCCGATGAGGATGGCCTCGTTGGTGTAGAGAAGATCGAAGGTGCCGGGTTCGAAACCCAATGCCTGAAAACGCGCGTCGATGACCCCGTTGCGCGTCAGGATCAGGATCCACGCATAGGTGCGGATCAGGAGATTGGTCCAGAAGGGAATCGTCACCAGCAGCATGAACAGGTTGCGCTTCTCTTCCGGTTGCCTCGCGATGAAATAGGCAACCGGCAGACCGACGATCAGGCACAGCACCGTGGTGATGGCGGCGAGCCCCATCGAGCGCAGCATGATGTTGATGTAGATCGGGTTGAACAGCAGCGAGTCGTCGAGATCGTACTCGAACAGGAACTGGATATAGGCCTCGTGGCTGTAGCCCCACTCGACGCCGCCATAGGGGTCCTGCACCATGAAGCTGATGGCCAGCATGATGAACATTGGCAGCACGCCGAAGATGCCGATGACGAACCAGGCGGGCGCGACGCCGAGCCAGTTGGATGTGGCGGTGCGCTGCATCAGTCGGCCAGCATGCGGGCGGCTCCCGCCGGAATGTCGACGCTGACTTCATCGCCCGTCGCGAAGTGGCCTTCGCCGGAGAGCGCATTGGCATCGCGCACCGAGACTATGACACCGGCGCCAAGATCGACGGAATAGAAGGTGCTGGTGCCGAGATAGACCGCTTCGGCGATGCGCCCCTTGAGCGCGCCCTTTCCGAGGCTGATCTTTTCCGGCCGCAGCGCCACGGCAACCTTGTCGCCCAGCTTGTGCGGCCCGTTCAGCCGCGTCTCGATGGTGAAGCCGTCGCTCACCGTGAGCGCGGCGTTCTCGCCCTCAATGTTCGACAACCGGCCTTCGACGAAGTTGGTGTCGCCAATGAAGTCGGCGACGAAATGGTTGACCGGGCTTTCGTAGATGTCGAGCGGCGCGCCGATTTGCTGGATCTTGCCGGCGGACATGACGGCGATCCGGTCCGACATGGTCAGCGCTTCTTCCTGGTCGTGGGTGACGAACACGAAGGTGATGCCGGTTTCGCGCTGCAGCGTCTTGAGCTCGCTCCGCATCGCCTGGCGGAGCTTGAGGTCGAGGGCGGAGAGCGGCTCGTCGAGCAGCAGCACCTGCGGCCTCGGCGCCAACGCACGCGCGAAGGCGACACGCTGCTGCTGGCCGCCCGAGAGTTGCGACGGCCGCCTTGCGCCATATTCCGACATCTTCACCAGCGCCAGGGATTCCTGAACCGCGCGGTCGATCTCGGAAGCAGACTTGCCCTGCATCCGGAGTCCGAAGCCGACATTATGCGCCACCGTCATGTGCGGAAATAGCGCATAATGCTGGAACACCGTGTTGACCGGCCGCTTGTCCGGCGGCAGATGCGCGATCTCCTTGCCATGCAGCAGGATTTCGCCGGCCGTGGTGAACTCGAATCCAGCAATCAGACGCAGCAGTGTCGTCTTGCCGCAGCCCGATGGGCCCAGCAATGTGAAGAACTCATTTTCCCGGATGGTGACCGACACATTGTCGAGCGCTCTCACGCCGCCAGGAAAAACCTTGGATACCCCTCTCGCCTCAATGGCGGGCTGGTTTTCAGCCAACTAACCCCTCCCCCGCGCTTTCTTGTTTTGCGGTTGCGAAGGTTATCCTATGCCGAGAACCGCATGTTTGCCAATGGGGATCACAAGCTCCAGCCACCATCGATGACGAAAGTCTGACCTGTCACAAAGGCAGATTCGTCACTTGCCAGATAAACCACCAGCATGCCGATTTCATCGGCACGCGCCATGCGGCCCATCGGCTGGCGGGAGACGAAGGCGGACTTGGCGGCCTCATAGTCACCGGTGGCCTTGAGCCGTTCGGTGAGCGACGGGCTGTCGACGGTGCCCGGGCAGATCGCATTGACGCGAATGCCCTTGCTGGTGAAATCGGCGGCGAGCGCCTTGGTCATGCCGATGACGGCGGCCTTGGTGGTGCCGTAGACGAATCGGTTGGGCACGCCTTTGATCGATGACGCAGCGGAGGCCATATTGATGATGACGCCGCTGCCGCGGGCGAGCCAGCCCGGCATGAAGGCCTTCATCATATGAAAATGTGCCTTGACGTTAAGGTCAAAGGAGAAATCCCACGCCTTGTCATCCGTTTCCATGATCGTGCCGGCATGGACGAAGCCGGAGCAGTTGAACAGGATATCGGGCGTGCCGACGCGCCTCGCCGCGGCGTCGATCTGGTCTTGCTTCAATACGTCGAGCACAAAGGTCTCGATGCCGGACTGCTCGGCCTCCAGCGTCTTCAGCGCCTCGGCGTTAATGTCGGTGGCCCACACCTTGGCGCCCTCCTTGGCCATGGCGATGGCGGAGGCCCGTCCGATACCCTGCCCTGCCGAAGTTACGATTGCGGTCTTGCCTTGGAGCCTGCCGGCCATGGACTTCTCTCCCTGTTCCTGATCAAGATGGTGTTTGATCACTAGCGCCGACTGACGGAACTTGTCCATGCACAACGACGACCTTTGCTATCTCTCCGCCACCGATGCCCTCGACCTGTTCAAGGCGAAGACACTTTCGCCCGTCGAGCTGATGACGGCGATCATCGCAAGAGCGGAGCGGGTGAACCCCGCCATCAACTGTTTCGCCGACCGCTATTTCGAAGAGGCCATGGAGAAGGCCCGCGCGGCCGAGCGGATCTACATGGGAAAAGGTGGCAAGCCGGGAAAGCTCGAGGGCATTCCCCTGGCCGTGAAGGACGCCCAACGCGTGGCGGGAAAGCGCACCACCCATGGCTCGCTCATCTTCCGCGACAATGTGGACGACCATTCCGACCCGCAGATCGCCCGGCTGCAAAAGGCTGGGGCCATCATCTTCGCGCGCACCACAACGCCGGAATTCTGCCTGTCGGGCATCACCGCGTCGCGGATGTGGGGCATCACCCGCAACCCATGGAACACCGACTGGGGTCCGGGCGGCTCGTCCGGCGGATCGGGCGCGGCCCTGGCGGCGGGCCTCGCGACGCTCGCCACCGGCACCGACATCGGCGGCTCGATTCGCATACCGGCCGCCGCCTGCGGCGTGGTCGGCTTCAAACCGCCCCATGGACGCAACCCCGACGGCCCGCCCGCCAACTTCGACCGCTTCAACCACTGCGGGCCCTTGACCCGCACCGTGGCCGACGCGGCGCTGATGCAGAACATCACCTCCGGTCCCCATCCGCTGGACCATGATTCGATTCGCCACCGCGTGACGCTGCCCACCGGGTCCGGCAGCCTCAAGGGCATGAAGATCGCCTATTCCATCGACCTCGGCTACGTCGAGGTCGACCGCGACGTGCGCCAGAACCTGATTCACGCGCTGGAGGTGTTCCAGAGGCTGGGCGCAAAGGTGGAGGAGGTCGACCTCGGCTGGACCAAGGACGTCGATGACGATTGCATCCGCTGGTACAGCATGATGAACTTCGGGCGGCAGACCATCTGGCAGCGCAAGAACAATGCCGACCTGATGACCGACTATGCGCTGAAGATGGCGGACGCAATCGAGCGTCATACGGTGCTGGATGACGTGCACAAGCCCTGGGCCCGCACGCACCAGATGTATCAGACGCTGGGGCCGGTGCTCGCCACCCACGACGTGTTCATCTGCCCCACCAACAATGCGCCGAGCGTGAAGGCCGACCATGATCCGTGGGACCAGAACTATACCGTGAACGGCAAGAAGGCCGATCCTGAGTTTGGCTGGGTGATGACCCACCAGTTCAACATGCTGCACAATTGCCCGGTGCTGTCTCTGCCGACCGGCCATGCGGTATCCGGCGTGCCGACGGGCATGCAGATCGGAAGAGCGTCGTGTAGGGAAAGAGTGTGTTCGGTTGTGTA
>ERZ795053.7101-NODE-7101-length-10889-cov-5.019660_pt1 | contig 10889 bp, 6 predicted proteins | sample MGYA00375137_ERZ795053 | MGnify/ENA primary metagenome ERZ795053 (study PRJEB30182, sample SAMN05720284) | activated sludge metagenome | isolation source: Anaerobic digester | place: Hong Kong | collected 2014-12-17 ... | reverse complement strand
GATGTCGTTGCTGCCCCAGCGCCCCGGCCCGACGAGGATGAACCGCTTGTCGGCCAGCGCCTGGTTCAACCGGCCGACGATCCGGCCGATCTCGTAGCGCTGCTCCAGCGTCTCCACCCGGTCGTAGACGTGCGAGTTCACGTAAACGACGTACTCGATGTCCGCCACGAGCCCGCTGCGCACGTAGCAGCTCGCACTGAAGAGGCGGTCCCGCACCGGGACGTCGTCGGGCACGTGCACGGCAGCCACGTCGGCCCCGGAGGCCAGCGCCCGGCACTGCAGCAGGAAGAACTTCTGCCCGTCGCAGGCGAACTCGACATCCACCGGGCTGCCGTACGCCTCCTCCAGCCGCACCAGCATGCGCCGCATGGCCTCGGCGAACGACGTGTTGGCGAGCAGCTTGTCGAACGTGACAAACACGTCCTCCGGCTCGGCCCGCACGGCTGTTCCCATCGGCGGGTACAGCCCGTCGTCACGCGCGATCGCGACGATGCGGTCGAGCATCGGGAATTCCCCGGCGGCGAGGATCTCCTCGAGCGGCACCGACTCCAGGCGGTTGGCCTCCAGGTTGATCGCGTCGATCGTCCGCTGGGAATAGCGCATCATTTCCTTCGCGGTCGTCTCCGGGCGCAGCGTCGGCAGCCCCAGCGCCACCATCCGCGGATAGTCGCTGGCCACGCGGTCCACCGCGCGTGTGCCGAGGCCCATGACCAGGCGCATCATGCCGTCCTCGCGGCGGATCCGCGGCGACCAGCGGTACTCGTTGCGGGAAAACGCGACCCCGGCGAAGGCCGGGAGGAAGTACCGGCCGACCTGCGTGCCCACGACCTTCTGGATGAGCACGCCCATGTCCTCGTGGTAGTCGAGCAGGTTGTGCGCCCGCCGGTACGCGACCGGGTCGGGCGCCAGCGTGCTGGCGTAGACCTCGGAGATGGCCACGAGCAGGGCCTGCAGGCGCGTCTCCAGTTCCCCCTGGTTCGCGACGAAGACGCTCGCGTACTTGCCGGAGAACGCGGTGCCGATCCGGTCCTCGAGCAGGCTGCTCGACCGCACGATCAGCGGATGCGTGCCGATCTCGCGCAGCACGGCGCGCAACTGCTGCACGACCTCGACCGGGAAGTCGCTGTTGCGCAGCACGCCCTTGATCAGCGGGTACTCGTGCCGTACCTGGTCGATGGGCTTGTACTTCTGGCTCTGGTAGCCGGTGAGGTGGTTGAGCTCGAGAAAGACGCCAAGGACGTCGCTGCGGAGAAACCACGACTCCGGCGTGTGCACGGGCCACTCGGGATGCAGGTCCTTGAACGTCGTGAGGATTTTCGACGCCAGCACCATCCCGCCGGCCTTGCCGCCGATCCGGCCCTGGCCGCCCGCCACGTCGATCAGCTTGGACGCCACCTTGGCGATGTCGCGCACGCGCAGGTAGTTCTTGGCGATACCGATGAACTCGAGCTGGTCGCTGATCAGGCTGCGGATCAGCGCCACGCGCGTGCCCAGTACCTCCTCGGGGGGAAGAGGGTATTCCTTGAGCGGTAACTGCGCAAAGCGGGCGACGCGCTCAGCCAGCACGCGCGTCGGCAGCGTGCTCTGCCGGGCCAGCTCGTCGACCTCCTTGAGGGCGTCGCGCTTGATGGTGACATCGATGATCCGCTCGATCTCCTCGCGGGTCAGGTGCCGCGCGATGTAGCGCAGTGCGAGCCGCGCCACCGTCGTCCGCTCCTGCCGATCGAGCTTGTCGCCCTCGGCCTGGTTGGGGTCGCCGATGTCCTCGCGCGGCGGCCGGCCCAGCGCCGCCCGGGCCTCGTTGTACAACTTGTCGAAGGTGATGATGCCGCGATTGTGCAGCTCCATCACGAAACACATGTCGATGTGTTCGGAAAGGTGCGGACACGCATTCTTCGCCGACGCGATCAGCTCCTGAGCCTTCGGCAGCAGAGTACCAGCCATTCTCGAGCGACTCCCCGACCCCCTGTGCGCCGGCACGCGGCGTGATGCGGCCTGACGGGGGAGGCTAGCGGCCCGCCACGCCGCGGTCAATCGGTCTGCGCGCGCCGCGTCCCGCCCCACGCACAGCGCGGAGCGGGACGCGGATCGTCGCTCGGCGGGCGAAGCGCCGCGCCGCGTAATCAGTAGCCGTACTCGCGCAGCTCCGGACTCAGCATCCGGTCGATGCGCGACTTGCACGCCGTCAGGTGGGCCTGCGACGCGAAGTCGGCCTTGTTCGAGTCGATCTCCTTCTGCAGTTGGCCCGAGATATCGCGCAGGCCCTGCACGAGCATCGCGTGGATGTCGGGCGAGACGAGCATTCCCGGTGCGGTCCGCACCAGCGGCTCGAGCACGCCGAGGTACTCGCGCTGCAGCGAACGCCGCGTGTCGTTCACGAACGGCTTCGCGTCCGTCCACGAGCCGGCGGCCAGCCGCTTGCCGTCGAGCGCATCGTGCCAGCACGCGTCCTGCAGGGTGCGCAGGTACTCCGCCAGCGTGAGCTTGTCGGCGGCATCGGTCTTGAGCTCGGCGTCGTAGATGCGCCGCAGGTTGTTGGGGAAGAAGCGATCGAACAGCACCCACTGCTGGCACATGCCAATGAGGTCGCGGACCGGGTAGTCCATCGTGTAGCTCGTGCTCGCGCCTGCGTGCGACCAGCGCGACGGCGCCAGGTGGTTGAGCAGCTCGGGGGAGAGGTTGAAGCTGTTGAGGTCGAGCACGTGCGTGCGGATGAAGCCCAGTGCGTCGCGCTGTTTCTGCGCCGCGACCAGCACGAACGGCGGGGCGTCGCCCTCGCCGCGGTGGGCCCGGCTGAAGTACTGCCCGCCCACGTAGCGTCCGACGTACTCCATGAGCTGCAGCTTCTCGAGCAGCAGTGACTGGAACGAGCGGCGCAGGTAGTACCAGCTTTCGCCGTCCTTGACCGCCCAGTCCATGACGTTGGCCAGGCGCTGGTCGATGACCGCGATTCGCGCCGTCGCCCAGTCCATGGGGTCGCTGCCCATGTCGAAGCGGTTGACGGTCGGATCGGGCGCGAAGTAGGTGGAGTCCTCGTCGGTTGCGTAGGCCAGGTCCGGCTCGGTGGAACGGCTGGCGATGTCCTCGAGCATGCCGGCCTCACCGGCGATGGGCTTGGGCGGTGGGGCTGCCGAGGCGTGGGGCGCGACCGCCGCGGAACCTCCGCCAGCCTGGGCCTGCATCTCCTGGAGGGCCTTGCGGGCGTCCTCGGGCAATTGCTCGAGGATTTCTGGCGGAATCGCACTCAGGTCGAAGTCCTCGGGCACCTGCACGGCTGCCGACGCCGTCTTCGCCTCGGGCGCATCCTTGGTTTCGGTGGACTCTTCCTTGGCGTCCTCCTTGGGTTTCTCCGCGTCGGCGTGCTTGCTCTTGTAATTGCCGTCGAACGGCCGGTAGCCGTACTCGATCGCCCAGTAGTCGTAGGGACCGATCGTCGGCGTGACGAAGTGGCCCGCGACGGTGTTGTCCTTGAAGAAGAGCACGGGGTTGTAGTCCATCACCGAGCCGCAGGTGGCCTCGTTGGAGGCGCGGCGCTCTTCGATCTGCTCCACGGTGTAGACCGAGCTGGCCTTGAAGTTGTGGCGCAGGCCGAGCGTGTGTCCGACCTCGTGCATGACCACTTCCTTGATCGTGTCGTAGAGGAACTTGTCGATCACGTCCTTGGGCTGGCCCGCGAGCATCGCCTGGCCGACGGCCATCTGGTGCTTCATGCCCTCGTAGTAGTCGCACTGCCCGACGTGCAGGTTGCCCTGCTCGTGCAGCCGCTGCTGCATCGCCTTGCGCAGTTGCTCCTGGCGTTCCAGCGTCTTGTTCCCATCGAGCGCGTCCCAGTCGACGGATTTGCGCTGGCACTGGGGGAACTTCTCGTAGAACAGCTCGAGCTCGGGGTCGCTGCGCAGTTGGGCGATCGCCGCCGACGGCAGCATCTGCTGCGCCGACTGCTCGAAGTAGCGCACCATCGAATCGTCGAAGACGATGTCCGCGTCGTAGATTTGCCCGGTGAACGGGTTGGCCCGCGACGGGCCCATGGCGAAGCCGGAGCCGGTCACGATCCAGCGGAAAAAGCTGTAGCGCATGTCTTCGGGATCGAGGTCCTTCCACTCGTTGTCGTCGGTCTGCTGGCGCACCTCGACGGCGTTGAGGAACCCGACTTTCTCGTAGGCCTTGTTCCACTCGAGGATGCCGTCGCGCACCGCGTGGCGGAAGCGCACGGGGACGGTCTTCTCGATGTAGTACACGATGGGCTGCTTCGGCTCGCACATCGCCAGGGAGGGGTCGCGTTTCTCCAGTTGCCAGCGGTTGACGTAGCGGTTGAACAGGTCGCGCGCGTCGGTCGGACGCGACCAGTCCTGGTTGGTGGTCAGGAAGTAGCCCACGCGGTCGTCCGCGATGCGCGGCGTGTAGCCGGTCTCGGGCAGCTTCCAGAAGCTGTAGTGCACCAGGGTCTTGTCGTAGGAGCCCGGCGGCGACCAGGAGCTCACCGCCAGCGCCACGCCGATTTCGACGTTGTTGGGAAAGACCTTCTTCTTGGTCCATTCCGAGAGGGCGGAGTTGATCCCGCCGCCCATCATCGCCTGACCGAAGAAGCTGCCCATCTGCGTCATCCAGCCGATGTCCGCGAAGCTGCTCTTGAGCAGGCTGCCGAAGTCGATCACCGGGTCGCCGCCCGGCGCCTTGGTCACGATCGGCACCGCCACGCGGATGCGGTCGGGATAGGTGCGGCGGACGACGTCGGCGACCTCCTTCGAGTTGTTCACCACGAAGCCGGTCTCGGGCTCGACGAGCACGAGCTGACGATCCTGCACCTCCCACTTCACCACGCGTTCGTCGAGGGGAAAGCCGGTGAAGAAGCCGCCGCCGGAGATGCTCGTCGAGAGCATGAACTGCTGGCCGAGCATGCTCGCCGGCACCTGGCACAGCAGCTTCTCGGAGTCCTTGTCCTTGGCGCCCGGCGCGTAGTACCAGAGGGTGAACATGCCCTTGCTGGATTCCATCCCCTTGGTGACCTTGGCAAAGTCGGGGTAGGGCGAGTTGTCGCTGGCGTCGTCGTCGCCGCCGCCCCCGGCCATCTGCATCATCATCTCCTGGATGTTCAGGAGGGTCTGCTCGCTCACGGTCGCGGGCGGGGCGGTCGACTGGTCGCCGCCGCGGGCGGGCTCCTCGGCGCGGACGATCGGCGTCAGCCCGAGCGCCAGCGCGCACATCGCTGTCAGTGTCCTGGACATGGCTTGGCTCCTTCGCATAGGTTTTTCTGGCATGGATTCGCGCCCACCTGGGCCTCGTCCGGTGCGCGCACTTGTCTGGATTCGGCGGAACCGCCGCGCGGTCCCCGTCGACCGTCGGCGGGGCGCAACCTCGAACGTTGCGCGGGTGCTCCTTACTTATACCTTTCGTCCGGCTTATGTTTCGAGGTGTATGTGTAAAAACGTGTGGACCAGCGCGCAACTCGAAGCGCGGCAACGTCTTAACCGATATGTCAGCGCTGCCGCGCGGTCAGTCCGACGCCCCAGTGCTGTCAGGCCGGTCGGACGTTTCCGGCGCCGCCCCGCCCAGCCGCGCCGCGATCTGCAGGTGGCCCGCCCGGGCGACCGCGTCACGGTCGCGGCTCAGACGCTGCTCGATACGCTGCCAGCGGCGCCGCTCGGCGTTGTCCGCGAGCACGCCCTGGTTCTTGCGGAAGTCGAGCACCGTCTTGCCGCGCAGATCGACGACGGTGAACCCGGCGGTAGAGAAAAGGCGAACAGCCTCCTGCGGGGTGAAGGTGTGGATGAGGAACTGCTCGGCCTCGTCCTTGGTCAGCCAGTGTGTGCGTCCGTTGCGCAGGAACGCCTCCATGTCGTCCGCCGAGCCGGCCTGCAGGTAGTAGTCCAGGGCCGCGAGCTTGTTGTCGAGCGTGGCCACGAGCGCGCCGTCGGGCCGCAGCCGCCGGGCGATCTCCTTGAGCGCCCTGGCCGGAGAGGTGGCACATCCAATCGGGTCGCCAAGGGCGGCTGCGAAGGCGAATTCTCCCTGCGGCAGCGCCGCGAGGTCCCCGAGGTCGGCCTGGACGAACGCCGCCCGGCGTTCGAGGCCCAGCTCGGTGACCTTGGCCCGGGCCCGTTCCACCATCGCGCCGGAGATGTCCACGAAGGTGACCGCGAAGCCGCTCTGCAGCAGCTTGATGCCCCACTTGCCCGTTCCGCAGCCCAGGTCGAGGACCGGCAGCGCCAGGTCGCGCGGCAGGTGCGGCTTGAGGTAGGTCCAGGTCAGCGCGTCGTGCACCTGCCAGTACGCGTCCTCGTAGCTGGCGTCGTAGCGCCGCGCCACGCGATCGTGGTATTTCTGAACGGCCGGCTTGTTTCGTCGCCCCATGCCGCCGATTGTACCGCCCGCAGCGCAGATCGCCCGTCGGCAACAGCCGGGTAGGTTCCGGAGTGGGCCTGAGCGATCGATCCGCGGCCCGGACCGGCCCCCGTCCCCGGGGTGGACCACGCCTGTTTCACCCCTGTTTCGCTCCCCTTGACCGTTTTGGCTGGCTCTGGGACACTACGCGGCTCGGTAAGGGGAAAGTAACGGACGCTTCTGGCGGCGCCGCACCCAGTCCATTGTGAACCGGAGGTAACCGGCCATGATCAAGGCCGTCGATCTGCGCAAAGGCAAGACCGTCCTGTATGAAGGGCAGCTCTACGTGGTCCACGACGCCCAGCACGTGGCCAAGGGCAACAAGCGCAGCTACATGCAGGCGAAGCTCAAGAGCTTCAAGCAGGGCAACGTGATCGACGTCCGTTTCCGCGTTGACGACACGCTCGAGGTGCCGTTCGTCGAAGCCAAGGAGTACGAGTTTCTCTACGAGGACGCGACCGGCTTCGTGATCATGGACCACAACACCTACGACCAGATCACCGTGACCCCGGAGATCGTCGGCGACGCCAAGGCCTACCTCACCCCCAACGAGAAGATCTCCTGCCAGTTGCTCGACGGCCAGATCATCAGCTTCGAACTGCCCAACACGGTTACGCTGACCATCGCGGACACCCCGCCGGTGGTGAAGGGGGCGACCGCGTCGGCCCAGATGAAGGACGCCACGCTCGAGACCGGCGCCCGCGTCAAGGTGCCCGGTTTCGTCGAGCCCGGCGACAAAATCCGCGTCGACACCCGCACCGGCGCGTACCTCGACCGCGCCAAGTAGGGCGGGCCGTGTCCGCGTTGTAGCGCTACCGCTTTAGTTCCCCACGCCCCCGTCCGCTGCACCGTGAATATTCACGTTGCGGCTGCAATGGGGCGCATGCGCCCCCCCGCCCTCACGTGTTTATCCATTTCTCGGAAGTTCGGCGCTGGCCTGCGCATCTATGATTGCACCAGTGCCGCCGGGATGCCGTATGGTGGCCAAAGCCTTAGACGCCCAGCCACGGAGAACAGGACGCATGGTAGGAATGCTGAAATGGATTGTCGTCGGCCTGCTGGCCACCGCGGGACTGTCTGGCTGCACGGGCGTGCCGACCGACCCGCAGGCGGATCTCGTTGACGAGGTTGACGCGAAGGCCACCCAGGTCGCCGAGCAGATCGGCGGAACGCAGGGGTTTGGCGGACACTTCATGGATGGGTATTTCCAGTACGGCCCGTTGATGATGGGCTTTGCGGGTTACGACGATCTGGCGACGAGTGACGGCGTGCTCACCGTCCGTTGCACAAATCTGTCCGACGAGGACGCCACGTTCCACATGGCGTACTTCGCGAGCCATCTCGGCCTGACGGACCAGTACGCCGACGTCGAGGTGGCGGCTGGCAGCACCGTTGATTTCGCGATGCCCTGCGCGGAGATCGTGGGCGTCGGGGCGTTGGAGACGCCCGGTGCGTACGGCTGCCGGCTGGCGTCGGGGGCGCAGGTCGACAACCGCTTCGCGGTTCCCGGGTTCCTGAACAGCGACTACACGTGCGGCGGGGTCTACCCGTGCACGCTCATGCAGGACGTCGACGACCTCGACGGCGACGGTGACACCGCCGAGTGGATCCTCGTCACGGACAACCTGTACACGCACATGTCCGCCGATGTGGCCGGCGGCTTCCACCACGGCCCCGGTGGGATGATGGGCGGCGGCATGATGGGATTGCCATAGCCGCAAGTGACACCCCGCAGGCGCGGACCTGGGCTATGCGCCGGCGGTTTCCGCGGCCACGTCGATCGACTGGCGGCGGAGTGTAGCGAGCGCCGCGTACGCACCCTGCACGACGAGCCGGTCGTTCGGTTGAAGCGTCGCGTTCGGCGGTGGGATGACCTGCATTTCGCCGCCGGCGGCGTGCCGTTCGAGCACGCCGAAGCCGTAGTCGGTCATGATCGCGCCGACCGTCTTGCCGCAGAGCGGGCCGTGCTCGCGGACGATCCAGCGCTGCATCACGATCAGCGCATCGTTCACCATGAAGCTGTTCACGATCGCGCGGTCGAGCGCCGCGGTGGCGAACGCCGGCGCGGAAATCGCCGACTGCGACATCGCGGTGTAGATGTTGAAGCCGTCGCGGATCTTGTCGGCCATGTTCTGGTCGAACATTCGCAGCACGACGCGGATGCCCGGGTTGATTCGGCGGGCGTCAAGCGCCACCTCCAGGTTGGCCAGGTCGTCGTCCGTGGCGAGGATGATGCTCTTGGCCTTGGCGATGTTCACGTCGGCGAGCACGGCGTCGCGGCGGGCGTCGGCGATGAACAGCGGGGCCTGGTCGCGGCGCACCTCCTCCACGAACTGGCAGTCGGCGTTCTTCTCGACCACGACGACCGGCTCGTTCAGCCGGCGCAGCAGGCCGTAGGTGCGGTAGCCCAGTTTGCCGAGCCCGACCAGCACCACGTGATTGGAAAGCGAGTTCGCCATCATCGCACACCAGCTCCGTTCGCTCCGCCTGCGATCGCGCAGCGTGAACGCCAGATCCACGATCGCCTCGATGATCACCGTCAGGCCCAGCACGGGCAGTAGGAAGAAGAGCCCCTGCAGCACGACGTGCTGGGGAAATTCCTCGGGCGGTTCGCCGAAGATCAGGCACCACGTGCAGTGCACGGCCTGCGCGAACGTGTGGGGGCGCTCGGGTTCGAGCACCATGAACAGCCACGCGCCGACGAGCAGCACGCCGGCGACGATCACCAGCCGCACGCGCACGTGGGCGTAGACGACCTTGAGGAAACACCATTCGCGCCACCAGCGCGACGCGAGCGGATTGCGCCGCGCCGCCGCCGGCAGGTGCGCCCGAGATGAATCACTATTCGGCGTCACTTGATATCAGGTCCGCAATGCGGCCGCCGGATGCCGCGGCATCGTGCCAGATGCATCCCGCGCATCCAGAGTACTGACTTGCGCCACGATTGTGAATATTCCACCTCTCCGGATACCCCGAGGCGCATCGGCGCCGGAGCCACCAGAACCGCCGATAATCGCTGCCTGCTTCCCCACCGGCACAGCCGCGGTCAAGATTCCGCGGGGCGTCGCCGATGCCAGTCGGGACGGGACCGTTCTGCGCGCCCGCGCGGAACGGGAGCCGAATGGACATGGGGAGGTCACGATGCGCCTGCGCGTACTGGATGCCAACGCTCATTTCTCCTGCGGAAGCTGCACGAAGTGCTGCGATCAGCCGTGGGGGACGCTGATCGAGTCCGACAAGGCCGCGGCGCTCGAACACCACAACTTCTCCGCGTACCCGCAGCTCGCCGGCCGCAAGTACTACACGCGGCCGCACGGCACCCCCGAGGGCTACTTCGTGCTGGCCAAGGGCGACGGCACGCGCTGCCTTTTCCTCGATCGCGACGGCCTGTGCATCATCCACAAGGAAATGGGGCCGGAGGCGAAGCCGCACGGATGCCTCAAGTTCCCGTTCCTCGTCGCGCGCCTGCCGCAGGATGACCGCGTCTCGGTGGACTTCGGTTGCCCGGCGGTCCAAAGCGACGACGGCAAGCTCCTGGCGGAGCAGGCCGACGATATCGCCGCGGTTATTCCGCTGTCGCGGCGGCCCGCCGACACCACGGCGCTCGTGCCGCTCGATCCCGAAGTGCAACTGACGCAGGCCGAGGCGGACGCACTCTTCGAACGCCTCGAGGCGACCTTCGCCGACGCCGCGGAGGGCGACATCTGGGAGCGCTTCGCCGACGCGCTCACCGTGCTCGTGGGCACGCGGCGCTACAAGAAGGCCGCGGGCGACGAGGACAACGGCGATGCGCTGATCCACGCGCTGCGCAGCGGCGCACGCCTGCCCGATCAGCCTCAGCGCCCGGACACCTATGGCTTTGCCCATCCCGCGGCGGCGCCCAGCCCCGCGCGCATGCTCTTCGCCGCGACGCTCTTCCGCGACACGTGCCCCGCGGATGCCCCCATCCAGCTCAGCCTCTGGAAACGCCTGACGCTCATGCCCAAGCTCATGTCGCTGGCCCGCCTGAACGGTGCGTACGCGTCACGCCTGCTCGGCTGCAACCTCAACATCGGCCAGGTGCTGCAGCACGAAGTGGATCCGCAGATCGATCCCGCGGGCACCGCGCTGCTGCTGCGCTACTACCGCACGCGGCTCTGGCAGCGCTACCTGTGCGGCACGCGGATGAGCATTGCCAGCGGGCTGCACCAGCACATCCACGACCTCAACGCGATCATCTTCGTGGCCCGCGCCCGGGCCCAGCAGGAGCACAAAGAGCGGCTCGACCTCGAACTCATTCGCTACGGGCTCAACCGCGTCGAGTTTCTGCTCGCCAATCAGCCACGACTCTTCGATGAGGACCGCATGATCGCGTGGCTCAAGGCGCAGATGGAAAGTCCCGCGGTCGCGATTCAGAGCCTGCGGCTCATGTCGCTGCGCCAGGCGCCCGCACCGGTCGAGGCTGCCCCGGCCGAAGCAACCTGCTGACCCGACGGCTACTTCTCCCGCCCCTCGGCGAGCAGCGCGTC
>ERZ795053.7093-NODE-7093-length-10893-cov-3.785938_pt1 | contig 10893 bp, 6 predicted proteins | sample MGYA00375137_ERZ795053 | MGnify/ENA primary metagenome ERZ795053 (study PRJEB30182, sample SAMN05720284) | activated sludge metagenome | isolation source: Anaerobic digester | place: Hong Kong | collected 2014-12-17 ... | reverse complement strand
CAGAATACGGCGCGGCACTATAATCGCGTTGCGATCGATATGGACTATGGCGGCATGGCCAATTCGGATGCCGAAGGCGACCGGTTGGGTGCCATGCTGGGCAACCGGAACATCATGATGATGGGCAATCACGGCGTGCTCGTTTGTGCGCCCACGGTCGCGGAGGCCTTCGATCTGACCTATTATCTGGAACGCGCTTGCCGCAACCTGATCCTGGCCTATTCATCTGGCCAGAAACTGCACGTCATGAGTCATGAGGTGGCGGAGAAGACGGCCCAGGAATGGGCAGCCGACCGCGACCAGTTCCAGTCTCACTTCGCCGAAATGAAGTCCATCCTCGACGACAAGGATCCGTCATACGCGGATTGACGACGAAACCGTTGAGAATGGTCTGCGGGGCTGCTAGGAAGCCCCGCACGCCGCCGGAGGGGTGGCAGAGTGGTCGATTGCGGCGGTCTTGAAAACCGTTGAGGGTTCGCGCCCTCCGGGGGTTCGAATCCCTCCCCCTCCGCCATTTTTTATCTAAGCAATTGATATAAAGTGACGATCTTGCCACAGCCGAGACCGCTTCACGTCAGACCTCTCGAATTTGCCCCAGTTTGCGGTCGACGGTTCGGGGGCCCGTCTTCTTGCACGGCCAACTGGCCCTATCTCCTTGAGACTCCCTGAGCCACGTGGAATAGAAGATCAAGACGCCAAGATGCTCACCTCTTTTCGCCCACCTCCGTTTCCCCACTTTCCGAAGCGCTAGTAACCGTCACTTGACTGTCACATAACGCGTCGATACTTCCCGACATATGAAAAGCGAAACAGCAATCGACGCCCTCGCTGCCTTGGCCCAGCCGACCCGTCTGGAGGCCTTCCGCATGTTGGTAAAGGAAGAGCCAGATGGACTACCGGCCGGAGAAATCGCCCGGCGGCTGAAAGTACCTCACAATACCATGTCCACGCATCTCGCCATTCTCAGCCGTGCTGGACTGATAATAGCCGAGCGCCATAGCCGCAGCCTGATCTACCGCGCAAAACTCGAGACGGTGCGAAAGCTTGTCCTGTTCCTGCTCAAGGATTGCTGCAACGGCCAGCCGGAACTCTGTACGCCGATCCTCAAAGACATCGCAAAGTCTTGTTCAACTTCTGGAGCCTGCTGTGACTGAGCGCACTTACAACGTTCTGTTCCTGTGTACCGGCAATTCAGCCCGCTCGGTCTTCGGCGAGGCCATCCTCAATCGCGAAGGTAGAGGACGCTTCAAGGCTTACAGCGCTGGAAGCCGGCCACGAGGCGAAATTCATCCCTATGCAATTGAGTTGCTGAACAAGCTCCAATATCCGAGCGGCGAATTCCGCTCCAAGAGCTGGGATGAATTTGCCGCCCCCGGAGCCCCTGCCCTCGATTTCGTCTTCACCGTCTGCGACGACGCGGCCAAGGAAGTCTGCCCCGTATGGCCGGGTCAACCCATGTCGGCCCACTGGGCCGTGCCCGATCCGGTGCTGGTCGAAGGCAACGAGGCCGAGCGCCGGCTCGCTTTCGCCGACTCCTACCGGATGCTCAAGAACCGTATCTCCGCCTTCATAGCCCTGCCGATTGCGTCGCTCGACCGCCTGAGCCTTCGCAACAAGCTGGAAGAAATCGGCACACTCCTAGCTGGCAATCATCATGTCTCTTTTTGAACGCTATCTCACCGTCTGGGTCTTTCTTTGCATCATCGCCGGCATTCTGCTGGGCCAGATGATGCCCGGCCTCTTCGGCGCCATCGGCGCCTTGGAACTCGCAAAGGTCAATCTGCCCGTGGCCGTCCTCATCTGGCTTATGATCATTCCCATGCTGGTGAAGATCGACTTCCGCGCCCTGGGCCAGGTGGCCAAGCATTGGCGCGGCATCGGCATTACGCTGATCGTCAACTGGGCGATCAAGCCTTTCACCATGGCCGTGCTGGGCTGGATCTTCATCGGCTGGCTGTTCCGGCCGCTGCTGCCGGAGATGCAGATCGAAAGCTACATTGCAGGGCTCATCCTGCTCGGCGCCGCCCCCTGCACGGCCATGGTTTTCGTCTGGAGCAACCTGTCGAAGGGCGAGCCGCACTTCACCCTCAGCCAGGTGGCGCTCAATGATGCCGTGATGGTCGTCGCTTTCGCGCCGATCGTGGCATTGTTGCTTGGCCTGTCATCCATTGTCATTCCGTGGGAGACGCTACTGCTGTCGGTCGTGCTCTATATCGTGGTGCCGGTCATCATCTCACAGATCCTGCGCATCCGCCTCACCGCAACTGGCGGTCTCGAAGGCTTCCTCAAGACGATCCAGCCGGTATCGCTCATCGCCCTGCTCGCCACGCTGGTGCTGCTCTTTGCTTTCCAAGGCGAACAGATCATCGCGCAACCCCTCGTGATCGCCCTCCTCGCCATTCCCATTGCCATCCAGGGTTACGCCATCTTCGCCATTGGTTATGTCCTGAACAAGCTCTCCGGCGAGGAGCATTGTGTGGCCGGCCCCTCAGCCTTGATCGGTGCCAGCAACTTCTTCGAACTTGCGGTCGCCACGGCCATCAGTCTCTTTGGATTTCAGTCGGGCGCAGCGCTCGCCACAGTAGTCGGCGTGCTGATCGAGGTACCGGTGATGCTGTCGCTGGTCAGGATCGTGAACGCCAGCAAGGGTTGGTATGAAGGCCGTCCCGCCTCCCACCCCCAATCAAACTGAGAAGAACTGCTCAAGGACGGTTGCACTATGCGCGTAGGCATCAACGGTATGGGCCGCATCGGTCGATTGGCCTTTCGTGCGGCCCTGGGCGCCGCTGAACGCGGGAGCGACGATCCCCGTGGGCATAGCCGCCTCGACATCGTGCATGTCAACGAGATCAAGGGGGGCATCGCTGCGACGGCGCATCTGCTCGAATTCGACTCTGTGCAAGGCCGCTGGCGCACCACGATCTCGGTAGAAAATGATGATGCATTCCATGTTGGAGACAAGCGGATCGGATACTCATCGCATTCCAACGCAGCCGAAATCCCATGGGGTGATCTCGGTGTCGACCTCGTGCTCGAATGCACCGGCAAGTTTCTGAATCATGCGACCCTTGACGGCCATCTCAGGCGAGGTGCCAAACGCGTGATCGTTGCTGCGCCGGTGAAGGAACCTGATGTTCTCAACATCGTCGTCGGCATCAACCACGATCTCTACGATCCGGCGAATTACCCCATTGTCACTGCCGCCTCATGCACCACCAATTGCCTCGCACCGGTCGTCAAGGTGGTGCACGAGAATCTCGGCATCCGCCACGGCCAGATCACCACCATCCATGACCCGACCAACACCAATGTGGTGGTCGATGCCCCTCACAAGGATTTGCGCAGGGCCCGCTCGGCGATGCTGTCCCTACAGCCGACGACCACCGGCAGCGCCACGGCAATCTCTCTGATCTACCCTGAACTGAAGGGCAAGCTCGATGGTCATGCGGTTCGTGTTCCCGTGCTCAATGCCTCCCTCACCGACTGCGTCTTCGAACTGAACCGCGAGACGACAAAGGAAGACGTCAACGCGTTGTTCAAGGCGGCGGCTTCGGGACCTCTAGCCGGCATTCTGGGGTTTGAGGACCGGCCACTCGTCTCCGCCGATTATGCACGCGACACCCGGTCGTCGATCGTCGATGGCCTGTCGACTTTGGTCACCGACGGCACGCTGCTCAAGGTCTACGCCTGGTACGACAACGAGATGGGATACGCCTGCCGCATGGTGGACCTCGCCTGCTACATGCGGGAGGCTGGCATCTGATGGCGTCTGGCGCCCGCAACTACGCGATCGTCACAGCTGCCTATTGGGGGTTCACCCTCACGGACGGCGCACTCCGCATGCTGGTGCTGTTGCACTTCTTCCATCTCGGTTACTCGCCATTCGTCCTGTCGTTCCTGTTCCTGCTCTATGAGGCGGCAGGGATCGCCGCGAACTTCATCGGCGGCTGGCTTGCGACGCGCTTCGGCATCACCCGCATGTTGACGGTGGGCCTCTCGACCCAGATCACCGGCTTTCTCGTCTTGTCGGCACTCTCGCCGGATTGGGCTGCCGCCCTCTCGGTCGTCTGGGTGGTTGCGGCGCAAGGCATCTGCGGCATCGCCAAGGACCTCACCAAGACGGCCTCGAAATCAGCCATCAAGGTTGCAGAAAGAGAGGCCAGGGCCGAGCACGCAGAAGGCCGCCTGGTTCAATGGGTCGCCTGGTTCACCGGTTCCAAGAACGCCATGAAGGGCTTCGGGTTCTTTCTCGGCGGATTGTTGCTGCAGACTCTTGGGTTCCGGTTTTCACTTTGGGTCATGGCCGCTGCCCTCGCCATCATCCTCACCGGTGTCGTGCTGTCACTGCCGCCGATGATGGGCAAGAGCAAGGCAAGTTCCTCGGCAAAGGAATTGCTCGGCAAGTCGCGCGGGGTGAACCTCCTCGCCGCGGCCCGCATCGCGCTGTTTGGTGCGCGCGACGTCTGGTTCGTCGTCGGCGTGCCGGTGTTCCTTTATGCCAATGGCTGGACCTTCACCATGGTCGGCGGGTTCATGGCGTTGTGGACCATCTTCTACGGCCTCATTCAGGCCTCGGCTCCAGCCGTCATTCGGCGAAGTGCGGACGGGCTGACGCGGGAAGTGCCCGCCGCTCGCCTATGGTCCGCGCTGCTTGCGTCCATTCCTGCGCTGATCATCGTGGCCCTCGAGTTCGATCTTGGCATGCGGCCCGACATCTTGCTCGTTATCGGTCTCGGATTATTCGGAGCAGCCTTCGCCATCAACTCGTCCGTCCACTCCTACCTGATCCTCGCCTACGCGGGATCCGAGAAGGCGGCAGAGGACGTCGGATTCTATTACGCAGCCAATGCCGCAGGCCGCTTTGCGGGCACACTGCTGTCAGGTGTTCTCTACCAATGGGGCGGCATCACTGCCTGTCTCGCAGGATCGGCTCTGATGCTCGTTGCCTGCTTCCTGACCACGCTGGCATTACCGCTATCCAAACAGGACGAATTGAAAGAAAGCAGAACGTCCGCTTCGCCCGCCAGGCCGAGTCAGCAGTAAGAAAATCGGAAAGCAGCCTGCCGTCACCGCGCCTCAGAATTCGTAACGGTATCCGGCTGTGACGAGGAGTTCGAGATTTTGGCTGTTGCCCATCGGCGACCAGTTGTCTTCGAACCGCGCCGCTCCCTCCAGCTCCAGCACCCAGTGATCCGCCACCTTGTAGCGGGCTCCCAGCGACGGCATCACAAGGATCTGCTGCTGATCGGTAGATTTGCCTTCGCGATAGGCAACGCGCAAGCGCGGATTGAGCCTGAGGTCATCATTGACCGGATAGCGAAGTCCTGCGTCGGCCATATATGTCCGGTAGCTGGTGCCATCGAGAAAACGAAGGCCAATTCCGAGGTAGTCGTTTTCAGTGAAGACATTGGTGCCACTGATCTGGCCGGAGACATAATATTCCGTGCCCGGATCCGGAATGGCATCGACACCGCCGGAGGCAGGCGTTCCTGTATAGTTTGCAATGGTCGCATCGAGCGCCACCTGCCAATCCTCGGTCAACTTGTAAGAGGCGCCCGCCATGACTGTCTCGGCCAATGCCGTACGATCCAGCGCCAGCTGTTCGGTCGCATCCCGGCCGAACAGATCAATGAGATCGCTCAGAGAATCGACCGACTGGCCGATGAGGGCGTTCGACGTCAGCAGGAACGGCACATGGCGATAATCTGCATTCCCGTAGATCGTCAGTTCCTTTGTTGGAAGCCAAGAACCTGAGATATAGGCACTGTTGATCTCGCCGTAATAGATATCGTAGTCGAGCCCACCATAGGCTGTCACATTCTTCTTGGCATAGCGCAGCTCGGCGCCAATCGCCCGGCGGTCGATGATGTCATGGATATCCTGCTCGATGGCATAGAGCGTCGCCGACAGACTTTTGTCGGACAGCGCCATGTCAAGACTGGCGCCATAGAAGTAGCGGCCATCGGCAAACGGTTCGACGGACTTGTAATAGACAGGCGAGCCGGCCACGCCGCGGAGCGTGAAATTCTGATCGACCTGCCAACTGGCCAGCGCACCGTCGAAACGCCCGAACACGCCGCCCCCGCTGCGGCTCTGGCGTCCCGCCCTTATCGACAGGCCGCTCGCCTTGTTCTTCATGTCCACATAGGCTGTGGACACACTGGTGCGGCTGTCATCCCAAATCGAGTCCAGGCCGTTTTCCTGATAACCCGAGACCCTGACCTCGACCTCAGAACCCTCACTTTCACCACGAAGGGTGAGGTCTCCCGAAGACACGATTTCGTTCTGATGAACCGAATGGTCGCCGAGTGTCCCGCGCAACACTGCAATATCCGAGAACCCATCGTCGCGGTAGTAGAATTGGCCCGCGCTGCCATGCGCTTCCCATTTCCAGCCCTTTTCGTCCAGCGGAGCCGTGAGATCCGATTTGCCGCCGGATGTCCTGGTACCCCCATTCACCAGATCTTGACTACCTTCACCTGCGCCGCTCTTTCCTGGTGCCTGCAAATCAGTCTTCTGGGATTTGAAGCGTGCCTCCGCTTCGGCATCCATGGCAGCGGTCACGCCAGCCAGGCGCTGCCGCACGCGATCCGCTCCCGCTCCCTTTGGGTAGGTCTTGAGATAGGACTCATACTCCGCCTCGGCATGAGCCAATTGCCCTGCCCGCTCGCGTGCAAGACCCAGATACTCCTGTGCGTCGCGCTTCACCGCGCCGTCGCCCCGGCTGACGGCCTTGGTGAAGAGCGCCACCGCCCGACTATAATCCTTCTTCGCCAATGCCATCTTGCCATCAGCCAGCGCAGATGCTGCATCACCAGAGGATTCATCGCTGCCACTTCCGCCGGAGTGGCAGTCACCGGGGTCGCCATCGGCCCGCATCGTGATGATGATGTGGCGCGGATCGGTATCACGGCTGATGGCAAAACGCACCGGATGTTCAAAGGTTAGGCGAAGCTGGGGATTTGCCCGGCCAGCATCGAATGTCGCAGAAACAAGCCCAGCCGCATTGCCGGACAAGACACTGGCACTTTCGCCGCGGGGATCCCGCATCTCCGGTGTCTGTTCGGCTCCCAGCGGCTCCAGCCGAACCATCAGTTCAAGCCCCCGGTTTGGCGGGAAGTGGCCTGCATAGTTCACGGGACGATTGAACGCGACATCGATCACGGCACATTGCGCCAACGCCCGAACGCTGACAGTCGACAGGAGCGACTCATAGGCCGGTTCCGCCCGGGAGGGAGCGGCAAACACGACCCCCATCATCGTACCCGCGAGGAAAATATGACGTCCAGCGAACAGTCTACTCAAACGCATTACCAGTCACCTCTTGTCGCTCGATGTTCGCCGCTCCTGTTCTCCTTGATCCTGGTCAGAGAGGAATCCGTGTACATGTGACATGCCCCTGAGCAGTCACGCAATTCGCTGACCGTGTAGTACGCCTTTGTGGGTGACTCGTACTTGACATGCGGGCCCTGCCGGAAATCGCCGGCGTGGCACGCTGCGCAGTCCGGCGCATAGGCCGGATACTGCCAGTTGATCACCTCGTTATTGGTCCTGTGGCAGCTGAGGCAGGTCAGCCTGCTGCCATGATCGGCATAGCCTGGCGACACGTGAGTGTACTGGATCGGCGTCCAGGCCGTCGTCACGTGGCAGTCGCCGCAGTCCTTGGTCGTGATGAAGTGTCCGCTCGTCTTGCCCGGGGCCTTGTTGCCATCATGGCAGGACATGCAGGTACCCTTGGCCGCGGCATGATCGAAGTTCACCGTGGTCCAGCTGGTGGAGACGTGGCAGTCCTCGCATACATTCGTGGTGTTGAGATGGTCTGCCGGCTTGCCCTGGATCGGCGAATTGTTGTGGCAGGAGAAGCAGCTGCCGGTCGCCGCCGCATGATCAAAATTGACCTGCGTCCAAGACGTCGTGACATGGCAGTCATCGCAGGTATTGGTCGTCTTGATGTGATCGGCGGGCTTGCCCGGAACAGCCGTGTTGTTGTGACACGAGAAGCAAGTACCGGACGCCGCGGCGTGATCGAAATTGACCAGCGTCCAGGACGTCGTGACGTGGCAGTCATCGCAATTGTTTGTTGTCGCCAGGTGGTTGGCAGGCTTGCCGGTGGCGTTAGTTCCGTTGTGACAGGAGAAGCAGCTGCCCGAAACGGAGGCGTGATCGAAGCGAACATCCTTCCAGTCGGTGGTGACGTGGCAATCTTCGCAGACGTTGGTCGTCGAGATGTGATTGGCCGGTTTGCCTATTGCCGTGGTGCCGTTGTGACACGAGAAGCACGTGCCGCTGACACCACTGTGGTCGAAGGTCACCTGCGTCCAGCTGGTGGTGACATGGCAATCCTCGCAGACATTGTTCGTCGCGAGATGATTGCCGGGCTTACCAGCCACCTTGGTGTTGTCATGGCATGAGAAGCAGGTGCCAATCGCCGAGGCGTGATCGAAATTCACAGCCGTCCACGACGTCGGCGTGTGGCAATCATCACAGGTATCCGTGGTCTGAAGATGGCTTGGCGACTTGCCGGTCGCCTTACGCCCATCATGGCAGGAGACGCAACTGCCGCTGGCCGCGCTATGGTCGAAGTGAACATCGGTCCAGCTCGTCGTCACGTGACATGTGGCGCACGCATTGGTGGTGAACAGGTGATCGGCAGGCTTGCCGGCGACATTCGTATTGTTGTGACAGCTGAAGCAGTTGCCTTGCGCGGCCGCGTGATCAAAGCGGACCTGGGTCCAGGACGTGGTGACGTGGCAATCCTCGCATGCATTGGTGGTGCGCAGATGATCCGCCGGCTTGCCCGTCGCGGTCGTGCCGTTGTGACACGAGAAACAGTTTCCGCTGACACCGCTGTGATCGAAGGACACCTGCGGCCAGCTGGTCGTCACGTGGCAATCTTCGCAGACGTTGCTTGTCGGCAAATGGTCCGGCGTCTTGCCGGCGACCTTGACGCCATCATGGCAGGAGAAGCAGGTACCGCTGGCTGCGGTATGGTCGAACGTCACCGTCGTCCAGGCGGTTGTCACGTGACAGTCTTCGCACACGTTCGTCGTAGCCAGATGGTCCGGTGTCTTGCCGGCGACTTTGACGCCGTCATGGCATGAGAAGCAGGTCCCGATGGCCGAGGCGTGATCGAAACTCACGTTGGTCCAGCCCGTGGTGACGTGGCAGTCCTCGCAGGTATCAGTTGTTGCAAGATGGGTCGCAGACTTGCCAGTTGCCTTGCGGCCATCATGGCAGGAGACGCAGGTGCCGGTTGCCGCCGAGTGATCGAAATGGGTATCGGTCCACGACGTGGTGACATGGCAGTCGGCGCACCGGTTGGTCGTCGAGATGTGATCTGCGGGCTTGCCGGGGACGCGGGTGTTGTCGTGACAGCTGAAACAGGTTCCACGCGCAGACCCGTGGTCGAAGCGCACCGTCGTCCAGTTCGTCGTGACGTGACAGTCTTCGCAGCTATTCGTCGTGTCGAGATGATCCGCAGGCTTTCCAGTTGCATCGGTGCCATTGTGACAGGAGAAGCACGACCCGGTGACACCGGCGTGATTGAACGCAACCTGTGACCAACTGGTGGTGACGTGGCAATCCTCGCAGACATTGCTGGTGGGCAAGTGGTCGGGTGTCTTCCCTGCAACCTTGCTTCCGTCATGACACGTGAAACACGTACCTGCGGCCGCGCTGTGATCGAAGCTCACAGCCGCCCAATCGGATGTTGTATGGCAGGCTTCACAGGTGTTTGTCGTGCTGAGATGATCCGGAGTCTTGCCGGTCGCCTTGCTGCCGTCATGGCATGAGAAGCAGGACCCTCTGGCGTCGTCATGGCTGAAGCGCACATCGGTCCAACCAGTATTGACGTGGCAAGCCCCACACCTGTTGGTCGTCAGGATATGGGCTGCTGGCTTGCCAGTCGCCGACGTGCCGTCATGACACGAGAAACAGGTTCCGACCGCACCTGCATGATCGAAGTGGGTGTTGGTCCACGATGTCGTCACGTGACAGTCAGCGCATGCATCCGTCGTCGCCAGATGGTTCGTGGGCTTGCCGGTCGCCTTGCTGCCGTCATGGCAGGTCACGCAATTGGTCGAGACACCCGTATGGTCGAATTGCACTTGCGTCCAGCGGGTGGTGACGTGGCAGTCCTCGCAGGCGTCGCTGGTCGGCAGGTGATTGCCGGGCTTGCCGGGCACCTTGGTGTTGTCATGGCACGAGAAGCAGGTTCCGACCGCCGCGCTGTGGTCGAAGGTGACCGCCGTCCACGACGTGGTGACGTGGCACGCGCGGCAGTTGTCGGTGGTCACCAGATGGTCTGGTGTCTTGCCTGGTGCCTTGGTGCCATCATGGCACGAGAAGCAACCGCCAACAGCTTCGTTGTGATCAAAGGCCACCGCTGTCCAGCTGGTGTTCACATGACAAGCTTCGCAAGCGTCGGATGTTCTCAGATGGCCCGCCGGCTTGCCCGTCGCATCCGTGCCGTTGTGGCACGAGAAGCAGGTGCCGAAGGCGCCGGTATGATCGAAATGCGTGTCGGTCCACGTCGTCGTCACATGGCAATCGGCACAGAGATCCGAGGTCGGCAAGTGGCTGGCCGGCTTGCCCGTTGCATCCGTCCCATTGTGGCAGGTGGCGCAGGGCGCCGTCACCGCGCTGTGATCGAAGCCCACCGACGCCCAGCTGGTGTTGACGTGGCAATCCTCGCACGTATCTGACGTCGGCAAGTGGTTGACCGGCTTGCCCGTCGCATCCGTGCCGTTGTGGCATGAGAAGCAGGTGCCGATGGCCCCGGTGTGATCGAAATGGGTGTCGGTCCACGATGTCGAGACATGGCAATCCGCACACACATCCGACGTCAGCAGATGGTCGGATGACTTGCCCGTCGCATCCGTGCCGTTGTGGCAG
>ERZ795053.7092-NODE-7092-length-10893-cov-6.028049_pt1 | contig 10893 bp, 8 predicted proteins | sample MGYA00375137_ERZ795053 | MGnify/ENA primary metagenome ERZ795053 (study PRJEB30182, sample SAMN05720284) | activated sludge metagenome | isolation source: Anaerobic digester | place: Hong Kong | collected 2014-12-17 ... | reverse complement strand
AGGGCAAAGGTAATAAATTATTTTAATACTGCATTATTTATGACGCTATGTATAGTGGCGGATTTTGTGGCAGAAAAGACAAAACCCATTGAATATCAATGGGTTTTGAGGGTGTAGGGGCGGTGCGGACGGGACTCGAACCCGTCCCGAGAACTCGGGATGACAGGCCGATATAAAATCTTGCGTTGGTTAGTCAACCCTTTAGCGACAGATAAAAAGCTTTGTTCTTTTGTTTCTTCAGAAACCGTTCCCGCATTATCGCATCTCTTTTGGTCGTATATTCCTCTGAATATAATAATTCCCACGGACGCTTACTTGAACTGTACCTGGTCCTGCCTTCATTGTGTTCTGACAACCTCCTTTCAAGGTTACTGGTATAGCCAATATAGAAGGTGTTGTCAACCTGGCTCTGAAGAATATAGACTGTATATCTCATAAAAAAAGGGAAGATAATCTTCCCTCAGGTTAGCGGTGCGGACGGGACTCGAACCCGCGACCCCCGGCGTGACAGGCCGATATTCTAACCAACTGAACTACCGCACCAAAGAACTTTTTTCTGTTACTCTCCTTATTAGGAGGTGTTTATTTTTATGATCGACCGAACCCGTCCCGAGGACTCGGGATGAAAGGCCGATATTCTAACCAACTGAACTACCGCACCAATAATTTTTCGCGATGCAAAAATAAGTGATTTTTTGGTTATGCAAAACAAATGGATCAAAATATTACTGCCCGGTATCATTTACATGTTTCAGGTAATCCCTGATAATGCTTCCAATGATGTTGGCAAAATTAAGTTTTTCTGTTTCCGCAGGATTGAAATACCTTGCATGATCGCCTTCATACAGGGTTATTTTGTCGGAAGGGATGTTTATCAGTCCTGTATATATGTATTTTATGTTAGGATATGCATCGCCTTCAAGGCACTCATATTTTCTGAAGAAAGCAAAGTCCTTAAGATCGTAGTCCAGTTCTTCCTTAACCTCTCGCACGAGAGCCTCTTCAGGCGTTTCTCCTTCTTCCAGGTGGCCTCCGATAAGATCCCAGTGAAGCGGAAAGGGTATTCCGGGTTTATTATCCCGTTTATACAGAAGCAACTCACCCATGTCATTCTTAAAAATTATAGCAGCGATCTTCTTCATTCAATATTCTCAAAATCGGTTGAATCGACCCAGCCTGCATCCTTCCGGTGTACTTCTCCCTTCAAATAACGGTTATAGAAATCACGTGTTTTCTTCTCTGCGTACATATAGCGGTCGAAAACATCGCCCTGACCTGAGACACGCGGATCTCCCTGTTCTTTCAATTCATGTACCAACTGACTGCCAAGTTTTTCCTTCATGGCAATATGGTCGGGGTGTTGTGAAAGATCTTTCATACACTCCGGGTCAGTGTCTATCCTGTAGAGCTCCTCAAACGGTCGTTTTCCGAAATTCAATTTCCATAGAATTTCACCCTTACCCTTTCTGTTCATGTCGAGGATAAGACTTTTTGTAGGGCTGCCATCTGTATTCAGGTAACCTGTCACAGGGTTTCCTGCAGGCCATCTGTCATTTTTAAAATTCCTAAGATACAGATAGTTGTCTTTTATTATGCCTCTTACGGGGTATCCTTCGTCATCCGGTCTTCCAACATCATGACGTTCATGACCGGTCAGAACATGGTCGCGGGTTTTATCTACTTTTCCCTCTGTTCTGCTTCGGATTATCTTTTCAAGGCTCTTCCCCTGAACAGGTTCCATACCCTGCCTCTCACAATCAAGTCCGGCCATTTCCATCAGGGTGGGAGCAAAATCAATAAAACTGACATAATCGTCTATGACTCTGCCGGGTTTTCGTATACCTCCAGTCCACATTATTGCCAGAGGCATATGGTTTGAATGTTCATAGGCATTACCTTTTACTCTGGGGAAAGGCATGCCGTTATCAGCTGTGACAATGATTACGGTATTTTCCAGTTCACCCTCCCTTTCCAGGAACTGCATCATTTTCAGCAGGTGCAGGTCAAAATATTCGATTTCGAATGCATAGTCGAGAATATCGTTTTTTACTGTATCGTTGTCGGGCCAGAAATCAAAAACATCACTGATATCTGTTATTGATTTGCCGCCTTTTGATACAGCCGATCCATATTCATACCGTCGGTGGGGTTCATGTGATCCATACCAGAAGCAGAAAGGCTTTTGGCTGTCGCGAGAAGAAAAAAACTCTTCAAAATTTGAGAAATAATCAATGTTCGACATTCCATTAGCCGGGGGTGATGTCCTGGCCGTGTTGAAGGCCTTTCCGGTAAGCCTGCGGGGATTGCCTTCAGCATCCAGGGCCACTCCGGGTGCCCAGCTTTTTCCTGTATAACCTGTATAATAGCCGTTTTCCCCAAGAACTTCGATGAATGATTTGAATTTTACCGGGAAGAAAGGCACATGATTACCAGCTTCTTCGAGCTGCCAGCTGTTACGACCTGTAAGGAAGCATGCTCTCGACGGGGAGGATTTTGCATTCGGGGTATAGCAATTGTTAAACAGTATCCCTTTTTCAGCCACCCTGTCGAATCCGGGTGTACTGACAAAGGTGCAACCATAGGCGCTCATGTGAGGCCACGAAATGTCATCGGCCATTGCTATAAGAAAGTTCGGTCTCTTTCGGTTTTTCTGAGATTCGTCTGCCGGGTTGCATCTCAGCAACATCAGAGGCGAAATAATTATGATACTTCCTTTTAGGAGATGGTTCATAGTGATTATCTGATATGATTCGTCAGCAGTTAAACATCACTTTAATGTTTTATCGGCAGTAATGGGTTTCAATGTAGAAATAAGCAACAAAACTGCAATTGCCACCGGTATGGCGAGCAAAGCCATGTCCCTGCCCAGGTTACCTGCGTCGGTCGATTTTCCGAGCCATCCGGTTATAAGTGCTCCTGCAAAAACGCCTGTCATATTCATCAATCCGTATCCTGCTGCCCTGTGGCGGGGTGACACGAACTGGCATAGTATAGGCATGTTGTTGGCATCGAACATCCCAAAGCCGATACCAAATAGTATTCCTCCTGACACAACACCGGGGAGTGAATTACCGAACCCGGTAAGAAAAAGTGCCGGGACAGTAAGTGTTAACCCGATAGCCCCGGTGTAGATCCTGCCTTTAAGATTTTTCATTATCCACCTGTCGGCAAGTATCCCTCCTGAGATTACGCCGATAAATGATGAGGTGGCTATCACGATGGTGCTCAGGGGACCTGCAGCCGACATATCGATATTAAGGGTATCTGAGAAGAGGGTCGGGAGCCAGTTTTTTATTGCCCATCCCGGAAAGCTGGGAACAGCAAAATAGAAGAGGATGACCCAGAAGCTTATGGTTCCCAGCAACATTCCAAGGCTTTTGCTTATCGATTGAAGACCTGCTGAGGGCGCCCGGGAATATGTATTTTCAGTTTCTCTGTCACGGTTTTCGGTAAGAAAGAAAACCAGCACCAGGCTGTATGCTATCCCGATGAAACCGAAGCTATGGAAAGCAGTCTGCCACGACCAGTTATGTGCCACTGTTGCGCCGAAGCCTCCGAGTGCCTGACCGGTATAGAGACCTGTCATGTGGATACCTACGGCCAGCGACCTGGTGTTACCCCGGTGATAGTCGGCGATAAGTGCCAGTCCTGCGGGGATATAGAGGGCTTCACTCAGTCCCATCACTGCTCTGAGAGCATACAGCTGGTTGAAGCTGGTTGCATAGCCCATGGCCAGGGTCACGAATGACCATACGCCAAGGCTCCCGATGATGAGCCATTTACGGTTAACACGATCTGCTATCAGCCCGGCCAGGGGGGAGGCGAAACCATAAATCCACAGGAATACAGCCATAAGGCGTCCGAAGTTCTCTGCTTTCTCGAGTTCATGTATATCGGTCATGATAGCCGACTTCATCGTCGAGAGCATCTGACGGTCCATGTAGTTCAAAAGCGCCACACCCCAAAGAAGTCCTACGACGAGCCAGGGGTACCAGGGTTTGTTTTTAAGTTCAAAGTTCAAAAGGCAAAATACAAAATGTAAGATGTGTAATGAAAGAGCATAAATATAGGGAAAACTATTTTTGAAGCTCTTTTAGCGTTTCAGATATCTTGTACAGTCCGCGGGGAAGGTGGAAGCATCCTTTCCATTTACCTCCTTTCAGGGGGAGCAGTACTTCTCCTCCTCTGTTCAGATAGCCGAACCATTCACCATACACAGGATCGGGAAAATGTGACCATGTATATTCATGGACTTTCATAAACCATTTAAGGCATTCCTCATTTCCTGTAAACCTGTAACCTTTAATCAGGCTTATGAGTGTTTCAATATGCACCCACCACAATTTCTGGTCCCATTCCAGATGTAGGGGAGGGTGACCTTTGATGTCGAGAAAATAGAATATTCCTCCATACTCCTGGTCCCATCCATAATCCAGCATCCTTAACAATCGTGCTACTGCATTCTCTGCCAGTTGTTTATTTCCATTTTTCTCAGCAATATCCAGAATGAACCACATAGCTTCAATTGCATGTCCGGGATTTATCATGCGGCCTTCGAAAGTGTCAGAAAAAGTACCGTCATCGTTCACATTTTCTAAAATCAGACCTGAATCCTGATCATAGAAAGTATTCATTACATCTTCCACACATTTTTCAATAATCTCATTTACATACTCGCTGTCCAGTAATGGTTCGATCTGAAGAGCAAGTCCGGAGAGGATCATTGGAAGGGCAAAATTTTTAAGGTTACGTGTAGAGGTGATACGTTTTTCGAAAATTCCTTTTGGATTTCCCGCTCTGCTTAGGATATTTCTGAAAGTATCAGAAGCTATCCGGGCATGTTTTTCCTGTTTATCTGCCTTATAGAGTTCTGAAAACGCCAGGGTGGCAAAACAATCGGAAAAGATACTGTAAGGAGCCAGTATGGGGCTGCCGTGACGAGTAACAGCGAAATACCATTTTTCTGTCTGATCGCGACCATTTTTAAGAAGGAAATGAGCTCCTCTTTCTGCAATTTCGAGCCATTTCTCATTTTCAGACACATTGTTAAACAGCATTGCAAAAGTCCACACCTGCCTTGCCTGAAGCCAGATGAACTTATCAGTGTCATAAACATTTCCTTTCCTGTCGAGGCAGGTCAGGAATCCGCCGTATTCCCTGTCTATTGATTTCTTTTCCCAGAAGGGTATCACATTATCGACCAGTTCCTGGCGATACTGCAGGGTAAGTTTTTTAAGGTCAATGTTCATGGAGTTAAAAGCAGAGCTATAGTTTTGAGAAGTACTGATCCATATCGAGTTTTTTCACATCTTCGGTAAAGGCAGGGAACATTTCTTCAGAGACATTACTGACAGGAGGTCTGAAATTACCGCAATCGAGACCCGAATATTTCATAAAAGCTTTTCCTGTACCCATTCCTCCGTATTTACCGAGAAGGGAAATCATCTCTACTGCTTTCATCTGAAGCCTGCGTGCTTCATCCATATTTCCAGTATTAAATGAGTTAATTAATTTCAGATAAAGTGGTGCGGCATAGTTATAAGTACTTCCGACGAAGCCCGTACAACCAAGCGAGAGTGCAGGAAGCATACATTCATCTCTTCCCCAGAGAAGATCATATTTTCCATCCATATAATTAAGGCACAGTGAAAAGTCCATAAAGTCTTCATGAGTGAATTTTATTCCGGCAAAATTAGGAAGCATGGAGGATATCTTCTTAATGAAGCTGAACATAGGCAGGTTAACCCCTGTCAAAACCGGAATATGATAGAAATACACAGGCATGTTTGGTACGGCTTCTCCTACTGCGGCAACAAAATCTGCCAGAAAGTCCACACCTGAGGGTTTATAATAATAAGGGGCCAGGAGTGCTATGGATGAAAGTCCGGCTTCCATAGAAAAAACTGCGTTTTCGATGCATTCTTTCAGGCACGTACCCCCCACAAGGTTGATGATTCGCATCAGCCCTCCTCTCTTTAGGCATTGGGCCCATAATTCTGCATTCATAAGTTTTTCGTGTTGTGTCATCGAAGGTCCTTCACCCGTTGATCCATTTATGAATGCTCCGGCCACTCCGTTCTTTGCCAGGAATTCGTAATATACCGGGATCAGATCCTTATTTAAGTTACCATGTTCGTCCATTGCTGTAAAGGGGGCAGCTACCGGACCTTTGAATTTTTCATGTTTCAGCATGGGAAAGATATTTTAATTTACAGCTTAAATGTAGAACATTTTGATGCTTACATCCAAAGGTTTTATCATACATAATTCATCTTTATTAAGGAAATTCTTATGAAAAGCTGATAAGGTTATTCAAGAAATCATGGTTTATGCATGATGTATAATGCTGTTTATCTGTCATATACAGGATTTAAATAAAATTGAATAATTTTCTTTCATGATTGAATTTAAACAACTATTTTCGACTTTTTTCAAAAATTCAGGTAATGAAGAACGCAGACATTAAATCCTATATTACAGGTTTAGACACCAGAAATCTTGTTGACAAAGCTGAGACTAAACTTATTGAGATTTTCATCAAAAAGGATCTCAAACCTGGTGATCCTATTCCAAAAGAAACTGAACTGGCTGAAGCTATGGGGGTTAGCCGGACTGTAATAAGAGAATCGCTTACCAGGCTCAAGGCAATGGATATTATCGAAGCAAAGAAGCACAAGGGCACGGTGATAAAGAGTCCTAATTTTTTTAGTGTTCTTCAGAAATCATTAATTCCCAATATTATAGATGAGAACACATTAAAAGATTTTTTTGAACTCCGTCTTGTACTGGAAATAGGGATGGCTGATCTTCTTGTAAGCAGAGTTACTCCTGACGACATCAAAAATCTGGAAAAAATAATCGCGAGGGAGCCTGAGAAATCGGAACACGTACTTTTCGACATTGAGCACGAGATAAAATTTCACAGCAGGCTATACCAGATTTCAGGAAACGACAGTCTGATCCGGTTTCAGAATTTATTGCTGCCGATTTTCAATTATGCATATAAGGCCGGTCTGATGCAAATTCCAATAAAGAAATCGCAATACTGTTCACACAGACATCTTGTTGAGATGCTCAGGGATGGTGATGCGGAGAAGTTAAGAAACGGGATGAGGGCTCATCTCGACAATCATTTCAGGCGTATATACATGCTGGCAGAGGCAGCGAAGGGAATACAGGTACATTAATTTCTACTGTATCATTCTGGTTTTTGTCGTTTTCAGGTTTCAATTTCATTCAGTATGAGACAGGGCTGTCAGTGCAGTGGTCTGTACTCCTGTTGCAGTGAGAGGAGAATGAAAATCATCACAGAATAAAATATATACAGGGTGATTTCTATTTGAATCTTTTTTTTACTATTTTTATAATCCCGTGCATCCGAAAGTCAGACTTAAGCAGTGCATCGTGTTGGATTATAGTGAGTTGTACAATATTGCTTATGGGACTGACGGGGCTGTGCGTTGTAAAGAATGCCGGTAATTAATGAAGTGCCGGCCGTTACTGGAGATCAGTCACGCTGCATATGAAACCAAAAGTGCTATTAAAAAGGATCACACATCGTGGTATGCCTCGTATTGCAATGAGTTTTGTTTATGATGAAGTTGTAAAGGCGAGGGTGAAATCTGTTCCCGGTTCGACATACAGTAAAACGAACCGTTGTTTTTATGTTGACGACACAGAAGAGAACCTCAAGATGATACTGAGGGAGCTCAGTGATTATGTTGATGTCGACATTTCCCTGATTGCAAAGAAGGAGGAAGGGCCGGTTGACATTGGTTCTGAAATCCTGATGACGGATCAGGGTCCGGGGTCATCAGAAAGTTCAGGGGATATTTTTTATCCTGAGGAAGAAGAGACTTTTCCACGAACTGTCACGAGAGTATCATTTGAATCAGGGAAAGTAGAGATTACGGGAGGAAAAAGATACGGACCGGTAGAGTTAAGGATATCTGACCGGGAAGGTTTACTTGTGGTCAAGTTCATGGGGTTATATGATCCTGGATGGATTAAGGAGTTAAGGACCTATGGTTGGTGCAGGTATGATAAGTTACGAAAGGAATGGCTATTGCCATGGAAGAAGCTGACATGTGATTCGCTTGCGGATTATTTCTCGTCGCTGGGAATAGAGGTCAGGGTTAAGAAGAATCAGGTCGATGAGAAGTTGCATGAAGAGAGGAAATCGACAGGTGAGGTTGTCAGGGAGAGGGTTTTAAGCGGGAAGGCTCTTGATGGTTTGGATTCTTTACGGATGTATCTGGAAGAGAATAGGTACAGTACTCGCACCATTGAGTCTTACATGGCGATGCTGGGATTTTTCTTCAGGTATTTCAATGAAGTGGATCCGGTCGAGATATCGGGTGAGGAGATAAATCGTTTTCTGCATGATTTTATCATCAGGCTGGGGTATTCGGCTTCATATCAGAATCAGATGATATCGGCTATCAAGACGTATTACAATATTACGGGGGTTGACAGATTTGACGCTGAGGGGATTTCAAGGCCGAGGCGTCGCAGGGCTTTGCCGAAAGTCTTTTCGAAAGAAGAAGTAAGTATCATATTGAATGCTTCGGGCAACATCAAGCACAAGCTTCTGTTGTGGATCATATATTCGTGTGGGCTCAGGAGGTCGGAGGTTACGAATATCAGGTTAAGGGATCTTGACCGCGACAGGGGCATTATACATATCAGGGAAGGCAAGGGGATGGTAGACAGGATTGTACCTGTTTCGGAGAAGGTATGGGGGAAGATAGATGAGTATATAAGGTCATACAGTCCGCGTGAATATTTATTTGAAGGGCAGTCTGGTGGCAGGTATTCATCGGAGAGTGTATACAGGGTATTCAAGTGTGCGTTAAGGAGGGCAGGTATCAATAAGGATGTAGGGGTACACAGTTTAAGGCACAGTTACGCCACTCATCTCCACGAGAACGGTCTGGATATAAGGTACATACAGGAGTTATTAGGTCACAGGAGCACAAAGACTACGGAGATATACACGCATGTCAGCCGGCGTAATCTGATACAGGTAAGGAGTCCTATTGATGATTTGGATGTAAAGTGATTACGGATTTCGGAAGGTTGATTTCGGAAGGCAGATTTTGGATTTCTTTTGAGTTTTGAATGAGTAGAAGTAACTGGTTACGGGTTTAGTATTTTGGGTTGGATTCAGGTTACATTAATGGGTTAAGATGTTCAGGGGTGCAGGTTTTGACCGTTACTAATTATCGGTAATCGGATTTATATGCACCTCTTATAGAGAGATTTATTGGATAAAGAAGGAATATACAGCTGAACATTTCTAGCATGTTGAGAAGGTTTCGGTGCTTAACGAGAAACGAGAAACGACAAACAAGAAACGACAAAACATAACGCTATCTACCCTAAAAAGCATATTTTAATTAACTTTACTACTGCTATAACTAAGTTAGCCGTCAGTGTAAGAAGACAACGACACAGCAGACAATTTGCTACTTAAAGACAAAAAAAGGAAAACGAAATAATGAACAACCAACGCACAAAACAACACATTTGCAAGCCCCGACCCACAAACCGATACTTCAGCTTGCAAAAGAGTTGTTTTCTTGCCGACACACCGCAGTAAATTGATACATTTGTAGCTTATTGATAGTGATTTATAATATGACTGATTTAAAAGACGATATAACTGAGAACAACCAAGTAAAATCCAAAAAGCGGGTTACAGACCACGGAGAAGTGTTTACCAACCAACGAGAAGTAAACGCTATGCTCGACTTAGTAAAACACGAAACAGAACGGATTGACTCCCGTTTCTTAGAGCCTGCTTGTGGAAACGGCAACTTTTTAGCCGAAGTTTTAAGACGGAAGTTAGCAGTAGTTGACAGTCGTTACAGCAAAAGTCAAGTAGAATGGGAACGTTATTCTGTTATTGCTGTATCGAGTATTTATGGTGTGGACATTTTGGAAGACAACGCCCAAGAATGTCGAGACCGTTTGCTTGGAATTTATACCGATTGGTATTCTAAAGTATTCAAACAAGTAAAAAATGAGTGTATTCGTTCTGTTCGGTTTTTATTGAGCAGAAACATACTTTGGGGTGACGCTTTAGACTTTACCAATCCTGAAACCAAACGACCTATTGTGTTTTCTGAATGGAGTGCCGTAAACGGCTCTATGCTGAAACGCAGAGATTATATGTTCAAATTTTTAGTGGAGAAAACACACCAGTTTTCATTGTTTAATGACGAAGGCAATGCAGCAGCAATTGACGAACCTGTAAAGGATTTTCCGCTTATTCATTTCTTAAAACTTGGCGAAGATGATACAAACGAACTATAACCCCGATGTGCTCTCTTGCCTTGCTAATTTGAGCAATGATGAAGTATTCACACCACCCGGTTTGGTAAACGACATTTTGGACTTGTTCCCAGCCGAATTGTGGAGCAACCCCAACGCCAAGTTTTTAGACCCTGTTTCTAAAAGTGGTGTGTTTTTGCGTGAAATGGCTAAGCGACTAATGCACGGTTTGGAAAACCAAATTCCCGACAAGCAGGAACGCATTAACCACATTTTTAGCCAACAATTATATGGCATTGCCATTACCGATTTAACGGCATTGCTTTCTCGCAGAAGTGTGTATTGCTCCAAAACTGCCAATGGCAAATACTCCATTTGCGAAACCTTTGATGATGAACAAGGAAACATTCGCTACAAACGAATCGAACACGTTTGGGTTGGTGAAAAATGTAAATATTGTGGTGCCACCAAGGAAGTTTATGATAGAGGCGGAGAACTTGAAACATATGCTTACCAATTTATTCACACAGACAAACCAGAAAAAATATTCAATATGAAATTTGACGTTATCGTTGGAAATCCGCCTTATCAGCTAACTGTGGGTGTAGAAAAAGAAAA
>ERZ795053.7090-NODE-7090-length-10894-cov-6.179168_pt1 | contig 10894 bp, 9 predicted proteins | sample MGYA00375137_ERZ795053 | MGnify/ENA primary metagenome ERZ795053 (study PRJEB30182, sample SAMN05720284) | activated sludge metagenome | isolation source: Anaerobic digester | place: Hong Kong | collected 2014-12-17 ... | reverse complement strand
AGGACGAAGTCGACGCCGTCCAGCGCCTTGACGCCGGGAAAGCTCTTGGTCGCCCCCTCGACCGCGAGAACCGGCTCCGTCATGCCGGCGCCAGTCGCCGCTCGCGCCAGCGGTTGAGCCCGACCGCGATCAGGATCAGCCCGCCGAGGAAGAGCTGGACGAAGAAGGGATCGATGCCGAGCAGCACCAGCGCATTGTTGATCAGCGTGACGATGACCACGCCGAGGCAGGTGCCGATGACCGAGATGTGCCCGCCGGCCAGCACGGCACCGCCGATCACCGGGGCGGCGAAGGAGAGGATCAGCCAGTCGTCGCCGATCGTCGGCTGGCCGAGCTGCAGCCGGGCCACGGCGAGCATCCCGGCCATGGCGGCGAGCAGGGCCGAGATGACATGCGCGATGACCACGACCCGCCCGACCCGGATGCCGGAAAGCTCGGCGGCATGCCGGTTGGCCCCGAGCGCGAGCATCTGCCGGCCCAGCACCATGCGGTTGAAGAGGAGCCAGATGAGGATGATCGCCACCACCGGCACGATCAGCATGTGCGGCAGGCCCTCGAAGCGCGCATTGCCGAAGGCCTTGACCACGTCGGGCACGCCGTAGAAGGGCTGCGCCTCGGTGATGCCGATATTGAGGCCCTTGAAGATCGAGAGTGTCGCCAGCGTGATGACGAAGGCGCTGATGCCGGTCACATGGGTCATCACCCCGTTGAGGAGGCCGCAAAGCGCCGCGATGGCGAGGCCGAGCAGGATCGCCGCCGGCACCGGCAGCCCCCAGACCTCCATCGACCCGGCAAACGAGATCGCCACCAGCCCGCCTATGGCGCCGACCGAGAGGTTCATCTGGCCGATGGCGATGATCACCATCTGCGCCATGGCGACCAGCGCCCAGAGCGAGAAGCTGATCAGGAGCACGTAGAGATTGAAGGGCGAGAGAAAGGCCGGCTGGAACAGGGCGAGCCCCGTCCCGGCGACCAGGGCCACGACGAAGAGCCCGAACCAGTCGCTGCCCCAGATGCCTTTCAGCATCAGGCAACGCTCCGGCGGCGCTCGGCGATGACGCTGCGCGCGCGGTCGAGCAGCACGGCGGCGAGCAGGATGAGGCCGAGGCACATCTGCACCCAGAACTCGCCGATCTGCAGTTGCAGCAGCCCGTTGGTGATGATCGTCACCATGGCGGCGCCGAGCACGGTGCCCGCGACCGAGACCACCCCGCCGGTCAGGAGCGTGCCGCCGAGCACCGGGGCGAGGAAGGCCGGCAGCAGCCAGCCCATGCCGATATGCCCGGCCATGGACGGCAGGGCCGCGCCATTGCGCGCCGCCAGCATGAGCCCGGCAAGGGCGCCGAGCGCGCCGGAGAGCGCGTGCGCCACGACGATCGTCCGGTTGACGCGCACGCCGGAGAGCTCGGCCGCCTGCGGGTTGGCGCCGGCCGCCAGGATCTCGCGGCCGAGGCTGGTGCGGTTGAAGAAGAGCCAGAGCCCGAGCCCCACGATGAGGGCGAGCGGCAGCATGCCGGAGACGAAGCCGCCATAGCGGAGCTTGCCGAGATCGACGAAGGAGCGCGGCAGCGCGTTGAAGGCCTCGGCCCGGGTGGCCACGATCATCGCCCCGAAGAAGAGCGACATGGTCGCCAGCGTGACGATGAAGCTGTGCACCCCCATCCGCACGGTGAGCTGGCCGTTGATCCACCCCAGGAAGGCGCCGAAGGCGACGGCGAGCGTCATGGAGGGCAGCACCGGCACGCCCGCGACCTGCATCGCCCAGCCGCCCAGCATGACCGAGGCGACGCCGATGGAGCCGACCGCGAGGTTCAGCCCGCCGGTGACGAGCACGACCATCATCGAAAGGCCGATGACCATGTCGATGCCCATCACCCGGCTGAGGGCGAAGAGGTTGAAGGGCGAGGTGAAGCCCGGGTTGACCGTGGCGAAGATCGCCACCAGCACGGCGATCAGGAGCGCCAGGCCGACCTCGTTGGAGGCGAGGAGCCCAAGCGCCCCCCGCCCGCCTCGCCCGGTCGTCGCCGTCGCCAAGGGTCAGTTGCAGACCAGGAAGTCGTCCTTGAAGGTCGCCATGATCTCGTCCGTCACGGCGACCATCGCGGCCTGGTAGTCCTTCACCTGGTCGGCATCGACGAAGGCCGTGCCGCTGTCGATGAAGTGCGCGGTCTGCGCCGTCTGCTGCCAGGGCGCATCCTCCTTCATCGTGCAGCCCTGCCGGATCAGGTCCATGGCGTAGGAGCCGATATAGCCCTGGCCATAGGGGTTCTGCAGCATGGTGCCATCGACGAAGCCGTCCTCGATGGCGCTCAGCACCACCTCGTCATGGTCGATGCCGACCATCCTGATCCGCTTGTCGCCGAGATTGCGCAAGGACGTGGCGGCGACGACCGACGGCACCCAGGCCGTGGTCACGATGCCGTCGACCTCCGAGCCGCGCGCCGCGAGGAAGGCGTTGATCTTCTCGTCCGCCGGCTCCGGCGCGTCGATGTCGGCGATCACCTGGATGATCTCGACCCCGCCACCTGCCTCGGCCACCGCCTGCTCGACCGCCTCGATGCGGAGCTGCGTGTTGGGATCGACGAGGAAGCCGGTGAAGTGGGCGATCCTGCCCGACCCGCCCATCGCCTCGATCAGCTCCTTGGTGCCGAGATAGGCCGAGCGCGCCACGTCCGTGCCGAGGCAGAAGCTCGCCGCCGTCGGGTCGACCGTGCAGCCGGCCAGCGCCGCCGACGGGATGTCGAAGGCCGCCAGCTCCTCGAGCGTGGCATTGGTGCCGTTGGCGTCGCCCGGGAAGACCAGGAACGCGTTGAAGCCCTGCGCCACCAGGCTCTCGATCATCTCGTTCTGCTTGGAGAGCTCCCAGGCCGCCGGCACGCGGTACTCGGCCTCGATGCCGAAATCCGCGGCGGCGGCCGCCGCCGCATTCTCCCAGGCGGCGAAATAGGGGTGCGGCCCCCCCGGCACCAGCGCCACCTTGGTGTCGCTCGCCATGGCCGGCCCGGCGATACCGGCCGCCAGCACCGCGAGCGGCAGCATCCTTGCGACTCTCATGACAATTCTCCCTGAATGACCCGACTGGACCGCATCTATGGCCGAACCGTCCAACGGAGACAACGGCCGTTCCGCGTTTTCGCTCGCCTTCAGTCGATCACCCGCGCCGAGCCCTCGACCGTGACGCGGTCGATCCGCTCCATGTCCCAGGCGATGCCGAGCCCGGGCACCTCCGACGCGAAGGCCTCGCCACCTTCCATCCGCATCCCCTCGGTGGTCAGCTCGTCGAGCTGCGGGATGTATTCGAGCCAGCGCGCATTGGGCACGGCGCAGCAGAGCGCCACGTGCAGCTCCATGAGGAAATGCGGGCAGACCGGGATGTTCAGCGCCTCGGCGGTGTGCGCCACCTTGAGCCAGGGGGTGACGCCGCCGATCCGCCCGACATCGACCTGGACGATCGAGCAGGCCCGCTCGGCCATGTACTGGCCGAAATGCCGGACCGAGTAGATCGATTCGCCGACCGCGATCGGCAGCGACGTGCTCTGGCAGAGCCGGCTGTGGCCGATCATGTCGTCCGACGGCAAAGGCTCCTCGAACCAGCCGACATCGAGAGGCTCCATCGCCCGGGCCCGGCGGATCGCCTCGTCCGGCGTGAAGGCCTGGTTGGCGTCGGTGAAGATCTCGAAGCCCGGCCCCATCGCATCGCGCACCGCCTCGAGCCGGGCGATGTCCTCGCTCACATGCGGCCGGCCGACCTTGACCTTGCAGCCGCGAAAGCCCCGCTCGCGCACCGCCAGCGCGTCCTCGACCAGCGCCTCCGGCTCGACATGCAGCCAGCCGCCCTCGGTCGAGTAGAGCGGGATCGAGGCCCTGGCCCCGCCCGCCAGCACATGCAAGGGCAGCCCGGCCCGCTTGCAGCGCAGATCCCAAAGAGCCGTGTCGATGGCGCAAAGGGCGATCGCCACCACCGCCCCCGGCTGCAGCGCATGCACGGAAAAGCGCAGATCGCGCCAGATCCGCTCGATCTCCTCCGCCTCCCGGCCGATCAGCCGGGGCAGGAGATGATCGGCGAGCAAGGCCACGACCGAGCTGCCACCCTGGCCGATGGTGTAGCTGTAGCCCACCCCCTCCACACCGTCCGCATCGGTCAGCCGGACGAACGGCGTCTCCTGGCTGGTGAACGCCTGGATCGCATCCGTCCGCTTCACCTTGGCCTCGAGGTCCACGAGCCAGACCTCGCCCCGCACCAGCTTCGCCATGTGCCCGTCCTCCCGTTGTCACCTCGCTGAACTGGTTAGCCGCTGGCGAAGGTCAGGGCCAGCCCTCCGCCATGCTTCGCCGACGCCCCGCGATCAGCTATCATGACATGGTTCCAAACGTGAGAAGGCAGATGACCACCGATCTCTACGAGCGCGACACCCACGCCTGGGCCAGGGACCAGGCCGAAGCACTCCGACGGCTGGCCGCCCATCGTCCCGAGCTCACGGCCGAGCTCGATCTCCCCCATCTCGCCATGGAGATCGAGGACATGGGCAAGTCCCTCGCCCGCGAGCTCGTCAGCCGGCTCGCCATTCTCCTCGCCCACCTCGCCAAATGGCACTGGCAACCGGGCGAGCGCAGCCGCAGCTGGCTCACCACCATCGGTCATCAACGTGACGAGATCGCCGCCCTCCTAGAGGACAATCCGAGCCTGCGCCCGAACCTCGATGACGCCATGGCCAAGGCCTGGTCCCGCGCCCGCCGCCAGGCAGCGCGCGAAACCGGCATCGCCCTCACGGTCTTCCCGACCGCTTGTCCGTTCACGCTCGACGACGTGCTCGCGGATGCGTGGTTGCCGGATACGACGGCCGGCTCATAGACGCTTCCATCCTTTCCGGTGCGCATCCTTTGACGCGATCCGGCAGATCCAGGAACGCGGACTAGGCCCCGACACTGACCCGGCCCTTGGGCCCCCTTCGAGGGCGTGATGCGCAGCTCCACGTCCTGGCCGAGATCGCTCAGGGCCTGCAGCAGGCGGTCGGTGGAGAACTTGGTGATCCTGCCGTTCATCAGCGCCGACACGCGGGGCCGGTCCATGCGCATCAGGCTGCCGGCCTGGGCCTGGGTGAAACCCCGATCCTCGATGATCGCGGCCAGCCGACGCATGAGCTCGGCGCGCAGGACGAGGTCGTCGGCATCATCGAGACCGAGCGCGTGAAAGGCGCTCCCCTCGGCGATCGTGACGACCTCCAGCTCTGCCATATCGACTTCTCCCCAAGAGGTGCCGCGGTTCCGCCACCCCTTGTAGCCTGACCAGCCGCAGGCCGCCCCGAATCTCGGCGCAGCCTGCGGCCGGGATGACGAGGTCTAGCCTGCCGCCCGGATGGCGCTCCACACGCGCTCCGGCGTCAGCGGCATGTCGAGATGCGTGATGCCATAAGGCGCCAGCGCGTCGAGCACGGCGTGGACCACGGCGGCGAGGGCCGCGGTGATGCCGGCCTCGCCGCAGCCCTTGGCACCCAGGCGGTTGGTGGTCGCCGGCACGGTGTGGAAGGCGAGCTTGAAGTCCGGCAGATCGTCGGCGCGCGGCAGGGCGTAGTCCATGAAGCTGCCGGTCAGGAGCTGGCCCGAGGCGTCGTAGACGACGTGCTCGGTCAGCGCCTGGCCGATCGCCTGGACCACCCCGCCATGCACCTGGCCCTCGACCAGGAGAGGGTTGACCAGCGTGCCGAAATCGTCGACCGCGCTGTAGCCGACCAGGGTGATCCGCCCGGTCTCCGGGTCGACCTCGACCTCCGCCACGTGGCAGCCGTTCGGGCAGGTCGAGGGCGGGGTGTCGGTCACGAGCTCGACATCCAGGGCACCCTTGGCGTCGATGCCGAGCTGGGCCAGCGTCACCCGCCGGTCGGTGCCGGCGACGCGGAACGAGCCCGCCTCGAAGACGATGTCGGCCTCGGCCGCCTCGAGATGCTCGGAAGCCAGCTTCATGCCCTTCTCGACCACCTGGTCGGCGGCCTCGAGCACCGCCTCGCCGGACGCCATCAGCGAGCGCGAGCCGCCCGTGCCGCCGCCATAGAGGAGCTCGTCGCTGTCGCCCTGCAAAAGATCGATCCGGTCGAAGGGCAGGCCGAGCCGGGTGGCCAGCACCTGGGCGAAGGCCGAGGCATGGCCCTGGCCGTAGTCCAGCGTGCCGGTGACGAGGGTGATCCGTCCGTCCGGGGCGAAGCGGATGCCGCCCATCTCCTTGCCCTGGGGTGCCGTCACCTCGGCATAGGTGCAGTAGCCGAGGCCGCGCTTCAGCCCCCTGGCCTCGCTCGCCTGGCGCCGTGCGGCGAAGCCGGCCGCGTCGGCCACCTCGAGCCCCTGGTCCAGCACGGCCGCGAAATCCCCGCTGTCGCAGACCACGCCCGACGCCATGGTGAAGGGCATGGCCGACGGCGGCACGAAGTTCTGCCGCCGGAGCTCGAGCGGATCGCGCCCGGTCTCGCGGGCGGCCTGCTCGACCAGCCGCTCCATCATGTAGACCGCCTCCGGCCGCCCGGCCCCGCGATAGGCGGTCATCGGCGTGGTGTTGGTCAGGACCAGCTTGACCCGCACCGACATGAGCGGGGTCTTGTAGAGGCTCGGCAGGTTCTTCTGGATGACCCCGGTCGGAATCGCCGGGCCGAAGCCCGCCACATAGGCGCCGGCGCTGCCGAGCCCCTCGACCCGCACGGCGAGGAAATTGCCCTCATCATCCAAGGCGAGCTCGGCATCGAAGACCGAATCGCGGCCGTGATAGTCGGTCGTGAAGCTTTCGCTGCGGTCGTTCACCCACTTGATCGGCCGGCCGAGCTCGCGCGCCGCGTGCATGAGCGGCAGGTGCTCCGGGAAGACCGAGGCCTTCATGCCGAACGAGCCGCCGATATCGTCGGCCAGCACGCGGACCTGCTCGACCGGTGCCTCGACCAGCCCTGCCAGGCTGGCCCGGAGCCCGAACACGTTCTGGCAGCCGGTGCGCACCGTCCAGCGGCCGTCCCGGTAGTCGACCACCGCCCCGCGCGGCTCCATCGGCACGACCATCACCCGGTTGTTGACGATCTTCAGCCTGGTGACGTGCGCCGCACGCTGGAACGCCGCCTCGACCGCCGCCTCGTCGCCAAAGGCGAAGTCGAGCGCCGTGTTCCGCGGCGCCTCCTCGTGCAGCAGGGGGGCGTCCGCGTCGCGCGCCCGCTCCAGCTCGACCAGCACCGGCAAGGGCGAGAATTCCGCCTCGATGCGCTCGGCCGCATCACGCGCCGCCGCCATCGTCTCGGCGATCACCACGGCATAGGGCTGGCCCACATAGCGCACCCGGCCGCGCGCCAGCGAGGGATGCGGCGGGACGATCATCGGGCTGCCATCGGCGCTCTTGAAGGGCAGGCCGCAGGGCAGGTCCGGGTAGCCCTTGGCATCCAGCTCGGCCGTGGTCAGCACCATGACCACGCCCGGTGCGGCGCGCGCCGCCTCGACGTCGAGCTTCTCCAGCATCGCATGGGCATGGCTCGAGCGGACGAAGAGGGCCGTGAGCTGGCCCTCGGGCAGAAAATCGTCGGTGTAGCGCCCATCACCCCGCAACAACCGCGGGTCCTCCTTGCGCGTCACCGACTGGCCGACGCCGAATTTCGGCACGAAACCCGCCAATGGATCCATCTCGTTCATCGTCCCGCTCCCGCTTGCGCCTGCCGCCGGCTCCGGCGCGGCTTACCCTGATTTCCCTGCTGCCGCCACCCCGTGCAGGCCGGGATCCGGCGTTCAGGTGATCCGGTAGCCGAGCACCCGCGGCAGCCAGAGGGCGAGCTCGGGAAAGCCGATGACGAGGCCGAGCGCTGCCGTCATGGCGAGCAGCAGCCAGCCGATCCAGACGAAGGTGCTCTCCATCGGCACCCCGGCGAGGCGCGACGTGACCATCAGGTTGACCGCCACCGGCGGCGTCACCTGGCCCATCGCGATGGTGATGGCCATGACCACGCCGAACCAGACGAAGGACCAGTCGAGGGCGGTGGCGATCGGCACCAGGAGCGGCAAGGTGATGAGATAGATCGAGATGCCGTCGAGCAGCATGCCGGCCACCAGCAGCATGAGCATCACCAGGAGCAGGACGACCAGCTCGTGGCCGCTCACCGCGAGCAGCGCCTCGGCCGCCATGCGGAAGGCACCGAGCGTGGCGCCGGCCCAGGCGAAGATGCCGGCGAACGCGATGATGATCATCAGCACCGCCGAGATCTTGGCGCTCTCGACCAGCACGGCATAGATGTCGGCCCAGCCGAGGCTGCGATAGACCAGCGTGCCGACCAGGAGGCCGTAGGCCACCGCCACCACCGCCGCCTCGGTCGGCGTGAACAGGCCGCTGCGCAGGCCGCCGAGAATGATGACCGGTGCGAGCAGCCCCGGCGCGGCCCGCCACAGGCTCTGCCAGAAGGGCGGCCGGCCGGCCGCACCCGCGCCGACCTCGGCGACGCTGCCGAAGCCGTGCCGCCGGCTGAGCAGCAGCGCCGGCACGCCGATGGCGACACCGACCAAAAGGCCGGGCACCAGACCGGCAGCGAACAGTGCGCGCAGATCGGTGCCGGGCACCAGGACCGCATAGACGATGAGCGCTATCGAGGGCGGGATCAGAATGGCGGTCGAAGCACCCGCCGCGATCACGGCAGCCGAGAAGGGCCTGGGATAGCCCGCCTTGTGCATGGCCGGGATCATCACCGTCGCCACGGCCGCCGCATCCGCCGGCCCCGAGCCCGACATGCCGCCCATGATCAGGCAGACGAGGATGGCGACCACCGCCAGCCCGCCGCGCCGCGGCCCGATGCAGGCCTCGGCGAAGGTGACGAGCCGTGCCGCCACGCCCGAGCGCTCGAACACCATGCCGGTCAGGATGAAGAGCGGCACGGCGATCAGCGGGTACTTGGCGACGGCACTCCAGGTGTTGGTGCCGACCGTGCCGAGCGCCGCCATGTCGAGGCCGACGAGAATGCCCGCCACGCCGCCGGCGCCGAGCGCCACCGCAATCGGCGTGCCGATCGCCAGAAGGGCGAGAAACACCAGCACCAGCAGCAGATTAGCGTCGAGCACCACCACCCCGCCCGAGGTCTCGCCAGCCGCGCCCGAGCACCCGCAGAATGATCGCGACCGCCAGGACCGGCAGCCAGATCGAATAGACCCAGCTCGGATGGCCGAGCCCGGGCGAGGTCTCGCCCCAGTGCCACTCGTCGAACGCCACCTGCCCGCCGAAATAGACGACCAGCGCGAAGAGGGCCGTGGTGACGGCGAGGGTCGCGAGCTCCGCCAGCCACGCCAGGCGCCGGGGCAGACGCTCGAGCAGCCAGGTGATGCGGATGTGCTCGTTCGTCGCGAAGGCCGCCGAGGCGCCGACGAAGGTCATGAAGACGAGGAGAAAGACCGAGTATTCCTCGGTGAAGGCGAAGGAGACGTTGGTCAGGTAGCGGACCACCACGTTGGCGAGCGAGATCAGGCAGATGAGCGCCATCGCCGCCGCCGCCAGCGCCTCCTCGAGCCGGACCGGGACGCGGGGGCCCGGTGTGGCGGCGCCGTGCTCCGCCGGCGCCGGCCGCTCCCCTGCCATCCGCTAGCGCTGCGCCACCGACTCCTCGGCCTGCTTCACGAGATCCGCGCCGACCTTCTCGCGCCACGCCTCGTAGACCGGGCGGGTCGCGTCGACGAAGGCCTGCCGCTCCTCGTCGGTCAGCCGGACGACCGTGACACCATGCCCTTCGATCTCCTCGATCAGGCTCTGGTCTTCATCCGTCAGCCCCCTGCGCGCCACCTCGACGCCATAGGCACCGGCATCGACCGCCGCCGTCGCCACGATCTCCTGGTCCTCGGGCGTGAACGAATCCCAGACCTCCTGGTTGACCGCGAAGATCAGCGGGTCGGCGACGTAGCGCCAGAGCGTCACGTTCGTCTGCCCGAGCTCCCACATCTTCAAGACGTCATAGATGGTGAGCGGGTTCTCCTGGCCGTCAACGGCACCGGTCGAGAGGGCCGGCTGCGCGTCGGCCCAGCTCATCTGCGTCGGGTTGGCGCCGAGGGCGGTGAAGATGTCGTTGTAGATCGGCGAGCCGACGACGCGCATCTTCAGCCCGGCCATGTCGGCCGGCGTGCGGATCGCCACCTTCGAGTTGGTGACCTCGCGAAAGCCGTTCTCGGCCCAGGCCAGCGGCACCACGCCATTCTCCCGGATGCGCTCGAAGATCACCTCGCCGACCGGCCCCTGGGTCAAGGCGTCGAGCGCCGCGTAGTCGGGCATCAAGAACGGCATGGAGAAGATGTTCATCTCGACGATCTGCGGCGACCAGTTGATGGTCGAGCCGACCGCCATGTCGATCAGGCCGCGCCGCAGGGCGGCGAACTCGCGGGTCTGCTCGCCCTGCACGAGCTGGGCGCCCGGATAGATCACGAGCTTGATGCGCCCGTCCGTCCGCTCGCCCACCAGCTCGGCCCAGCGCTCGGCGGCGAGCCCCCAGGGAAAGGGTGCCGGAACCACGGTCGAGACCCGGTACTCGTCCTTGTAGGTCTGCGCCGCCAGCGGCCCCGTGCCCATGAGGGCCAGCAGCAACCCGGCCAGCAGCATGCTCGTCCTGCGCATCATCGCCATCCTCCCCGATGCTCCTCGCTTCATGGCGATCCTTCTGCCACGGGGGCGCCGCACGGGCCAAGCCCCGAGCACCGGTCAGCCCGGCCCTTCTTCCCGGATCGCCTCCTGCCGCTTGGCGTTGCGATGCAGCGTGTAGCTGGCCGAGCCGACCACCAGGAGCGCTCCCAGCACGGTCGCCAGCGACGGCACCTCGGCATAGAGCCAGTAGCCGACGACGCCCATCAGGAGGAGGCGCAGATAGCCGAGCGGCGCCAGGGCGGCGGCCTCGCCCATGCGCAGCGCCGAGGT
>ERZ795053.7089-NODE-7089-length-10894-cov-8.749516_pt1 | contig 10894 bp, 9 predicted proteins | sample MGYA00375137_ERZ795053 | MGnify/ENA primary metagenome ERZ795053 (study PRJEB30182, sample SAMN05720284) | activated sludge metagenome | isolation source: Anaerobic digester | place: Hong Kong | collected 2014-12-17 ... | reverse complement strand
CCCGGAACTCGGCCGCATGGGCGAACGCAAGCCCCCGGTATCAGACCGCCGCGCCCACCGGACAGCTCACGCCGGTCCCGCCGAGGCCGCAATAGCCCGCCGGGTTCTTCGCCAGATACTGCTGGTGGTACTCCTCGGCAGGGTAGAAGGCCGGCGCCTCGACGATCTCGGTGGTGACCGGCCCGTAGCCGGCGGCCCGCAGCCTGGCCTGATAGGTTTCGCGGGAGGCCTCGGCCGCCGCGCGCTGGGCCGCGTCGAAGACATAGATGCCCGAGCGGTACTGCGTGCCCACGTCGTTGCCCTGGCGCATGCCCTGCGTCGGGTCGTGGCTCTCCCAGAAGACCCCGAGCAGCGCCTCGTAGCTAGTCTGCGCGGGATCGAAGACCACCCGGACCACCTCGTTATGGCCGGTCTGGCCCGAGCAGACCTCGCGATATTCCGGATTGGGCGTTGCCCCGCCGGCATAGCCCACCTGGGTGATCCAGACCCCCGGCAGGCTCCAGAACTTGCGCTCGGCCCCCCAGAAGCAGCCGAGCCCGAAGAGCGCCTGCTCCATGCCTTCGGGATAGGGCCCGGCGAGCCTGCGGCCGTTGACGAAATGCGTCTCCGCCGTCGGGATCGGATCGGGCCGCCCCGGCAGCGCCGCCCCGGGGGCGGGGAACTCGGTCTTCCGCTTCAGGCCGAACATGCACCATCCTCCCTCTGAAACGCGCGCCCCTACGACGGCGCGCAACGCGGCCCCGGATCCGGCAGGACCCAAGGCCGTCTAGGAGGTAGGTTGGCGCCGCCGCTTTCCAAGCCCCGCGGCGCGGGCAGGCCCGGCGACCGCGGGCCGCGCCGGCACGTTAACACTTTAATCCTTGATATTCAGCCCGTTACGGCCTGTCCCCATGGGGACAGGCTGCCGCGGCGCCGTCTCAGGTCGCCAGCACGTTCTGGAACTGCCAGGGATCGGCCTCGTCGATCTCCTCGGCGAACTGCGGCCAGCGGGTCGAGATCGGGGTCCAGTCGGTGTAATGCGCCTCGATCCGGCCGAGATAGGGGCGCTGGATCTCGAGGCAGCGGGCATGGTCCATCTCGTCGGTCTCCACGATCCCGGCGTTCGGATTCTCCAGCGCCCAGACCATGCCGGCGAGCACCGCGCTCGTCACCTGCAGCCCGGTGGCGTTCTGGTAGGGCGCCAGCGCGCGCGCCTCGCGGATGCTCAGCCGCGAGCCGTACCAGAGCGCATTCTTCGCATGCCCGTAGACCAGCACGCCGAGATCGTCCTCGCCGCTCAGGATCTCGTTCTCGTCGAGGATCTTGGCCTCGGGCTGGATCACCCCCGAGCCGAGCGTCTCGTGCAGGCTCAGCACCGCCTGGTCGCATGGATGATAGGCGTAATGGCAGGTCGGCCGGAACTCCGGTGCCGCGCCCTCGCCGATGGTGTAGTAATCGGCGATCGAGATCGCCTCGTTATGGGTCACCAGGAAGCCGTATTGCGGCCCCGCGGTCGGGCACCAGGTATGCACCCGCGTCAGGATCCCCGGGGTGTCGAGATAGATCGCCGCCCGGCAGCCCGCCCCGTGCCGGTGCCCGTTCGGCGGGAACCAGGTCTCGTGGCTGCCCCAGCCGAGCTCCGCCGGCTGGAAGCTCTCGGCGATGAAGCCCTCCACCGACCAGGTGTTGACGAAGGTGCCGATTGGCTTGGCGTCGCGCCCGGCCTGGGTGTCGCGCTCGGCGATATGGACCCCCTTGACCCCGAGGTCGCGCATCAGCGCGGCCCAGCCTTCCCGGCTCGTCGGCGCCGGGACCGGGGCGCCAGTGTCCTCGGCCAGGCGCAGCAGGGCTTCCTTCAGGAGCCAGGACACCATGCCGGGATTGGCGCCGCAGCAGGACACCGCGGTGGTGCCGCCCGGATTGGCCCGCTTCTCCCGCCGCACCGCCTCGCGCAGCGCGTAGTTGGTGCGTTCGCTGGGATCGGCCTCGAGGTCGAAATAGAAGCCGGGCCAGGGCTCCACCACCGTGTCGATATAGAGCACGCCCAGTTCCCGGCAGAGCCGCAGGATGTCGAGCGAGCCGGTGTCGACCGAGAGGTTCACGCAGAACCCGCGCCGCTCGGGGAAGAGGGGCGCGAGGATCTCGCGGTAGTTCTCGCGGGTGAGCGCCGCCTGGATGTGATCGACGCCGCGCTGGGCGAGGAAGGCCGCATGCTCGTCGGAGGGCTCGATGACATGCACGTCATGCGGGTCATAGGCGAAGTGGCGCTCGATCAGCGGCAGCGTGCCCTGGCCGATCGAGCCGAAGCCGACGATCACGACGGGGCCGTCGATGCGGCCGTGGAGCGGGTGGGTGCTGGCCATGCCTCGGCTTTCCTTCCTGCGGCAAAACGAAAGGGCCGCGCGATGCCCGCGCGGCCCTTCGGCGGGATGTGCTGGCGGCGATCAGTTCTTGGCGTAGAACTCCACCACCAGATTGGGCTCCATCATCACCGGATAGGGCACGTCGCCGAGCGCCGGCGTGCGCACGAATTCGGCGGTCATCTTGGCATGGTCGACGCTGAGATAGTCGGGAACGTCGCGCTCCGGGCTGCCGGTGGCCTCCAGGACGATGGCGAGCTGGCGCGACTTCTCGCGCACCTGGATCACGTCGCCCTCCTTCACGCGGTAGGAGGCGATGTTCACCCGCTGGCCGTTCACCTGCACATGGCCGTGGTTGACGAACTGGCGCGCGGCAAACATGGTCGGCACGAATTTCGCGCGATAGACCACGGCATCGAGGCGCTTCTCGAGCAGCCCCACCAGCAGCTCGCTGGTATCGCCGCGCAGGCGCTCGGCCTCGGCATAGATGCGGCGGAACTGCTTCTCGGTCAGGTCGCCGTAATAGCCCTTGAGCTTCTGCTTGGCACGCAGCTGGGTGCCGAAGTCGCTCATCTTGCCCTTGCGGCGCTGGCCATGCTGGCCGGGGCCGTATTCGCGGCGGTTCACGGGGCTCTTCGGGCGGCCCCAGATGTTCTCGCCCATGCGGCGATCGATCTTGTATTTCGCGGACGTACGCTTGGTCACGTCGGTTTTCCTCGTCTATCCAGTCGCAACAATGGCGGCGGCTTCCTTTGCCGGGACGATCCCGGCCGACAGGCTTCCCCTTGCGGGGTCCACAGACGCCCATTCCCGCCACCCCAACCGGGCAGCGGACCGGGGGCTTATAGCGACTGCGCGACCGCTGTCAATCCGGGTGGGACCGCTGTGAGGGACGATCGCATCCGGAGCGCATTCCTTCTTCCCCAACCGTCCCGCCACAGACGAGGGCAGCGCCGGACGGGATGTTGCGCTAGGCCCGCCCGGAACTCGGACGGACGAGGCTACGTCGCCGGATGCAATTGCCCTGGATCGATGCGCAGGGCGATCGCATCAATCCCTCGCCGTCAACTCCCATCCCGCACAGTCAGAAGAGCGCCAGCCCGATCGACGCGTGGCGATCGGGCCGCGCCGGCCCTGCCGGGGGCCGGCGCGCATTCGCGCCGACCAGGGCCGTCCCGTCCCGATCCCCGACCGACGTTGAAGCTGCATCTCCCTCGCCCTGCGGCTCGCGCCTCTCCGGGCGACCGGACCGGGCAAGGCGCCACCGGGGCTTCGCCTTTCCGGTCCGGGGGAATGCGGCGCGGGCCGCGCGGGGCGCGGCCTTCTATCTATCCAGGGGCCGGTCACGCACACGACACCGCCGGCCGCCCGGCTCACTCCTTCAGGAAGGCCGCCACCGCCTCGATGACGGCGCCGGGGGCGTCGGCGTGGAGCCAGTGGCCGGCGCCGGGGATGACCGCGTGGCGCGCCTCGGGGAAGAGGTCGCGGATCGCCGGCCAGTGGCCGGGCTGGATGTAGTCCGAGGTCTCGCCGGCGAGAAAGAGCGTGGGCCGCCCGAAGCGCCGGCCGGTCTCGGGAAAGTCCATGATCCGCGGCATGTCGGCGATCAGCGCGTCGAGATTGAGCTTCCAGCGCGCGCCCTCCGCGCCCATGTCGAGGCTCTGCAGGAAGAAGCCGCGCAGCACCGGATCGGGCACCAGCGGCGCGAGCCGCGCGTCCGCCTCGGCGCGGCGCCCGATGCCGTCGAGATCGACGGCGCGCAGCGCGATGGCATGGTCGATCTGGCTGTGCGGATAGGCCACCGGCGCGATATCGGCCACCACCAGCCGGTGCACGAGATCGGGGCGGTGCAGCGCGAGCATCATCGCCGCCTTGCCGCCCATGGAATGGCCGAGCAGGTCGGCATTGCCGCCGAGCCCCTCGATGACGCCCGCGAGATCGGTCGCCATGGCCTCGTAGGAATGGTCCGGGTCATGCGGGCTCTCGCCGTGGTTGCGCATGTCCACCGCCACCACCCGCCGGTCGGCGGCGAGCCTGCGCGCGACCGCGCCCCAGTTGCGCGCCGAGCCGTAGAGCCCGTGGGCCAGCACCAGCGGCGGCCGGTCGTCCGGGCCCTCGTGGTGGATGCGGTTGAGCGCGGCCGGGCTGCGCGCCGGCGCCTTGGGCTTGACGCGGACCGCGCCGGGTGCGGGCGCCCGGCTCACCAGGCCGCCTCGTAGATCGCCCGGGCATCGGCCTCGGTGACCGGCCGGGGGTTGTTCACGAGCAACCGTGTCTGCTTCATCGCCTCCTCCGCACAGCGCGGCAGATCCGCCGCCGCGACGCCGACATCCCGCAGGCGCTGGGGCAGGCCGAGGCGGGACGAGAGCGCCGCGAGCCCGTCTGCCAGATCCGCGCCCGCCCCGGCAAGGGGCGCGAGCGCGGCGTATTCACCTGCTGCTGCCGGCGCATTGAAGCGCAGCACATGCGGCAGGACCAGGGCATTCGACAGGCCATGCGGCACGTGGAAGAGCCCGCCGATCGGATAGGCCAGCGCATGGACCGCCGCAACCGGAGCATTGGCGAAGGCCTGGCCGGCGAGCATGGCGCCGAGCAGCATCGCTCCGCGGGCGGCACGGTCGCCGCCCTCGGCCACGGCGCGCTCGATATTGGCGCCGAGCAGCCGCAGCGCCTCGCAGGCCAGCGCCCGGCTGACCGGGTTGGCGTTGGGGCTGCGCGAGGTATAGGCCTCGATGGCATGGACCATGGCGTCGAGGCCGGTGGCGGCGGTGGTCGCGGCCGGCAGCCCAAGCGTCAGATCGGGGTCGAGCAACGCGAGATCGGGCAGGAGCAGCGGCGAGGAGACGCCGCGCTTCTCCGATCCCTCCACGGTGATGATCGCGACCGGCGTCACCTCCGAGCCGGTGCCGGCGGTGGTGGGCACCAGCACCAGCGGCAGCCGCGGCCCGCGCGCGAGGCCCACGCCCCAGGCGGCGTCGAGATCCTCGCCCGAGCCGAGCAGGAGCGCCGCGAGCTTGGCCACGTCGAGCGAGGAGCCGCCGCCGAAGCCGACCACCCCGGTCGCCCCCTGCCCGGCCGCGACCGCCGCCATCAGCGTCGCGCGCGAGGGATCGGCCTCGACCGCATCGAAAACCGTGACCGCCGCGCCCTGCGCGAGCCCCGCGAGTGCCGGCGCGGTGAGGCCGAGCCCGGTCAGGCCGGCATCGGTGACGAAGAGGACGCGCGGCCCGAGGCGCTTCGCGGCGAGCGGCCCGAGCCCCGCCGCGGCGCCCGCGGCGAAGCGGATCGCCGGCGTGGTCTCGAAGGCGAAGGCGCCGATCATGCCGTCCCTCCCCGGCCGCATGTCCCCCTTGTCGCGCGTTCCGCCGGCCCTGGCAACGCCCGCCGCGGGCGCCGCCGGAGCGGGGCGCATGTGGAGCTCGTTCTCGCTTCTCCGACCGCCCCGCTGCCCGGCGGTGCCCGCCGGGCGGGATGGTGGTGCGGGATGCGCCCGAAACCCCAATGGAAGTGTTCGCATTGACAAAAGGGACCGCCCCACCCCGCGGCCGCTGCCCCCTTGAACGACGGCCGGGCCCGATACGCCTCGACCCGGCGCTCGCCCGATCCGCTCTCGCTTGCTGCGCCCGGCGAAACCGCCTAGAGGGCGCGCGGGAACGCAAGCGGAGAATGTCATGACGGCGCCGAAGAAGGTCGTACTCGCCTATTCGGGCGGGCTCGACACCTCGATCATCCTCAAGTGGCTCCAGACCGAATACGGCTGCGAGGTCGTCACCTTCACCGCCGATCTCGGCCAGGGCGAGGAGCTGGAACCGGCGCGCAGGAAGGCGGAACTGCTCGGCGTGCGCCCGGAGAACATCTTCATGGAGGATCTGCGCGAGGAATTCGTGCGCGACTTCGTCTTCCCGATGTTCCGCGCCAACACGCTCTACGAGGGCCAGTACCTGCTCGGCACCTCGATCGCCCGACCGCTGATCGCCCAGCGGCTGGTGGAGATCGCCGAGGCCACCGGCGCGGATGCCGTCGCCCATGGCGCCACCGGCAAGGGCAACGACCAGGTGCGCTTCGAGCTCGCCGCCTATGCGCTCGACCCCGGGATCCGGGTGATCGCGCCCTGGCGCGAATGGGACCTGACCAGCCGCACGCGGCTGCTGGAATTCGCCGAGGCCCACCAGATCCCCATCGCCCGCGACAAGCGCGGCGAGGCGCCCTTCAGCGTGGACGCGAACCTCCTGCACACCTCCTCCGAGGGCAAGGTGCTCGAGAACCCGGCCGAGGAGGCGCCCCCTTACGTCTACCAGCGCACGGTCGATCCCGAGGCCGCCCCCGACACGCCCGAATATGTCGAGATCGGCTTCGAGCGCGGCGACCCGGTCGCCATCGACGGCGCCGCCCTCTCCCCCGCCGCCCTCCTGACCCGCCTCAACGAGCTCGGCGGCCGCCACGGCATCGGCCGGCTCGACCTCGTGGAGAACCGCTTCGTCGGCATGAAGTCCCGCGGCATCTACGAGACCCCCGGCGGCACGGTGCTGCTGGCGGCGCATCGCGGCATCGAATCGATCACCCTCGACCGGGGCGCGATGCATCTCAAGGACGAGCTGATGCCGCGCTATGCCGAGCTCATCTACAACGGCTTCTGGTTCTCGCCGGAGCGCGCCATGCTCCAGGCCGCCATCGACACGAGCCAGGCGGGGGTGACCGGCACGGTGCGCCTCAAGCTCTACAAGGGCCAGGCCAGCGTGGTCGGCCGCCGCTCCGCCGGCTCGCTCTATTCCGAGGCCCATGTCACCTTCGAAGACGACGCCGGCGCCTATGACCAGAAGGACGCCGCCGGCTTCATCCGCCTCAACGCGCTGCGCCTGAAGCTTCTCGCGGCCCGGGACCGCCGCTGAGCCGCAAGGCCGGAAGCGGCCTCCCCGTGCGGCTCCGGCGCTCCCGGCCGGGGCCGCAATACCACCGGCACGCGATCGGCGCGCGTGTGATCCCCACCGAAATCGCGCGAAATTCCACCCCTCACCCGGATTTGTGTTGCGAATCCGCAGGCCATCCGGCTTCTGGGCGATCGGGGTGAGAGGTGGGAACGATGAGGCATGTCCTGATCGCGATGGTCCTTGCCGTCGCGGCTTCCATGGCCGTGCGGGCCGAGACGCTGCAGACGGCGATCTTCGCCGGCGGCGGCTTCTGGTGCGTCGAGGCGGATTTCGACAGGGTGCCGGGGGTGGTCGACACGCTCTCGGGCTATACCGGCGGCGATCTGGAGAACCCGAGCTACGACCGGGTGTCCCGGGAGGACACCGGCCATTACGAGGCGGTGCGCATCACCTTCGACGCCGAGAGGGTGACCTATGCGCAGATCCTGCACGTCTTCTGGCGCAGCATCGACCCGACCGATGCGGAAGGCCAGTTCTGCGACCGCGGGCCGAGCTACCGCACCGCGGTCTTCGTGCTCGACGCCGGGCAGGCCACCGAGGCCGAGACCTCCCGCCAGCAGGCCCAGGACCGGCTCGGGCAGGAGGTCGTCACGCCGATCCTCGCCGCGAAGACCTTCTGGCCGGCGGAGGCCTATCACCAGAACTTCCACGAGACCAACCCGCTGCGCTACAGCTTCTACCGCGAGGCCTGCGGCCGGGACGCCCGCGTGCGCCAGCTCTGGGGGGTCGACGCGCTGATCCTCGAGGAGCGGCCCTGAGGCCGCGCGGTCAGAGGAAGACGGCGGCGTTGTTGATCAGCACGATCCGGATTGCATAGAGCGCGACGATCACGATGATCGGCGAGAGGTCGAGCCCGCCCATGTCGGGCAGGAACCGCCGGATCGGCCGGTAGACCGGCTCGAGGATGCGGTTGAGCCCGACCCAGATCTGCCAGACCAGCGGCTGGTTGCGGTTGAGTACGTTGAAATTGATCAGCCAGCTCATGATCACATGGGCGATAACGATCCACCAGGCCAGATCGAGAACGAGGAGCAGGATCTGCAGGAGCGAGGACATGGGCGCGTGACCGTGTGACGTGGCTTTCGGGCGCACACACCTAGACCGACCCCGCCATCGCCGCAAGGGCGATGCGGCGGAGCCCGGCGCCGTCGCGTCCGGCGCGCATCCTTTCTTCCTCAGCGGTCCCACCACAAGACGAGGGCAGCGCCCGGCCCGGGCGGAAGCGAAGCGCCCGCGTCGTGCCGTAGGCACGCCCTCGGCGTGACGGGGCGAGCCGGGCGCTGCCCGGCGGTCCCCGCCGGGCGGGATGGTGACGCTGGCCTGCTTGGAACTCGGGCGGACGGGATCGCCTCCCCGGCTACAATCCCGCCGGGCAGGGCCTGGCCGCTTGCGGCCCGGGCCGGCAGGCGGTCATATGGCGGCCCCGGCCGGAGGTGAGCGCAGGTGGACGAGCGGATCGATCGCAGGGGCGTCTTCGCCTGGATGCTCTTCGACTGGGCGAACCAGCCGTTCCAGACGCTGATCGTCACCTTCGTCTTCGGACCCTATTTCGTCGCCCGCGTGGTCGGCGACCCCGTGGCGGGACAGGCGCATTGGGCGACGGCGACGGCGATCGGCGGCGCCGCGGTGGCGGTGCTGGCGCCGCTGCTCGGCGCCGTCGCCGACCGCACCGGGGCGCGCAAGCGCTGGATCGCCGCCTTCTCGCTCCCCTTCGTGATCGGCTGCGCCGGGCTCTGGATCGCCGCGCCGGAGGCCTCGCCGCTCTGGCCGATCCTCGCCTTCTTCGTCCTCGCCTATGTCGGCTCGGAATTCACCCTGATCTTCTCGAACGCCATGCTGCCCGGGCTGGGGCCGCGCCGCGAGATCGGGCGGATCTCGGGCTCGGGCTGGGCGCTCGGCTATGCCGGCGGGCTGGTGGCGCTCGCCCTGGTGCTGGCGCTGCTCACCCCGGCGCCCGGCGGGACGCGCACCCTGGCCGGGCTCGATCCGGTCTTCGGGCTGAGCGACGCGCTGGGCGAGCCGGCGCGCGCGGTGGGCCCCGCCAGCGCGCTCTGGTATCTCGTCTTCGCCCTGCCGCTCTTCCTCTTCGCCCCCGATACCGCCCCCGCCGCACGGCTCGGGGCGGCGGCGCGGGAGGGGCTGCGCGACCTCCTGGCGACCCTGCGCCAGGTCCGGCGGTTCCGCGGCTTCTTCACCTATCTTCTCGCCTCGTTGGTCTATCGCGATGCACTTGCAGGGCTTTTCGCATTCGGCGGGATCTATGCCGCGGGCGTGCTCGGCTGGGGCATGTTCGAGCTCGGGCTCTTCGGGATCGTCGCGGCCGGCGCCGGGGCGCTCGGCGCCTGGCTGGGCGGACGGGCGGACCGCGCCTTCGGACCGCGGCCGGTGATCGTCGCGGCGATCTGGATGCTGATCGGCGTCGGCCTGCTCGCGCTGATGACCACCCGGGAGAGCGTGCTCGGCATGCCGGTCCCGCCCGGATCCCGCCTGCCCGACCAGGTCTTCTTCTTCGCCGGCGCGGTGCTCGGGGCCGGATCGGGCATCCTCCAGGCCGCCTCGCGCACCCTGCTCGTGCATCTCGCCGAAGGCCGGGTCGCCAGTGCCCAGGCCTTCGGCCTCTACGCGGTCTCGGGCAAGGTCACCGCCTTCGCCGCCCCGGCGCTGATCGCGGTGGTCACCGCCGCCACCGGATCGCAGCGGCTGGGCTTCAGCCCGGTCATCGCGCTTTTCCTGATCGGCCTCCTCCTGCTATACTGGGCAAAAAGCGAATACGAGCAGCCCGGAGACCTCCCCGCATGATCCAGACGGCGCGCGCCATCTCCCTCGCCATTGCGCTCGCGGCCGGCTGCGCCACCGGCGCCGGCGCCCAGACCGCGCAGGCGCTCTTCGCCACCAAGGCGACGCCCTCGCCGCACGGGGCCCATCCGGTGGGCCGGCACGCGCGCGGCTGCCTCGCGGGCGGGGTCCAGCTGCCCGAGAGCGGGCCGACCTGGCAGGCGATGCGGCTCGGCCGCAACCACAACTGGGGCCATCCGGCGATGATCGCCTTCGTGGAGGATCTCAGCCGCAGCGCCACCCGCGTCGGCTGGAAAGGGCTCTATGTGGGCGACATCAGCCAGGCGCGCGGCGGCCCGGTCAAGGGCCATGCCTCGCACCAGACCGGGCTCGACGTCGACATCTGGTTCACGCCGCCGCCGCGGCTCGACCTCAGCCGCCGCGAGCGCGAGCAGCTCTCCGCGATCGACGTGCGCGCCGCCGACCAGCGCCACGTCAACGGCAACTGGACGAAATCCCACGAGGCGCTGCTCAAGGCGGCGGCGCAGGACCCGCGCGTCAACCGCATCTTCGTCACCGCGCCGGCCAAGCTCGCCATGTGCGCCGACACGGGCGCGAAGGACCGCGCCTGGCTCGGCAAGATCCGGCCCTGGTGGGGCCACAACGATCACTTCCACGTGCGGCTGAACTGCCCCGCCGGCGCGGAGGGCTGCGTGAACCCCGACCCGGTGCCCGCCGGCGACGGCTGCCAGGAGGCGGTCTGGTGGGTGACCGAGGCGCTGGAGCCGCCCGACCCCGATGCCCCGACGCCGAAGCCCAAGCCGCCGCTGCGGCTCGCCGACCTGCCGCCGC
>ERZ795053.7088-NODE-7088-length-10896-cov-4.593580_pt1 | contig 10896 bp, 7 predicted proteins | sample MGYA00375137_ERZ795053 | MGnify/ENA primary metagenome ERZ795053 (study PRJEB30182, sample SAMN05720284) | activated sludge metagenome | isolation source: Anaerobic digester | place: Hong Kong | collected 2014-12-17 ... | reverse complement strand
CCTGGTCGGGAATGATCTGGCAGACTTTAGCCGGCTTTGCGACAACGGGTGGTGCCTCACCGGCAAGGACGAGCCGGATCTGGCCCACAATGGACTGCCCGATAAAATCGGCGATTGTGCCATTCGCGCGCGCCCCCATGAAATCGACATTGCAGCGGGCTTCGATACCAATGGCCGCGCTCAACTGTTGCGAATTCGTTTTGGCTCGATCCAAAATGCCCTTGATTTCGACCGCCATTTCACGGCCCACCGTGGTCGTCGAGCGCTCCAATGTTTGGATGATCTCGGTGGCGGCGGCTTCCCAATTGCCGGGTGCCGCGTCAATGGAATCGGCCAGGCGATTGACGGTCCCGATGGTCGACGCGTCGAGACCCAGGTTAACCTGGATGCCGAGATCTTCTTCAATGATGCCAAGCAGGGTATCGACGCGTTGTAGTGTTGCCTCATCAACGCCGACGGTGCCTTCGGCTTGGATGCCTCGCTCATTGACCTGACGTAAGGTTTCGTTGAGCCGGTCGATGACGGCTCTGGTCTCGGGTCCAACTTCCGCACTCCGCTCAAGGGTCTGCCGCAGTTCGTCGAGACGGCGCAGTGTGGGCGCGCCTACATTGGATTCAGTCGTGACTTCAAGTTCCAGATCGGTTGGCAGGTTGCCGAAACCGAGTAAATCACAAGCTGTCAGCAGTAGGAGCATCATACCAAAGACTGCGATGAGTTGGCGGTGTTTCCATGGGTTCGTTGTCGTCAGCATTGCAAACTTTTTGCCAATTCTCGTGCAAAACAGGTTAACTCTTCATGGGCGGGATACAGTTTGACCGCTGGAACGGCACTTTTGACACGCTCTATCAAGCCGTTCAGTGCGTCGCTCCATTCGTGTTGACGCTCGTGCTGTTTCGCCTCCACGACGAGGATTGCCCCCGCTTGTTGGCTGTCACTAATGAGATCCACCAGGCGGGGATCTTGCTGCAAGCGTGGCCAATGCCCCGCCTGACATGGCACGATTACACAAATGGTGCGGTTGGCGTAGGGCAGCGCTTTGCTCAGGGGAATATCGGGCGCCAAGGCCAATCCATTCATGCCAACCGGTAATTCACCATCGAGTCCCACGACCTTCACGCGGCGTCCTGCCTGCCGCAACTCCGTTACAAAGATTGTGGCAGCTGCTTCATCAAAGTTTCGTCCCCACAAAACAAATATGTAGTGCGCCGCAGTCATGGGTCGATCCCTGGCAACAGTAGCATTTACGCTCGCTTTAGGTTCCAAACGACGGGGACGAGGTGGTGTGGAATAAAGATAAGATATACCGGAAATGCCGGATCTGTTCTCCCGACTTGGTGGAAATTGCTTCAGTTTGCTCCCGCTACTTCTTGTGCAATCCGATTCTCTCTGAATTCGAGCACTTTCCTCCAAATTACTCTAATTTTATCCAGATCTACTCTGAGTTTCGTGCGACATGGGTAGGGAATTACTCGCAAATGGGTATCATTCTACTCGTGTAGTGCTCTAGATCTCTCACAAAACCGCATAAAAATGCTGCTAAATTCCCAAAAGACTGCGATTGAATCTGCAAAAAAAGTGTGATATAGTTCTGAAATGTAAGGATTAGTTCGCGTGTGCGATCCCATCGCATGGATCAATGCCATTCACTGTAAGCCCCCCAACCAACATATTCGGTGTAGGCAGCAACGTGACGGTATGCCGAACCTAATGTAAAGCGCTAATCTGCTCTTTGCGCCAATCGCGATTTACACAATTCGTGCTATACCGCTCAGCGTATTGGATCCCCACATTGCCGTTTCTTAGACGACCATGACTACAAATTTAACTCCACCTCACCCAACTCACTCGAGTGATTGGTTAACCCACAACAATGTTCACCAGGCGTTACTTGGTTGGCACAATGGCGGCCTGGCAGATACGGATATCAGTACACTCTATCTCTTTCGTCGCGGTCAATTGCAGGCGGAAGAAGCTGGGCGCTTGAGCCATAACACGATTTTATGTCACGCTGTGGAGCAATTGCGGCAACTCAATGCCGAGTATGCTGAGATCCTCCAGTTGCGCTTTATGGATAATATTAAGGCTGACCGTGTGGCCAATCGTCTCAATCTAGCGACCTCAACCTTCTATGATCGGCAGAAGGCCGCCATTGAGCAATTAACCGAGATCTTGCGTTCGATGGATGAGAGTGCGCGGAAGGAACGCTATGCAACGCTGGAAAGCAAGTTAGCCTATCGCCACAAAAACAGCTTTGTTGGGATTGACGCGCTGATTTCCATGGTGGGTGGCCAACTGAACCAAAGCAGCAGCACGCGCATCGTGTCGATTGAGGGCATTGGGGGGATTGGCAAAACAACACTGGCCGGCGAAGCGGTGCGTCATGCCCTCTGGCATGATATTACCTGGGAAAACACCGTCTGGATTACCGCGCACCATGTCGATTTTTCACCCACTACAGGAGGGGACGCACATGGTGGTACGCTGACCGCAGATGACCTACTGGAAGAGTTGTATCGCCAGCTGATTGCCGGCGAGCCAATAGCAGGCACAGCGTCGAGTACACAGCGCTTGGCCGCGTTGGAAGTCCACTTGCGCCAACATAAAACGCTCGTTGTGATCGACAACTTAGAAACAATCAGTGATATTGAAAGCCTCTTGCCCATCTTGCGCCGCCTCATGAACCCCAGCAAGTTTGTGCTTACATCGCGCCAGAGCTTCTATGCCGAAAGTGAAGTCTATCATGTGCCGATGAGTGAGCTGTCGGAAGCCGATGCCATCAATCTTGTGCGTGCCGAAGCGCGCGGCAATAACTTGATGCAGGTCGTTGCCGCAAGTGATGAGGAATTGCGCCCGATCTACACCACGGCGGGCGGCAACCCCCTGGCGCTCCGGTTGGTCGTGGGCCAACTTCACATCTTTGACTTGGGGCAAGTGCTTGCTGATTTAACCGAGGCGCGCAGCCGCAGTGCCGAGTCGCTCTATACCTTTATCTTTCGGCGTGCCTGGGAGCATATGAGCGAGCCCACCCGCCTGCTCTTTATTGCCATGTTGCTTACCAGCGATGATGGCGATACATTTGATGAACTGCTGGCGATCTGCCAGGGTGACGTGTCCGATATTGATCTACGCACGGGGTTGCGACAGCTTGTGATGTTCAACCTGGTGGAAAGTCGGGGCAATCTCTTTGAACGGCGCTACGCCATCCACAACCTCACCCGCTCATTTCTGCATCGGCAAGTCAAGATCTGGCAGGAGGTTGTGTGACAACGACCGACTACGCAAAGCTCTTTACTACCCTTATTGGCCGCCGTTTACACCAGATCGACCAGGCGCTTCAGTGTGGTAGTTTTATTCACGATTCCGTTAAGCAAGCGCAGGCGTTACAGGCTCTCAGCTATGCCATGGCAATTGATACGCCGGATTTTGCCAATATCATTCGCTTGTTGCGCGCCATGGCACCACTGATGGAGCAGGTAGGGCATCGTAATAACTGGCGTGCAACGTTAGTGCAGGGCTGTGCACTCTGTCAACGTATGGGCCATGTCGCTGCCGAGGCCGATGTGTGCTACCATATCGGCATCCTCTATCATCGCGAGCGCAATTTTGCAGTGGCTCGAAAATGGCTTACTGATGCATTGCGTGCCTATGAAGTGGCGGCGGATCGCGGTGGCCAATCGAAAACTCTTCATCAGCTTGCCTATATTGCTTGCCTACAGCGTAAGTATGATCAAGCTGCAAAGCTGGTGGAAGAAGCCGCCCCGTTAGCCGACGATGACCCAATTCTGCGCGCGATGACCTATTTTCTAAAAGGGACAATTGCGTCAGATTTTCAACGATGGCACGAGGCAGAACTTCTGTTTCGTGAGGCACTTGCTTTGCGCACCGTGGCGGGGGATCAACGTCGCATTGCCTGGAGTTTGTTGGATTTGGCTTGGACACTCCGCAAGCAAAATTCCCATGATGAGGCCATTGCCTGTTGTCAAGAAAGTGCCGCAATTTTCTTATCTTTACACGATATGCAATCGTGGGCAGCTTCACAAATGAATCTTGGCCTACTTCATCATCAAACTGGCGATGACTGCACTGCTGTTGAACACTACAGCGCCGCAATTCCACACTTTAAATCTTGCGGAGATCTGTTGAATTTGGCCAAAGTCTATACCAATCTGGGGCTAGCCTTTCTCAAGCTCAAACAACCCAACGAAGCGGAAAAGGCTTTTATCGCAAGCATTGAGCATTGTCGCTTACTGGCTGACCATTATATGCGCCTCAATGCAACGGATGGCTTAACCATGGCATTGTTACGCCAGCAGCGGTATAACGATGCCATGGCTACCTTGGAAGCAGCTTTGGCCGAGTTGCCCCTGATTAAAGATTCACCCAATTACGATTATCTGTACAATTCGATGCGTGATCATTTAGCAGAAGCGCAGCTAGGCCAAAGCTCACAGGTTTAGCAGTCACCACCAGCGCCCTGAGTCTGACAGGCCGCTGCGGTCGGGATCAAAGCGGTGCCAAAAAGGGCATCCAATGCCGGTTGCCCAACCGTGAGAAGTGTTGCCACCATTACAGCAGCAGCCCACGCAATCAGACGATAATTCTTGCGAGGATGTTTGGTGACAGTTGCCTGCGTATTTTGTGCGTTCATTCTCGATTTCTCCTTCATCGACTGGTAAATCCCGGCAGAAATAAGACCAGGGCTAGATAGCATGCATGTCAGTGACACCTGGTCTCATTGACTGCCACACTCAGAGGCAGGAACCCTTTGGGTGCGATTTACGCCGTAATGGACTAATGAAATAGTGAATCATCTTGGGAACAGGACCTGTTACACCTTAGGGTATGCTCTTTGTGCTCTATGGAGTGGGCAGTGGCACTCCCAAAATTACTCCCGTTTTTGGGAGTGAAGGTAGCGTATGATGAAGACATCGCCGCAACACTTTGCCGATCTATTAACAGAAGCTATCTATACAATTAAAGCCAAGAGTGGGAAGAGCATTGGGATTATTCAGGATGAGGTGGGCTATGCGCTGGGGCGAGAGGGCGGTTCCTTTATTGCGTTCCTGCGCAAAGGGAATGTGCCTGCCGACTATCAGGACACGGAGCAGTTGGTCTTTGAACTGTCGCAACGGGAGGGCATTGAAAAACCACAGTGCCTCGATATGCTGATTGCTGCGGGCCACCCCAGTGCCAAAGCTGTGTTGGACGCTTGGTTTGGTCCAGAGATCAGTATGCCGTCACGTCCTCGCGTTGCGGAACTTGCCCCTTTTGTTGTCGGTCCACCGATCAAACATCCCCGGCAATTCTATGGCCGCACAGAGGAGCTAACCCGGATCTTTAGCCTCTGGCAGGGGCTACCCCTGCAACACATGGCAGTCATCGGTGCAAGACGCAGTGGCAAAACATCGCTGCTCTACCACGTGATGCAAATCCCCACGGCACCAAGCACAGAGCGGCGACCCGACCAACGTGGCGATTGGTTGCCCGAAGCTGAGCAGATACGCTGGATCTATGTCGACTTTCAAAACCCACACATGCGTCGGCAAGAGACTCTTTTGCGCCACCTGGCACGTGGCATGGGGCTTCATCTGCCGGAACCCGCAACCCTGGAGCTATTCATCCATACCGCAATAGAACATTCGCTTATGCAACGGGCTGTCATTGTGATCGATGAATTGGGGGCAGGGATGGTCGCCCCGGAATTGGATGTGGAATTCTGGTGGGGGATGCGGTCTCTCTTGAATGCACCCACCAGTGAACAGCTGGCGTTCTTGGTTGCAGCCCACCAATCCCCCGCCGCGCTTGCAGATGAGGAAGGGCAGACCTCCCCCTTCTTTAATATGTTCAATACCTTGGAGCTGGGGCCTCTCGCTGAAATAGATGCTCAGCGGCTCATGGATGCATCGCCAATCCCCATTCCAGAGGAGGAGCGTGCGTGGATTTTGCGGGAAAGTGCGTGCATGCCCAATCGGTTACAAATACTCTGCCAGGAGTGTCTGCTGGTATTGCAAAACGGCGACCGCAGTGGTAACTGGCGTGATCGTGCCCTGCAGCGGATTACATAACGCAGGGTGTCCCCTTCCCATCGTTCCACAGAAATTTTAGGAAATAGGTAGTGGTCAACAAGATGGTGAATTCACGCAAAGCTCGCAAAGGCGCAAAGCTTTTCTGGTTCTTGGCGGGCTTCACCCAAGGGGTATCCGCTTTGTGTGAACGAATTGGTTTCACTATCTCATTGACCAGTACAAAATTTTAGGAAATGGCGCTCTTCTGAAGAAGGTAGGTGGACCCTTGCGGTATCTAGCACTGTTGGTCTGGCTAATTACGCTTTTTCTGCTCACGGCTTGTTTGAGTCGACAAGTGCCGCCACCCCGTACACCGGCCGAACGCTGTGGTCTTTCTACCCACGATCTCGCGGCACTCACGACCCGTCCCGCCACCGCCGCGCGCCCACCGGTAACCGTTTCGCTCTGGGCCCTTGCCTATGGCAACTGGTGTTGGCGTGCATATCTCCCGCTCCTGGCTGCCCAAGATGTGGAAACGTACGCAGTCACCGTGGAAGCCACACCTTTTCTCATCCAGACTCAGGGTTACCGGCGGCAGATCGAACAGGCGGCTGCCCAGCATGCCTTGCCGGATCTCCTCTATATACCCGATTTTGCAACGGCCACGGCATGGATAGATGCTGGGTATTTGACACCACTTGATCATTGCATCGCCGCCCACAATGCGTTTCGTGCGGTGCGTCCGGACGAGTGGGAACGGTACCGTGTGCACGAAAAGAATTGGCTCATCCCGCTCGAAAATCAGATGAGCTATCTTTTTTTTAGCAAACGCAAGCTGCGTGAACTTGGCTGGCGCGAAGCGGAAATTGCCGCACTGCCGGAAGCCATTGCACAGGGCGCATTTACCCTTTCTGATCTGATGATGGTCGCGCAGCAAGCAATGGCACGCGGTGTTGTCAAAGACGCGTTTGCATTCTGGCCGGATGTGGACCAACTGCGCTTTTTTAGTCTGCTCTATTTTGCCCATTTACAGCAGTTGAATCCGCACGAAGCGGCATTCTATCGCTCTGCGCCAAACGCAGAGCGTCGCGACTGTTGTGGCTTGGGTGCGCCACCAACGACATTCCATCGTGCTACATTGCTGGCAACATTTACCACGATCCACAACGTTGCGCAGGGCAATCTGTTCCCGACCCAGTTCGCTGAGCAAGAGCAGCGCTCTTGGGTGGCCGAGCTGATGCGCCAGGATGTGGTGGCCTCGAGCCGGGTTTTATTTTGGATTGCACCAAGCTATGACTGGACATCGTGGGCCACCGACTATCAATATGAGCAGGGTGGCTATCCCTATCTTGAGCAACAAGTTGGCTATGCGCCCTTTCCGGCCATTGCCGCTGCACAACCTGGCGTTGCGCTCTGGGTAGAGAGTTCCTTTTATGGGGTGACATCCGTTACTTTTCGTGCGGACCAGCGCAGCGGCCCGAAGATGGACGTGCTCTGTTCGCTGTTGGCCAAAAGCATGCAACCCCCATACCTACATCGCCTAACTGGCCTCAGTGGTAGCTTTAGCCCCCTCGTCACAAGCGGCGGGCCACAAGCTGATGCGTGGAAATCAAACTATCAGCGATCAACAGAATATATGTGGCCTTACGTCTATCCATTGCCTTTGTTTATATCACAAATTCATTGGCCCTCATCTGCGGTGGCAGCCACGATTCGTCTGGTAGAACGGGGTGAACTCACACCGGAGGCGGCTACCGATCAACTCCTGCGCACACTGCCGGCCCCTGAGACAGAGTAAAGGCTAGAAATCCGATGTGGTATCTACTCCAACTCTTACTCCGGCCCTCGCGCTGGAGCAAAGCCATTCAGCGTTTTGATCCGGCGTTGTTGCCAGATGTTGCACTGGTTGATCTCGAATGGCGTCACTTTGCGCAACGAAATCTGCTCTGGTTCCTCTTGCAGACGCTGCTCTTCATCCCAGCACTCCCTCCCCTGCTGTTGACGCTGGTACGCTGGCCCTTTGGTTATAACGTGTACCTGGGCAGCGTGGCTATCCTCTTAGCCCTCTTGGTTGGCTTACTCTTGGCCACTGTAGTCAGTATTGCCACCGGTATGACTGCGGGCTTAGCCATTGGCCTCTATCTTTCCTTTCTCTGGAGTACCTACGAGTATGGCATGTTCGACATGGTCTTCGGCACCGATTTGACCGTACTCTTTGGCCTGACAACGGCGCTTTCCATCCATACCCTCTATCTCTGCCGCGCACATCAAATGGGCGGGAATCGTTTCATCCGGCCGCGTGAATTGATCATCGGCCTGATGGTGAGTGTGGTTGCCTTTATCGTCACACTCTTTACGGTGGTGGGCACGGTGACTGGCCGGGAGAGCTACCAACTGCCTGGCTACAGTATTTCATTGGCTATCTCTCTGACGCCGGGGCTGCTCATGGCATTGGCCGTTGGCTGGAAAAAGTTGGCACTCGGGCGAGCGCTCACCGCAGGTGTACTTCTCTTTCTCATGCTTTTTTCGCTATATTTTGGGTTGGGCCAGGAATTTGGCCAGGATCTGGGTGGCACAACGTTGCTGATTGCGCTGACCCTGGTCGGCATGCTCATCTACCACATGCCATTCCTTTTGATCTTCGGTGTACTCACACGCATGATCGGCCCCTGGTTGGCCATCCTTGTTGCATCAATAGGGAGCCTGCTCGTCTATCCCTCGTTGAAACAGCTTGTCGGTTACTACAGCCTCCCCGTGAATCTAGCGCTGGCTTGTGGCTGGATCGTGCTTGGTTTGACCATGCGCTGGTGGCAGCCGCTGGTGCTCTTTCCACTGGAAATGGTATGGAACGCCCTCCTTTACCGCCTCGATGCAAGAACGCATGACCCCCCAACAGCCAAGGAAGCCGCCAAGACTCGCCGCTGGCACATTGCGCGCCACGCCGTCTTTTGGGATGAACTGCAGTGGGTTCCCTATTGGGGGTTGGATCACCACCTGGTTCTGTCCGCAGAATATGCTGCTGAGATCGGCCAAAGCGCCATCAACAGCGTGAGCGCAACCCGGCAGCGCTGGGCGGCACAGGCCGCGCAAATTGAACTGGATGCCCGCCAGTTAGCACGCTGTGCTACAGTGCAAGAAATGGCGCACATTAGCGCCGAACTCTCCTTGGGACTGTTGCTGGGGCCTGCCAGTGCCCTTTTGCGCACCTTTTCAAAAATCAGCGAAGATATCCGCGCCGGTCTGGCCCAGGTCGGCCTTTTTAACCAGCGATTGGTGTTGAGTGCTGTTGAAAATGAACTAAACGGTTTGCTCCGCGAACTGACTCGCAGCAATGAACCCTACGCTCAACGCTTTCGCCCGGTTGCCACCCAATGGCGCGACGTCGTTGCCAGGGCGGTACAGCGACTTGACGAACAATTTGAGGAACGTCAGGAGATTGCCAATCCCTACGTGGTGGGGGTGCCGCTTACCAAACATCAAGATATCTTTGTCGGGCGCGATGACATCAGTCGGCAGATTGAAAGCATCTTGCGCAGCCAAAACCATCCACCCATTCTGCTCTATGGCCAGCGCCGCATGGGCAAAACCTCGTTGATCTACAACCTGCGCTGGATGTTGCCCAATCGGATTCTGCCGTTGATTGTCGATTTGCAGGGGCCCGCCGGGTTGGCGCGCAACCATGCTGGGTTTCTCTATAATTTGGCCAAAGGGATTGTGCTTTCCGCCGGCCACCAAGGGATCGCCTTGCCGCCCTTGCCCCATGAACGACTGGAGGCGGATCCCTTTACCCACTTTGATGATTGGCTGGATACGGTTGAAGCCGGCATTGTCGCAAATGGACGAGAACTCGTTTTGCTGGCCCTCGATGAGTTTGAAGCGCTCGATGGCGCCTTTGCGCGGGGTCGGCTCGATGCCGATATGGTGCTCGGTGTTTTGCGCCACATGATCCAACACCGCATGCGCTTCAAGCTGCTGTTGGCTGGTTCTCACACCTTAGCTGAATTTACCCGCTGGTCCAGCTATCTGATCAACGCCCAATTGATCCACTTGAGCTATCTCAGCCACCAGGAAACGGTTCAGCTCATCGAACAGCCCATTCAAAATTTCCAGCTCAGCTATCTGCGCGATGCCACTGCCCAGATTATCTTTCTGACCCGTGGCCACCCCTATTTGACCCAGTTGCTCTGTTCTGAGATTGTTTTTGCCCAAAACCAAAAAGCGATCGCCGGCCGTCGTTTGGCAACCAAACAGGATGTAGAAATTGCCGCCAACGCGGTCTTGCGGCGCGGCCAACAATTTTTTGCCGACATCGCGAACAATCAACTGACCGCGGATGCGCGTGCATCCGTAATTCGTTTGGCCCGCCTGGTACACTCAGCGAATGATTCCCCTGCCGGGGCTCTATTGCGCCCCGAGGAGCTGTCACCAACTGTACAGCAGATATTGCTTGAGCGTGAATTGATCGAACCGGCTGCAGGGCACTATCGGTTTCAGGTTGAACTCATCCGGCGCTGGTTTGCAGATCAGACCGAAACTGATACCAATAATAATCTCACGCAAAGGCACCAAGCACGCCAAGCATGACAGCAAAAATCCTATCATATGCTGGGACAGTACTCTATGCTAAAATACTACTCGCAGGTCGCTGGCGGTTTGCCTGGCTTTATGTAGCGAAGCCAAGCGTTGCGTCAGTCTTCATTCATTTAAAATCCAGGCTGCCCCGCTCTATCATAAAGCGGGGCAGCCTGATGATGAAAAACAGGAAAGCAACCCACTATGAAACTCTTCACTGCCCTCCTCGGCACCGAGACCAACACCTTTTCCCCTTTTCTGACCGGCATCCAAAACTTTGAACAGACCTACCTGGTGCGCAAGGGCGCGCATGGCGACA
>ERZ795053.7087-NODE-7087-length-10897-cov-4.195351_pt1 | contig 10897 bp, 7 predicted proteins | sample MGYA00375137_ERZ795053 | MGnify/ENA primary metagenome ERZ795053 (study PRJEB30182, sample SAMN05720284) | activated sludge metagenome | isolation source: Anaerobic digester | place: Hong Kong | collected 2014-12-17 ... | reverse complement strand
CAGGAGGGGAATCCCACCCCCGGCCAAGCCAATGCACTGCTGACGGATGAACGCGGCGGAACGCCAGGCAGTTCAAGCACCTCCAAGCCGACGCCGCGGGGTAATGATGATGACAACCATACAGGAGACGATCTGCCGCCTCCGGTGCAACTGGATCCAACGTACGGCCAAGCCGGTGGACCGCCGGCATCGGTCGCCCAATCCAAATTGGCCGGCCTGGAGGCCGATGTGGAGTTCTACGCCATTGTCGTTGCGCCACCCAACCTCTTCAATGCCTCCATCTATGTCGCCGATCCAGCCCCCGATCCGCGCAATGGTCCCTATGCCGGCATTGGCATCAATGTCTATTTGCAGCGCGCCGCGTATCCCGACTTGCAAGAGGGGGACCGGGTGCGCGTGCGCGGGGTGCTCAAATCGTTTCGCGGGGAGATGGAATTACAACTGCACGGTGGCACTGCCATCCAACGGGTTGGTACGGGCCCTGTGCTGTTGCCCCTGCCCGTCGCAGGACTTGAAATTGGCGAATCGCTGGAAGGACGGTTGGTGACCTTCCGCGGGATCGTCAGTGGTTGGCAAGGGGACAGCATCTATCTCAGCGACCCCGCCCACCCCGAGGCCGAGGCCGTACGCGTCACAGTACGCAGCAGCACTGGGTGGCGGCGACCCTACGTCAACCGGGGTGAGCACTGGCAAGCCACGGGAATCGTCAGTCAATTTGCGCGCGAAGCGCCGTGGAACGGCGGCTACCGAGTTCTGGTACGTTACAAAGAGGATTTGGTGCGGGTTATTGAATAAGCGGAACTGGCACACAGAAGGCTCGTCAAATTTCTTGTGGTTGTATAAGCCATCTCACAAACAGACCTGGTTCTGGACGAAACGACCAATCTCCCGCACGGCTTCCTCGGCTTCGGGCGCAATGTGATAAAGAAACTGATAGACATGGATCATGTGGGGGGCCAGGCTTAGTTGCACATCGACGCCGGCCCTGCGCGCTTGTTCTGCCAATTGAATGGCATCGCCGGCCAATACTTCCGTACTACCCGCCTGAATCAGCAGAGGCGGCAGACCGTGAAGGTCAGCAAAAAGCGGTGACACGTAGGGGTCACGGGCGTCTGCCCCAGCGACATAGGCGTGGGCCGAGTAACGCAGGACATGCAAATTGAGATAGTCCGCAAGCGCCTGTTCAGACGCCGCCTCGTTTCCGTGAACGTCTGCGTGCAGGCGTGCCGCCAAATCTCCAACCTGTACCGAGGCTGTCTCACAACTGAGATCTAAAAAAGGTGAGAGGCAAAATGCAGCGGCCGGCAGCGGTAGATGGGCTTCCCGCGCCGCCAGCAACAACGCAAGCGATAGCCCGCCACCGGCAGAATCCCCGCCAAGAACAATCTTTTGTGGTGCAACCCCTTGCTCGAGCAGTCCCCAGTAGGCGCGCCAGGCATCTTCCAACGCGGCCGGATAGGGATGTTCCGGCGCAAGACGATACTCCATCGAATAGAGCACCGCCTGCGCTTCTTTGGCGATACGGGTGGTGAGCAGGCGATGGCTTTGCGGAGAGCCGGCAATGTAGCCACCACCGTGGAAGAAGAGCACAACTCGACCATCCGCAGTGTGGCGAGGGGTTTGACACTCGCCGGCAACCCCACCAAGCGTAATCGGCGTAATCGTTGCCAGCGTCGGCACGGGCAAGGCGGCAGTTCGCCGGAAAAGTTCACGAATCTCCTCGGCTGCCACTTGCTCCCGTTTGGGTACGGCATCAATCGTCACGTCGGCGACACTTTCCATGAGCCACGACCAATTGGCATAGCGTGGCCCCCTGTACCGACGGTGCCAGAAGGCTTTCATCGCGCACTTCAGGAAGGTGGTGAACAAGGTAAGTTGTCTGGGCAGCTGTGAAGTCAGTATCTGCATGGGCAGCAATCGTCCCGCTCGAGTTCTAGACAAAGGTGAGCACAACCGTCAGAGTGATGGCACTCGCCAATGTGGAAAAGAGGGTAACTGTGGTCACAAAATTGGGCAAGAGTTGATGTTCAAATGCAATGAGCGCAGCCAACACGGCCACCGGCATACTGGCCTGTAAGATCCCCGCACCCCGCTCAATTCCGGTCAAGGCAAAGGGAGCAACGAGCAGCAGTGCCAAGACTGGCCCCACCAACAGCCGCACAAGACTGGTGACCACAATATCGCGATCAAGCTTGGGAATGCCCATGCCGGCCAGTTGTACGCCCAAGGTGACCAACATGACCGGAATCAATGCGCCGGCCAGCAGGCCCACGGCACGGGTGATAAACAGCGGCAGTGCCACATCAAACCAGTTGACAACAAAGGCCGGGATCACCGCCAGGACTGCCGGTGTTTTGAAGGCCATCCAGATGGCACGTAACCCTGTGCCCTGGTGCCACGTTGCCGCGGTGACGCCAACCATAAAGCCATAGATGCTCAGAATCAAAAAATAGAAGGAGGCGGCCACCAATGCTTCTTCACCGAGCCGAAACTGGATGATCGGAATACCGAAGTTGCCCACATTCCCAAAGGCGGCCACCAGCACATAGGCAGCTGTCATCTGCGGGGAACAGCGCAAGGCTCGCGCGGTCAACCAGGCAACCACAACCGTACCCGTGGTTACGACAATGATAAAGATCGCCATGCGTAAGGCCAGTGTCACCTGGATATGGGCAGCACTGAAAATATTAAACGTAAAAGAAGGGGTGATAATAAAGTAGGCGAAACGCGAGAGCGTGCGGGCGTCAAGCTGCAACCGGGGACCCACGATGTAGCCAACCAGCACCAAAACAAAGACCGGTAGCAGAATATTGGCAAAGAGAACAAAAAGTTGCGACACACAGAGGCTTTCTAGAGTACGACTCACACACCGAGAACCAACGGTCAGAGCGCAACTGAATACAAAGCGGCCCGGTCTCGGATAGCTGCGCAAGTCTGATAGACAGTAACTGGATTGGCTTCTATTCCATGGTCTGTAATCTACCCCATTTTGCAGGGTCTCACAAGTCAACAGGCTGCGTAGACGGCATATGGCGATAGAACGGCACCTGCTCAGGCACCAGTGGTCTATTTCCCAAGATCAGATCGGCCGCCTTCTCAGCAATCATCATGGTCGGCGCATAGATATTGCCATTGGGTATGTAGGGCATCACCGACGCGTCTACCACCCGCAATCCGTCGATACCGTGCACCTGCATTGTCGCCGGATCGACGACCGCCAGCGCATCGACACCCATCTTGCAGGTGCACGAGGGGTGATAGGCCGTCTCGCCTTCGTGGCCAACCCAGTCGAGAATCTCCTCCTCTGACTGCACTGCAGGACCGGGCGAAATCTCGCCACCATTCAACGCCTCAAAGGCCGGCTGCCCCAGAATTGTGCGCGCACAGCGGATCGCCTCGACCCATTCCCGGCGATCTTGTGCAGTCGACAGATAGTTAAAGCGCAACGCCGGATGTTGGCGCGGGTCGGTCGATTTGAGCTTGACCGACCCGCGTGCATCGGAATACATCGGCCCGACATGCACCTGATACCCATGACCGTTGACCGGCGATGTGCCATCGTAGCGCACTGCCAATGGTAGAAAATGAAACATGAGATTCGGATACGCCACCTCATCATTGCTGCGGATAAAACCGCCCGCCTCAAAGTGATTGGTTGCGGCCGGCCCGCGCCGCAAAAAGAGCCACTGAAAGCCAATCCACGGGGCGTTATACCAGAGCATGGCCGGATTCATCGAGACCGGTTCTTTACACAAATGCTGGACATAGACCTCCAGGTGATCTTGCAAATTCTCGCCGACGCCGGGCAGGTTATGTACAACGGAAATGCCGAGCGCTTCCAATGTGGCGGCGTTACCAATGCCGGAAAGTTGAAGCAACTGCGGCGAGTTGATTGCACCGCCGCAGCAGATCACCTGGCCGGCGTAGATTTTTTCCACGCGGCTGCGTCCCCGCAGGAGTTCAACGCCGACAACCCGTGTCCCAGCAAAGAGCAGGCGCGTCACCATCACGCGCGTCTGCACGGTGAGGTTACGCCGCTTGATGATCGGGTGAAGATACGCCCGCGCCGCGCTCAAACGCCGCCCACGATAGACGTTGCGATCAAAGGCGGCAAAGCCCTCTTGCTGATACCCATTGACATCGCCGGTGAGTGGATAACCGGCCTCTTGCACGGCATGAAAAAAGGCGCTGAAAAGTGGATTGAGCGTTGCCCCCCGTTCCAAGATCAAAGGACCATCCTTACCACGAAACTCATCGGTGGCATCGGCGTGGGCAGCAAGGCAATTCTCCATGCGTTTGAAATAGGGCAGGCAGTGGGCAAAGTCCCACGTTGCCATCCCTGGGTCTGCCCTCCACTTTTCATAGTCCAGCGGATTGCCGCGCTGGAAGATCATGCCATTGATACTGCTCGACCCGCCCAACACCTTTCCTCGCCCGTGGGCAATGCGCCGGTTGTGCATAAAGGGCTCCGGCTCCGATTGATAGCACCAGTCATACTGTTTGTTACCAATGGGAAAGGTCAGCCCTGCCGGCATGTGGATGAAAATATCCCAGGGGTAATCGGGCCGCCCGGCCTCCAGTACAAGCACACGGTGACCGGGGTCGGCACTGAGGCGGTTGGCGAGCACGCAGCCGGCGGAACCACCGCCGATGATAATGGTGTCATAGCGGTGAGATTGGGTGGTCGGGAGAGTCAGTGGTTGAGTCATGGGGTGATCTTTCTAATAAGAACCCATCCGGAAATTCGCTTGTGGTTCCACGGTGCGCTCTCACCGGAACGGTCACCACAGAGAATTGTAGGATAGATAGGAAGAAACAGTGACGTAGCAGCACAGAACGACATAAACCTGTTCTACCGGGCGTGTGGTCATTTCGGCTATGGCGCTACGTACTGATTCTAGACTTTGGGCGTGGGGGTGTCAAAGTTTTGGTCATTTTGGTGCACCCAATTGTGGGCAAATGGGGTATACTGTTGCAAGACAACCATTTCATGTACAAGGATTCATGTACAAGGATTCATGTACAAGGATCATCCCCCATGTTACTGACCATTAGTACAACTCATCAACCGGCGACCGACCTAGGCTATCTGCTCTACAAACATCCGTGCCGTAGCGCCCAGCCGCGGTGGCGCCGATCTAGTGGACAGGATGTGAAGCAGAGGAGTGACAGGTGACCGAGCTGGGTACACCACCAAGTTTTTCCATCGGCACCCAAGTCGTGACGGCCGTCGATGTCCACAAGAGCAACGGCGAAATTGCCTTCATGCGCGGGGCGGTGGGGGTGATTGTCCATGTGCCTGCCGATCCTGCCGACCCGTACCGGGTGCGCTTTGTCGACGGCATGGAGGAGATGCTGTTTCACGAGCAGTTGGCGGTCCGCAGCCATTTCACCGATCCCCAACAAGAACACAGCCCACCCGAGAACGACGACCTCAACCGCTACATCATCTACCGCTGCATCGTCGGTTCACGCGCCTATGGGCTGGACCATCCCGGCTCGGATGTGGACCGCCGCGGGATCTATCTACCACCGGCGGCACGCCATTGGTCGCTCTATGGGGTGCCGGAACAGTTGGAGAATGAAGCGGAGCAGTCCTGTTACTGGGAGTTGCAAAAGTTCCTGGTGCTGGCGCTCAAGGCGAATCCCAATATTCTGGAATGTCTGTACACACCGCTGGTGGAACACGCCACGCCGCTTGCCGAAGAGTTGCTGGCAATGCGCGGGAGCTTCCTGTCCAAACTGCTCTATCAGACCTACAACGGCTATGTCATGTCGCAGTTTCGGCGCTTGCAACGTCACCACCAGAGCAAGGGCGAGATCAAGTGGAAACACGCGATGCATCTGATTCGCCTGTTGCTCGCCGGGATCACGGCGCTGGAAGAGGGATATGTACCGGTGGACGTGGGGGAGCAGCGGGCAGCGCTGCTGAGAATTCGCCACAATCAGATGAGTTGGGATGAGGTCAATGCATGGCGACTGCGGCTGCACAGCGACTTCGACCGCGCGTTTCAAAACACAAAATTGCCGGAGCGTCCCGCTTACGACACGGCCAATGCCTTTTTGATCAGAGCACGCAGGAGTATGGTAGACAATGACCAATGATCACACAACCAATTCACTGCTTGACCCACGGTTGCAAAAAATTGTAGCGCAACAACCGCACCCGCTGCTCTTTGTCACCATCAGCGGCGCGCATCTCTATGGCTTTCCCTCGCCCGACTCCGATTACGATCTGCGCGGCGTGCACTGCCTGCCGCTGGAAACAGTCGTTAGTTTGGCAGATGGTGCAACAACGATCGAAGAATCAACGGTGGAGGATGGTCTGGAGATCGATCTGGTGACCCACGATGTCAAAAAGTTTTTTGCGATGGTGCTCAAGCGCAATGGCTATGTGTTGGAACAGATCTTTTCGCCGTTCATTGTGCAGACTTCGCCGGAACATGCCGAACTCAAGGCGATCGCCCAACGTTGCATCACTCGCCACCATGCCCACCACTATCTGGGCTTTGCCAATACACAGTGGCGGCTCTTTCAGAAGGAAGAACCGAAACGCATCAAACCGCTGCTTTATGTTTTTCGCGTGTTGATGACCGGCATCTATCTAATGCAGACGGGAAAGGTCGAAGCGAACTTGGTGACGCTCAATCAGATTTTTCAAATTTCCCCCATCGATTCGTTAGTTAACTGTAAAGTCAGAGGGTCTGAACAAGCCGCGCTTGCCGAGGCAGATCTGCCCTTTTTTGTGCAAGAATTTACCCGGTTGATCGGGCAACTCGAAGCCGAACGTGAGCGTACCACCCTGCCCGATACACCTGTAGCAAAAGCCGATTTAAACGATCTACTCGTACGCATTCGGCTCAGCCGTTAGATAAATAGGGCTAAATATGGCCCAAAAAATTTTCGTGGGAAATTGGTGATTTTGGGGTATTGCGTTTCACGGAAAGCCATGCTATACTACAGACAGAGTCAGGTACAGCGTGCGGGTTAAAAACCGCTATCGGGGGAACGCTGTGCTTGACTTTTTTTTATTGGTCCACTCTGCAGAGTGGGCTTTTTGTTTATTAACTCCGGTTATGACGATTTTTCTCCTACTCCTCGCGCTTCTTTCATCCGCTCAGAATAACAGCATAACGTTCTATTGAGAATTCCTGCCGCCTTTTTCAGCAAGTTGATACCAGCTTCGCAATCGGCTACAATAGAGCGAAACTTTCCCTTGTCCATTCGCAGATGAACGAAACAAAATCGTGAACCTGCGATCTGTTCCAGGTATAGCCGCTTTGCCGTGAACGTCGACCCATCTGACAGGATGGTACAGACCATCGTTGGCATACCACCCCCCGGTAGCCCATGCACGAGCGCAACAGAAAGAAAGAGACCGATGAAGCTGCAAGGTCAAACCGTCATCGATTGCGATCTACACAACGAGTTACCGTCACTCGAAACACTTTACCCCTATCTATCGGATCATTGGGTCGACTACTGTCGTGAGTCGGCCTTTCGCGGGCCGGATGCCAACGATTATCCGGTGAACGCGCCCCTTACCGCTCAACCAGGGACAAAACCCGACAAAGGTCCGGCCGGTTCCGATCTTTCTTTGCTACGTGAACAGGCCCTTGACAGCAAACCCTGGCAGGTGGCGTTCGGCATTCTCAACTGTGCCTATCGGGTGGCCAGCATCCACAACCCAGATCTCGCCACGGCGCTTGCCACCGCCGTCAACCAATGGCAAGTCGACCATTGGCTCGACAAAGAACCCCGTCTGCGGGCCTCCATTGTCGTGCCCAGCCAGAACCCGGAACGGGCCGCAGCAGAAATTGAACGGTGGGGAGAACATCCTGGCTTTGTCCAGGTTGTGTTGCCGGTCCGCTCGGATGCTCCCTATGGCAACCTACGCTATGACCCGATTTACCGCGCCGCTACCCAACAGGATCTGGTGATCGGCATGCAATATGGGGGGGCCCCTGGTCACCCATCCACGCCGGTTGGCTGGACCACCAGCTTTGTGGAAGAGTATGCCGGCATGGCACAAGTCTTTCAGTCGCAGATCATCAGCCTGATCGCCGAAGGGGTGTTTGATCGCTTCCCCGACCTGCGCATGACCCTGATCGAAGCGGGCTTTACCTGGCTGCCGTCACTCATGTGGCGCATTGACAAAGAGTGGAAAGGGCTACGTCACAACACGCCTTGGGTCAAGCGCTTGCCCTCCGAATATATGCACGACCACCTGCGCTTCACCACGCAGCCCACCGATGCGCCACCCAATCCGGAGCAGTTGCGCCAGATCCTCACCCAGTTGGATTCCGAAGAACTGTTGCTCTTTAGCAGCGACTATCCGCACCACCACGCGCCGCATGAACAGTTTGAAGAACCGGAGCATCCGTGGGCAACGGTTGTGGACGACCGATTGCTGGCCAAGATTCTGCGCGAGAACGCGCGGGCCTGGTATAGATTGTAAATCGTCCGTACAACGAAGATAGAGAACGCATGAAGACAAGTGCACAATCGGCTCCCCAACGCGCCAGAGCGTGGAGCACGCTTGCCATCCCCGACTTTCGCCGCCTGGCGTTCAGCAATTTTCTTTGGTGGCAGGCCAATTTAATGGAACAAGTCGTCCTGGGCTGGCTCGTGCTCGAATTGACCAATTCAGCGTGGCTGGTTGCGTTGGCCGGTTTTGCGCGCTCCGCGCCCTATCTGATCTCCGGTTTCATCTCCGGATTGGTGATCGACCGCTTTGGCCGCCGCAAAATCATTCTGGCCGCGCAGGCCTGCAACACAGCCGTCTATGGGATCATTGCCGGGCTCCTTTGGGTTGACCAATTGACCTTCTGGCACTTACTGGTGGGAGCTTTGATCTCCGGTGCCGCCTGGTCCCTTGATTGGCCGGCGCGCCGGTCACTGGTGCCCGATCTGGTGGGCAAAGAACGCACGATCGACGCCATGATCATTGAAAATTTTGTGCAGAATTTTTCACGGATCCTGGGTCCATTTACTGGCGGTACGTTAATTGCTCTTCTTGGGGCACGAGGCTGTTACACCGTGCTCACGGCCCTCTCCGCGCTCACGCTCATTGTGCTCACCGGTTTGGCCCACCGTCCACTGCCGCAAACGGCGTTGCCCACACGGCGCTCACCCTTTGCCACCGCCCAGGAAGGGCTGCGCTATGTGCGCAGCAATGAACCGATCCTGGCCGTCCTGCTGATCACCGCATTGATGAATATGCTCGCCTTTCCCTACATGACCCTGCTGCCGGTCTTCGCACGCGATGTGTTGAACCAAGGGCCAATCGGCTTGGGTATTCTCGGTGCCGGGAATGGCATCGGGGCCTTCGTCGGGTTGCTCATCATCAACCAGTTGCGCCACCGAATCAACCCTGGCTGGATCTTCGGCATCGGCTCCTGCTTCCAGGCCATCGCGCTGCTCGGTTTCGCCAATTCCAGCGTATTTGGCCTCTCATTGTTGCTCCTGATCGCCTCGGGTTTGGGCCAAGCCTGTTTTAGCACGATGCAGAGTTCAATTATTTTGCTCTCTTCCAGTGATGAGATGCGCAGCCGCGCCATGGGAACGCTGGTGTTGGCCATCGGTGCCGGACCACTGGGGCGGTTACAAGTGGGTGCGCTGGCAGAGAGCCTGGGTGCGCCGTTAGCCGTTACCCTACAAACCATTTTGGCCGCGGTCTTGGTGGGGACAGTGATCCTGAAATTACCAGGGCTACGCCGGGCAGTGACGCCGACGCCGATGGCCGTGGCTGCGGATTGAGTAGTCGGCGAGGGAACAGTGAGCCGTGATCAGTAGGCAGTCAATGTCGTTAAGTTAAAAAATTATCGTGTCAAAGTGACCAGTTTTCAGTGCTCCGTTCCCAGTGTGTGCTCCGCGACTGACTACTGAAAACTGGGGACTGATGACTGTTACTTCATGACATTGAGTAGGCCGTAGGCAGTGACCGATGACCAATCCTGATATATTTACACAGCGCAGGGAAAACCGAGAGAGGGAAGGAAATTATATGACGGAACCATCGATCAAAACTACCGTTGTCGGCAGTTACCCACTGCCGACGTGGTTGGCGGCGCTGCCGTCGAGCCCCAATCTACGCGATGCCATCCTCGTCATACTCAAAACGCAGGAGTTGGCCGGCATTGATGTAATCGCCGACGGTGAACTCTCACGCTTCAACATCAACCACCCCGAAACGAATGGCATGATCGACTATTTCGTGGCACCCATGACGGGTATTGAGACGCAGCTGAGTTATGCCGAGTTGCAAGCGTTTCGGGCTCAGGTTGGGATGCGTTTCCGTGCGCAACCGGCGGGCGTCGTGCGCAGCGCGCTTGGTCCCGGTCTGCTCAACCTGCCGGCCGCTTGGGAACTGGTTAAACCACTGACCACCAAGCCGCTCAAGTTCACGGTTACCGCGCCCTACATGCTGGCCAAAACATTGGTCGATGAGCACTACGGGGATCTGCGAGCATTGACGATGGCGCTGGCAACAGTGCTGCGCGACCAGATCGCTGCGATCGACGCGCCGATCATCCAGGTGGACGAAGCGAATTTGCCCGGCCACGCCGAGGATGCGCATTGGGCGCACGAGCCGATCAATCTGCTGCTCGATGCCATTCAAGGGGAGCGGGGGCTGCATCTCTGTTTCGGCAACTATGGCGGGCAGAGCATTCAACGGGGGCTGTGGGGCGACCTGCTGCCGTTCCTCAACCATCTCCATGTTAATCATCTCATTCTCGAATTTGCGCGCCGCGGTTATGAGGAACTGGCGCTCTTCCACGATCTGCGCGAGGATATTGCGTTGGGCATTGGGGTGATCGACATCAAGGACAATGAGGTGGAAACGGCGGACGAAGTGGCGCGGCGCATCGAATTGGCAGTTAACACTCTCGGTGCC
>ERZ795053.7086-NODE-7086-length-10899-cov-4.482110_pt1 | contig 10899 bp, 12 predicted proteins | sample MGYA00375137_ERZ795053 | MGnify/ENA primary metagenome ERZ795053 (study PRJEB30182, sample SAMN05720284) | activated sludge metagenome | isolation source: Anaerobic digester | place: Hong Kong | collected 2014-12-17 ... | reverse complement strand
GCACACCAGTTAGACTTTCTGGCGCGCAACGAACCGACTGGGCCGGTCAACGACGTACCAGGCCAACAATAAAGAGCAGAACCACCGCGCCAATGATTGCGACAAAGAGACTCCACAGGTTGAACCCAGTTGCGCCTGCTTCGCCGATCAAGCCCATCAAGAAACCACCGATGATGGCACCCAAAATCCCCACGATAATATTCGCAATTGTGCCCATTGAGGCGTTACGCCCCATGATGATACTAGCGATCCAACCAGCAATACCACCAAGAATGATCCAAAGAATGATATCCCATAAACCCATGATTTTCCTTCACTTTCTCTTTCGACTCATCATGTGAAAGTTTGACAATGACAAGTCGTTGTTTGTTTTATTGTGATAACCGTGGTTAACATTCCGAGGAATGCAACGACGAGAAATCTCAGCGTTGTCGTACGAATTCCAGATCGCCTATGTACGGTGGCTCAGTGACGTGACCCGCCGAAACTACCACCACTGCGAAATTCGTCCTTGCGCTTTTCCTGCGCAGCGGGATCATCACTCCTCTGCACGTTGCGCTCACGGTCGGCGGGCTCAGGTTGGTCGGGCAGTCGCGGCAGGGTCGAGTTGCGATGGGCGCCATTTACACCAACTTCGTCACGGTCTGGATCAACAGTCCTCGTTTGCTCCGGCTCAACCCGGCGAACATTTGGTTCGTTCTCGCTTTGCTGACGCCCACCAATGCTGCCGCCACTGCGATGTTCGGGCGAGTCATGCCCGCGGGTGCCGCCACCGATACTCCCACTGCTGCGCACATTCGGATCATCGTGAGCGCGGGTGCCGCCACCGATACTGCCACTACTGCGAGTCCTCTTATCATCATAGGTTCCGCGCGGGGCGGGCTTACTGCGGTTGTAAAAATAGAACGCCAACAGGGCGATTATCACAATCCCAATCAAAATCGCTGTTGTATCCATGAGTCGATCCCTTTCTCTGCCATTTCAACGGTTTCTTAAAAACGAGAGCTTCCAGTCACAGCCGGATTTCAGGAGAGATCTCATTCCACCGTAAATGCGACCTCTTCTATCGGGTTGCCATTGGCAAAGAGTTGCACACTGTAATCGCCGGTCTCCATGCGATCCTGCAAATTTTCAAGATGGAATTCGATATAGGTATTTTCATAGTTCTGATTGGCGGTAATTTCCGAGCTGTCTTCAATCGGCTCGCCATCGCGATACCAGCGGGCGAAGAGCGTGGTGCCCGATGCAATGTAGTCAGCTTCGGCGACCATATAAATATAGTCCTGTGTATCGTTGAAGGTATCCGTTTCACCGACCGGTGCATTATCAGCACCAATCCCTTCAGCCATCACCACTCGACCCAGATCGATTCCTTCCGTGATGGCCGCGTTATCGTTGGCTCGTTCACGGGCCGCGCCGCCAAACCGACCACAACCACTGGTTACCATTAGTATCAACACAACCATCACCACGGTGCTAACTGTGTGTCGCTTGCTGTGCATCTTCTTCTCTCTCTGTTTGCTAATTAACGTCCATAAATTGCCTGGAGGCAGTGTATGCCAATGCAAACCAAATAAGAACAGTCCAGGTTATAGGGAATGGATACAGGCACAGATCTATCTATTCAAGCGGCACAACGGAGAAAAAAGAGAGGAATGGAGGGGATGAGGTAAAGGGTTCCAACAACTGAGGCTGCTCCAAGATTTTGAATCCCCCATGTAGGGGCATCCGCTTGCCGGTGCCCCAGGGGCGACCGCAAGGGGCGGTTGCCTTCTAGGCACCTACGGAGGATTGATTTTCTTGCAATGGCCTAAGACAAAAACAGAGGGTGCGGCAGCTGCCGCACCCTCTGTTTTTGTCTTCGTTGTTTCTGCCGGATTGTACGAGGCCGGCTTAGGCGAAGAGATTCGACATGTGCCGCTCGTTGAGCATCGCTTCCATCTCGGCATCGGATGGCCGGGATTCAAAGCGGCTGGCCGCATCGAGAATCTTCGGCAAGAGGTGAATATCGCCGGCGGTATTGAGGAAAATATTGGGCCGCCCGATAACCCAATGGACGGCGCGATCAATGTCGGCCTGCTCTTCAAGCGGTTGATACCAGACACTGTATGTCCGCTCGGTGGTTGCCCACGGGCCACGCATCAAGGACTTGATCGTCTGCACCGCAACACCACGCTCTTCACACAGTTTCGCCACAGCGTTGAAATCACGCATATAGCGCTCATTCTGGTACATCACATAGTTGTAGGGCATGAGCACCGATGCAAAGTCAAAGGCTTTTAAACTACGCAAGTGCATTGCCGCAATATAGAGCCCGTGGCCGGTCACACCGATATTCTTCACCAGCCCTTGGTCTTTTGCTTCCTTGGCAGCTTCCAGGGCACCGCCAGGACCCATCGCCGTATCCCACTCATCGGGATGGCCAAGGTTATGCAGTTGGAGCAGATCCACATTATCCGTTTGCATCCGTTCCAAGGAGCGGTGGATCTCCTCCTTGGCCTTTGCATAGGTTCGTTCACCGGTTTTGGTGGCCAGGAAGAAATCTTTGCGGTGGCTCTTCATCCACGGGCCAATCCGCAACTCAGCGTCGCCATAGCTCGCTGCGGTATCAATGTGATTCACCCCATACTCGAGCAGCACATCGAGCGTGCGGTCAGCATCAGCCTGGCTTACCCGGCCCAATGCTGCCGCGCCAAAGAGAGTCACAGTGCTCATATGGCCTGTGCTGCCAAAAGGTCGTTTCTCAATCATGAGCTTCTCCTAAGTATCTGGCCGCTTAATTTTTCTAAATCAAGCAGCGAATCTCGGATTGAACAAGAGAACCCTTCCAGAAAGGAGCTAGGCGATCTCATCTACAATCCGTGCTATAGACGTTCAGAAAAAGATCTGTGCTCGTAGGGGCAATCCCTTGCGGTTGCCCACAGCGGGCACCGGCAAGCGGCGGGAACCCTTTGGGTGCCTACCCCGAAGCATTATCTGAATGTCTATAGTAGCTTATGCCTGGACGCGCTGTTGCCATCGCGTCAACAAAAAAGCGGTCACAACGGAGGCAAAGAGCACCTGTGCCGCATCAAAGATGAGATAGAGCCAGCTCAGAGCAAGTTCACCACTGAGCGCGCTGGCCGCATAGCCGATCAGGATGCTCAACACAATCGTAACGAGACCTTTCACGGTGCGATTTGCGATTTGGCCAATAACAAGCCCCAAGACGACACCGCTCAGTAGAGGAACAAATTCGTACATAATCTTCTCCTTTTACTACAATATCAGAACTCACACAGCCGTCCGAAGACGAGCGTTGTCTCGTTTACCAACGCGCCCAGACAATCGTACGCAGTGCATCAGGGTTTCACAATGCTCCACCCATGTCAGACTGCCGTTGAGATGCGCCGTGAGCCGCGATCAACGCCGCTTCGTAGACTGTGCGTACGGCAACATGGTGTTGCTCCGCCAACCGTACACAATCGTCATATTCCGGTTTGGCACCAACCAATTCATTGTACACCCATTTGCGTTTGACCGAAACTGTACCGTATGGGGTTTCCACCTGAATAAAGTCGCGGGGCGCTTCGTGGCGATGGACCTGGTGGACCCGTACCCCCAATGTTGTCGTTTCCCGCAACATTAGATCCGCCAGGATCGACTCCTTGTCGGCCGGAGCCAACACACTGAACAATATGCCAGGTCGACCTTTTTTCATACCGATCGGGGTGGTCCACACATCGAGGGCACCGGCGGCAAAGAGGCGCGTGCGCACCGCTTCGTAAAATTCAGGATTCATATCATCGATGTTGGCCGATAACTCAACCAGTTGGCCGCCATCAAGTGGTTCTCCCAACCAGAGGCGGGCAATATTGGGCCAGGCGAAGTCCTTTTGGCCGGCACCCAGACCAATGCACTGTAACTGCATGCGGGGCTGCCGGAAGATCGCCAATTCGGCGAGGAGTGCGGCGCCGGTAGGCGTCACCAATTCCCCAGGGCCCGGCGCCGGACGCGTCGGCGCGTTGACCGCGGTGAGGAGGGCCAGGGTCGCTGGAGCGGGCAGTGGAATCCGCCCATGTGCCGCAGGGGTCCACCCCTCGCCAAGCGGAGCGCCGGAGGCATAGAGCTGCACCACTCCCAACGCTTCCAAGCCGGCACAGACACCGACGATATCGATGATCGCATCGAGCGCGCCAACTTCGTGAAAGTGCACTTCCTCAACTGTGCTGCCATGAACCGCGGCTTCGGCCTGCGCCAGCCGTGTGAAGACAGCCAGGGCCCGCACTTTGACCGCATCACGCAGTGCGGACGCTTCAATCATCTGGCGAATGTCAGCGAGATGGCGATGCGCATCACCCACGGTGGCTTGCACATCCACCAACGTCGCCCGCAGGGGTCCCCGCATCACTGCCTGCTCGGTGATCTGCCAGCTTCCCGCCGGTAGTTGCAGTTGCGCAATCGTCTCCTGCAACGCGGCGACGGGCCAGCCGCCATCGACCAGACAGCCGAGAAACATATCGCCCGAGATACCCGAGGGCAGATCGAGATAGGCGATCATGCCAATTCCACTTCCGACATCACCAGCGGAATCGCCGTGCCACTCGCGCCATTTAACGAACCACTGCGGAAACCGGCGAGATCGAGCGCAACAAAGCGATAACCAGCAGCCTTGACGCCACTAGTAATGGCCATGTGCGCGGCAATGGCTTTGGGGAACTCTTCCGGGGGCAACTCGATCCGCGCAATCTCGTTGTGGTGGCGCACCCGGAATTGGGCAAAGCCTAACGCCACCAGGACATCCTCTGCCGCTTCGATCTGTCGCAGTAGTTCGGGTGTGATCGGTGTACCATGAGGCACGCGCGATGAGAGACAGGCCATCGCCGGCTTATCCCAGACCGGCAGGCCCAGGGACTGGGCAATGGCTCGCACCTCGTCTTTGGTAATCTCCGCCTCAAGCAGCGGTGAGCGTACCCCCCGTTCGCGGGCCGCCGTCATGCCAGGACGAAAGTCCCCCACATCGCTGGCGTTGTTGCCATCGAGGACAACGCCCCACTCCTCGCGCACGAGAATCGCTTTGAGACGGTTGTGCAACTCCGATTTGCAGAAGTAACAGCGATTGTTCGGATTGGCCGCATAGTTGGGGTCCAGATACTCTTCCGTGTTAACAAGGCGGTAAGGAACCCCCAGTTCTTCGGCCAGCTTGACGGCATCGCGCATCTCACGTGCCGGATAACTTGGCGACACCCCAATACAGGCCAGTGCCTGATCAGCCAACTCTTGATGGGCAACAGCCATCACCAGTGCACTGTCGACGCCCCCCGAATAGGCAACGAGGACCGAGCCACATTCATGCATGATAGCCCGTAACTTGCCAAGTTTCTTCTCAATTGCTGGTGTCATCATTTTTCCCCCTGATCGATCACCTCTGCCGCATCGGGGCAGAGAGCTGTTCACATAAAATCCATCCTAAAAACCGGTTGCGTGGCTACGGACTACGCCTACCAGCGAGAGTGTCGCAGAGATTTTAGGAAAGAGACCGAATCGCTACGCCTTGCCCACAATTCGGCTATTAATTAAGGCGGCTTGATGGCCGGCGCCATAGCCATTGTCAATGTTAACCACCGAGACCCCCGATGCACAGCTATTGAGCATGGCCAAAAGAGCCGCCATCCCACCAAGGCTAGCCCCATACCCCACCGAGGTTGGCACGGCGATTACCGGTGCATCGGTCAGGCCACCGACCACGCTGGCCAGGGCGCCCTCCATGCCGGCACAGACGACAACCACGTTGGCTTCCTGGATCGTGGGAATGTGGGGCAAGAGGCGGTGGAGACCGGCGACCCCCACATCAACGATCCGGTGAGGTGCGTGGCCCATTAGGTCGAGCGTGAGGCAGGCCTCTTCCAGCACGGGTAGATCGCTGGTGCCGGCGGCGACCACCACGACGCCGGCATTGCGTGCACGCTCGGCCTCGCGGTCAAGCCAGATCGAGCGTGCCATCTCGTGATAATTCAGATCCGGCACCAAGGCTTTGGTGGCCTGATAATGGGCCAACGTCACGCGCGTGGCCAACACACGAGGGTGCAATTCGCTGAGGCGGGCAAAGATTGTGGCAACCTGTTCCGGCGTTTTGCCCGCGCCGAAGATCACTTCGGGAAAGCCCCAGCGCAATGTGCGGTGATGGTCGATGGTCACATCGGCCAACGCTTCAAAGGGAAGCACACGCAGACGTGCCACGGCACTCTGTACATCGCAGGCACCACTGGCAACTTGCTCCAACAACGCCTGTACCTGCTGTTGATCCATCATAACCTTAGCATTCACTTTCCATAAGTAGTGTCTATCCCCAAACCCGGTTGTGGCTCAGCGAGAAGGGAGAATTTTTAGATAGATTCTTAGTCTACGCAGGGGTAGAGCCTTTGTCAAAAGTGGAAAAAGTGCAGAACGACATCCTTAACATAATGGCAGAGCACCCATGCTGATCTCCTCTACAAACAGAAGGGACGGCTGACGATAGCGCAGGGCAGTTCACCCTTTCATGCTAACATCAGCCGTCCCGAAAAGAGATGCAGTAATCAGAAACCGACAACGGTGCTTACGAATTCTTTCCGCTCACAGTGCAGGTGACTACACTCCCTTATTGTGGGCGAATCGGGAAGAAGAAACGGTCACCGGCGGCGACGGTAAATTCCTCATTGATATCGGCCCACGGCGGTGGCGCATCGACTGTTACCCGGTACCGACCTGGCTCCAGGCAGTAGGGCACATCGGCATCCGAGTTGACCTTGATCGTTTCCGTGAACGAGCCATCATCGCTTGTGAAGGTGAAGGTCAATTCCGGGCCCAGTTGATTTTGCAACAGCAAACAGCCCTTATCCGCTGGGAACGGATCGGCGGCGTCACCGGTAGCGGCAGGTGCCTCGGCAGGCGCGGCTTCTTCGGCAGGCGCTTCTTCAGCGGGCACAGCTGTCGGCGCCACGGTTGGCTGTGGTGCCGGTGTGGGCTGCAGGGTTGCCGGCTCTGCGGTTGCCGTTGCCTCAGCAGCAGGGGCCACGGACGACGTAGCGGCAGGGGGAGTTGCACTCGATGCGTCGACGGCTGGAATGTCAGCACAGGCGCCATCGGCGGCAGCAAAATCGCCGCCGGCAATCCAAACGATACCCAACTGCGGGTGATCAATCTGATACCACTGACAGTCAAAAGCCTGGCCCGTAATTGGATAGCGCTCGCCTGCCACGGCAGCGCCGACAATCTCATCCTCGGTGCTTGGGCCGGTACGAATGCGCAGCGAGCGGACAAGGATTGTAGCCGTGTCAACGGCGGTGGCAGGCGCTTCCGCAACTACCTCCTCGGTCGCTTCTTCAGTTGGCGCTGGGGTGACTTCTGCCATGGCCTCCTCAGTCGGTTCCGCGGTGGCTTCTGTCATTGCCTCTTCAGTCGCTTCTTCCGTTGGCTCTGGAGTGACTTCCGCCATTGCCTCTTCGGTTGCTTCCTCGGTTGGCTCAGCGGTAGCTTCTGACATGGCCTCTTCCGCCGCTTCCTCCGTCGGTTCCGCCGTGACTTCCGCCATTGCCTCTTCAGTCGCTTCTTCCGTCGGCTCAATGGTGGCTTCCGCCATTGCCTCTTCGGTCGCTTCCTCGGTTGGCTCCGCCGTGGCTTCTACCATCGCCTCTTCCGCTGCTTCCTCCGTCGGCGTCGGTGTGGCTTCTGTCATTGCCTCTTCAGTCGCTTCTTCCGTTGGCTCCGCCGTGGCTTCTGCTACTGACATCGCAGCATCAGCAGTCGGCATCGCCGCCATATCAGTGGAAAAGCCGACTTGGCTCAAGAGCTGGGCGGTCGGCAGCAGGGCTTGACAACCGGAAGAGAGCAGCAGCACAATCATTCCTACAATAAACAACATTCGCGATTTGGCCATAGGACACCTATCTAATTTGGGTTAATAGAATCTAGTACAGTTGGGCGTAAATACCACGGCAGTCAATAAGGCCAAGCGGCTCGTGGAAAAGGGCAGAAATTGCGCTGGCCTTATTGACGCCGGGATTTACCAGTGTTTGCATACAACAGTAGGCTGGGGTGTAAGTGCTTGCGCGCAGTATAGCGCATAATGGCCCAAATTTCATAATTTAGAGATACCGTTGGGAATCTCTGATTTCACGACCAGCGATACTGGTGAGGCCCAAAGTCAGCTTCATAGAAAGGTGAGACCATGCGTCCGGACGGCACGAGACCGTCAATGGTGGCGCGGTCCTCATCGGTGATGGTGACCTCCAGCGCGCCCAGGTTGTCGACCAGCTGTTCCATGGTGCGGGGACCAATAATGGGGCTGGTGATACCGGGCTGGTTCATGCACCAGGCCAGCGCCAGTTGCGCAATGGAGCAGCCCTTGGCGTCGGCGAGTGGTTTCAACCCATCGACCACATCGAAGATATCGTTGGTCATGCGCGCTTGCAACCGCGGGTTGTTGGCGACATCGGCAAAGCGGCTATCTTCGGGCGGTTGAGTATCACGGCTATATTTCCCGGTCAATAGGCCACCGGCCAGCGGGCTCCACGGAATCAGCGCAACGCCATACGTTTGTGCCAGGGGGATCAGCCCGCGTTCGATGCGCCGGTCGAGAATATGGTAGGGCGGCTGCTCGCAGACAAAGCGGTTGAGGCCCAACTCTTTGGCAACCCAGAGCGATTCCATGAACTGCCACGCCTCGAAGGTGCTCGTACCGATATAACGCACCTTGCCGGCACGGATCAGATCATCAAGAGCGCGGAGCGTTTCATCGATGGGGGTATCGGAGCGCGGGCGGTGGATCTGGTAGAGATCGATGTAGTCGGTCTGTAGGCGCTTGAGGCTGGCATCGCACTGGTCGATAATGTGGCGACGACTGCTGCCGGCCGCGTTGGGATCATCGTCGTCCATGCGCCCGTGGACTTTGGTGGCCAGGACAACCTGATGGCGTTTGCCGTTGCGTTTGAGCGCTTCACCGGTAACGATTTCACTGTTGCCGCGCGAATAGACGTTGGCGGTGTCGAGAAAGTTGATGCCGGCATCGATGGCACGGTCGATAATTTCGTATGAATCTTCCGGGCTCGTCTTGCCGCCGAACATCATGCAGCCCAAGCAAAGCGGGCTGACATGAGCGCCGGTACGGCCAAAGAGACGGTATTCCATTTGTCTATACTCCTTACGGAATTGAACCGGTGAGGGGATGAGACCGGTAACACTGTTGTCGATCTATTAGTATAGTCAGGATTGGGGATGGGTCAACTTGGAGGGAAGCCTAAACATGCGCCCAGATCACGTAGCTCGATACCGATTCTGCATGATGAAGGTGACAATTTTCTCGACAACTTGCTCATTGAGTTGGCCGTCGCCGACAATGCATCATGTATTGTAGCGAACAACATCCGTCATCATCAGCTACCCCTCATCGCGCTCCGGCAACAGATCGACGCTGGCACCGGGGGCCGGCTGCTGATAATCACCGAGGCGGCCATCCATTGCATTTGCTTTATCAGGTGCTGCGGTTGTATTCTTCGTCGGTGAAGGGGTACCGGCCGCGGCGCGGGCCGTTGTCGATTGCGCCTGCTGCGAGGGATGGCGATCGGTAAACCAGAGCACGACCAACCCCGCCACAATCAAGAGCACGGGCCACCAGCGCAGATAGGTTGCTTCTCCCTCAGGGTGGGCGGTTAGGATGACCAGGCCAAAGATCAGCAACACGCTGCCCGGGATCAGCGACCACCAGTGCTCCTTACTGCGACTGAGTGCATAGAGCACAAAAAAGACCGCCCCCATCCCGCAGAAGAGCAAGGCGCCAAGCAATGTAATATTTTGGGTGAGGGCACTGGCTGCAATAACGAGGGCAATGACCAAGGTAAAACCGGCAGGCAGCAGCGCCCACCAATGGTCAAGGCGATGCAGCAGATAGATGTGTAGAAAGGCGGCGGCCATGCCCACGAAGATCAACGCCACGATGACCGCATCAGCCACCGCGGGGCTGATGTTGAGCAGCACCATTGCGGTGAGCGCCGCCATGATCCAGGCTGGGATCAGGCGCCACCACGCATGGCCGCCCAGATAACCGCTAAAAAAGCCAATGGTGATGGCAAAGAGCGCAACCGCAAGCAGCACCTCCGGCCACGGTGCATATGCGGCCAGCAGGTCCAAGTTCCAGATCAGGAGGAAAAGGCCGCTGAGCATCAAGCCAACGGCCCAACCCAGTCCACTGCGATTGGCGAAATTCATTATCGGTTACGGTGTGGTGACCGGCAAAGTGGCGATATCGACGCTCAGATCAACGGACGACGCCTGCACCCATCCCTGTTGCTCCCCTAGATCCACCTGGAGCCAGGCGTTGTCCGCGCTGCGTCCAATGACCGTCAAGACATTTTCGTAGACGGCGGTGGCCAGGGCATCGGCGCCGGTATCGGGGGCAGCCCGCACCGCGGTACCGAGGATTGTGTTGACGGATGCGGTCACATCGCCGGCAACCGATTCAGCGGCCGGCGTCGGTGTCGCCGCAAGGGCAGGTGCGGCGGTCGCCGTCGGGGCAATGACCGGCGAGGTCCCCGTGACGCCGATAGTACCGGTTATCGGTGCGGTGTTCTGGGCACTGATGCCGGGCACTTCGATCACGGGCAACGTAGTCACATCCCCGTCCACAACGATAAACTCGGCGAAGACCCAAATCGGCACGCTCTCGGAGAGGGTGGAGCGCAACCAGGCGTTGTCCGCCGTGCGGGCGTTGAGCGCCAGCGCGGTGTTGTTGGGCAACAGTGCAACGAGCGCGCCACTGGTCGAGGGTTCGCTGCGGGCGTTGAGACCAGCTGTGATGTTGACAGTGCCGGTAATCGACGTACTCTCCCCGGCAACCGGCGCATCTGGAGTCGCCAATTCAGCCACGGCGGTTGGTGTCAATAC
>ERZ795053.7083-NODE-7083-length-10900-cov-4.951037_pt1 | contig 10900 bp, 9 predicted proteins | sample MGYA00375137_ERZ795053 | MGnify/ENA primary metagenome ERZ795053 (study PRJEB30182, sample SAMN05720284) | activated sludge metagenome | isolation source: Anaerobic digester | place: Hong Kong | collected 2014-12-17 ... | reverse complement strand
TGGAAGATCCGTTCCGGCTCTACCGCTGCCACACCATCATGAACTGCGCCAAGGCCTGCCCCAAGGGGCTTTCGCCGGCCAAGGCCATCGCCGAGATCAAGAAGATGATGGTGGAGCGGCGGGTCTGACCCCAGCGGGCAAACCTCCACAGCACGTCAGAATTTTACCGCTCTTTGCTAATTCCCGTGTGCCGGTCATGCCATGCCTTGGACCGCAGCATTGGAGCCAAGGGCCATGAAATCACTGGTGTGAGCAGCAGGCTTGCCACGATGACGGCAGGCAGCAAATACACCGCCTGCGCCGAAAGCGCGGGAATCGACAGTACGGTGATCGCACCAGTGCCAAACAGCACGACGTTGACCATCAGCGCGACGAGAAACGCAATGTAAAGATTTGTGGTCATATCGCCACCTTTCCGTAGAACGCCGTCAGGTTTCCAACGTCTGTGCCGCGGAAGGGTTCCGTGTGGAGCCAACTTATGAGGCGCTGGCGGTCTTGTCTTCCTTCTTGTCTTTCTTGGGCGGGTCGGGCGTCAGCGGCACCACCTCGAACAGCTCGGCGTCCTTGTCGGCATGGGCGGTGCGATAATCTTTCACGCAGCGCTGCAGACCTTCCTCCAGCTTGGCGCGGGCGTCGACCGGCTTCAGGTCTGGCACCAGCTCCTTCTTGTTGAGGCGCGGCTTCTTCTTCTTTTTCTCGTTGGTCATATAGGCGACGAACGCCGTGTGACCGCCGTATTTCTTCTCTTTGAACACGGTCATCATGGTCTTGGACTGGCAGGCGCAGACCTCGAGCGGCACCTCTTTCATCATGAGATTGCCTTCCTTCACGGGGAAGAGAAGCTGCTTCTTCCGTGTGTCCTTGGCGCAAGCCGTGAATGCCGCGGTCTGGATCTCCGACATCTGCTTTCTCTTGGCATAGACCCGGATCTCGGCATCGTTCGAGCCACAACCGGCGAGCAGCACGCCAAGACCAGCGAGAATGGATAGCTGCTTCATGTGTCTGCCTGACATCATCATACCCCTTCAGCCACACATCGCGGCCCGCATTTTCCCGCTATGACGTCTATCAGAACGGCGTTTCCGTCCGGTGTGTGAGATCGTTAAAATTATGCGGGATGGTGCGGTGGGCCACGGCCCTTAAGCACAATATCCAATCCGAGTTGCCGGTGCTGGTTCGGTGTCTTAACTTTTCAACAAATTACCGGCGTGGATTTGCATGCACATCCTTTTGGGACTCATCGGGCTGCTTGGTGCAGCTGCCATCTGGTGGTGGCGGTTCAAGATGACCGGTGAATCGGCGAACGAGATCACCGGCGTGGGCGGGCGGGCGGTCGGCAAGCACAAGCGCCACACGTTCCGCAAGATTGTGGCGGAGACGCCCCTTCAGTCGGTCGATGATCCCGCCGCGGCCGCAGTGATCATGATGTACGCCGCAGCCCGGGAGTCTGGTCCGGTCACGGCAACGGTGGAAGATGCGATCCGCCGCGAAGTGGCGACCACCATGGGCATATCGGAACCGGCCGAACTGATGGCTTTCGCGCGATGGGTGGCCGGCCAGGTTGCGGATGCCAACAGTGTCTCGATGCGCTATGCGAAGCTCTGGGCTCAGAAACTGAACCTGCAGGAGCGGCGCGATTTTCATGGCATGGTCAAACGTGTCATCGAGGCGTCAGGCTCAAAAGACAGGTCGCAAGAGCATCTCCTTTCCCGGCTTGCCGAGCGCTTGTCGCTCGCACCGGAGAACAGCAAGACCGCCTGATCTCCATGCATCGTGAGAATCGGCACAGACGGGACGACTAGGCCGCAGGTTGGTCTGGTGCAGCCGCGAAAATCGCTTTATAGCCTCGCACCGACTCCACACCAATCGAAGAGGCCCACATGTCCCTCGACAGTTTCAAATCCAGGAAGACGCTCAAGGTCGGTACCAAGACCTACACCTATTTCAGCCTGAAGGCAGCGGAGAAGAATGGCCTCAATGGTATCTCGAAGCTGCCGTATTCGCTGAAGGTGCTGCTCGAAAATCTGTTGCGCCACGAGGATGGCCGCTCGGTCACCAAGGCCGACATCGAGGGCGTCGCCAAGTGGCTCAAGAACAAGGGCAAGACCGAGAAGGAAATCGCCTTCCGTCCGGCCCGCGTGTTGATGCAGGATTTCACCGGCGTGCCGGCCGTTGTCGATCTCGCCGCCATGCGCGACGCCATGAAGAAGCTGGGCCAGTCGCCGTCCAAGATCAATCCACTGGCGCCGGTCGATCTGGTTATCGACCACTCGGTGATGGTCGATTTCTTCGCCAACTCGAAGGCGTTCAAGCAGAACGTCAACCTCGAATATGACCGCAACGGCGAGCGCTATACCTTCCTCAAGTGGGGGCAGGGCGCCTTCGACAATTTCCGCGTCGTGCCGCCGGGCACCGGCATCTGCCATCAGGTGAATCTCGAATACCTCGCCAAGACGGTGTGGACCAAGTCCGAGAAGGTCAAGGGTAAGGCCATCACCTATGCCTATCCCGACACGCTGGTGGGCACCGACAGCCACACCACCATGGTGAACGGTTTGTCCGTGCTGGGCTGGGGTGTTGGCGGCATCGAGGCGGAAGCCGCGATGCTGGGCCAGCCGATTTCCATGCTGATTCCAGAAGTCATCGGCTTCAAGCTCCAGGGCAAACTCGCCGAAGGCACGACAGCAACAGATCTCGTACTCACCGTCACCCAGATGCTTCGCAAGAAGGGCGTGGTCGGCAAATTCGTCGAGTTCTACGGCCCGGGTCTGGCGCATCTGGCGCTGGAAGACATGGCAACCATTGCCAACATGGCGCCGGAATATGGCGCCACCTGTGGCTTCTTCCCGATCAACGCCGAGACCATCAATTATCTGAAGGGTACGGCCCGCGCGCCATCACAGGTGGCGCTGGTCGAAAAATATGCCAAGGCGCAGGACATGTACTGGACGCCAAGGGCTGATGATCCGGTCTTCACCGATACGCTGGAACTCGATCTCGGCGACGTCGTCCCGTCCATGGCCGGGCCCAAGCGCCCGCAAGACCGGGTGATGCTGACCGATGCGGCGCAGGAATTCCGCAAGGCACTTGCCGAAATGGCGGGTGGACCAAAGAACGCCACGCAGCCGCCGAAGACCAAGGCCGAGGCCCGTCTGGTTGACGAAGGCGGCAGCCAGCCTGTTCCGGAGATCGATCCGGAAGCCGAAGAGGAATTCCGCCGCCACATGGTGCGCGACAGCGATTTCGACATCGGCAACGGCGATGTCGTCATTGCAGCCATCACGTCCTGCACCAATACGTCGAACCCCAGTGTGATGATTGCGGCGGGACTTCTGGCCCGCAACGCCGCCAAGCTTGGCCTCAAGCCCAAGCCTTGGGTGAAGACCTCGCTGGCGCCAGGCTCGCAGGTGGTGACCGAATACCTTGCCTCGTCGGGCCTTCAGAAGGATCTCGACAAGGTCGGTTTCAATCTCGTGGGCTATGGCTGCACCACCTGCATCGGCAATTCCGGCCCGCTGGCCGAGGAGATCTCTGAGGCCATCAAGACGCATGATCTGGTGGCGGCCGCCGTGCTCTCCGGCAACCGCAACTTCGAGGGCCGCGTGAATCCTGACGTGCGCGCCAACTATCTTGCATCGCCGCCGCTGGTCGTCGCCTATGCGCTGGCCGGATCGATGAATGTGAACCTCACCACAGATCCCATCGGCAAGGACAAGAGGGGCAATCTTGTCTATCTGAAGGACATCTGGCCTTCCAACAAGGAAGTTGCCGCGTTCGTTCGCAAGAACGTCACCAAGAAGGCCTTCGCCAAGCGTTACAAGGACGTGTTCAAGGGTGATACGCAGTGGCGCAAGATCAAGGTTGAAGGTGGCGAGACTTACAAGTGGCCGATGGCGTCGACCTATATCGCCCATCCCCCCTATTTCGAAGATCTCAAGATGGAGCCCGATCCGGTGAAGAACATCGAGGGGGCAAAGATCCTCGGCTTGTTCCTCGACTCGATCACCACCGATCACATCTCGCCCGCCGGCAACATCAAGGTGTCGAGTCCGGCCGGCAAGTATCTGATCGAGGGCCAAGTGCGTCCTGAGGAGTTCAACTCCTATGGTGCGCGGCGCGGCCACCACGAGGTGATGATGCGCGGCACCTTCGCCAACATCCGCATCAAGAACCAGATGGTGCCGGGCGTCGAGGGCGGTGTGACCAAGCGCTTTCCGGGCGGCAAGGAAATGCCGATCTACGACGCAGCCATGACCTACCAGAAGGAAGAGACCCCGCTGGTGATCTTCGCCGGCAAGGAATACGGCACCGGGTCTTCTCGCGACTGGGCGGCCAAGGGCACCAGGCTTCTCGGCGTGCGCGCCGTCATCGCCCAGAGCTTCGAGCGCATCCACCGCTCGAACCTCATCGGCATGGGTGTTGTGCCGCTGCAGTTCAAGGAGGGCGAGAGCTGGCAGACCCTGGGCCTCAGGGGTGATGAGACCGTCACTATCGAGGGCTTGGCGCAAGGCTTGAAGCCGCGGGCCACCCTCAAGGTCCAGATCACCCGGGCCGATGGCAAGAAGGTCACGGCAGACGTCACCTGCCGCATCGATACGATGGATGAGCTCGACTATTACAAGAACGGCGGGATCATGCCCTACGTGCTCCGCAATCTGGCCCGGGCTGCTTAACCGGCAGGCAAGGTCTTTTACGCATTCGTGATTGCAGCACAACGGCTCGTGAGTGGTTCTTACGGGCCGTTTGCGCCATATTGTGTGCATGAAAAATGATCACTGCATCACGCGCCGCGGCGCGCTTCGCTTTGGTGCGGGCCTGCTTGGCGCCATGGCCGTGGCGCCGGCAGCGTCTGCTGCGCCCCCGACAACAGTCGTGGAGCTGTTTACCAGCCAGGGCTGCAGTTCTTGCCCGCCGGCGGATGAGATCCTGATGGAAATCCGCAACCTGCCGGGTGTCGTGGCGCTGGCCTATCACGTAGATTACTGGGACTACCTTGGCTGGCGCGACACGCTGGGAGGGTCCGAGTTTTCGCAACGGCAATATGACTATGCTAAGGCGCGCGGCGACATGGATGTCTATACACCACAAGTCATCGTCAACGGCGGCCGTCACTACGTCGGCAGCCACAAGTCAGAACTCATGAGTGCGGTGCAGGAGGCCTCACAGGGTCCGTTTGCGGCGCCAATCACATTGACGGATGGCGACCACGACATGACAATTACCGTAGGCGCGGCTTCAATCGAGGGTGAAGCCATGGTCTGGCTGCTACCCGTCCAGGCGAGGGTGGCGGTCAGGATCGAACGCGGTGAGAACGCCGGCCGGACCATTGAGTACTGCAATGTCGTTCGCCGCCTCGTGCCGGCTGGCATGTGGACTGGTGAAGCGGCATCTTTCCGCCTGCCCGCCGACGCCGTGATGGCGCCCGGAAGCACCGGCTGTGTGGCCCTGCTGCAGCGGGGCAAGGCAGGGCCAGTGCTGGGCGTGGCCTATTCCGGAGATCTGAATGGCTAGTGCAACCTGACTTTTGATGGTTCCATCAAATGTCAGGTTGCTCCAAAGGCCCTGCGCGCGTTGCTGCAAGGCCTTGATACAGAGATGCCAATCGGCGTTCGAGGGACGAGCCGGACTGGACCCGTCCCTCAGCTGTGCATCACATTTCGAGTTTGCCGGATTTGATGGTGACGTGGGCTGTTTTTGAATCACAGATCATGTTCGTCTTGCCCAGCTGCAGCAGTCCGCCGTCCGAGCAGTCAAACTTGTGATGGCTGTTGGCCGCGACGTTCATGTTGTGCCGCTTGCCGCCAGTGGGCGTGAACTTGACCGTATAAGCGGTCTTGTCCTTGTTATCGATGGTCAGCGCATTGGCTGCTGCGGGAAAGATGACGGCAAGCGCAAGAGCACCCGCCACGAAAACTCGCGTGTTCATGGACTTTCTCCTGATGTTTAAAGCAATCAGCGGTCCGGAGGAGCCTCGCCGTCGGTATCCAGAGGATCGTCTGATGGGTGCGAGTCTACGCCCATCGTCCGTATGCAGACAGTTACGAGTGAGTCATGAAGCAGCGCCAAATGCCGCGGAAGACTGGCGCAGTGTTGCCGCAATATGAGAGCGTCGCGAAAGTCTGGCCGCGGATTTGCCATGTTGATTGCCGGGCGGGACGGCAGACACCACCACCCCGTTCAGATGAACGAGGCGGCGGCGTCCATTCGCGTATTCGTTTTCAGGCTGCCTGGTTCAGCATCATGTCCGTCATGATGTCGGCATAGTCCCGGGGGTCGAGCGAAGGCCTCACGGCATCGGCGAGCAAGCCCTTGAAAGCGGGATCCGGCATCGCCTGCTGCATCTTGCGGAGCAGATTGACGCGCTCGGGATGGTTGATCGCGGGCATCATCAGCCGCGCATAGGCCATCATCTTCGCTGGCGGAATGGCCGACACGATGCGTCCTTCGATGGCATGCAGTTCCTCGTCGGTGAAGGCCTTGTGCAGTGCCTGGAGGAGTTCCGTTTCCTCCTCGTTCATGTGCTCGATGTCAGCGGCTGCGAACAGGGCATAGCGCCGATACAGGGCGCGGCCAGCCACGTCACGCCGTGACGACACGGCGACCTCGACCGCGCGGATCAGCGATTCGAGTTCTGCGAACGACTGCTCATGGTGACCGTGGTCTTCCGCCGCATGAGAGGATGCGCCGGGCGCGCGGGCTTCAAGCGCAACGTGGATTTCGCGGTTTTCGCCTTCCAGGTGCGAGCGGCCGAGAACGATCAGCTGGCGCAGTTCGGCCAATAGCCTGGGGGTCGTAACATCATTTGCAAAATCATTTGCGCCGAGCGCCGCCAGCATGCGGCAATGGCCGAGGCGCAGCGCCTTGTGGATGATGTGATAGAAGTTGTAGCGCGCCTCGTCAGGGGCGGAGGCAGTCAATACGGGGTTCGACAATCTTTTTACTCCTTGGTCTTGAACCAAGGATGCTGATAGTCACATGCCCACCGTTGTAATGTGATGTTCGTCACACTTTAGTAAAATTTTGTCCAAATGGTCAGTTCAAGGTTGCCTCCCAACGCCGTTCGAACCTTACCGCGCCGTCGTTCCTGACCTCGACGCGGGCGACATAGCGGCCCTTGGGCCATCCCTCCGGCGGGCGCTTCTTGCCGGAAAACAACAGATACTGTGCTTTTGCCCGGTCCAGTTTCGCGCGGTTTTCCGCCTTGAGGCCATCCGGGCCGTCGAACGTCACCACGATCTCGTCACCGGCCTCGAGGTTGATGGCCCACACATAGGCTACGGCGGCCGGCCAGTCTGTGGCGGGGGTCACGTTTTCGGCTGGACCACGGCCTACTTCGAGGTTTGGCAGGTCCACCGGTCCTGGGGCGAAGCCGCCGGCGATGATGGCGCTGTGTTGATAGGGCAGCGCGTTTGCCGTTTCATCGGTCCAGAGTTCATCGCCGGCGCCGCCGCACGACTGGTCTCCGCTCGTGCGAAATGGATCGACGGCCTTGCCGTCCTTGCGGACCGTGAGATGGACATGGGGAAAGGCGGCCATGCCGGAATAGCCGACAGCGCCCAACATCTGGCCCGCTTCGACACGGTCCCCCTTGCGCACGGCAAGCGAACCCTGGCGCATGTGGCAGTACTGGGTCTCCCAACCGCCGCCATGGTCGATGAGAACACCGTTCCCGCATTCGATCTTCTCGATGGCCTTGCGGTCCGCCTCCGTTCGCACCAGGCGATCGGCGACACCGTCGCGGGTGGCCTTCACCACGCCGCCGGCCGCGGCTACGACGTTCGCCTCGGAAGTGGTGTCGCGGATGCGGATGTCGGTGCCGTCGTGGCCATCATAGGTTTGTGAACCGCAGGCATAGTCCTGGAGTCCCGCCGACGGATCGTGATCCATATATTGCTGGACCCAGCAATTGCGTCCGGGATCGCACGTGATCGGCAGTCCAAGTGACAGATCGCCCGCCATCACAGGCGTCGCTGTGGCCAAGGCCGTCAAAATGAAAAAAGCCCTCATGGCGCGATCACACCATGAGGGCTTGGCAGAAAAAAGGAGACGATCAAGCCGCCTTCTTCAGCAGGCCGCGATTGATGATGCTCTCGGCAATCTGCACGGCGTTGAGGGCCGCGCCCTTGCGCAGATTGTCGGAAACCACCCACATGTTGAGGCCGTTCTCGATGGTGGCATCCTCGCGGATGCGCGAGATGAAGGTGGCGAAATCGCCCACGCACTCGACCGGGGTCACGTAGCCGCCATTCTCGCGCTTGTCGACGACCATGCAGCCGGGCGCCTCACGCAGGATCTCGCGAGCCTCGTCGGCGCTGATCGGCTGCTCGAACTCGATGTTGACGGCCTCCGAATGGCCGACGAACACCGGCACACGCACGCAAGTTGCGGTCAGCTTGATCTTGGGGTCGAGGATCTTCTTGGTCTCCGCCACCATCTTCCATTCTTCCTTGGTGTCGCCCGAGTCCATGAACACGTCGATGTGGGGGATGACGTTGAAGGCGATCTGCTTGGTGAACTTCTTCGGTGTCGGGGCGTCAGTGACGAAGATGCCCTTGGTCTGGTTCCACAGCTCGTCCAGGCCTTCCTTGCCCGCACCGGAGACCGACTGGTAGGTGGAGACCACGACGCGCTTGATCTTGGCCACGTCATGGAGCGGCTTCAGGACCACGACGAGCTGGGCTGTCGAGCAATTGGGATTTGCGATGATGTTGCGGCGGGTGTTGCGCGCCATGTACGCGGTCAGCGCATCGGCGTTCACTTCCGGCACGATGAGCGGCACTTCCTGGTCGTAGCGCCAGCATGACGAGTTGTCGATGACGATGCAGCCGGTTGCGCCGATCTTCGGCGACCAGTCCTTGGAAACGCCTGAACCCGCCGACATCAGGCAGAAGTCCACCTTGGAGAAGTCGAACTGCTCGAGGTCCTGGCACTTCAGCGTCTTGTCGCCAAAAGACACCTCGACACCCATCGACTTGCGAGAGGCGATGGCGTGGACCTCGTCCACCGGAAACTGGCGTTCTTCCAGAATGGCCAGCATTTCGCGGCCCACATTGCCGGTGGCACCGACGACCGCAACCTTGTAACCCATGTTTTTGCTCCTTGAGCCGTCCAACCCGTCCCCCGCGAGCCTTCGGGCTCAGCTTCCGGGCCATAAGGGGTGTCAGCCTTCCACCCCCGCGGGGGAAGGCCGGGGAGAAGGCTCACGCCGTTTTGGTGGTTTTCGTGAGTTTCGCGGGCACAGGCAGGCCGGCGCGATCCGCTGTCGCGGCGCGCGTTACGTCAAAGCTGGTGGCAATCCGGACCATGAGCTTCTGTTCCCTTGAACGGGGCGGGTTCTAGCAGGTCCCGATTGCAAGTCAACCGCAACAAAAGGGGGTTGGCAGCGGCCCGGCACTCGGCTATCTAGCGCGCCCAGCGATCTACGGACACGTCGTCCAAGCGGAGAGGTGGCAGAGTGGTCGATCGCGCCGCACTCGAAATGCGGAGTACGGGTGACCGTACCGGGGGTTCGAATCCCTCCCTCTCCGCCATCTGACTCAAAGAAATAATTCTCCCCATCCGACTGTGGTCGGATTTTTCCGTTGTTCTCGAGGGTTGTGGGGGTAGGGTTGTTTACCAGCCTCGGCGCTATGGAGCCGGGAAGCGCTCTCTCTGGGCCGATATTCTCCGGACCTGTTGACTGCGCGGTTCTAGTACGTTCGATACAAGTGATTGAAATTTAATAGTATTCTTGGGGCGACGAAGCGTAGTTTCGGGTTGGTGCCAATTGGTCAAAGATGGGATTGGGATCGAATTTTTACGCGATGACGCCAAGCGACTGATCCCTCCATGCTGTCGGGCTTGCAAACCGATGTTCAGATTGAGAAATTGACCATCAGAACGTGGCTGATCCATCATCGTGGACGAGAAACGAGTGCGGAAAAAGCTCGAAGGTCTGGGCCGGAGGGGATAACGCTAAGTCATGTTCACTCCACATCACTGCAAATACACCGCTCACGACCTCACGAAGCTGTCCCCGCCCGGCTCCGAGGATCAGCTCTCCATGTCCTTGTTCGACGCATCGGTTGACCTCAATCCTCACCAGATCGAAGCTGCGATGTTTGCGCTACAGTCACCGCTTGCAGAGGGGGCAATCCTTGCCGATGAAGTCGGCTTGGGCAAGACGATCGAGGCCGGAATTGTCCTTTGCCAGAAATGGGCCGAGCGAAAACGGAAGCTCATCATCATTTGCCCAGCTGCGATCCGCCAGCAGTGGGCGGCGGAACTGATAAGCAAATTCAATCTTCCGGCGGTCGTAATCGACGCAAGAACCTATCGCCAGATGAGAGCCGAGGGCATCGCGTTTCCGTTGTCCCAGAAGCGGATTGTCATTCTTTCATATCATTATGCTGCCAAGCTTCAGGATGAGTTGCGCCAGATCGAATGGGATCTGGTCGTGATCGATGAAGCCCATAAGCTGCGCAACGCATACCGTCCAAGCAACCGTATCGGGCAAGCTTTGCAGTGGGCTGTTGAAGGGCGGAAGAAACTCCTGCTGACGGCGACGCCACTTCAGAACAGCCTGATGGAGATTTTCGGGCTGACGAACTTTATCGATCCCAACATCTTCGGTGATGCGAACAGCTTTCGGTCGAAGTATGTGAATGCAGGTGGCGATCTGCCAGAGCTTCGGGCCCGTTTGGCGGATTTCTGCAAGCGGACGCTTCGAAAACAGGTGCTCGAATACGTCAAGTACACCCAGCGGCGCGCCATAACGCAGCCATTCTTCCCAGCGGAAGACGAGCAGGCACTGTATGATGGCATCACCCGTTTACTGCAAAGGGAGGACTCTTATGCCATACCTTCCCAGGTCGCCCTTGACAGGCTCACCCTTCCGAAGCGACTCGAGACGGGCGCGCAA
>ERZ795053.7082-NODE-7082-length-10900-cov-19.318119_pt1 | contig 10900 bp, 6 predicted proteins | sample MGYA00375137_ERZ795053 | MGnify/ENA primary metagenome ERZ795053 (study PRJEB30182, sample SAMN05720284) | activated sludge metagenome | isolation source: Anaerobic digester | place: Hong Kong | collected 2014-12-17 ... | reverse complement strand
GATGCTCTGAACCAACTGAGCTAAGCTCCCTATTTTATTTTCTCAGTCGAACCAGTGACCCTCCCGCCTGTTAGGGCGGGATGCTCTGAACCCCTGGCTGCCGTTAGGCATGCAACTGAGCTACCCTCTCTTATTGGACTTCCAAAAAAGGAGAGTGCAAAGATAATATGCTGTCCATTATTTCCAAATATCCTGCCCGCTATTCACAATTTACCGTGCGCACCACGTTTTAGTGACCGTATGGCCTTTTGTAATCTTACAGTCGCTCTATGCTGAAGTATAAAGCCGTCCGCATCTCACTGGTCGTCCTGGCCTCGCTGGTCCTGTTCATTCTGCTAACAGGCCTCCTGGTGCCGGTGCTCTTCGGCGACCAGATCAAAGCGGCCTTTATCAGAGAACTCAACAAGAATCTGGCCACCGAGGTCGTCATCAGTGAAGATGATATCCAGCTGGAAGTGCTGCGCCATTTCCCCTACTCCTCCGTCAGCTTCAGCAACGTGGCCATCAGAGAAAGTTATCCCGGCTCCAAAGAGAATTTCCTGGAAGCCGGAAGCATCCGCCTCCTGTTCAATACCGTTCAGGTGCTGCGAAAAAATTATACCGTAAGCAGGATCATCATCGAAGATGCTTCTGTAAGCCTGGAACGGAATGCCGGCGGACAGATCAACTACAAATTCTGGAAAGACAGTGAAGGAAGTGATAGCGAAGAAGTAGCCATCGAACTGCAGGAGGTGTCATTCAAAAATGTTCGCTTCGCCTACCGCGATATTCCCTCAAAGGTCTTTATGACCGACGATATCAACAACGGCAAACTGAGCGGAAACCTGCAGTCAGATAAATTCGACCTGAAAGTGGATGCCCGCCTGTTTCACCGTGATCTGCAGGTGGGTGGCGATCACTACCTCTCCGATCAGGATGCCCATGTGAATGGAACCATTCTGGTTTCTGTATCCGATGACCTGTACACCCTGAACAATATGGTGCTGGAAGTGGCCGGAAACAAGATCCTGACCAACGGAACTGTAACAGCATCCAAAGAAACCCTGCTGGACCTGGATATTGCCGGTCAGGACCTGGAACTCGAAAAGATCCTGCAGTTGCTGCCCGAACGCTATGCCGGAAAGATCGAAGCCATAGCCTCAGAAGGTCAGCTTAGTCTTACAGCCAAAGTACTGGGTACTGCAAGTTCTGCCAGCACCCCGGGTATTGAAGCAAGTTTCAACCTGCATGATGGCACCCTGTACCACGCTGCGGCCAAAGAAAAGATACGTCGGGTAGATCTGCAGGGATCTTATTCGAACGGCACCCTGCACAGGGCTTCCAGTTCCAGTCTGCAACTGAACTCATTGAATGGCGAATATCTGGGAGAGCTCATTTCCGGTTCTCTCTCCTATGAAAACTTTATTGACCCGACCATCCGGTTCGACTTCAATGGCCGTCTGCCCGCTTCTGTAGTATTTCCTTTTCTCATACCCGGACTGGAAGATATCTCAGGTACCCTGCTCATAGATCACTTCAGATTTGCCGGGAAGATCCGGGCCGAAAATTCCAGAAGGGCCTTCACCGAAGCGCCAACCGGCCGGATCGTGATGGAAGATGTGGCTTTTAAAACCGGTGATGAAAAGATCAGCCTGAAAGGTACTCTGGCTACAGAAGGAATAGCTCTCCGAATGGATGATCTCTCGCTGAACGGATGGGGTACCGATATCCAGTTCTCCGGTACCCTTGCACAATGGCTGCCGGTCATTGTGGACCCGCAGGCACAACTGGCAATCAATGGCACCCTGCAATGTAACAGCATAGACCTGGATCGTATGCTGGCCGTTTCTTCCTCACCATCTGCGGCTACTGCAAAAGAACCGGCAGAAAAAACAGCTGCATCTGCAGAATTATGGGAAAGACTGAGCGGCACAATTGCCCTGCGTATGGATCAATTCAGCTATCAGGACCTTGAACTCGATAACCTGGCCTGTGATCTGTATTTCGGCAGATCGCTGATCGCCTTCCGGGATATAAAAGGAAGCACAAAGCTGGGAAAGGTGAACATGAACGCTACCTTCCGCCGAATGCCGGATCGTCGTTTCATGCTGGAAACCATCGGGATGATCAGCGGGATGGACATTGCCCGGCTGTTCGACAGTTTCGGCAATTTCGGCCAGGATGATCTGACCTCGAAGAACCTGAATGGCACCGCCGATATCATCATCGAAAACGCCAACATGACCTTCGATGAAAATTATGAACTGCAGTATCCTTCCGTATATGTACTTGCTCAGGTGGCCATCAATGATGGTGAACTCATTGACTACAAACCCCTGGAAGAGCTGTCGGGTTACATCGATGTGGATGAATTGAAACACATCAGATTCAATCGGATGGAAAACCAGATCGAGATCAACAAAGAGGTCATCACCATCCCGGCCATGGAGGTCAACTCTTCGGCCCTCAACCTGTATGTAACCGGCACCCATACGTTCGATAATCATATCAACTACCAGTTCAAGATCCGCCTCGGCGAGATACTCAGTAAGAAGTTTCTGAAAAGGCACAAACAGGATGAATATGAGTCATCCGGTAATGGCGTGAACATTTATGTGAGTATGACCGGTACGGTTGATCACCCCATCATCGAGGTCAATAAGAAAGGCGCCAAAGATGCTTTTGAACAGGAAGAAGACAAGGGTGGATTCCTGGACATCTTCAAACCTGATACGCCTCTGTATGAAGAACCTCTGTTCAAAAAGGAAAGGCCGGAAGAAACTGAAACTGATACACTGGAATTCATAGAATGGGAAGATGACTAATACCTCCCATTTTGTCTATTACCAGATCAACCTTCGGTTTTTCATCCCCTAACAGACTAAATCACTAATTTTCAGGCATGGCCAATGAGATGTACAGCCGGAGGTCACGATGGAAGCTGATCCTGTTCATCATCGCCAATATCATCATTGGCGCTACCTTGTTCTACACCAACAACCTGGCATCGAGACTGGCTGAAGAAGAACTGCGAAAGGTGAACCAGATAGCCGATGTGTACCGCTACCTGGCCACTACTGATAATATTGAAGACTTTGGTTTCTTCCTCGATCTCATTCAGGCAAATAAGACCGTTCCTGTTATATCAACCGACGAAGACGGGAATATTCTGGCCTACCAGAACATTGACAGTGCCCGCATTGCTACCCATCCTGACTACCTGCAGCAACAGCTGGAAGAGATGAAGAATTTCGCCCAGCCTATCCGCTTTGACATCACTGAAAGCAGTCACCAGTATATCTACTACCAGCACAGTAAACTCTATGCACAGCTGCGCCTCTACCCCATCGTGCAGCTGGTCATTTTCGCTGCCTTCCTGTTCACAGCTTATATCTTCTTCAACACTTCCCGCCGTTCAGAACAGAATCGGGTCTGGGTGGGAATGGCGAAAGAAACAGCCCACCAGCTGGGAACACCGATTTCGTCCATGGTGGCCTGGATCGAATACCTGAAAGAACATACCTCTCCTGACGACAGCCGGCAGAACGTGGTGGAGGAAATGGACAAGGACGTGAAACGCCTGGAACTCATAGCCGACAGGTTCTCCAAAGTAGGGTCAGCACCCGACCTGATGGAGCGTGATCTGAACAGCGAGCTTCGGGCTACGCTGGAATACATCAGCAGACGTGCCAGTAAAAAAGTACAGTTCCATATGCAGGAAGATGTGAGCCCGCTGATAGCACGTGTAAATCCTACCCTCTTCAACTGGGTCGTAGAGAACCTGCTCAAAAATGCACTGGATGCTATGGAAGGTGCGGGCGAGATCAGCATCCACACCAACCTGACAGACAAAGACATTATCGTAGATATCACCGATACCGGAAAAGGCATTCCCAAGAATAAACAGCGCACCGTTTTCGAACCGGGATACAGCACCAAGAAACGCGGCTGGGGACTGGGCCTTACACTGGCCAAACGCATCATCGAATCCTATCACAATGGCCGCATCTTTGTGAAACAGTCCAACGCCAAAGGCACGACCTTCCGGATCACCCTGCCTATAGGATGATGTATTTCTTCCGGTTCATCGCCTGTATGTTCCGGTTCTTCAGACATATTCTTTACCCATGTGACCGTTCTGTTCCTTTGCTCTATCAAAACCAAAACCATGAAAAATTCTGTTGTTTTACTCCTGCTGGCGATGGCTTTTTCTGCAGTTTCTGCGCAAGTACCTACCCAGCGAATCCGCGGACAGGTTACTGACAAACAAACTACCGCTACCCTGCCGGGTGTCAACATACTGGTAGAAAACAGTGATCCGCTTATTGGCTCTGCCTCCGACCCGGACGGCTATTTTGTACTGGAAAATGTTCCGGTGGGAAGGGTCAGCCTTACCCTCACATATGTAGGCTATGAACCAGTATTCCTGAATAATCTGGAGCTGACCAGCGGCAAGGAATTGTTGCTGAATGTGGAGATGACAGAACAGGTGGTCACCGTTGAGGAAGTGGTCATCAAAGCTTCCAGAGACAAGACCGGAGCTCTGAATGAAATGGCCACTGTCAGCACCCGTGAATTCACCATAGAAGAAAGCATGCGCTATGCCGGTGCACGAAATGATGTGAGCAGAATGGCGCAGAACTTTGCCGGTGTGAGAGGGGGTAATGACGCAGTGAATGACATCGTGATCAGGGGGAACTCTCCTGTTGGTCTGCTCTGGCGACTGGAAGGTGTGGACATACCCAACCCCAATCACTTCGGCGATTTTGGTTCTACCGGCGGACCGGTTAGTATGCTGAATAACAACGTGCTGAGCAACAGTGACTTTTTTACAGGTGCCTTTCCGGCAGACTATGGCAATGCGGTTAGTGGTGTATTCGACCTTCGGATGCGAAGCGGAAATTATGAGCACCATGAGTTTCTGGGGCAAATAGGATTCAATGGCTTTGAGTTTGGTGCTGAAGGCCCCATCCACCGCGATTCCAAATCAACTTACCTCATCAACTACAGATACTCCACACTGGGCGTCATGAGTGCCCTTGGATTCGATTTCGGAACCGGTGCCGCTATACCCTACTACCAGGATATAGCCATGAAACTGGACTTCCCAAAAACGCCGGCGGGCAAGATCTCCGTTTTTGCTTTGGGTGGAATCAGTCAGATAGACCTGCTGGCCAGCGATGAAACAGATACAGTTGATAATTTATATAATAATGAACTTGATATTTATGACAGGAGCAAACTTGCAGTAGCCGGATTGAACCACACCTACCTGATCAACAACAACTCCTACACACGCCTGACTCTGGCCGCCTCCACCCTCATCAACAAAGATGTAGTGGATTCTTTATCGGCAGAAACCGGCGATCCTGTTGATTTTTATCGGCAGAATTTCCAGAACAGCAAACTGACCGCAAGCTTCTTCTACAAAGTGAAATTCAATCCGAAAAACAACCTGCAGGCTGGCGTCAGATATGAATACATACTCGCAGATCTGGCCGACAGCATCATCAGGCAACCGGAAGGTGTTTTCATTCCGCTTACCTCATTTGATGGCAATACTTTCCTGCTGCAACCATACGTAAACTGGCAGCACAGATTCACTGACAGGATCACGCTGAACACCGGATTACACTGGCAATACCTGGGACTGAACGGCAGCAATGCACTGGAACCACGTGCCGGTTTGCGGTATCAGGTAACCGAGAAAGATGCATTCAGCGTCGGGTATGGCCTGCATAGCCTAATGCCTCCTATTGCAGTGTTCTTCCGGACCGTGGAAACCAGCCCGGGGGTATTTGAACAACCCAATGAAGATGCAGGTTTCATGCGCTCTCACCATTTTGTGGCTGGATATGACAGATTGTTCACAGAAAACCTTCGCCTGAAAGCAGAGGTCTATTACCAGAAGCTCTTTGATGTGCTGGTAGATGCTGACAGCTCTTCCTTCTCTACTGTCAATTACGGTTCATTATTGTCCGGTTTCCCCGATCAGCTCGCCAACACAGGTACCGGAAACAACTACGGTATGGAGATCACCTTTGAACAATTTCTCCACCGTGGTTTCTATTTTCTGATCACCACATCTTTGTATAATTCAACTTATGTGGGCAGCGATGGCATGGAGAGACAGACCGCCTTTGACGGAGATTATGTCATCAATGCACTGGTTGGAAAAGAATTCAGGTTGCCGTCTGGAAAAGAAAGTGGCAGGCCGAAATACATCGTGGTGGACACCAGGGTCACAGCAGCTGGCGGACAGCGCTATACTCCAATTGATATAGAGGCTACTCTTCTGGAAGGTGAAACAGTTTACAACTGGGCTGAAGCTTACACGGAAAGATTTGATGACTACTTCCGATGGGATGGACGGGTGGCATTCAAAATGGAAGGACGTTCTACATCTCAGGAATGGGCTGTGGATGTGCAGAACATCACCAACAAAAGCAATCCTTACGGCCAGTCCTTTAACTTTGAAACAGGAGAAACAGAAACCACCTATCAGTTAGGTATCTTTCCGGTCATGCAATACAGAATAACCTTCTGACCAAATTATGCAGCTGCATACCTTCAAGAACAGGTCCATCCTGAAATGGATCGTGGGGGTGAGCCTGGTTCCCCCCACGTTCTTTTTCCTGCTGAATCTGCTGGATCCGGAAGCCTCAGCCGAAGAGAAGAACATCAGCAGCTACCTGATCGGATTTCTGGTATCTTTTGCTATAACTGCTTCCTTATTTTACTACAATACCTGGGTACTTGATGCCACTTTCGTCAGATGGCCCAAACCTGCACAGCAAAGGAAAAGACTTGCAGTAGCACTTACTGCCACTATTCTTGGATCCAATATGCTGGCACTGCTCATCAGCCTCCTGTTCAATATGTGGTCTGGCAGTCCGGTAGAACTGTTCAGCAATGTAGTGGCCGTTACGGTCATTACCCTGGTAGTTAGTCTGTGGTTTCTTGGATACCATTTCATTGAACTCTGGCGACACAGTGTATTGGAGAAAGAGCAGATGGAGAAAGAACAGATCAGTAACCAGCTGGCCGGATTGCGACATCAGCTAAGCCCACATTTCCTGTTCAACAGTTTCAATGCACTCCAATCACTGATAGAAGAAGACCCGCAAAAAGCACAGCAATTCGTACAACAGCTATCAGGCATGTACAGATATACCCTGGTCAATGCAGAAGAACCTCTGGTTCCCTTATCAGATGAACTGCATTTCATTGAAAAATATCTGTATCTGCAACAAGTCAGGTTTGGCAAGAATCTGAAAAGCACCATTGATGCCGAACCCGGGTGTATGAACATGTTGCTGCCATCATTATCATTGCAGATCCTGGTAGAAAATGCCATCAAGCACAACATCGTTTCTGCATCCAGACCTCTGCATATCAGCATCCTGGCAAGCGGCAACCAGATACAGGTGATCAATGAGCTGCAGCCCAGGGCAGACACAGGAACAAATACCGGCATTGGCCTGGAGAATCTGTTTAAAAGATATCAGTTGCTCAATGCCGGTGAACCTGTTATCAGAAGAGATGACGGGAAATTCACTGCCATACTTCCACTACTGACAACTCATGAATAAAAGATACAGCGTCCTGATCGTTGAAGACGAACCCATTGCTGCTGATTATTTGCAAAAACTGATCGCAGAGCATTGTCCTGACATGCAGGTCATCGGACAGACAGATTCTGTTACTGAAACGGTCGCCTGGCTACGGGCCAATCATCCTGATCTGATATTCATGGATATCCACCTGGCTGATGATCTCAGCTTTCGCATCTTCGAAGAATGTGATGTACCGGCACCGGTCATATTTACTACCGCATTTGATCATTATGCTGTGAAGGCATTCAGGTTGAACAGCATGGATTATCTTCTTAAACCCATCGACAAAAAGGAATTTCTTGAAGCGACAGAAAAATTCAGAAAAGCTTCACTGTCCAATGGTACCGTAGAATCCATCATGCAGGCTATCCGTCCGCCTGGTCAGGAATACCGAGAAAGATTTCTGGTACAGCAGGGCACTGAACTCAGGTCCATTGCCATATCTGATACAGCCTATTTCTATGCGGAAGATAAAGTGGTCTTTCTGGTGGCGACGAATGGCAAAAAATACATCCTTGACAATAGTCTGGATAAACTGGAATCAGCGCTGGATCCGGAACAATTCTTCAGGATCAACAGGAAGATCCTGCTGTCTGTTAATAGCATTGACAGCATGCAGTCGCACTCTAAAAGCAGGGTGAAGATCCGTCTGCAACCAGACCTTGGCCTCGAAGCCGTAGTCAGTGTAGAGCGATCGTCAGATTTCAAAAAGTGGCTGGACAGATAAGGTCAGCGCCTGCTCATATCCAGAATATAGTTGAACTGAAACTCTGTAACCGGCTGGGTTGACAAACGGGTATTGTTGACCAGTACCATATCCTTCAAGGAGTTTTCCGCTTTGATATCGGCCAGGGTTACCGGCCGTGGCAATGCAGCCACCACTTTTACATCCACTGCGCTCCAGTCGCCGTCTTTAGCTGTCGGGTCCGGATAGGCGGTCTTCACCACCTCCACCACACCAACCACCTCCGGTTGTTTCACGCTTTGATAGAACAGGCATCTATCACCTTTTTTCATAGAACGAAGGTGCAGGCGTGCTGCATAGTTGCGAATGCCATCCCAGGATGTTTTGCCATCCCGCACCATTTCTTTCCACCCGTATGTTTCCGGGTCAGACTTGATCAACCAGTATTGCATGTCCCAAAAATAAAGAACCACCCCGAATGGGGTGGTTCATATGAAACTTAAGGACTAACCTGATCAGGCTTCGTCGCCGCCTTCTTCTGCTTCCGGAGCATTTTCTTCTGCTTCGGGTGCTTCCTCCTTGGCCGCTTTGGCCTTGGTGGCTTTGGTGCTCTTGGCAGCGGTCTGCTCATCAGCAGCCATCTTCTCTTTCAGCTGGCTCAGTACATCGAGTTCACCCAGGGTGGTCTTCTCAATGTTCTTCTGCACATTCTTCAGAGCGGTCTTGCCTTTTTTCTCATCCTTCTTGCGCTGCTCGGTGCGATCCTTGCGATCGTCAGCCATCTTGTCATTCAGGAAGCGTGCATGAGAAACCAGGATGCGCTTGTCATTCCGGTCAAATTCAATGACCTTGAAAGAAAGGGTCTCATCCAGTTGTGCTGAGCTGCCGTCTTCCTTGGCCAGGTGACGGTTGGGTGCGTATCCTTCCACGCCGTAAGGCAGAGATACCACAGCACCTTTGTCGTCCTTGCGGATGATCGTGGCTTCATGCACAGAGCCCACAGGGAATACTGTTTCGAAAGTATCCCACGGATCCTCTTCGATCTGCTTGTGACCGAGGCTGATCTTGCGGTTCTCATTGTCAATATCCAGCACTACCACTTCCAGGTTCTCACCTACTTTGGTGAATTCGGAAGGATGGTTGAAACGCTTCACCCAGCTGAGGTCAGATACGTGTACCATACCACCGATGTTCTCGTCCAGTTCGACGAATACACCATACGGGGTCAGGTTCTTCACCAGACCGGAGTGGCGACTGCCGATGGAATACTTCTCATTGACCTCGGTCCACGGATCAGCACTCAGCTGCTTCAGAGACAAGGACATTTTATGATCCTCACGGTCGATGGTCACAACCATGGCTTCATAAGTATCATTCAGCTTGAAGAATTCCTTGCTGTTGATAGGCTGGTTGCTCCAGCTTACTTCAGACACGTGGATCAGACCTTCAATACCGGGAGATATCTCCAGGAAGGCACCGTAGTCTTCAATGTTCACGATCTTACCGGTCACTTTGCTGCCAGCGTCTATGGAAGCATCCAGTACATCCCACGGATGCGGGGTCAGCTGCTTCAGACCGAGGCTGATACGCTTCTTGTTGTCATCAAAGTCGAGCACCACCACGTTGAGTTTCTGGTTGAGTTCCAGTACTTCGTTCGGGTGGTTGATACGACCCCAGGAAATATCGGTGATGTACAGCAGGCCATCCACACCACCCAGATCGATGAAGGCACCGAAGTCTGTGATGTTCTTGATGGTACCTTCCAGTACCTGACCTTTCTCCAGTTTGGAGATGATCTCCTGACGCTGAGATTCGATATCGCTTTCGATGAGCGCTTTGTGAGATACCACAGCATTCTTGATGGCCTCGTTGATCTTGACCACTTTGAATTCCATTTTCTTACCTACGTAAGAATCATAATCGGTTATCTGCTTCACGTCGATCTGTGAACCCGGCAGGAATGTTTCCAGACCGAACACCTCCACGATCAGACCACCTTTGGTCTTGCTGACGATGTTACCTGTTACAACCGTTTCGTTATTATACGCATCAACGATCTTATCCCATGCCTGCATCATCTTGGCATTCTTGCGAGACAGGACCAGGTGGCCTTTGGTGTCTTCCTTGGAAACGACATATACGTCTATTTCCATGCCGACTTTCAGGTCTTCGATGTCGCGGAATTCAGTGCGGGGAATCAGACCATCACTCTTATAGCCAACGTTCATCACCACATCGCTGTCGGTGATACCTACAACGGTACCCAGAACGATCTCGTCGTCCTGCAGGGTGCGGAAGGTAGCTTCGAATTCTTTTTCCATGGCCTCGGCCTTGTCGGTAGCGTAGCTAGTACGGTTACGCTTGTCGACACCCCAGTCGAAGTCATCAAAAGCAGGTTGATCTTTGGATTCGGTGGCAGAGGTCTCTGCCTTGGTAGAAGTTTCTGTTACTTCTTCTGTAACAGTAGTTTCGGAGTTGTTCTCCAACTCCATGTTTTCGTTCTCTGTTGTCAAAGGACAATTTTTAAACGTGAATGATCCGGGTTCAGCCTTACCGCAAGCGGTACCCCGGCGCCTGTACCCGTTTTCGGGCGCAAGGGAGTGCAAAGTTACTGATTTTC
>ERZ795053.7079-NODE-7079-length-10902-cov-8.672813_pt1 | contig 10902 bp, 9 predicted proteins | sample MGYA00375137_ERZ795053 | MGnify/ENA primary metagenome ERZ795053 (study PRJEB30182, sample SAMN05720284) | activated sludge metagenome | isolation source: Anaerobic digester | place: Hong Kong | collected 2014-12-17 ... | reverse complement strand
AACGGTAAATTGTATGAGTAGTGGCAGATTGCGGGCTTCTTCCTTGTCAAACCGCTACGCAGTTTGAGCGGGCTACAAACCTTGATATTTACCACATCGCCAGCCATTACTTATACAAAATGTTGTATGCTGGTGTTTATTTAAAATCAATTTGTTACAGGTTTTTTGCAAAAAAATGCTTTTCTGTCAATTTGTACAAAACTCGGAATTACGCACGAATTTATTTTGTTTTTGAGGGGGGCAAATCCTAAAACCGTCCTGAAAGGCGGTTAGTGGGTGGGGATTTGGTAAGCTCTTTGCCAAGCCTTTGGTTCGAGTGTTGGCTCGTGGGGGCTTGGCAATGTGCTTATCCAAATGTGGGTTAGCTTTTTACATTCTTTCCGAGTGCTTCGAGGAGTTGGGGTTCGTCTTCGAGGACTATGGCTGCTATTTTGTAGAATGTACGCATCCAAAGGTCGAGGGCTGTAAAGGCTGTGTCTTTTTCTTTGGTTGCATTTTCGGATTCTCCCACTTCGTCTTTGTATGTTGCGTATAGTTTTTTGACTTCGGGGATGAGTTCTGCTCCTTGCGTAAGTTGTTCTGCTGTTACTTTTAACTGGGCGAGCTTGTCTTGTAACTGTTGGTCGGCGAGTATTTCGACATAGAATACGTTTAGCACTTCTAACCAGTGTGTGTAGGTACTTGGTATGGGTTTTTCAAGGTCTAAAAGGATTAAAGTTGCCGGGTTATCCATAAAAGCGACTTTGGCTATTTTGCGGTGACGGCTGTATAGCTTGCGTAGTTCTTCTTTTTTTGTTTTGAAGTTGAGAGAAGCAACGGATGTTTCGTTTTCTTCTTTTTTGTTGGTGTCGTATTTGAGTTGCGCCGTAGAAAGAAGGTCTTTACCTTCCTGGATTTTTGCATCATCGTAACCTACTTCTGCAAGTGCAGCTTTTATTACGGGATTTTCTTCTACGTTTTGGAACGCGACATCGCACGTTCTCAAAAAATCTGCTTCTGATTGTCTTGCATTTGTTGCCATTTTTTTAAATTTTAAAGGTTTGTATTGTATTCATTAAAATGTGTCATAAAAACACATTGTTTTTCAGTATTTTATAAAACGAATTGTATTCCTCAAAAGCCTTTTTGCCTTCCTCTATGTCATTTTGTATTCCTCACACCCGTTTTTATATTCCTCAATGTCGTTTTTGATTTCCTCACTGCTTGTTGTGTTGTTCTCAAAGGCTTTTTTGTTTAATGTGTTTGCATTGTCCCATTCCTCGTTTGGAATGTTCAAACACGGATATGTATTTTTGTTACAACACAACAACCTGCGGTTTTACTTCCGGGTCGTGTGTGGCAAAAATGCCCAAACAGTTAGGGGCTTCGCTTATTTCGCGTACCCATTTTAATGAGGCAAAAGCCTGTTTTTTACTGGTGGTGTAGCCGGGCAAAATCATTTCTTCCCAAGATTTATGGGCATAGCCGACATCTGCGCATATCAGTAATTGTTTACCGTTGTTTTGAACAAGGACGGAGGTTAAACCAACGGTATGACCGGGAGTGCTGACAAATTGAACGCTGCCATCGCCAAACAGGTCTAATGAGCATTTTTCGGGACCAATACCATTTTCCTGAAAATTGAACGGTTCGATTTTGGTATTTTCCCACAGTTTTGAATTGTACCGTAAACTTGATTTATGTGCAGCTTTCCATTCTTCGCTGCTTACCCAAATGTTTTTGGCATTTTTCACGAGTTCCAATCCGCCCACATGGTCTAAATCTAAATGAGTAATTAAAACATAATCAATATCTTCTGGAGTATAGCCCAATGAGCGTAATTGTTCGTCCATGGCTTGCCCTTCGGGTAAAATGGGTTTGCTTGCTTGGTAAATTACCCGTCCGTTTTGTTTAATAAATGCTCTTTTACCTTGTGGTTCAAGGATATTCCAATTGCTGTCCCAACCTGTATCAATTAAAACTAATCCTTTGGGGTGTTCTATCAGATAAGCCGAAACGGGTATTATAACCTGATGCTTTTTGCCGCGAAATATCCCTGCATAAGCAAAAGGGTTTAATGTTTTTTGTTTAAAAGGCGTGGCAATATCCACTTGTACCTGTCCGCAATGCAGGACGTGCACCTTTATGTTTTGATTTTCTTTCATATCATTTGAATTTTGATTCATCTCCCTGTTTGAGCATAACCTGTCATTACAACAAGTGCGATTAAAAATAAAACAATGCACTTTTATAATGTCTTTCAATATTTAATATTTATTCCAACTGCTCATTTCCTCAATGGGCTTTCGTGTTTTATTTCGTATCGGGGATTTTGAATATCCCATCGTAATCACTAAAGGCATTCTTTTTCCACATGGGACATTGAGCAGTTTTTTTACTTTTTTTTCGTTGAACCAGCCTATGATACAGGTGCCAAGGCCTAAATCTGCGGCTTGCAAACAAAACTGGTTGACGGCAATACCGACATCAATCAGAGAATATTCCTTGTTTTGCATTACGCTGGCAATGGACGATAGAACATCACGTTTCTCAAGTACTACGGCTATAATAACAGGGGCTTGTGCTGAAAATTTGTTCATTCCTCCTCCTGAAACGGCTGATGCTACTTCGTTTTTTAGTTTAGGCTCGTCCACTACGATAAACTTCCAAGGTTGTGCATTATTTGCAGATGGGGATAAACGTGTGGATTCTATACACCGATTGATTTTCTCTTTTTCCAGAGGTCTATCTTCATAATCCCTTACGCTTTGCCTGTATTTTGCCAATTCTGAAAATTTCATAGTTTCTTATTTCAAGACCTTTTGTAAATGCTCCTCTAAAGAGGTGATTTTGAATGATGGAAACAATTCACTAACAGTTTTAACATCGTCTATATATCCATACTTGTTGAAGTAGCGAAGCAAGGGTACAATGGTTGAAAAGCGATGGTTGCTTGCAATGAAATAGGGCATCAATAAAATTAGGATGCACAGCAATGGAAAACTACCTGTAGCTTTAACCCGTTTGCCCCTTATTTGAGAAAGTAGTTGCTCTATCTCTCTAATTGAATATGTGCCTTTGGAAACAAAGTTAAATCCACAGTTCAATATGCGGTTGGAATTTATCAGTTCCTCTACAACAAAATGGGGAATATCTGCCTGTGGCGTATAGGTAAAACGGCTGCTTTTCTTTACAGGAAATAGAAATACCCCTTTTTTAATTGCGGATAGTCGAGGGTCGAATACATCTTCCATATAAGAACCACAACGAATGGCTGTCCACCCCAATCCGCTTTCAGCCAAAAGCTTTTCAATATCGTATTTTGCATCAAAAATAGAAAGCCCCCTTGGCTTATCTGTGCCAAGAACGGAAACATAAATGAAATGCTTTAAATTGGCTGCTTTTGCGGCTTCGATAACACATTTTGCAGCTTCTACTTCAGGGGTTTTATTGTTGCGTGTACCCATTGGAGTTACCACAAATGCTGCATCTACACCTTGCAGCACTTTCTGCAAATCATTTACATTCAGCATACTGCCTTCAACTATTTCCACATTAGGATAGCGCTCTAAAAACTGTGCTGGTTTTCTTGCTAAAACACGAAGATTAATAGGTTGTTTTGAAAATTCTTTCAAAAACAATTCTGTGATGTGTCCTGTGCAGCCAATTGCTGCTACTGTGTATGATTTATGCTTCATCATATTGGTCGTATTCTATTCATCTACAGTTAACTTATTTGTAATTCTATTGTAATTGCTCTGTTGAACTTTTAGTTCTGTCAGAGCATCAATGAGGCTGGTGTATGCTTTTTGCCATTCGAGTTTTGCTTCGAGTACATTTACAATGGTTTCCATACCCACATTATAATTATCATCAGTGACCCTCATGTTTTCGTTTGCTTGTTCCACGGCTTCTCTTGCCATTGCAACCTGGGTATTTGCATTTATAAGGTTCTGCCTGGCTTGTTCGTTTTCGAGTTGTAGGAGTTCTTTTGTTTTTTGAAGTTCCAGTTGTTTGATATTGTAATCAGCTTTTGCTGATTTGACTCTACCATACCCTTCGCCAAAGGCCGTTAAGGGAATTTTAATCGTTCCCATCAGGCTAAAAGAGTTACTGGAATAGTTGTTCATATCTTTTAATCCTACTTCCAGACGATTGTAGTTGGCCGAAACCCCGGCTGAAGGGAGGTATTGTCCCCTGACCAGATTAATGTTTTGTTTTGCCATTTTTACCTGGTCTTCGAGCAATTTGTATTCGACCCGATTGGCAACTGAGATACTATCGGCAATTGCAAACTGACTTGAATTAATGGTGATACTGTCATCAATTGCAATCGGGCTGTTAAGCGGGATTCCGATTGTTTGACATAATGCCATCTGGGAAAGTAGCAAGCCTGATTGTGCTTTTTGAAGTTGTAATTTGGCATCGTTGTATTTAACCTGAACTTTTAACAGGTCGTTTCTGTTTTTCATCCCAGTTTCATAAGCATCGGAGACTGTTTTGACCAGTTGTCTTAATAGTTCCTGATACTTTTGGGCTAACCTGACTTTGCTTCTTATGGACAAATATCGGTAATAGGCTTTATCCGTTTCATAGATAAGTTGTGTAGTTTGCAGTTGTTTGTTATAATTTGCCATAATCTGTCCGGTGCTAGCCATTTTGTTTCCTGCAATGATTCTGCCACCTGCAAATATTGGTTGTTGAACTGATATATTTGCTAAAACACCGCCTTGTAGGGTAATGTCGATGGGCAGAAAAGCATAGGTGTTAAAAACCGGATTCCCATCGGCACCTATCACAGGATTGCCCGATGGGTTGGTCAGGATGTTAGGCACTAACTGCCCTGTCGAAGGATCAACGACCTTTGTGGGCAAATATATGTCTTTCTTAAAGTTTTGCTCACTATACAAGCCATAAGCATTTGCAGATATTTTGGGAAGCCAAGCAGCTCGAGCCGCTATTTTCTCACCGGAAGCTTTATTTATGGTTTCCTCTGCGATTTTAATGTTTTGGCTATTCTTTAATGCCAGCTGGTGACAATCATCGAGGCTTAGTCTTAGTGTATCTTGTGCATATGCACCAAGGGCTAAAACTAAGGCTATGGATGTTATTGCTATTTTTGATATATGCATGATTTATCTATTTAAAAGACAGTTTTTAGTGAATTTTAATGCCATAAAAGACTGAGTAGAGTATGGGCACGAACACGAGCGTAATCATTGTCCCGACAATGAGGCCTCCGATGATAGCCACAGCCATTGAACCGTACATTGGGTCAGTTAAGAGTGGCAACATCCCTAATATTGTTGTCAAGGAGGCCATTGTTACAGGCCTTACTCTCGATGCTGTTGCCGTTAATACTGCGTTATAACGCGTATCACAGTGTTTGAGCTGTATGCGTATTTCGTCGAGAAGGACAATGGCGTTTTTTATTATCATACCGGTAAGCCCAATGACTCCTATAATTGCAATGAAAGAGAATGGTTGCTTAGCCAGTATAAGTCCGGGAACAATTCCGATGATTGACATTGGAAGACAGAACAATATGATGAGTGGTCTTCTGTAGTCGTTGAAAAGCAATAAAAGGATAAGAATAATAATGCCAAAAGCAAGGGGCATATAGCTTAATATTCCGTGTAGTGCTTCACCTTTAAGCTCGGATGCGCCTACCCATTTAAATTCATACCCCTGTGGCAGGTTTATCTTTTTTATTTGGGCGTTGAGTTCAGCTTGAACCTGTTCCGGGCTATATCCGTCTTTGGGCTCACATTGTGCCTGTATGGCCCTTTTCCCGTTTAAGCGACGTACAATAGGTTCCTCCCAAGAGAGCTTTACCCCATTGGTTACTGAACTTAAAGGAACGGTTGTAGCTGTCTTATCAATGAGTTCGTCGGTAGAAGTTGCCCCTGAAGCTAAACCTAGTAGTGTTGTTCTATCTAAAATGCTTTTTACATTGGGGAGTGTGCTCCACACCGGGATATTATTTAGATCTTTGATTTTTGAACCATCACTGTTGCGCACTTTCAAACGAACAGGAAGTGGTGTTTTTCCATCGTAAACGGTGGCAATGGGCAACCCTTCGGTGGCGGCTAAGATTGCATTGCTAATGTCGGAGCGTGTTATGGAAGCATTATTTGCTGCAATTGGGTCGTAAATGGTCATTAGTTCTTTAGTTTTGGATTCCCAATCGTTACATACGGTATAGGCATCTACATTGGGGTTGCCTATCATCAGTTTTTCGGCCTGGTTGCTTAGTTGTTTCAGTACCGCAGGATCAGGGCCCGAAAATTGGGCTTCGATGCTGTGAGACGATGCGACAGAAAAGTTGTATTTTCTGATTCGGCTTATGACTTCGGGGAACTGGCTTCGAAGGTATTTGCTAAATACAGGACGCATACGCACCATTGTTTCATAGTCATTGAAATTGACAATTAACTCGCCATAGTTATCCTTGTTCTCTGTCATCATTCCCCGAACCAGACAATAACGCAGTGGAGTCATCCCGTGACTGGAGACCACCATTTTTACTTCGCTGTATTTTTCAAAGTGCTGGGTTATAGTGTCCAATTCACTGTTGACTTCATCAGGCATTGTTCCAGAGGGGAATTCTAACTCGATATAAAATTGATTATAGTTAAAGTCGGGGAAGAATGTTTTATCAACGTGTTTGAAATTTAGCCCGGCAATGATTAGGATAATAAAAAATAGGGCAATTGTGAGAAAACGATTGTGCATTGCTAAACGTAGGGTGCTTTTGACAAAGCGATAAAAACGATTATTGTAGAGGTCGGTTTCCTTTGCGTTCTCTTTAGACTTTCTTTGTTTTTTCATAAAAATAGCCGAGAACAGCGGCACTTGAGTTAAAGCCAAACCCCAGCTTATAAACAAGGATATTGCCAGTACTAAAAACAGGTCATGGATGTATGTTCCAGCGGTATCTTTTGAAAGAAAAGCGGGCAGGAACGCCGTGATGGCAATAAGCGTAGCACCAAGAAGTGGGATTGCATTTTTTTGAGCAGGAAAAGTAAATGCTGATTTTCCTCTTTGCCCTTTTTGTTTCTCGATAAGGATGCCATCAAAGACCACTATGGCATTGTCGACAAGCATTCCCATGGCTATAATGAATGCTCCCAACGAAATACGCTGCAATGTGCCTCCCATTACAAGTAGTAGCGGAAAGGTGGCGAGAATAATAATAAGTAATCCGGAGCCGATAATAAGCCCTCCACGAAAGCCCATTGTAAACATTAAGACAACAATCACAATAAGGACTGATTCCAGCAAGTTCCACATAAAGATATTAATGGCATCATCGACTTTTTCAGGCTGGAAGAAGACTTTTTGAAAATTTATACCTGCAGGAATATTCTGTTTCAATTGTGCTAATCTGGCTTCGACCCTTTCACCAACATTCAGGATATTTTCACCGTGTTCCATCGAAATACCAATAGCCAGCGCTTTCTGGTTATCAACAAAAAGCGTGTTTTTAAATGGTATTTTGTAGCCCCGTTTAATGGTTGCAATTTCGTCTAACTTAAAAGAGGTTCCATTAAGAGCCGTGAGAACTATGTTTTTGAGGTCGTCAACTGATGTGGATTGGTCGCTGACTTGCACCCGCATCTGCTGGTTGCCTGATTCGTAATTGCCAGAATAGGTCTCTTTGGTTTGGACATTGATGGCACTAAGTATTTGGATTGGTAATATGCCCAGCTTATCCATTTTATCGGCAGCAATGGTGATACTAATCTCCGGTTCTTGTTCTCCATAGATTTTGACACGTTTTACACCCTTTACTTCCAGCATATTCTTGCGGATATATTCGGCATAGTCGTTCATGTCCTGATATGAAAAACCTTTATCAGCGGTCATAGCATAGAACATTCCGTACACATCGTTGAGGTCGTCGATGACAATAGGTTTTTGCACGCCTGCCGGAAGTTTAGGCAAGGCCAATTCTAACTTTCGACGTAAGAATTCCCATCGCTGTTGAACCTGGTTTTGAGGGACTGTGAACTCTAATTTTACTTTGATAATAGAGACATTTGGCCTTGATTCGGACTCAATTTTATGAATGTCAGAAAGTGCAGAAAGCTCATCTTCTAAAACCTTGGTTACTTTCAGTTCAACATCGTGGGCTGAAGCTCCCGGATATACGGTAACAATATTTGCTAATACAACTTGAATTTCAGGGTCTTCGAGTTTGCTTAGTTTTTTGTATGAGAATATACCTCCAATTGTAATTGCTATTAAAAGGAAATAGACAATTTTTTTCTTCTTAAATACTTCTTCTGATAAACGCATGACTTTCAATTAAAGGATATTACCAATATTCGATTTACTCATTTTAGGGACGACTTTGACTTTTTCACCTTCGGAAAGTAAATTCAATCCACCTGTTACTATCTGGTCGTTTGGATTTAAGCCTGATGTTACATTGATAAAGCCATCGCTGAAGGTGTTGTCGGTTGTAATTTGTTTTGCAGTAACCGTTGAATCATTTACAAGCCAAACAAAGTTTTTCCCATCTTTATCGAATAATGCAGATGCCGGGATTTTAACACCGTTAGTTAGTTCGTTTTTAAGATAAACATTTACCGATACATTCATCCCTGGGGTCAGTTTTGAATTTGCAGGCGACGGATAAGATAGGTATAAAGTGTATAGTCCGCTGCTATTTGCTTTCTTTGCATCGGCATCGATGGATAAGTTAAATGTTTGATTGGGCAATTCGTTTTGCGTACATTCAATTTTGGTAATCAGGTCGCGTTTGAGGTATAGTGTTGCCGGAATATTAATTTCAATTTTAAGTAGACCTAGTTTAATGATTGAGGCAACAGGCATTCCTGTGTTAACGATCTCTCCATTTTCATAATTTGTTTTTGTTACGTAGCCGGAGAAAGGGGCGTAGAGTTTGGTGTCGTTCAACTGGTCAATTGCATTCTTTAGTTTTGCTTCGGCTAACTCCTTTCCCGCTTTCATTTTTTCGTAATCGTTGTCAGCTAGGCTTTTTCGGTCGTTCAGTTCTTTAACCCTTTTGTATTCTGATTGTAGCTGGTTGACTTGGGTTTGAATTGCCAATTTCTGCACTTGGTAGTCGCGAGGGTCAATTTCAGCAATGAGCTGGCCTTTTTTAACATAGTCTCCCTCTTTAACATGGTATTTGAGTATGGGACCGGCTACCCGGAATGATAGGTTTACCTCATTGTTTTCTTTAATAATGCCGGGGAATTGTTTTTCATACACCGGTTGAATTTTTTCGGCTACTGCCGTTTTTACCATTTTGGTGTAATTGTTCGTGCTGTCGCTTTTATTACTACTACAAGAGATAAATAATAAGCAAACTGCCATTACTAAGAATATATTTCTGTATTTGTTTCTCATTCTAAAAATGTTAGTTTTCATGTTTGAATTATTTTAATGTTTCTTTTGCTATTTGATTTTTATTGACATCGAGAAATCGCAGATGCTCCGAGATAAATTCAACGAAGCCAGAGTTTCCTATTATTTTAAAAAAGATATTATTGGCTATTTTACTGTTTAGGGCGGCTTCTATTTTATCGCAATTGTCAATTGTGTCTGGTGTGTGTTTTATAAAATCTATTGATAGTTTTGAAGGATACCTGTGTGCAAGATATTTAAGCTCATATCGAAAAAGAGGCAATGTGTTATTAGATGTGAAATAGATGAAGTAAACAAAACCACATGATTGGTTCTTAAGGGTATCCTTTAAAAAGAAGAAAGCATCATTTATACCATCAACATCGGTAATGATAACTTGCTCGTCTGTAGTGTGTAAATCTGTTGTATCAAAAATCATTTTAATAAATTTGATTATTCGATACAAAGGAAAAGAGAAGTAAAAAGTTGTCGTGTGACCTATATCAAAAAATGAATGAAGCGAAAAATAATTATAGTTCAGCCCTTAGGCGGCTTAGTGTTTCGCGAGTGATTCCGAGGTATGAAGCGATGTGTTGCAGGGTAACCCTTTGAGGTATTTGGGGGTGTTTCTCTGTAAGAAAAAGATATCGTTCCTTGGCTGTTTGAAACTTTAGTGTCCCCATAAATTCAACAATATTCATTGTTATTTGAGACAAAATGTTAAATGCAATTTTGGCAAAGTCATGGTCTTTTTCTAATAAGAGTTCCAAATCAGCTGTTGATAAAGCGTATAATATTGTGTCTTCCAATAATTCGCAGTTTATGTTTGTCACAGTCTTATAGTAGAAGCTGTCGAAAGCTGTTATAAATTCATTCTCTAATGCAAACCAGCCTGTTATTTCTTTACCACTATCGGAATAATAAAAGGCTCTGGCAAGACCTTCTTTAATAAAGAAAATTGAACGGCAGACACTCCCTTGCTCATATAAAAATTCCCCCTTCTTAAACTTTAACTTCTCGAAATAAGAATATAATTCGGCTTCCTTTTGGGGGCTAAGCTTAATGTTATTTGTAATATATTTAGGTAATTCCATAGACTAATTGTTTATGCAAAAATAGTTTTAATACCCAATTCTTTTAAATTATTACAAGAATTACTCTACAATTTCAAAGCTGACAAATTTTTTGGGAGATTAATTGATAAAGAGGTTAGCAAAAATGCACTCTTTTGCAAATTTGGGGCGTGGGTTGGCTGGTGCGATTTGTAAATGTGTGCAATGTGTGAGGGCTTCCTTAACTGTCCCGAAGGGCAAAAGCGGGAGGGCAAAACAAAATAAATTTCCCCCTGAATTGCATCGAGCTTTCTTATGAAATATATTATTGTCAAATTACTTTTTTCTGTTTAAACTTTCTTTCGTTGATGTAGACTATTTGGGTCTTTTTACACTTGCATACAACGGTCGGTGGTTTGGGCTGCTGGGGAGTTAATGGCCAGCGGCGTCATCCCACGTTAAAAACATACTAAAATACTAAAAACTTTCGTAT
>ERZ795053.7077-NODE-7077-length-10906-cov-4.678555_pt1 | contig 10906 bp, 5 predicted proteins | sample MGYA00375137_ERZ795053 | MGnify/ENA primary metagenome ERZ795053 (study PRJEB30182, sample SAMN05720284) | activated sludge metagenome | isolation source: Anaerobic digester | place: Hong Kong | collected 2014-12-17 ... | reverse complement strand
TGTACAGCCCGCTGGCCGGCTTTCTGGCCTGGATCGCGCTGGCACCCTACAGCCAGCATCTGGCGTTGGACCTGCGGCTGGGCGCAGGCATCCCCGACCTCAGCCTGAGCCGGATGCTGGCCGGCTTCCTGCTGCTGCTGGTGATCACCCAGGCCGCGCTGGGCAAACGGAAACTGCGGCCGCTGGCTTGGTCCGATCTCGCTTACGCGCTCTTCCTGTTTGGCCTTCTCTTCTCCGTGCCGCAGACCGTCTACGGCAAGCTGGAGGGGGTGCAGACGATCCTCGACGCCTACATCGTGCCCTTCATCGCGCTGTTCATCGCCCGCCAGGTGGTGCGCAACCAGCGCGATCTGCGCTGGCTGACCGTGGTGCTGATGGCGTCAGCGGTCGCCTTCTCGCTGCTGATCATCCGCGAGCAACTGACCGGTGAGGTGCTGCTCTACTCGCGCGAGGCGGCCCGTTACAGCCGCAGTTTCCAGAAGGTCATCAGCCTGATGGGCAACGCTGCGCCCATCGGTGTCAGCACCGCGATGGTGATCCCACTGGGGTTGACGCTGCTGGCGCAGAGCTTGCAGGCCGGCAGACCGGCCACTCCCGCGCGGCGGCTGGGTCAACTCGTTCTGGCGGCGTCGCTGGCCATCTGCGCGCTGGGTGTGTACATGACCTACAACCGGGCGAGCTGGCTGGCTGTTGCCGTGACGCTGGTGGTGCTGCTCGCGCTGCGGCCGCGGATGCGCCGGATGTTGTTGCCAGTGCTGCTGCTGGCTGCCGTGCTGGCTATCGTTTTCTGGCAGACCGTCGTCAACAGCCCCGCGGTCACCGAGCGGCTGCTGGAAGACGACTCGGTAGGCTACCGCACGACAGTGCTGCGGCTGGCGCTGGACATGGCCGCTGACAATCCAGTGTTCGGGCTGGGCTACAACAATTTTGGCTCGATCGCGCGCCGCAACTATGGCTGGAACCCCAATCTGCTGTTTGGCATCGATCCACCGGCGCACAACTCCTATACCTTTTTTCTGGTTTCCGGCGGGTTGGTGGCGCTGCTGCCCTATCTCGCGTGGATGGCGCTGCTGGCCTGGCAGGGGTTTCGCCGCTTCCGGTCGAGCAGATCCCCGCTTGAGCGTGACGCGCTGGCTGCCGGCGCAGCCGTATTTTTAACCTACTTCCTCGCGTCCGGCACCTTCGACAACCTCAACCACCTGGCGATGAATCTGATTTTCTACGCCATCATTGGCAGCATCTGGGGCGCAACCGAGTACACATCACCCCCGGCACTCTCTTCTGCCCCTACTCGTACTCCTACTCGTACTCTCTCCGGTCCGGAGATCGAGGAAGAGTACGAGTAGGAGTACGAGGACGAGAGGGATGGGGAGGAGGAGAAATCAGGCGTTTGCAGCCCGCTCGTTTGCCATTGTATAATGAGCCATCGTATCGCCGTCGGTTCGCAGGCCAGCAATGGCAAGGGACGTGGCATGGCAGTCATCATTGCTCTTTGCAATCAAAAAGGGGGTGTCGGCAAGACCACATCGACCGTCAATCTTGGCGCGGCGCTGGCTGAACAGGGCCAACGTATCCTCATGGTTGACCTCGACCCACAGGCCGCGCTGACCGCTTACTGGGGGCTGCATGAGCCGCTTCCTGAACCAACCCTCTACCGGTTGCTTTCCGACAGCCGTACACCTGTGCAAAGTGCGCTGCGTTCGGTGCGTACCACTATCGACGTGATCCCGTCCGACATCGATCTTGCTGCGGCTGAGATCGAACTGTTCAGCGCGCTGGGTCGGGAGCGTATCCTGAAAGAGGTGCTGGATCCGCTCGCTGATGTCTACGACTTCGTCCTGATCGACTGCCCGCCGAACCTGGGCTTGCTGACCATCAACGCGCTGGTGGCTGCGCATGGCGTCATCGTGCCGCTGCAATGCGAGTATTTTGCCCTGCGCGGCCTGTCCATGCTGCTGGACACGCTGGCCAAGGTTAAGCGCCGCCTCAATCCACAACTTGAGATCACCGGTATTCTACCGACGCTCTACAACGGTCGCACCCGCCATGCCAAGGAAGTGCTGGAAGAGGTACGCGGCATGTTCGGGGAGCGGGTCTTCGACACCGTCATCCGCACCAGCATCCGCTTCGCCGAGTCGACCGTCGCTCATCAACCCATCCTGGAGTTTGCGCCAAAACACGTCGGCGCGCAATCCTATCGATCATTGGCAAAGGAGATTCTAGATGACACAAACACCCAATGAAGGCGACGCCACGACCGCTGGCCGCGGCGCTGACCTGTTCTTCGGCGATGACCCGGAGCCGCAAGGGATCGACACAGCGCCATCCGCAGAGGACGCGCCCGCTGCCATAACAGCGGCCAGCGGCGACGAAGCGGCTGAAGCATACGACAATGCTGTCGAAGGCGCTTATCAGTCCTCTGATGTCGCCGTCGAAGAAGCCGAAGAGATGCGCCAGATCACTGGTGAGTCCAGCAACGGAGCAGCGCCGGCTGCTACCATTCCGCCGCCGGAGACCGCTGCGCCGCCGCCCGCGGAACCACCACCGGTCGCGACCGCCGACAAGTCCGGTGATGGTTCGTCGCGCGGTTGTCTGATCGGCATAGGCGCACTGTTGCTGGGTGCACTGCTGGGCGCAACGCTGGCGCTGGCGGTGCTGTTTTCGACCAACTCGGGACTGAACTATGCGTCCAGCCGCCAGGTGGCCGATCTGGCCAACACTGCCGGTCAGTTGCGTGCGTCTGCTGATGCATTGCGCAACGATGTGGCAGCCCTGCAAGGCGCCGCCAGTGACGCTCAGGCAAGCCTGGACACGCTGACCAAGCAACAGGAGGTTCTGAGCCAGACTCTGGAGGCGCAGGCCGAGGTCCAGGCGATGACCGACGAGCGCCTGACAGCCGTGGAGACTGAAGCAGCCGGCATCGACGCGGTCAAGACACAGCTTGACGAGACTGCCACCAAAGTGACCGGGCTGGAAAGCGAGGTGACCGGTGTCAGCGATCAGGTCGCCGTTATTGCCACCCAGCTCGACACGGTGACGCAACAAATGGAGGAGGTGGCCGTCTCAGCCAAACGGTCCGATAACTTCCTGACCGGCATGGCTGCCCTGCTGGCATCGCTGGACGACGCGGCGCCAACGGCCACGGCTCCTGTGACTGAGACGCTGGTGGCAACGCCGACCGTCGAAGTGCGATCTACAATCACACCCAGCGCGCAATTGACCGAGACAGTCGCTCCGACGGCCACGCTGGCAGTCACGCTGACACCGACTATCGCTGCCACGATCACTGTGACGCCGTCGGTGGAGGCAACTGCTGCGCCAACAGCCACCGTCGCGCCGACAACTACGGTTGCGCCCGAGGTGACGCCGACGCCTGCCGGGTCCGGCGCAATCCGCGGGATCGTCTACTTCGATCGTGATCGCAACGGGACCCTTGACAACACCGTCGAACCGGGTATCGCCGGCGTGCAGGTGACGCTCTACAATCAGGATCGTACCCAGGTTGCTCAGGCAACGACCAACTTCCGCGGCCAGTTTGGATTCACCGAGTTGGCGCCGGGCATCTACGTGGTGGTCGAGTCTGACCCGCCCAACTTCCTGTCATCGACTCCCAACAACTACACCGTGCGCATCACCGGTGCGACGCCGATTCCTGAAGTATCTTTCGGAGATTATCGCTGACGTTTGACGCCGGTTTAGTACCAGTTCCTTGGCATTGTTTGGCGAGATTTCGGATGTCGCCAGCTTGCGATGAAAGGCGGTCTCTGTTGCGCAACCCGGCGCTGGACACGGCCCGACCACTTCCATATTCTGGATCTGCGATCTCCTGACCTCCTTCAATAACGATCAATGTGGCGATGGGCGTCTCAGGCGCTCATCGCCACATTCATACCCCGCCATCACCCCCGATGACCAATCAACGCAACAACCATTCCGGCAACATCTACTATACTCGCGAGATCGGATTGCAGCAGGCGATCAGCATCGGACTGCGCGCCAGCCTGCCGATTCTCGCGTTTCTCGCCCTGGGGCCGATGGTTGCAGACAGTGGCAGACGTGCGCCGCTTGCCCTGCTGCTCGGGGTTGCCCTTTGGCTGCTAACGGTGCTCGCCTATCTGGAGATGGCAAGTTTCACCGATGAAAGCGGTGTGCACGACACCATCGCCACACAACGCAGTGGACTCGTCGCATTTCTGGCAACCCTGGCGTTGATGCTGGTCAACGTTATCCTTGCCGGGCTGCTGGCCCGATCGATCGCTCAACTGCTGCTTCCCTTTCAGAAAGCTTTCCTGCCCGACCTGAACCCGACACTGACCGTGGCTGTTCTGGCAATCGGCAGCGTGATATTCGGAACGCTTTTGGCGCTGCGCCGGCGGCAATCCTGGCGACGCACCGGTTACCTGGTGCTGATCGCCGGACTGGTGGCTACGGTTCTTGTGGCAGGCGGCGCGGTGGCAGTCAAGCCGTCGATCGCATACCTGCCGGCGGCGGACATGGCCAGCCTGTTCAAAGCCGCCGCGTTTCCCATTTTCCTTCTGCTGGCTGTGGAAGCAGTCAGCGAATGGAAGGGCAATCTGCGCAGCGGCCGCTATAGCCGCTTTCCTGTCCTGGTTGCCACCATGCTGCCGATCCTCACCGTGGGCACACTGGTCCTCCTGTGGTCGGGCCTGCGCATCGATCCGCGCGGGATGGCGTCTGGTGGTTTGGCTACGGTTATCAGCAAGCTGGCATTTGGCTGGGAAATCACCAGCTTGCTGTTCATCGTCGTGTTGGCCAGCGCAACCGGCACGGTGCTGCTGCAAGCCAATCGCCTGCTGCGGCAACTGGTGCGGGAAGGCTATCTGCCGGGTGCGGCGTTCTCCGGTCGGCGGTTGAGCAACGTCCTGGTCAGCGTCATTTTGGTGGCAATTCTTGCCGTTCTTGCCTTGATTCTACCGGAGCCGGTGACCACGGCCATCGCGGTTGGGTTGATGCTGATCTATGCCGGCGCGATCAACTTCGCCGGGGTGTATTATCGTTCCAAAGACAATGGACAACTGCCGGAACATGTAATCCGTCTGCCCTTCCCTCCGCTGGTTCCGGCGCTGGGGTTGGTGGTGACGGTCTTTGTTGCTCTGACGACGGCTTTGCCGGCGCAGATAACCATCCTTCTCTTTCTTGCTCTTGCCGCAGCGACCTATGTGGTCTATGGCCGCGCCGCCCACAACCGGGCCGACGAATCGAGAACTGTCTTTGGCAAGCAAACCAGCGCACGGGTCGCGGAAGATCGCACGTATCGCATCCTGGTGCCCCTGGGACAGGACAGCGAGCGACGGCGGGCGCTGATCGACGCCGCCACCATGCTGGCCCAATCCCAGAACGGCGTTGTGATGCCGCTGGAAGTGGTGGAACTGGCGCCGCAACAGACTCGTGCAGAGGGAGCGCGCATCGCCAGAGAGCGCAATCAACTTTTGCAGTGGTCCATTGGCGAGCGCAGCGGCCCTGTTCCCGTGGTTCCGTTGACCCGTATCGGCCACAGCGTCAGCCAGACTATCATCGACACGGCGCGCGACGAGAACGCAACCATGATTCTCACCTATTGGGCCCAGCGCCGCGAGACGGACATCGGTAGGTCCACCGGAGTTGTTGGTGAGTTGGTGCGGGGCGCACCCTGCATTGTCGCCGCCATCAACGGCGAGATTGAAAACGGGGTTAAGCGCATACTGGTGCCCACCGCCGGCGGCCCCAACGCGCCCGTCGCGGCCCAGCTTGCACTGAGCATCGCCCAGGGCAACGACGCGCGCATCGTCGGATTCAGCGTGGTGCGCGACGAGGATGACAGCGACGCGCTGGCGGCCGCGGAGGCAGTCGTGCGCTCGACGTTTGCCGGCCTGGAAGGCGCCGACAGAGTTGACGTGCGCGTTGTCCACAATACCAAGCCAATCGCCACGATCCTGGTGGATGAAGCCAGCGAAGGCTACGATCTGGTGATGCTGGGCGCATCCAACGAGGGGATGCTGGACAACATCCTCTTTGGCAACGTGCCGGAGCGCGTCGCGGCAGAAGCGCCGATTCCTACCATCATGGTGCGCGCCGCACAGCCGGCGCGCGAGGCATTCCTGCGTCTCCTGTGGGGGCGTGTCCAGGAATACGCGCCTGTGCTGAACCGTGAAGACCAGATACTGCTGTTTCGTAATCTGCGCCGCGGCGCGCGCGCCAACGTCAACTATTTCGTGCTGATCGTTCTATCGGCGATCATCGCGACGCTGGGGCTGTGGCAGAACAGCGCGGCTGTCATCATCGGCGCGATGCTGGTGGCGCCGCTGATGACGCCGATTCTTGCCACCAGCCTGGGCGTTGTCATGGGCGAGCCGCGGACGATCCGCGTGGCCGCCGAGTCGACACTGAAGGGTGTGGTCCTGGGCATCGCCATCGCTCTGTTTATCGCGTTGATCCTGCCAGGTGAGAAGATCGGCTCGGAGATTCTGGCGCGCACACAGCCCTCCCTGCTGGACATGGCGGTCGCGCTGGCGTCGGGCGCCGCGGGGGCCTATGCACTGGCAAGGAAAGAGGTTTCGGCGGCGCTGCCTGGTGTGGCCATCGCGGCTGCGCTCATGCCGCCGCTGTGTACGGTGGGCATCGGACTGGCGATCTTCTCCGGCCCCATCGCAGGCGGCGCGTTTCTGCTGTTCACAACCAACTTGATCGCCATCATCGTCGCCGGCACAGCCGTGTTTCTGGTGCTGGGCGTGCGGCCGCGCGATGACGAAGAGCGCGAGCAGAACTTCCGCCGCGGCTTGATCGTCGGCATTGTCATGCTGCTGGTAGTCAGCATGGCGCTGGCCCTGCCGACCCTGCGCCAGCGGCTGAACCTTGGCCAGCCCACCAGCGTCTCAGGCATTATGACTGGGCTGGCGAAGGCCGAAGGTGTCGAAGTGATCACGGTCGACACGACGCAGGTCGAGGGTGTCACCCGTGTGGTCGCAAGGATCAGCGCGCCGGCCGGCCAGATCAACAGCAAGATAGTGGATGCCTGGAGCCGCGAGCTTGCCGCGAGACAGGGCTCACCGGTCGATTTGACGGTGGAAATCGTACCTCTGATCGAGATCCAATCGAGCAGCCAGTAGACGCAGGTGACAATCACTTTTCGAAGACTCTTGCAGCGGAGCGAAAGGCGCCGAAAGCGACTGTTACCTGACAGCATCCGGCGCGAATGCCATTTGACAGGCTCGGCTGTGTGTGCTACCATCGCTCTACTTGAGGAACTCCTGTCCCATGCACACCCGTTTGATGACCCAACCGTTGCATCACAGCCAAACGCTCGTAGAGAGCGTTACCTCGATTCCGCGCCCGCGCCTGGACAACTCCTGGCGCGGTTTTTATTTTGCGACCTATTTTGCGGGATCAACACGCGCGCTTCACGCAGGGTCTGCAACGGTGTCCTGACCAGGACGTATGAACCGACCGACAAGAGCGTGAAGCGCAAAGCTTCACGCTTTTTTGATGTCACCAGAATGGAGGCTCTATGCCCAGTCGAGGCGTCCGCGGCGCCACCACCACCGATGAGAATACCGCCGAAGCGATCCTGCGCGAAACCCGCCGGCTGCTGGCGCTGATGATTCACCTCAACGGCATCAAGCCCGACGATGTGGCCAGTGTCATCTTCTCCACGACCCGCGACCTGACCGCCGAGTATCCGGCGCTGGCCGCCCGGCAGTTGGGCTGGCTGGACACGGCGCTGCTTTGCGGCCACGAGATGGACGTGCCCGGCGGGCTGCCGCGCTGCATCCGTGTCCTGGTCAACTGGAACACCGATACACCGGGACACGATCTGGTGCACGTCTACCTGCGCGGCGCGCGCAATTTGCGACCGGACAAGGCAACACTGCCGCCGGTCAACGACGACGAGTTGGACAACTGGATCGACCACCAGGTTACCGCGTGGCAGGATCAGAAGTCCGCCAAGAAGGAGAAACGAATGAGCGTCGTAGCGTTTCAGGGTGAACATGGAGCCTATTCAGAGCAAGCCGTGTTCCAGCATTTTGGCCAGGAAGTGGCGTCGCTGCCCTGCTACGCCTTCGAGGGCATCTTTGCCGCAGTCGAATCGCGCGAGGCGGATTTTGGTCTGCTGCCGGTCGAGAATTCCGTGGCCGGCTCCATCAATCGCGCTTTTGATCTGTTGCTGGAACATGATCTGCGCGTTTGGGGTGAGGTGCTGCTGCGAGTGCGCCACAACCTGATGGCCCCGCCCGGCACAAGTCTCGACGATGTGACCACCGTGCGCTCACATCCGCAGGCGCTGGCGCAGTGCGAACGGTGGATCAACCAGCACGGCCTCAAGGCGGTGACATGGTACGATACTGCGGGCAGCGCCAAGGAGTTGGCGGCCGCGCCTGAGCCGGGTGTAGCGGCCATTGCCAGCAGCCTGGCCGCCGAGACCTATGGGCTGGAGATCCTGGCCAGCGGCATCGAAGACCTGACCTGGAACTACACCCGCTTCTTTGTCGTTGGCCGGGGCGATCCACCGATCAGCGGCAACGCCAAGACATCGCTGGTATTCGCAGTTACCCACGAACCAGGATCGCTGGTGGCCTGCCTGAACGAGTTTTCCAGCCGCGGCATCAACCTCACCAAGATCGAAAGCCGGCCGCGCCGCAACCGCCCGTGGCACTACGTCTTCTACCTCGACTTCGACGGGCACTGGCAGGATCCATCGTGCCAGCAGGCGCTGGTTGGCCTGCTGACGCGCGCTGCCTTCGTCAAGCATCTCGGTTCCTACCCAGCGGCGGAGATGCCGACAGAGAACGCGGATGTCGGGCAGAGCGAGCTGCTACAGATTTGATAGGAGTGTCGCTTCGGCCGGTCTTAGCTTGCACCCCGGAGGGGCCGACCGTGCCGACGATAGTATTCATCCAACTTTGCCGCGAGGCCCAACGCAGGGGCAACTCACCAGAACAAGGCAGGTAGTATCATGATCGTCGTTATGAAAAAAGGAGCCACGGCCGCCGAGATCGGGTCACTCATTGCCCGGGTCGAAGAACTTGACCTCACGCCACACCCGATCTACGGCGAGATGCACACCGTGATCGCCGTAGTTGGTGAAGCAGTCAACGTGGAACCTGAGATGTTTTTGCAGTTGCCGGGCGTCGAGACCGTCACCCGCATCGGCCATCAGTTCAAGCTGGCCAGCCGGCAGACCATGCCCGAAGACACCCAGATCGCCCTTAACGGCACTGTCATCGGCGGCAGCAAGCTGGTGGTCATGGCCGGTCCGTGCAGCGTCGAGGACCGTACCCAGATGCTCGAGACCGCCCACGCGGTCAAGGAGGCCGGTGCACGCATTTTGCGCGGCGGTGCGTTCAAGCCGCGCACCTCGCCCTATTCCTTCCAGGGCATGGGCCTCAAAGGGTTGGAACTGCTGGCCGAAGCGCGCGAGGCCACCGGCCTCAAGATCATCACCGAGGTGATGACGCCCGATGCGGTGCCTATGGTCAGCCAGTACGCCGATATCTTGCAAATCGGCGCGCGCAACATGCAGAACTATGGCCTGCTCAATGCGGTTGGACGCACCCAGCGGCCGGTTCTGCTCAAGCGCGGCATGATGAGTACCATCCAGGAACTGCTGATGTCGGCCGAGTACATCATGTCCAACGGCAACTACCGCGTCATGCTTTGCGAGCGTGGCATTCGCACCTTCGAACCGATGACACGCAACACGTTTGATCTCAACGCCGTGCCGCTGCTCAAGCAGCTCAGCCATCTACCGGTCATCGGCGACCCCAGCCACGGCACCGGCCGCTGGGATCTGGTGGCGCCGATGGCCAAGGCTGCGGTTGCCTGCGGCGCGGACGGTCTCATCATCGAAGTGCACCCCAAACCGGAAGTTGCGATTTCGGATGGCCCGCAAAGCCTCAAACCGGAGCGTTTCGCCCAGTTGATGCGCGACCTGAAACCGCTGGCGCAGGCGTTAGGACGCGAACTGTGAATGATAGTTCATGTTGCGCATTGCGTATCGAATCTGTTAACCCGTCATTCCCGCGGAGGCGGGAATCCAGCGCTGGCTACGAGTGGATTCCCGCGGAGGCGGGAATGACGGGTTGGTAGTCACGGCAGAAGAAGTGATCCGCAATCCGCAACACGTTTCACGTTTCACGCCCCCAAATACCGTCAATCCCTTTCACTTGATGTAAAATTTCACGGACAATTCCACGAGGTTATGCTATGATCATAGTCATGAAAGCCGGCGCATCACCTGCCGAGATAAAACACGTCACCCGCCGCATCGATGAGCTGGGCTACGCGGCGCATCTGAGCGAGGGCACCGAACGCACCATCATCGGCGTCATCGGCGACGAGCGCCCGCTGGAGTCGGCCACGTTCGAAGTGATGGATGGCGTGGAAAAGACGATCTCCATCCTGCCGCCCTACAAACTGGCCAGCCGCGAGTGGCGACCGGAGACCACCGTTGTTGACGTCGGCACGACGAAGATCGGCGGCCAAGAGTTGGCGATGATGGCTGGGCCGTGCAGCGTCGAGAGCCGCAGCCAGCTGCTGGAGATAGCGCACGCGGTCAAGGAGGCCGGTGCAACCATGCTGCGCGGCGGCGCGTACAAGCCGCGTTCCTCGCCCTACTCGTTCCAGGGCATGGGCGTCGAGGGTCTGGAGATTCTGGCGGAAGCGCGCGAGCAGACCGGTCTGGCCATCGTCACCGAGGTGATGGCTCCTGACAAGGTCGATCTGGTGTCTGAATACGCCGACGTCCTGCAGATCGGCGCGCGCAACATGCAGAACTACGCGCTGCTGCTGGCGGTCGGCAAATCGAGCCGCCCCGTATTGCTCAAACGCGGCATGATGAGCACCATCGAGGAACTGCTGATGTCGGCTGAGTACATTCTGTCGGCCGGCAACTACAACGTTATGCTGTGCG
>ERZ795053.7076-NODE-7076-length-10906-cov-5.098332_pt1 | contig 10906 bp, 11 predicted proteins | sample MGYA00375137_ERZ795053 | MGnify/ENA primary metagenome ERZ795053 (study PRJEB30182, sample SAMN05720284) | activated sludge metagenome | isolation source: Anaerobic digester | place: Hong Kong | collected 2014-12-17 ... | reverse complement strand
GTCAGGGCATACATCGAGGCATATGACCACAGCATCTTTCTCGAAGATGTCTTCATCTATATCGATCCATCCGGACACTACCTGATCGTCGAACCTTACGCCCTGATCGAAGGCCGGGACCCCACCTATGTCCTGTCCAACTTCTGCCCGTCGATCACCGACCCGGGACGTGCCCGCCAACTGGAACGCTACCGAAATGGAGACGACTACCTCCAACGCCATGCCCCCGAGGCCTCCCTGGACTACTGCACAGCCCTGTCCGACACCATGCATGTCTGCCGGAAACGAAATGGGGATGGCACCCTCCTCACCTCCATCTGGAACACCCGGGATGGATCGGTGAATCTCTATTTCTACCACGACTATGATACCACCGTGCAGTTCCATCTGGCAAAGGAGCTGGCCAAGGGGGACCATTCGATGGCCATACCCGACCTGTTCGCCCCCAACCCGGAATTTGCCCGGTTGTCCAGCTACAAAACGCCCCTCAATACACCCATCCTCCGGGTGGGCCTGGTGGCCCTGGGCGGCATGCTCATGCTGCTCTCCCTCCTCCTGGTCATTTCTTATATCAGAGGTATCAAGGTGGAATTCTCCCTTCGAACCGTCCTGCTGCTCCTGACCATGAATGTCATCCTGACGGGTTATCTCGTTGTCCTGGCCACCAACCTGTCTATTTACTATTTTGATGCGCCATACACCCATTCCGGTTCACCCCTCATCAGTGCCGCCTCCTATACCCCCTTTCTGCTCCTGGTCATCATGATCGTCTTGATACCGGTCATCCTGAAAGATATTCGTTCGAACAACTCCAGGTCCTGGACAAGGGTCCTCTACGGCTCACATGGCCTGATCTACATGTTCCTCATGACCGCTTTTGCCTATTGGGGATTGTACGACATCTGGTCCTGAACAAGAAACTAGTGTTCCACCACTTGCCGGATGTCCTGAAGGCGGCCATTCCGGGATGGACCGTATATTGGGTTATCGGATAGATGAGGGGCATGTCCGTCATCTCGATTTGCGAACTGAACAATGCAGCGGTCTCGGATCCATGGCAAAACTTCCGGTTCGTCGATTTCCGGTCCGCAGATCGATCAACGAATCCTATTCTCCAGCCCGCTGGGTTTGAGGATAAAACCGTTACACTTCATTTGTCCACTTCGATTCCCCTTCAAGTTCTTTCTCAGCCAGGTCATGGGTCAATGTCCGGTGATTCAGCCCATCCTCACTTTTTCCTATCAGATTGTGCCACCAACAGGTGAAGGTTGCTATATACAGAACAACCTTCACCAGGGTCACGAATACGTTGTCCTCCGGGGCTTCTGGGATCATGGCTAACTGTTCATCCTGTATGAACTTCTTGGTTCCGGTTTCGGTCACGCTCATCGAAAGAAATACCAATTCCTATTCGCAATTCTGTCTGATTGCTTTGGGGCTGTTACATTTGACAACATGAATGGTGTCCTCACCGTCCTCATCTTCCTCATTCAGGCAGCTGTCCCTTCCGCCCAACCGGACACCTTCGCCATCGCACGCCAACTGGACGGACTGGTGTCCATCGAAAGCCATCGCGCCTGGTGGGCAGAATTGTACAGGGTCGACCAGGCCTACCGGGGCCATCTCACGGTGGATAGCCTCGACAATATCAACCTGGTCAAAGTCGCCATGTACGTCAACCGATTCGGGTTGCCGGACAAGAACCTGATCGGCCGACCGGCCAATGCCGCATGGCTGGTGTGGATCCACAGCAAATATCCCCGGGCGACTGCGTGGGCCTTTCCCATCGTCCTGGAGCAATACCGGCAGCGGGAGATCTCCGAATTCAGTCTGCGCGACTACTACCTCCGGTCGCTCTACCTTCGTCGGTTCCCGGATGAGGGCTACCGTACACGGCCGTTGGGAGAGATCTTCCACGATCTTGAGTTGAACCTGGCCCGAACCATCGATATCGTCAAACTGCTCTCCCTGCTGGAAGAAGAAGAAACTTTCCTCCGCCAACCCTTCGATGTTGTGGGAACCTGGCGGGCGGCGGCCACGAAGGACACCCTCTCCCTTGATGGAAAACCACTTGCCCTCTCTTTTCAAGAGGATCCTATTCGCATCTTCCGCGATACTAGTGGCCAGGCCTGGCTCCACCGGTTGTATGCCGATGGTTCCCATTATCCTCAACCCCTCATTCAGGATGACCCGGCGATCCTGGTCTATCGTCTTTTTCCAGAAGGTGGACCGGTCTATACCATTCTGGCGAATGGAGACCTGGAGGAAATGGAGGACGGGGAGACCCGGGTGATGGTGAGGCGGGAGTGAGGAGATACCCTTCCCGGGTTGCATCCGGCATAGGAGGGATCCTCCCTGTCCAACAAAAGAGCCCTCCCCTGACAGGAGGGCTCTTTCATCGATATATCAATGTTGTCTGACTATTTCGAGAACAACATAAGAGCCTGATACGCCTTGACATCCAGAATGCCAAAGAAATCGCCCATCTGAGGTTGCCCTTGCAGGAATCCTGCCCCCTTCTGAAAATCTTCCATGGATGACCATCCGATCAGGACGACCTTGTCGCCCGTCTGCACATCCACAAACTCGCGATCGAACAGATACCCCGGTTGTCGGGCGATCAGGTCGAAGAATGCCCGTCGTTTCGGTTCGAATTCATCCTCGCTGCCGGTCTTGACCGTCCTGACCGCGACTTCCAGCACATTCCCGTTTTGAATGTGGTCTTCCAACCGGAAATCACCACCATCCACTGGCTGGACGGCAACAAAGGATTTCATGTCGAATGTGCTGAAAAACTGACCTGCCTCGGGCGACTGCATCAACTTTCCGGCAATGGCCTGCATGGCCTCCAGCGACTCATATCTGGTCATGCCGACGAACACATCTGTGTCGTCCGGCTCAGGCATGGTGAAAAACGATTTGAATTCCCAATCCTTCTGAACACCCTCCTGCATTTTCAACGTGTGGATAAACGTAGTCCTTGCCGTGGCAAAGGCATCCTCTTGCCCTTCTTTCACTTTTCGTATGGCAATTTCCATGACTGATCTTGGTTCCATTCCAGGTTCTGATTTTGGTTGTGACTGATCGGTTCCATCTGTTTGATTCGGGCCTTGAGCACAGGACATCAATACCGCAAGCCCGACAGATAACAGGCTGGTAAAGGGGAAAAAACTTCTCATATCGATTATTGACTTGATGTTGAAAAGGCAAACTGTGAGGCCACGATGTCAAATGTGTTGAAATACCGTTGTGTGATGTCCTCCTGCATGATCGGCCCGGCCAATTTCATGAACGCGTCCTGGCTCTTATAGACGGTCATCCCCACGGTCAGTCCATCGATGTCCTTTCCGCCGACCACCTGAAACTCGTAGCTTTCCTTGACACCTTCATACGAACTCAACAATTCGACAAACTTCTTCCGATACTCATGAAATTCCTTTTGCATGCCGGGCTTTACCCTGCGAACACCGATCTCAAGGATCTCGCCCGGACCGGAGGCCAATGTGGCCAGGTTGAATGTCGGGCCTTCTGTTTGTTGTACGAAGACATAGGCCTTCAGGTCCATTGTCTTGTTGAACGAAAGAAATGCCCTGGCAACGCCCCATTTCCTCTGGACCTTTCCCACTGTCCTGTAGGACGCATAATCCGTCATACCAATAAATACTTGCTGGCGATCCGGCTCTGGCAGAGCATAAACGGATTGGAATTCACGGTCGGACAAAACCCCCTTCTGCCCCTTCAGGACGGATATGAATTTCCTTCGGGAATCCTTGAATGCCTCTTCATTCCCGTCCTTGACCACACGAATGGCCAATTCCGTAACCGGCGATTCAAGTTGTCCGACCAGGGACTTTTTCATGGGGGAACAGGAAACGGCCAACATGCCCACGACCGCTACGACAAACATGAATTGATTCATTCCGTTGATGGTTTGATTTCACGGCGAAAATCAGCCAATGTATCTATCTTTACAAGTAGTCACATTAATATTATATAGTTACCAATTTGTAACCATTATTGATAATCAATAATTTAAAGATCGATCAAAGTGGAAATACATTCGAAACGATTCGACGACATGGTCGAAAACATCAAGAAGTATGGGGGGTGCCCGGTGAGCGCCACACTGAAAATCATCGGTGGAAAGTGGAAACCCCTGATCCTGTATTTTATTTCCGTTGATGTGAATCGGTTCGGACAGCTGCAAAAGATGATGCCTGGTTGCAGCAAACGAATGATGACGACCCAATTGCGGGAGTTGGAATCCGACGAACTGGTCCACCGGGAAGTCTTTGCGGAAGTGCCACCCAAGGTGATCTATACCCTGACGGAAAAAGGAGAAAGTCTCAGGCCTGTTTTCAGGGAATTAAGCAAATGGGGGATAAAAAACATCCTGGAACCAAGAATGTCCGAGAATCAACAGCGATAGTCCACTTGTTTGTCTCCGATAGTAACCACTCACGCATGGCTACAGAACAACTGCTCGATTATTTCAACAGGGTTCTTCCATTGGACGAGGCAGAATCGTCCGCTGTGGTCCGTGCGTTCCATGAACGAACCATCAAACGACGGCAGTTCATCCTGCAGGAAGGGGACATCTGCACCCACAATACGTTTGTCGTGGAAGGCTGCTTCCGCATGTACCTGATCGATGAAAAAGGCAAGGAGCACAACCTGCAATTTGCCATCGAGAACTGGTGGATCGGCGATATCGGCAGCTTCCACACCGAACAACCGAGCCGGCTCTATATCGTGGCCATGGAAGACGCTACCATCCTGCAGATCCGGAAACAGGATCAACTCGATCTGTTCGAGAACCACCCCAAATTCAACCGGATCTTCCGGGTGTTCACGGAAAATGCCCTGGTGGCCACCCAGCGCAGGATCCTGCAGAACATCAGCTCCACGGCCGAGGAACGGTATCTCGATTTTCTGGAGCGCTACCCCGAGTTCTTCAACCGGATCTCCAATGTGCAGATCGCCTCGTTTCTCGGGGTTACCCCGGAATTTCTGAGTACGATCCGGAAGAAGCTTGCCCGATCGTCATCGACATGATGATTCAGATCTGTCAAAAATCAAACAAGAAAGGAGGTCTTTGACAAGTGGGCAGGTTTCCACCCTAATCGGACAAGGAAAACCCCTGTGCGATTGGATCTCTTGTCTGGCCCGACTCAATCGCCGTCGTGGCTCGGCACTTTTGAAGCGCCAAAAGTGCCCAAAAGCGCTTATCGCCAAAATGGGCCCTGTTATCAGGTTTATTGGCGGTTTAATCAGGTCTCAGGATTAGTTGCTGTTTACATCCTGACCCGGCCGCTCCGGTTTTGCCGTTGGAGTCCTAGCTTTCCATCTTCAGTTTATTATTCATCCTTCTTGGCAACCCTCAACAACTCATCGGCAAAACAATGCGGCATCTTTTGGTCAATTGCATGCTGTAGCTATTAGATGATTCATCCCAACAGGATGCGGGTCATGATGTGAATGGGGCCCTGGTTTGGCGACGACTCCCTTCACAAGATCAATTGCAATATTCAGACCCTTGGAGGGAAATTCTAAGGATAGCGAATGTTTACTGATACAGGCACATGACGCTTTCACTACAGCGAAACAACATTCTTTCTTAATCTACCTTATAGGTGGATGGGTCACACACTCACCACCTTTGTTCTAAATCATAGAATAAACGATATCAACATGGAAAAGAAAACAATAGCAGTCATAGGTGCGACAGGAGCACAGGGAAAAGGCGTTGTGAGCACTTTGGTGAAGGAGGGCAGTTTTACTATACGAGCTGTCACCAGAAACCCGGACCGATACACGGGGGAAGCTCATGAAGTGGTCAAGGGTGACCTGACGGATAACCCATCATTGAAGGAAGCTTTCAGGGATGCATACGGTGTGTTTGTGGTGACCAACTTCTGGGAGGGCGCTGATGAACTGGCTCAGGGTCATTCAGCGGTACAAGCGGCAAAAGAGGCCGGTGTTTCCCATTTTGTCTGGTCAACACTCCCGGATGTAGAGACAATCAGTGGCGGACAATTGCATGTTCCTCATTTTACGGGCAAAGCCAGGGTGGACGAGTTGATCAGGAATTCCGGATTTCCGTATTACACGTTCGTTCAACCACCATTCTATTTTCAAAACCTCAATGGACAGCTGGGTGCACAGCCCCAACAGGATGGCAGCTTAGGATGGACACTACCGATCGATCCGACGAAAAAAGTGATCCACATGGCAGATATCAACGATCTGGGCAAGGTGGTTGCCGGTGCTTTTTTGCATCCTGATCAGGTCGGCCATGGCAGCTATCTGGCCCTGGCTACCGAGCTGAACAGTTTCAATGATGTCCTCGCTGCATTCCAGGCAAACGGCAAGGCATACACCTTCAATCAGGTGCCAGGCGAAGTCTTTTCAACCTTCTTTGAAGGAGCCGGAGAAATAGCCCAGATGATGGCCTATTTTGAACAATACACTTACATGGGCCCGGATGCAGCCGACCGGATCATGATGGCGAACAAGATCGCAACCGATAATTTCCTCACCCTTGATCAGTGGATCAAACAACATGTGAACTAGATGAAACCCTTGCTTACACTCTTTCTCGCATGTGCGTTCCTGACGGCATGCCAGCAAAACGGAATGAACGAATCGAATGAACATGACATTCAAAACCAGGAAACCATGCAAAAGGAAGACAAACAACACATCGAAGCCCTGCTGGGCGAATACCAGAAGGCATTGAATACATCTGATGCCAAACTGGCGCAATCCCTGTATACCAGTGACGGGGTCTTCATGCCCACGGAAGCCCCTTCGGGGATCGGCGCGGAAGGCATCCTGAACTCATACACATACGTGTTTTCACAGATCCAGCTGAACATTGAATTCTTCATCGAAGAGATCGAAGTGGAAGGCAACATGGCTTTTGCGGTTACCAGCTCCAGGGGAACGACGCTGATCCACGCCACCGGGGACACCGTTCCGGAAGCCAACCGGGAGTTGTTCGTGTTCGAAAAGCTGGACGGCCAGTGGAAGATCGCCCGGTACATGTTCAACAAGACCGAACCGAAGGGATAAGGCTGATCCCTCTTCCGACACCAGTCAATCAAGGCGGCCCGGGTATTGTCCGAGGCCGTTTTTTTTTACCCGGCTGCCCGCATGGTCGTGGCCCTTTTCCGGCTGACCATTAACCCTAGAACGCTAAAAAGTTGAGCAGAATGAACGGACCGATTGGCCTGATCCTTCCCTTCCAGGATGATGGTGGGCAATCGGTTTTCGATTAAGACCCGACGAGCTGTAGACCCGGTCCGTCTTCCCGTGAGGACAGGTTGAACTCACCATCCAATGCGTTTCTCTCCGTAAACCTTTTTCCTTATGTTGTTCGCGGAACCACATCACCATGCCAGGCACAGGGTGATCTGGCCGGGATCCTGGCCGGAAGTGAAGCAATACCCGGACAGTCATCGCCAAACCCTGCCCTGATCGCGACAGCCACAAACCACGTTTCATGGATCATCTCGCCCATCTGACCCGCAAAGCCACCTGGATCCTGTCCTGTCTCTTGATCAGCATCCCTTGTTCCGCACCAGCACAGCCCGGGCATCACCCTGCCCGGCCATCACCCGGAACCATCCTGTTCAAGGTAACCTCACCCGAACACCAGAACGTCTCCTATCTGTTCGGCACCCACCATGCGTTTGGCAAAGCGTTCTTTGATACATTGTCCATCGCCAACAAGGCCCTCCTCGCCTGCGATCTATACATCCAGGAAAATCTCAATCTGCCGGGTGAAATGGCCGAGGATATCATCAATGAACGGAAGAAGATCACCCGGTGGAAGAAATACACCAGCAAAGACGACCTGGCATTTCTCACCCGTCTTTTTGCCACCAGCCCCACCGATTTTCAGAAAATGACCCCGACGGAGATGCATGTCTTCCTGAACCGGTACTACAAGCAGCAAGTATGTTTGAACAGATCCCCCGAAGACCCCTCCCTCTCCCTGGATGAATATATTGGCACCAGGGCCCGTGAACAGGGGTTGAAACTCTTTGGCCTGGAAACGACACGGGACCAGATCCGCCTGATCAACCAGGACGTGGAAGGCATGCCAAGACGGGTCCACAAACGGCGACTCTCGCACATCATCCGGAAGATCAGAACCGGTACCCCAGTGGACTGTGAAGAAACCGACTGGTATGCCCGCATGGCGGTCGACTATCAATGGCAGGAACCTTGTCGGAACGCGCTCATGCTCACCGATCGAAATGATCGATGGATGGCGATCCTCAGCGATCTGCTCGAACAGCACAATTGCTTCATTGCCGTGGGATTGAGCCACCTGATGTATGAATGTGGACTGGTGTCCCAACTGATCCGCATGGGCTATGTCGTGACCGCGATCCCCCTTGGTCATCACAAGTAGAATGCTTGATTATATGACCGACCTTCATTAACTTGGTCGTGAACTACTTTGCTTCTCAACTCTCCCAAAATGCAGAATCCATATTCCCTGATATTGGTAGCCGTCATTTTTATCTCTTCCTGCCACAAGGAAAACTTGCAATCGAACACCAATTGTACTGACTTTCTTGAAAATTGGGATATCCAAATATCCGAATACAATCCTGGGATCCAAAAGCAAAATGATATCTTTTTCCCAAGCGACCAGATCGGTTACTCTGTGGGCAATGCAGGCTCAATCATGAGAACTATCAATGGTGGTACCAGTTGGGAAGTCATTCAACATTACTACCTTCCTGAAGAAGGCATCAACAAACTTGCACCAACAAAAGCAATCCTGAAATCCGTATATTTCATAAATGATTCTATCGGGTTCGCCGGGGGACAAGGAGAAGATTATGGCATTAAAAGCATTACGGACGCTGTGCTCTTATCGACTACGAATAAAGGGATATCATGGACCAAGCAATATTTGGCGGGTATCCGGGAAATTAATGATCTGTACTTCACAGATAGTAAAAATGGATTAGGCCTTTTCACCGTGAACACTTCCCAAACCACTTCTCAATTACAAGTACAGATGACTTCTAACGCTGGGCATACATGGCAGAAAGTCAATCTCCCTATCACTAAAATAAAGTCCCGGTATTTCACAATTACAGACACTAAAGTTATATTGATTGGCGAAGAAGCCGGGCAACCTGTTCTACTGACAAGTCACGATTATGGCATTAGTTGGGATTACATGCCTCTCCCGGAAGAGAATTGCAACCAGATCTATTTTATAAATGACGAATATGGATTTGCCACATGTGGGTTACTCTTTTATCCAGAAAGAACATATAAAACTAGTGATGGAGGAACATCCTGGCACCTCACAAATACTCCTTACAACAGTTATTCTACAATTCATTTCAGTTCACTCCTCCAAGGCTTTATCATAAATCCAAAGTTTGAACTCATACAAAATGGGATAGAACCCTTTGAAGAAATTCAATACTTTGATGTCTATCAAACTTCAGACGGTGGAGAAAATTGGCGAACATCAAAAATTTCATCCAACTGCAATTTTACAGGAATCAACTTTGCCCCATCGAATAACACGTTTTACACATTAGGATATACCGCAAATAAGTTTTTTATAAAATAGAAACTTTTTACAAAGTTGAATATCCGGGCAAAGTCCAATCACATTCGACTTCAATATTTATTTTTTCCATCATGATACTTACACCCAGCCTTATGAAAAATAACAGCATAGTCCTCCTCAATACCTTGAAGAGTCGTTTTGAAAAACACCCCCAACGCCACCTGAATATCGACTGGTCAGATGTGGAGGCCCGACTGAATAAACAACCACAAAAACTGGCCATCCTCCAGGCAATGGAAGATACCGGCGGCGAACCGGACGTGATCGGCCGGGACCAGTCCACCGGTGAATTCCTGTTCGTCGACTGCTCACCCGAAAGCCCCAAGGGACGCCGCAGCGTCTGCTACGACCCAGAGGCTCTGGCATCCAGGAAGGAGCACAAGCCCAAACACAGCGCCATTGGCATGGCCGCGGAAATGGGCATTGACCTCCTGACCGAGGAGCAATATTACCATCTCCAGACCCTGGACACCTTCGACGCCAAAACCTCTTCCTGGATCCAAACTCCGGAAAATATCCGCAACCTTGGTGGCGCACTGTTTTGCGACTATCGATTCGACACCGTCTTCACCTATCACAATGGCGCCGAGTCGTACTATGCGGCCAGGGGGTTCAGGGGGATGATCAAGGTGTAATGCATGCATATATGTATGGAGTTTGACAGCAAGATTATAATAAACAATAATTTATCCATGACCATAGAAAGTGAAATTAAAAGACTAAGCAAATACTTTAGCAAAAGTGTCCACCAACTCCCAGGAGCTTATCTGGTAGATGAATATAATATGCTTGAACTTGAATGGAGAGGAATAAAGCAGAGCACAGATGTCAAAAATGAGATAAAAAGGGCCCTCAATAAAACACTTTCTGCGAAAACGCTAGTCAAATTAAATTCTGTAATCAATAAGCTCAATGATATTGCGGCTTCAAAAGTTGAAGATTCATTTACCAAAAGTGTCAGGGTCAATATTTTAGATAAAACATCTAAATACATTCAAGAAAATAATCTTATTAATTGCGCAATAATTATTGAATATGACCAAGATCCTAAGAAAATATTTGTTGGCATATCCAACAAATCAAACACAGATGTATATCAAGCATTCAACAATGACTTGGACCTATCCCCTTACCTTGGCATTATTCATGACAAGAATTGGAATGATTTGATGAACATATTTGAAGAGACACTCGTTTGCGATGAATTATTCATCTATGAACTCTCCTACTTAGTTGAACTATGTGCATATAAAAAAATCATACAAGCTTTGAGAAAACTAAAAGGCTTCACTGAGA
>ERZ795053.7075-NODE-7075-length-10906-cov-5.191595_pt1 | contig 10906 bp, 9 predicted proteins | sample MGYA00375137_ERZ795053 | MGnify/ENA primary metagenome ERZ795053 (study PRJEB30182, sample SAMN05720284) | activated sludge metagenome | isolation source: Anaerobic digester | place: Hong Kong | collected 2014-12-17 ... | reverse complement strand
TTCGGTGTTGGCTGCACAACGACCTGCGGCCGATTGTAGGCATCACGTTCACGAACCCAATCGCGATAGAGGAGCCAAAACCAACCAAAGATCAACGTGATAACCGTACCAAACACAAAACCGATGCCGAAATCGCTTGAGACACCCATCGTTTTTGTCCAAAAAAGTACTCTACGCTATACTGCAATAGAATAAATGTTCTTGTGTGAAATTTCTAACACGACTTACGCACGGAGAACAGCAACCAGGGAGAAGCAGGTACTCAAACGATCCGATTCTCTGGTAACTGCGTAAGTTCTATTGCATGGCCGCCTAACTACTATTCATGGTTCCTGATCTGATAGATGCAATTGACGGTTGGAGTGGTCGCTGGCTACATGGTCCCATGCACCGCTTCAGCTTCCTGCGCGCCGGTGACTTCAGCGGTGCCGATGTCGAAAAATTGTTGCGCCAGTACGGCATCCGCATCTGGGGACGTGAACTCGACCACCCGGAAGAGCTGGCGTTTTTGGTCAAGAAGCGTCAAGCGCATTGGGCCGAGTATCTGCTCTGTCGTGCCGGCGTTCCTCTGACCTGTACTTTGCTTGACCCCCGCCATGCCCAAATCCGCAACCAACACCTCGCCAATTCCATGCCCACACCGTGGGCCGAACGCGGGATTGGCCCCCACTCCCTGGTCGACCACGTGGTGGACTGGCTGGACCGGCTTCTCGGCTAACGCCTGTCCAGCCGAATCTCTGCCCAACAATGTCAAGCTGCTATTCGACCTTGCCGGCCAACCACAACGACGACCACCAGGTCAATTGCAGCAGATGACGCATCCCCACCGGGAGAAGTTTGGGATTGATCCACTCTTCGAGTCGGTGAGCGTTGCCCCCTTCGGTGATGCCGATACAGACAGCGGGAATCCCGCGGCTCAAGGGAATATTGGCATCGGTGCTGCTAATGCGCAGTTGATAGTTGGGGGTCACGCCGCAACTCATCAGCGAGCGAAAGGCCGCTTCGACCAGGGGATGATCGTGCGCAATCTCGCCGCTGGGGCGGTCGCCAATCGTCTCCACTTCAATCGTCACGCCTTGCTTGCGCCACGCCGCGCTCTGGTAGCGCTGGACAATGGTCTGCACCTCCTGCTCAATATGTGCCAGCGCACTGTGCTCTTCGCTACGCAGGTCGAGTTCGAGCGACGCTTCGTGGGCAATGGTATTCACCGACGTGCCACCGACTACCCGCCCAATGTTAAAGGTCGTCCGCGGTTGCTTGGGCGGCTGGAGCAGTGTGATCTCCGCCGCCAGTCGCGTGAGCACATGCAACGCACTGGCGGTGCCGTAGTCGCTCCAACTGTGGCCGCCGGGAGCTTTGACCGTGATGCGAAAGCGGCGCGATCCCAGGCCGCGATGGACCACCCGCTTGAGCCCCATACCCTCAAGGATAATACACGCCGCCACCCGATCCTCGAGCCGGTCGATCACGGCGCGCATGCCGCGCAGATCGCCCAACCCTTCTTCGCCCGTATTGGCCACCAACCAGATATCGGTGGGAGGGGAGGGCAACTTCAGCAGCGCTTCGCCCAGTGCCAAGAGGCTGGCCACTCCAGTCGAGTTGTCACCGATGCCTGGTCCGTAGATATGTCCGGTCGTCTCTTCAACCCGGAACGTGAGATCGGTTTCTTGCGGAAAGACCGTGTCGGTGTGGGCTGAGACGAGCAGGGCGGGTTCTGCGGTTGCCCCGGCAATCCGCCCATAGACATTGGCGCGTTCGTCGATTGCAACATCCATGAGGCCAAGCCGTTGAAAGTATTGTTGCACCCAATGGGCGCGTTCCCCTTCAGCGTCGGTCGGTGCGGCAATCTGCTGTACATCGATGCAGAGTTGCGCGAGTGCCGTGCTCTGCTCGCTAAAGGCCTTGGCCGCCGCCACCACTGCGGGATATTGTGCAAGTGCTTCCATGCCGTTTCCTGTAACGTTACGCAAAAATAAAAAACGCTTCATCCCATGGGACGAAGCGTTAGCTCGTGGTTCCACCCATTTTGTTTTTGGCTTATGCTAAGTGCAACCAAAAACCACTTGTGGGGCCGGTAACGAGGCCAGTCGGAATGGGTTACGGCTACTCCCGTGCTTCACCCAGCCACTCTCAGGTGGTCGGCAAAAACGCTCTCTGCAATGGCTTTCAGCCCGTGGCCATTGCTCTCTGCAAAAGAGACGACTGTCTCTGCCCGTCCTGATCGACGTGTTCTTGCTCTTCAGTTGTTTTGAGTGGGAGATACTGGACTTGAACCAGTGACCTCTACGATGTCAACGTAATTTGCTCTGAAATGCTGAGCACCACTCTAATTTAATACTATAATTGCTATTTTTACTCTTTTAATTTGTTTACTTAGAACTCATAGCTTCGCTATGATAACACCTAACATTCATCATGTCAAACTATTGCGCTGAGAATGCTGCTGATATGCTGCTGTAGGTCATCTACTCATTACGTTGATGCCCTTATTAGCTTTCTTGGCCTTATCAGCATATTCTAACAACATAGCATTAGTTTTCCAACCTCCTGAGCGTTGAATATCGAGCAGATTTGCACCACTATCTATTGCCAATTGTGCCCATGTATGTCTTGCATCATGTGGTGAAAGATTGTCAACTCCGATAGATTCACCCCATTTTTTCACTAATTTGTAAACAGCTACAGTTGATAAACCCTTTTCAACCAGTTCAGAACTTTTCAAGCTTGCTCTAACTAGCTCTATTTGTTCATCAAAAGAATGATTCTCTATATAGTTCTTGAGTAATCGATAAAACTCAGGTGTTTCTAATAAGTCAAAAAGGGTAGTTACTCCTGTTTTCTTGCGATAAATCTTCATTGTGCCATTGTTTAAGTCAATAGCTGACAATGGTAGAGATACAACCTCATTTACTCTTAGCCCATATTCAAACAATAGCCCTAAAATAACCTTATTTCTAGCACCTGCCGGTGTATCGTCTTGCATATCAACTAATTGAAAGTATTGCTTAGGACTTAGAAAGTTACTTTCCTCTTTTTTGTTTGATAACCTAGTGATTTCCCGCTTTTCATCGATATGTGTAGCATCTGTGTCTGTATAGCCACTAACTAATCTAAGTTTGGCGTTTTCCTCTGGTGAAATAATATCAGCCTTGAAAGCTAGCTTGGTATAAACTTTGACAGTCGATAATTTTCGATTCACTGTTGAAGTGCTGTAACCTGCTGCTAACATCCAACGTACAAAAGCTTCAACCAATCCCCATGTTATGAACTGCCAAGCACTAGGAACAGCCTGTAAAGCCTCTGAGCTTGTTTCAATGCCCACATTAGCCAAATACTCCACAAAGGTATCTAGATCGGCTCTTTGCGCCCTAATCGTATTCTGTGACTTGCGTTGCAGGTAGCTGTCAAAAATATATCTTGATGCAACATGGTTTGCCTGTTGACCAACAACCAAATTTTTGTCTAGCGCTGTGTTCATTTCTACTAAATCATATGACATAACGGCTTGCTCCCCACATTGCCAAGAAAAACGTTATAAGTTAGCATAACTATATATTATCATAACTTATATTGGCTTGTCAAGTATGTGAAGTGAGTGCAAACTCAAGTTGTTGACAGCAAAGAAGCTTGCCCCAAAGTACATGATGTTCGTTACTCCTTATTGTGTTTAACCATATCCTCCAACTCTTGCAAGAACTGAACCGATATCGTGTTATCTGACTTAATTCTGATTAGGTCGAGAACAATACCAGCCAATATTATACGAAGCTGCTGTGGTCTATAGACTTTTAACGGCGAGCATATTAATGTTCCATCTCTGTAAGCTTCTGAACATTCCTTTTCTACAAAAATATGTTCATCTCCATTGCTGGCCAAATATAAAGCACTAGTTGACTTAGGTTGCCATTGATCTAGGTCGTTCTGTCTATACAGAGTGGTAGTAATGTCTAACGGCACTACATAGTCATCGAATTCATCGTTTGATTCAAAATACAATTCACTATAGGCATCCCAATAACCATTTTGCTTTAGCCGCTTACCCAAATATGAAACGAGCTTTTCTATCAAATTTGCTAGATTTATTGCTTTATACACATCATCTGTCACCCAATCATTAAGAAATTCTTCAAGCAATTTCCCAACCCAAGAAACAGCATCAGCTAAATCACTATTTAATCTACTGCCTAAACTGGTTTGAATCGCTTCTACAATTGCTAAAAAATCTTCTTCATGCTCTATTTTAGGCAACAGCCCTTCAATTTGAGCAAATTCAAGGAAGCGACCAACAATGATGATATTGTTGATAGTATTGCTATCACCAGTAATTACAGTGCTTTTCTCTATCTGCTCTGTTGCTACACCTCTATTATTAGCAGTTTTGTTACTTGTGCTTGATTGGTTTTGATTGCTGGTTGATGTGCTGTTGGGTTCTATATTGTCAGACATGATAAGGACTAGATGTTAGTTTGATAATGATATAGTTTTTCCAAATTATACTACAAACTTGCCTCAAATAGCTACAAAAAAGCCATTTTGCTGACACAATTGTAAGCATTATCTAAGGATCTTCAATGGTATCATATATATGCAGCTACTTTACATGCCTATCTTAGTGCTTTTGTCGAATTATGGACAAAACATTTGTAGTACTTCAGTTCAATTAGCATATATACGAATAGTTACACATCAATAACCTTCTGTACTACTAAGAAAAGGAATTACATCTTATGGCCGCAAAAATGACAAAGTGCAAAACATGTAACGCTGATGTTAGTACCACTGCGGAAACCTGTCCCCATTGTGGCGCGAGGCTAAAAAGAAAAATGGGTTGTATGGGTAAATTGCTCATTGCAGGTACGGTCTTTGTAGTTTTTGTTGTGGTGATAATGGTAGCCGTGAGTACAAATTATCAACAACAGCAGGAACAAATAGCTGCACTTCCCGTTTCCGATCTTGCTTTTGAGTCGATAGATGCAGTCTATAAGTTGGAAAGTAATTACACTGATCTTCAAAAGGAAGAAGAATGGAAAAAATATGAAGGAAAAAAGGTTAAGTGGTCGGGGGAAGTTTCAGCTATTGGTGAAATGCTTGGAACAACAACACTTCAGGTGAAAATGAAACCAAATACATTTACCTCAGATTTGTTGATTCGACTGAAAGACAGTGAAAAAGATAAAGCACTATCTTTTAAAGAGGGTGATAAGGTTACATTCATTGGCGTTTTGTCAGAATGGGGTACACTCATACCAATTACCTTGAATGAAGGGGAAATCGTTACCAATTAGTTTCCTTAACATCACTCATTTCAGGCTTTGGTTATTTTTAAGCCGCAGGACATATTAATAAATCGAAAAAGAGCTATTGAGATAAAAATGAACGCTCATATGGGCGGTAAACTGAAATTGCACGATTCACCAGAGAGGATAAAGCGCAATTTCAGCCGCATACCTATATGAGCCAAAATGAAAGAGGTCAGATTATGCCATTGTTAAAGAAGAACTCAGTAGTCATTGTAATATTAGGGGGATTACTGTCAATACTTTGGGCTGGAATTGCAATAAGTCAAGATGATACAGAATCACTTGTTGCCAGAATTAAACCTATGCTAGTTAAGATTGAACAAAGTGTACCAATTTCTGTAACTTTGTATGTGCCTGTTTCAGAAACAGAAACTATAACGCTCACTGTCCCTGCCAAAGTTGATTTGAGCATGAATGTATCTATCGCAGACAACATTGAAACAGATGTTCAGGTGGTAAATGTCACCAATCCAGCGCTAGTTACAGTAAGTGAACTCCTAGGATCTGGTGGTAACTTAATTGATAACAACAATATTCCTTATTCTGTTGAAAACGCTGAAGGTGTTGAATTAATTCAGTGGATTACATCCGAAAATTCGCTAGGCTGGACTATAATAACAGGTGAAGTGCGTAATATCGATGTCAGCCATGACATCGATTCTGTAAAATTCATTGTGTCATTTTATGACGATGACGGCAATCTACTTGATGTAACGACTGGATTTAGCCAACTAGATACGATAGTTCCAGGGCAAACATCACCTTTTGAACTGTCGACATCTTCATTAGAAATAGATAAAATAGGTCGCTATCTAATTCAGGTTGAGGTCAGATTCAACCGTTAGCCCATACCTTCATTATGGATATTTCTTAGTGAATGAAAGACCTTGCTCAGTGTGAGGTCTTTTCATTTTGCGACAGAGTCACATGGCTCCGTACAATCGGTAGCAGACAGCTAGTCTATTATCAACTAACTGTGCACGGCAAATGTTGAGTAGGAATGGTACTTTTTGAGAACCTTTTTTCCTATCGAATACACGTGTTACCCTTGGTCCACTGAAAATTTTCTGACCATTTTCCCCAACTAAATCGCACTATTAGGCTAAATTGTGCTACTGTGTTCATTTTGGGGTTCGTTGCAAACTTGGAAGGCTGCAATTTTTACCCCAAGCTTAGTGTCAATTTTACACTACTCGTCTCGCTCATATCAAAGTTAACCAATAAAAACCTCCACTATTTGGTGCCTATGTGTATCTCCAAATGTGCCAAATTTAGCCCGAAGGGCTAGTTTGCACAAATTGGGAAAAGTTATTGATACATTTTTATATAATATTTTTTGGAATAGAAATGGTGTATATAAGAGTTACGGGATGAACGGGACGAAATATGGGTATGTGAGAAAGTCCCTAAGAAAAGTTCAAAAAGTGAAGGGGTTTTACACGATGGGGTATTTTCGTCCCGTCCGTCCCGTAATTTTTAGAATTGCCTCATTGCAATCTTAGTGCTTATACACAAAGTTTACACGCTACTTCAAGCACAATACACCCGGTGCCATTAGTAAAGGAGTACCAACCGTTAGCCTACTCACTCTAAAAGTCAGTCTGTTCACCAGTGGTATAGCGGGGATCAATCACAAATTTGTACTCATCACAACTTTGTTCAGTGATGAGTATGTTACAGCAGGTAGTGTTATTTTTGCCGTACATTAATCCAAAAGGTGATTGTTGTTCTAGCTTCTTCAATTCTGATCCGAAATTCCTGATACTAACTGGTTTATAATTGCTTGCCTTACAGAAAGCTGTGTATGTTTGATGTATGATACTGATTGGTGTACATAACGAATCACTAGTGACACAGCAACCACCTATGAATTGTGATAGTGGATTTACGTCTTTTCTATATTCGTCTTTGTAGTTCTTTGACGTCTCTGTCTCAGGAATTTCACCTAACTCACGAGAGACCCTTAAGCCTTCCATAGCCCAGTTAAAAATTCCTGCAAGTTCTGCTTCAAGCTTTTTTGCAAGCTGCGTATCTTTATTTGGATCGTCCTCAAATGAGCGATTAAAGGGGATAACACGCAATCGTCGCCAAACGCTGTTTCCTGTATCAGCAATGTATGGTCTGTCATTCATTGCCCAAATAATTGTTGCTTGAGACTTGAATGAAGAATTTTGTTTATACAATTCACGATATGTAATTGTTGAACCATCACTTAGCTGTTTAATGGTTGGCTCATGAATATTACCACCTTTTTCACTTTCATTACTGAGCAATACTCTTTTACCTGGAACATTAGCGATTTGTTGATCATTACGCTTGCCAATCTTGTTAATATCAATTGGCTCTGCAAGGTCGCCAAATAGTTTCATAATTGTCTCAATAAGTACCGTTTTGCCATTTCCACCATCCCCATGAATCCATAACATTAAGTGATGAATACTCTTATCATTTGTGAATGCATACCCCAAAATCTGCTGGAGCATTTCAATACTTTCCCAATCAGTTACCCATTCACTGTATGAATCGTCAGCATCTTCAGGCTTTTCAAATACAATAGCGTCTTGCAAGTATTTTTTGAATACAGGGCAATCTGCATTTGGATCATAATCATAACCAAGTACACTATCGTGTAAGTCTCTTGGATCATGCCCTTCTGTGAATGTGAAGTCATCCATATTGAATGTACCTCTAGGAAAATTCATTTGATTACTGTTATTGAAATCATCAGAGATAATGGTAAGTTTGGTAGTTGCAAGTGACACAATACTATTTAACTTCTGATTTGTTCTTTTTGCAGCAAATTTATATCGCTCAATAAGCTTCTTTAATTCCTGTTTATCTCTATAACTTATTTCTTTTTCTTTAGCAAATATATATATTTTTTTCATATAGTCGCTTACAGACGTTTTTATACCATTTCTTTGGTCTTCTTTCCAATGTGTATCAATCCAACGATACCATTTGCCGTTACTTGTGTTGTATCTCCATGAATCTTTATTATCATCAAGCCATATATCAGCTAAACCACCGTCTGATGGTTCATATTTCAATAACTCTTTTAATGCTTCATCTGCACGTTTCTCATTCTGCTCTAGCAGTTCGCTAAGATGGACCCCTTGGATATTCTCATTTGTGATTTCAAAATTTTTACTCATGTTTATTTACCTCTCATATTAACCGTATTTGCATGTTCCTTTCGCTTATTGCGTAAAGAATGAATGAACCCAACAGAAGGTTAGGGTTGCTTGACTGACAAATCTAATACTAAGGTCTACCAGTGTAAAACATTCTTGCGTTAGGTTTTCTCATAAATAAGAACTAACTACCTCTGGTGAAGCTCAAGATTAAATTTGTCAGTCAAGCAGGATTAGGTTTTTAACTTTTGCCTTTCAGCTCCTACATCAAAGCCACCGTACTTTTTTGCATAGTGGAAGATTGTGCCGATGCTAATTGCTGAATAACCAAATGTGTCATATTTCTTTCTGTCTACATCGTTGAATCTTGCCCACTGTGCCATGATTTGTAGCGTTTCTTCTTTTGAAAAAACACTAGCGATAGCCATATAGACGTTTAGCCATTCATCATATGTAATTGCATCACCATCGACGCTATTAAGAGCCATCAAGACAAGCTTTTTATCAGTGTTTAACGCTCTTTTATTTAGTTGTGTTTTTGCAGTTCCGTTAGTTGGTTTGTTTTTTTCATGTTGGTTCAACTTGTCCAACACCACCTGTGGAAGCGGTCTTAACTCTTTCTCAAAAGGTGAGTGACCTTTGACCCATTCATAACGTTGGTACGTTTCAGGATGAATACTTGGTGGCAATACTGCATAACCACCATCCGCTCTGATGTCAAGATTGTCTACCAATTTTGAAGCGCTGCATTGGATAGCAAATCCCCAAGGTGCTTTATAGTAATAATGCTTGCCACCTCTGCCAGTAATTGCCTGAACTGTGTCTAAATCAGTTTTACTTAACTCAAAATCAATATCACCTTTGTAATCATCAAAGTCGATGACAATGATTCCTGATTTACCGCAATCAACAGCTACATTGTTATCAGGATATCTTCTAAACCATTTGATAATTTGATTTCGGTTATTGGTTGATTCAGTTGTCCATTTACAGGCAGGATTTTTGCTTTTTTTCTGCAATGGAAATACCTGCCATCCAAGTTCCGCATACTTCAAAATCTGTTCTAACTTTGTCATTATGTATTACCTCATAGTTAAAATTGTTACCTCCGTTTTCACAGTGATTGACAAGATCTAGTAAGTCTATTTTGAAAAATGCACTAAAATATGGTAAAATAAGCTAAAGAAGTACAATTTTTTTCTCTCAAACCTTGATTTCCAATCAATATAAAAACGGACTGATGTCTAAGTGGTAGACAAAAGCCCGCTTTCGTGATAAACTATTCACAAGCTTTTGCCTACATATTCAATTGTGGGTAATTGTTACTCAGACCTAGTAGAGCTTAGTTTGGCGACTTGGCTACTAGGTCTAATTTTTTACCCTCGCTTCAGCAATTTGTGGCTGAATATTCCGCTAGTTTTTACCTCTTGAACCTCTTTATCAGTGTAAAAAACAAAACGTCCAATCTTACCGGCAAATTGCGGAAGCTTCCCTTCCCGTAGTAATTTGTAAATGTATGGATAACTAACGTTAAAAAGTTCTCGAAATTCTTTAAGGGTATAAATCTTGTTAGCACCCACAATTTTACATATTCTATCCCTCTGGCTGAACAATGTTTCTTCTGTTATCAACTAAATTTGCACCTCCATCTATGTCTCTCAGACACTTCTATAATGTTTTAGATATCTATACCCATAATATCAAATCGAAAGGTACAGAACCTAATTTATAAATACTATATATAGTATTCCTAAAAAACAAAGCACTATATACAGTATCCATTGCATAATACGACAAAATTCTAATGAAATTCTAATGTTTCTAGGGGAATCGCTATACATATATATGTCCATACGATTACGAACCCTTGCACCAATTGTACCACAGACACGAGGGTATGTCAATATGCCATGAAATTTTGGCTATTAATTTCATCAAATTTTGTATAATAATTCTAATTATGCTTGTGATATGGAATGCTAATTATTGCTAAATGGAATTAACCATAGTTGGTTTATATGCAGGGGAATAGACAGGGATGTTCATTTATACCCCTGAATACCATTTGCACCAGTGGTAAAGATAGGGATTTCCAACAAGAATCCTTAATAAAATCCCTATCGAATCCCTACAAAATCCCTATTGAAAATCCCTATGATTGACCACACAGTTATAGACTTTTGTTCTACGGTCGCTAGATAAATCTTTATCAAACATCTCTTTGTAAAGCTTCCCAATTTGATATTTTGTGAGTTCAGTTTCTGGCAATCGCAACACAGCTTGCATAAAATTTTGCGGGAATTTTGAACCGTCTATGATAACGTTCTCACCATCTGTTTCTAAGTCTTCAAATAAGCCTGTAGACTGCTCTGGTGCCTCTGTATGCCCTTCCAATACAAAATGTGGCGTACCATTAGGCCAACGCTTGTTAATGCGCTCTACAAGCTTTTTTACAGTTGGCTCATAGCTCTC
>ERZ795053.7074-NODE-7074-length-10906-cov-6.396645_pt1 | contig 10906 bp, 10 predicted proteins | sample MGYA00375137_ERZ795053 | MGnify/ENA primary metagenome ERZ795053 (study PRJEB30182, sample SAMN05720284) | activated sludge metagenome | isolation source: Anaerobic digester | place: Hong Kong | collected 2014-12-17 ... | reverse complement strand
ACACATCAAGCCGACGCCCTCGCCGGTCGAAAGACCGTACTCGTCGAGGAATGCTTCCATCATCGTCGGGTCGGTCTCGTCCCTGACGAGGCGAATGAGCCGTGCCGCCTCTTCCGACACGCTCTTTCGGCGGTCCGGTGACAGGTCGAGCTGGTCGATCAGCTGGCGCACCGCATCGGCTTCATCGGCGTCGTGCTTCGCACGTATGGCGGCCCGTGTCTCGGAGACGGCTGATTGAACGCGATATGCCTCGAAATCCATTCCTGCCCCCGTTTCCTGCGTCCGGCACGTCACGCGACGAATTAATCCAAGGTAACCCCAATTTCGGATCGGCTCTATCACTAGTTGGTCATCTGTCACACAACCGCAGACCGTCCCGATTGCCGAACGACTGCTTGTGCTGGACCGTGGCAATGGTCACGACGGCAGGCGATCGAAGCCTCTGCCGGCTGGCGGCTCAGCTTTCCTCCACGACGGCGGCGACCACGGCCAGGCAGTCGCCGGGCTGGATCAGGCCCGGGTGGTGGCGGGCGGCGAGGATGCCGGACATCCGGGCCTTGACGGTGTGCGGCTTGGCACCGGTGCGCTCGGCCGACCAGATGCGGGCGAGCGTGGCACCCTTGGCGACCGGCTCGCCGAGATCGATCAGCATCTCGACCATGCCGCTCCCCTCGGCGAGGTGGAAGCAGTCGCCCTCGGTCGTGTCGATCAGCACGCTCGGCTCCTCCTCGAGCTCGCCCTCGAGGATGCCGACGTGGCGGAGGATGTTGATGGCCCCGCGGAGCGCAATGCGGGCAGAGCGGGCGGTGGCCGTGCCGCCGCCGCCGAGCTCGGTCGAGATGAAGGTCTTGCCGGCATCCTCGGCGGCGGTGTCGTACATGCCGACCGCGTCGATCTCGCGCAGCATCATCGAGTAGGGGGCGTTGAAGGCGCGCATGGCGGCGCTGCAGGCCGCCTGCTGGTTGGCGTCGTCGAGGATGTGCGCGGCGGCGAAGGGGATGAAGTCGAGCGTCTTGCCACCGGAATGGAAGTCCAGGACCACGTCGGCCATCGGCAGGAGGGTGCGCATGAAATAATCCGCGATCTTCTCGGTCGGCGAGCCGTCGGGCCGGCCGGGAAAGCAGCGATTGAGGTTGACCCCGTCGAGCGGCGAGGTGCGCCGTGCAGCATGGAACGCCGGCGTGTTCATGTAGGGCACGATGATCACCCGGCCCGTGATCTCGCCGGGATCGAGGTCGTAGGCCAGGCGCTGCAGGGCGATCGGCCCCTCGTACTCGTCGCCGTGATTGGCGCCTGTCAGCAGCGCCGTCGGCCCGGCGCCGTTGTGCACCACGGTGATGGGAATCATGATCGAGCCCCAGGCGGAGACGTCCCGGCTGCAGGGCAGGCGGAGATATCCGTGATGCTTGCCGTCCTCGTCGAAGGGCACGGTGGACGAGATCGGGTTGGGCGGCAGGTATTGGGAGCGCATCAGCTCTTGACCACCAGCCGGCGCGGCACTTTGGCGAGGCATTCCGGCCCCTTCTCGCCGATGACGATGCTCTCGGTGATCTCGAAGCCCCAGTCGGCCATCCACAAGCCCGTCATGAAATGGAAGGTCATGCCGGATTCGAGCACCGTCTGGTCGCCGGGCCTCAGGCTCATCGTGCGCTCGCCCCAGTCCGGCGGATAGGAGAGGCCGATCGGGTAGCCGGTGCGGTTGTCCTTCTGGATGCCGTATCTGGCGAGCACGGCGAAGAAGGCATTGGCGATGTCCTCGCAGCGATTGCCGGCCCGGGCCGCCTCGAGCCCCGCCTCCATGCCCTCCAGGACCGCCTTCTCGGCATCGAGGAAGGTTCGGGTCGGCTTGCCCAGAAAGACCGTGCGCGACAGGGGGCAATGGTAGCGGCGATAGACGCCGGCGATCTCGAAGAAGGTGCCTTCGCCGGAGCGCATCGGCCGGTCGTCCCAGGTCAGATGCGGGGCCGCGGCGTCGCTGCCGGAGGGCAGGAGCGGGACGATCGCGGCATAGTCGCCGCCGGCGCCGATGGCGGGATCGTAGCGCAGGCTCGCATCGTAGATCTCGGCGACGAGATCGCATTTGCGCATCCCGGGCTCGATCACCTCGAAGATCCTGTTGTGCATGCGCTCGACGAAGCGGGCGGCGGTTCGCATGTAGTCGAGCTCGCGTGGCGACTTGACCGCCCGCTGCCAGTTGACGAGGGCGGTGACGTCGCTGAACCGGGCATTGGGCAGGCCCTGCTGCAGTGCTGCGAAGGCCCGGGCCGTGAACCAGTAATTGTCCATCTCGACGCCGATCCGGAGACGCCCGAGGCCGCGTTCCTCGAGCCGGGCGGCGAGGTAGTCCATCGGATGCCGCTCGGTCGACTGCACGTAGTTGTCCGGGTAGCCGACGATGTTGGCCGGATCCAGCCACGCGGTGCGCAACGCACCCTGCGCGTCCTGGCCGCGCCCGAACCACATGGGCTCGCCGTCCATGGCGAGCACGACGCATTGGTGGACGTAGAAGCTCCAGCCGTCATAGCCGGTGAGCCAGGCCATGTTGGAGGGGTCGGTGACGATGATCGCCTCGACGCCGGCCGCCTCCATCGCCCGGCGGGCCTTGGCGAGGCGTCCGGCATATTCCTCGGCGCTGAAGTGCAGGATGGGCGTCGGCATGGCTTTCAGCTCCTGAAATCGGTCCCCGCATCGCTGGCCGCGGCACGCTCCCGGGCTAGGGTGGCGATGGCGGTGTCCTGCACCCCTGTCCCGGTGAGGTCGGCGACGGTGATCTGATCCGCACCTGTGCGCCCCGGCGCCGTGCCGGCGACAACCGCGCCGAGCTCGGCGAATTCCCTGGTCGCCGGCACGATACCGGCTTCGATGGCACTGCGCAGCTCGCCCATGAGGCGGGTCTGGGCCAGCCGGTCGGGCACGTAGAGGTCGGCCCGGGCGAGGCAGGCCGGCTCCAGCTCGCTCTTGCCGTGCTGGTCGGAGCCCATGGCGGTGACATGCTGGCCGGACTCGAGCCAGTCGGTCATCAGGATCGGCCGGGTCGCCGGCGTGGTCGTGACGATCACGTCGGCGCCGGCGACGGACGAGCGGGCATTGAACGCCGCCGTCACCTCGATGCCGAGGGTGCTCGACAGCTCGCCGGCGGCCGCTTCCGCCTTCGTCGGGTCGCGGCCCCAGATCGTGGCCCGGGTGATCGGCCGCACGAGGCAGAGGGCCTGCAGCTGCAGGCGGGCCTGCATGCCGGCGCCCAGGATAGCAGCACTCGACGCATCCTCACGCGCCAGATGCCGGGCCGCCACCGCCCCGGCGGCGGCGGTGCGGACGTCGGTGAGATAGCCGTTGTCGAGGAGCAGCGCCTCGACCTGGCCGGTCCTGGCGGAGAAGAGGATCATCAGGCCGGAGGTGGAGGGCAGGCCGATCTTCGGGTTGTCGAAGAAGCCGGGCGAGACCTTGAGCGCGAAGCTCGCCACGCCGGGGACATAGGCGGTCTTGACGTCGACCTCGCCGTTGAAGTCGGGAATGGCCATGGAGAGGATCGGTGGCATCACCACCTTGCCGCCGGCCAGCGCGCGAAACCCGGCCTCGATGCAGTCCACGGCGGTGCGGTCGAGCGGCACGGCCTGGCGAAGCTCGGCCTCGGTCAGGATGCGGATCGTGGGCATCAGGCGGCTTCCTTCGCGACGTCGACATCCTCGCCGCCGACGATGCGGTGGTGCAGCTCCATGTCGATATTGCCGCCGCTCAGCAGGACCATGGTCGGGCCGTCGACCCGCACCTTCCCGGCCAGCAGCGCCGCCACCCCGACCGCCCCCGAGCCTTCGACGATCTGCCGCTCCTGCCAGTAGCAATGGCGGATGCCGGCCGCGATCTCGGGCTCGTCGAGCAGGACCACCTCGTCGACCAGCACCTTCGCCATGGCGAAGGTGTGCCGGTTCCCGAGGCCGATGCCGCCGCCGAGACTGTCGGCCAGGGTCGGCAGCTCCTCGACCTCGACCGGATGCCCGGCCGCGAGGCTCGCATGCATCGCCGCACCCCGCGCCATCGAGACGCCGATCACCCGCACCTCGGGCAAGAGCGCCTTCAGCGCGGCGGCGATGCCGCAGATCAGGCCGCCGCCCGAGAGCTGGACCAGGACCGTCGTCAGCTCCGGCATGGCCTCGGCGATCTCCAGGCCGAGCGTGCCCTGGCCGGCGATGACGTGGCGGTGGTCGAAGGGCGGGATCATGATCATGCCGCGAGCGACCAGCGCATCGACGGCACCTTGCGCCTCGTCCTGGCTGCGCCCGGAGATCAGCACCTCAGCACCCTCGGCGCGGATCGCCTCCACCTTGTTCCGCGGCACCAGCTCCGACATGGCGACGACGCAGCGCACGCCGGCCTCGGCACAGGCGCGGGCGAGGCCGCGACCGTGATTGCCGGTCGAGACGGCGACCACGCCGGCCTGCCGCTCCGCCTCGGAGAGCCGGGCGACCGCGTTGGCGGCACCCCGAAGCTTGAAGCTGCCGCTCTGCTGGTGGTGCTCGAGCTTGAGCCGGACCGGCACGCCGGCGAGAGCGCTCAGGCTCGGCGAGGGCTCGACCGGGGTCGTCCTGATCGTCGGCGCGATCGTGTCCCGCGCGGCCTCGATCTCGGCCAGCGTGACGAAGGCGTCGCCGGTCATGCCGGGCTCTCCGGCGGCGCCACCTCGAAGATGCGCCCCCAGGCGCCGGGGGCGGGCGAGAGGTTCGCGTGGTGGAGCAGGCGCCAGAGCAGCGCCTGGTTGGCGGAGACGACGGGCTTCTTAAGGCGCTGCTCCAGCCGGTCGATCAGGGCGAGGGCGGGCAGGGCCGTGCAGGCGAGAAAGACCGCCTCGGCCTCGGGTGCATCGGCCGCCTCGGCCGCGGCGCTGACGACGTCGGATGTGACCCGCGCCATGTCGCGGTCGTCCTCGATGCCGAGGCAGTGGGCGCTGACCACCTCGATGCCGCGCCCCTCGAAGAAGGCGACCATCGGTGCGGTGGTCTCTGGCAGATAGGGTGTCAGGAGCGCTATCCGGCGGACCCCGATGGCGGCGAACGCCTCGAGCGCCGCGTCCGGCGGGGTTGCCACCGGCACGCCCGGCCGGGCGGCGTGGATGGCGTCCCGGATCGCCTCGCTGCCGATCACGACGGAGGCTGCCGTGCAGCCGTAGCCGATGGCCGCGAGCTTCATTTCGGGCAGGATGAGGGCCGCGGCGGCGGTCAGCCTCGGGCGCATCGACAAGAGGTTCTCCGGCGTCGTCGGGTTGTCGAAGACGACCCGGGTGACATGCAGCGCGGCGCGGGTGCCGGGGATCAGCCGGGCGGCGTCGCGCTCGAGGGTCAGATCGGTGGCGAGGGCGATCAGGCCGAGGCGTGCGATGGCGCCGGCGGGTGCGAGCGAGACGGCGACGGGCGAGAGCCTGACGGGTGGCGGCGCGGCCATCACGCTACACCAGCAGCACGGGGCAGTCCGCGATGCCGCTCACCTTGTGGGAGACGCTGCCGAGCAGGAAGCCCTCGACCGAGCCGAGGCCCCGGCTGCCGATGACGATCAGGTCGACGCCGTGCTCCCGGCCGAAGGCGACGATCGTGCGGGCGACCGGGCCGCTGCGGACGAAGGCGCGAGCCCCGGTGGCACCCAGGGCGACGGCACGTGCCTTGGCGCTCTCGGCGACCTCCCTGGCGTAGGCCCGCATGATGTCATCGACGTTTTCCGGGTCGTCCTTGCGCGACACGGAGAGCGAGGCCTCGAGCGGCGAATGGTGACGAAAGACGGTGAGGATGGTGAGGTCGGCATCGGTCAGCGCTCTGAGCGCCGCCGCCTTCTCCAGCGCCACCATCGCGTTCCTCGAGCCGTCGACCGGGGCCAGGATGTGCTTGAACATGCCGTCTCCTGTCACTTGGCCCGGTTACTTGGCGAAGGCGAGATCGCGCAGGAAGAGCGCGATCTGCGGGAAGAAGATGAGCGCCACCGAGGCGCCGAGCAGCATGACGATGAAGGGCGGGGTGCCGCGGATCACCTCGATATAGGGCCGCTTGAAGATCGCGATCGCCGTGAAGATGTCGCAGCCGAAGGGCGGTGTCGCCGAGCCGATGGCGACCTGCAGCGTGATGATGATGCCGACCAGGACGGGGTCCAGGCCGACCGACTGGACCACCGGCGCGAAGATCGGCACCAGCACCAGGATCACGACGATCGGGTCGACGAACATGCAGGCGATGAAGAAGGCGATCGAGATGACGAAGAGCACGCCGTAGGGGCCCATCTGGTCGATGCCGATCGAGCCCAGGATGGCCTGCGGGATCTGGGCGAACGAGATGACCCAGGAGAAGGCGGCGCCGGCGGCGACCAGGATGAAGACGACAGCGGTGATCAGCCCGGTGGACTGCGCGGTGCGGTAGACGTCGGGGATGCTGATCGAGCGGAAGACGACAACCTCGAGGATCAGCGCGTAGAGCACGCAGGCGGCGGCGGCCTCGGTCGGCGAGAAGATGCCGCCATAGATGCCGCCGATGATGATGACCGGAAAGCCGAGCGGCCAGAGCGCCCGTTGCACCGCCACGAGCCGCTCGCCCCAGGAGGCGCGCGGCTCCGTCGGCACGTTGTGCCTGATCGCGTAGAAGACCGAATAGGCCGAGAACAAAGCGAGAATCAGCAGGCCCGGCCCGATGCCGGCGATGAAGAGCTCCGAGATCGAGGTGTTGGAGACGACGCCATAGATGATCATGCCGATCGACGGCGGGATCAAAAAGGCGATGTCAGAGGCGTTGACGATCAGGGCCAGGACGAAGCTGTCCTTGTAGCCGGCCTGCAGCATGCGGGGCCTGAGAGGGCCACCGACGGCGACGACCGTCGCCTGTGTCGAGCCCGAGACGGCGCCGAACATGGTGCAGGCGGCGGCGGTCGAGACGGCGAGCCCGCCTTTGACGTGGCCCATGAACTTCATGACCATGTCGATCAGCCGGTCGGCCGACTGGCCGCGGGTCATGATGTCGGCGGCGAAGATGAACATCGGCACGGCGATCAGCGAGGCCGGGCGGATGCCGGCCATCATCTGCTGGACCATGGTCTCGAGCTGCGAGAAGCCGCCGAAGAGCGTGAAGAAGCCGACAAAGGCCGCGGCGATGAGCGGGATCATCATCGGGAAGCCGAGCAGCAGCAGCACGATCATGATGACGAAGATGGTGAGCGCCATGGCCGCCTTTCCCTAGACTTCCGTCTCGTCGTTGTCGTAGCCCTCGAGCACGGTGGTCGAGAGGTAGACGTCCTTGGCCGTGAGGTTCCTGATCGCGGTCAGGAGGTACTGCATGCCGGTCATGAAGAAGCCCACCGGCACCCAGACCAGCGTCCACCAGATGGGGATCTGCAGGGCCGGCAGCACGCGGCCGCGGCCCGCCTGGGTCTCGATATAGCCGATCGAGTACCAGCAGAGCCCGAGCATGAAGACGGCTGTGACGAGGGAGATGATCACCATCATCGTCCTTCGGCCGCCTGGTGGCAGGGTATCGAAGATGGCGGACATGCGGATGTGCCGGCCGTGCCGGGCCGCATAGCTGATGCCGGCGAAGGTGATCAGGATGATGAGGATGCTGTTGAGCTCCTCGGAGAAGTAGAGGCTGCTCTGAAAGACGAACCGGCCGACGACGTTGGCGATGGTGTTCAGCGCCATCAAGAGGACGCCAACGGCCAGCATGACCGACTCGATCCGGCTGATCAGGCTGTCGATGGTGCCGAGAATCCCCGGCAGGGACGATGCGTGGATCGACTCTCGGGTCTGTTCCGTCACCGGCCGATATCCTCGAAGGAGCTGCCATGGGTCGAAGCCCCGGCGTCGGGCGGCCGCCGCCCGGCGCCGGGTCTGGTACGGCCCGCTACTCGACGGCGGCGAGGTCCTGCTTCATCTGCTCGAGGATCTCCCTGCCGCGCTCGCCGGTCATGTCGATGTACATCGCCTCGACCTCGGCGGCGGCCTCCTTGAAGCAGGCGCGCTGCTCGTCCGTGAGGACGGTGACCGTCATCTCGGGCTTCGCTTCCTTGATCTTGGCGAGCTCGCTCTCGGCGAGGCCCTTCTGGTAGTCGAGGATGAAGTCGAAGGCGGCGCTCGCCGCGTCCTGGATGACCTGCTGGTCTTCCGCCGCCAGCCCGTCATAGAAGTCCTTGTTGGCCATCACCGCCGTCGTGAAGTTGTTGTGGCCGGCATAGGTGATGTAGTCGGTCACCTCGTAGAGCTTGTTGGAGTAGAGATAGAAGGTCGGGTTCTCCTGGCCCTGGATGATGTTGGTCTGCAGGCCGCCATAGACCTCGCCCCAGGGCAGGGGCGTGGGGGTGGCACCGAAGGCGCGGTACGATTCGACCAGGAGCGGGTTGGTCATCACGCGGAACTTGACCTCGTTCAGATCGTCACAGCCTTCGACCGGCGACTTGGTGGTCATCGCCACCTCGCCCTCGGGGAACATCTTCAGAAGCTCCAGGCCCTGCTCGGCGTAGAGGTCCTGGAAGTCCTCGTTGATCGCCTTGCTGTCGCGGAAGAACCGGCCGAGCTTCTCCTGGTCGGTGGGCAGGAGATAGGGGACGAAGAAGACCTGAGCCTCAGGGATGAGCGCACCGGTGAAGCCCGGCGACTGGTCGACGAACTGGAGGATGCCGGACTGCGTCTGCTCCATGATGTCGGCGGATTCGCCGAGCGTGCCGTAGGGAAAGAGCTGGATCTCGTGGTCGCTGTTGGCCTCGATGTGCTCCTTGAACTTCTGGGCGTACTGGCCCTGCACCTCGTCCATGGATTCCTCGAAGGCGTAGCGCCAGGTGTCGGCGGCGGCCCCGGCGGCCAGCAAGGGGCCGGCGAGGAGGGCGAGAGTGGCCGTGCCGGCCAGGAGGCGTGTCATCGTCATGGGTGGCTCCCCTAAGGCATTCTTGTATGCAGCATCGCCAATCGACCACGACCGGTAGTGTTCCGGCGACGGAGACTGGCGTTGCCCGATTGCCTGTAAGCTTTGTGAGACTCGATACCGTGTCAATTGCTTTATTGCATCATGACAATCGCCGGGGCTCGACTTGAGCGCTCTTCAAACCGCCAGCAGCGCCGGCTCCGGTCGGCTGCTGGCCAGGCGCGCCAGCACCGTGAGGCCCTCCTCCAGCTCGGCCTCGCTGCCGGCGCCGAGGCAGACGCGGATTCCCTGGGCCCGCGGCTGGTCGCCGATGGCGAAGCTCGACCCGGCGGCGACGGCGACACAGTAGTGTCGGGCATGGGCGACGAACGCCGCCTCGCTCCATGGCTCGGGCAAGGGCAGCCAGACATGCAGGCCATGGGGCGTCGCCGCGTGGCCGATGCCGGCAAGGAGGCGCTGCGCCAGGTCGTTTCGCCGAGCGAGCTGCTGCCGTTGCCAGCGGAGCAGCTCGGCCGCCGTGCCATCGGCGATCCAGCGGGACGCGATCTCGGCAATCAGCGGCGTCGCCATCCAGCTGGTCACCAGATGGCGCGTCCGGGCGGCCGCGACCAGGCGCTCGGGCACGACCAGCCAGGCGATGCGCAGGCCCGGCAGGAGACACTTGGTGAGGCCGGTGAAGTAGAAGCTGCGCTCGGGCGCCAGGGCCGCGAGCGGCGGCGGGCGATCGGGCTGCAGGGGCCCCCAGGCGTCGTTCTCGATGAGCCAGACGTCGTGCTGGCGGGCGAGCGCCACCAGCGCCCGGCGGCGTTCCTCCCCCATCCGGGCCGCGGTGGCACCAAGCCCCTCCGGCTGCACGAAGAGCGCCCGGACCGTCGTCGTCCGGCAGAGCCGGTCGAAGGCATCGGGCAGCACACCCTCCTGGTCCATCGCCAGCCCGGCGAGGCGCAGGCCGAGCGTCGCGGTGAGCGAGGGGAGCGTGTGATGGCCCATCGCCTCGGTGGCGACGAGATCGCCCGGCACCGCCGCCGTCATCAGCGCCACGGTCATGGCCGAGGTGTTGCCGTTGGTCGGCAGCAGCCGCTCGGCATCGAGCTCGAGGCCGCAGCCCAGGAGCCAGACCCGCGCCAGCTCGCCATGCGCCCGAAGCGTCTCGCGCGGCCGGAACGAGAAGAGCGCCGCCTCGGGCGGGTCGGCGGCGAGCCCGGCCAGCACCGCCGATACCCGCTGCTCGTGGATCTCGCCGGTGACCGGCACCAGCATGGAGCAGTCGATCACGCGCTCGCTCGGCGGCGGCCGGTGCCAGGGCGAGCGCGGGTCGACCCGCCCGTTGGCGACGAAGCTGCCGCGCCCGACCGCCCCGGTAATGACGCCCATCCGGGCCAGCTCGTCATAGGCGCGGCTGACGGTCTGCACGCTCAGGCCGAGATCGAAGGCCAGCGCCCGGTGCGTCGGCAGCCGCGTGCCCGGCGCCATTCGCCCGGACTCGATTGCCTCGATCAGGCTCTGCGCCAGGGACCGGTAGACCGGGCGCTTCAGCTCGTCCCTGCGCGGCTGCCACATTGTCATGAGACATTCTTGCCGCGGCTTGGGCCGATTGACAAGCCGCCGGCGGCGGGCCTAGGCCCAGACATGCACGTCGCCCTCGACGACCGCGATATCCGGATGCTGCAGATCCTCGCGACCGAAGGGCGGATCGCGAAGACCGAGCTGGCACGCCGGGTTAATCTCTCCGCCACGCCCTGTGGCGAGCGGCTGAAGCGGCTGGAGCAGTGCGGCCTGATCCGCGGCTATCGGACCGAGGTGGCGCTCGCCCGGATCGCCCCGCACATTACCGTCTTCGTGCTGGTCGAGCTCGAGGCGCATCGCGCCGACAGCTTTGCCGTGTTCGAGCGGCATATCGAAGGCTGCGAGGCGATCACCAACGCCTGGGCGCTCGGCGGCGGCTTCGACTACCTCCTGCAGGTGCTGGCGCGGGACATCAGATCGGAAGAGCACACGTCTGAACTCCAGTCACGTTCGGTTATCTC
>ERZ795053.7073-NODE-7073-length-10906-cov-10.507234_pt1 | contig 10906 bp, 11 predicted proteins | sample MGYA00375137_ERZ795053 | MGnify/ENA primary metagenome ERZ795053 (study PRJEB30182, sample SAMN05720284) | activated sludge metagenome | isolation source: Anaerobic digester | place: Hong Kong | collected 2014-12-17 ... | reverse complement strand
TTGTCATAGCCGATGGTCGGCGCCAGCGCCGTGACCAGCATCAGGCTTTCCTTCATCAGCTTGTCGATGCGCGCCGTGTTGGCCTGGGTGCCCGCGACCATGTTGTCGGTGAAGCTGCCCGCCGCGTCGCCCAGAAGCTGCATGGATTGCAACACGTTGTAGGACATCATCGGGTTGTAGACGTTCAGTTCGAAATGGCCCTGGCTGCCGGCAAAGCCCACCGCCGCGTCGTTGCCCATGACATGCGCGCAGACCATGGTCAGCGCCTCGGCCTGGGTCGGGTTGACCTTGCCCGGCATGATCGACGATCCCGGTTCGTTTTCCGGCAGGATCAACTCGCCCAGGCCCGAGCGCGGGCCGGAACCCAGCAGCCGCAGGTCGTTGGCGATCTTGAAAAGGCTTGCCGCGACCGTCTTCAAGGCGCCCGAGAACATGACCATCGCGTCATGGGCGGCCAGCGCCTCGAACTTGTTGGGCGCGGTGACGAAGGGCAGGCCGGTGATCCTGGCGATTTCGGCCGCGACGCGGCTGTCCCAGCCGACGCGGGTGTTCAGCCCGGTGCCGACGGCGGTGCCGCCCTGCGCCAGTTCGTAGATGTCGGGCAGGCAGGCTTTCACCCGAGCGATCCCCTTGTCGACTTGGGTCGCGTAGCCGGAAAACTCCTGGCCGAGCGTCAGCGGCGTGGCATCCTGCGTGTGGGTGCGGCCGATCTTGATGATGTCCTTGAACTCGGCCGACTTGGCCCAGAGCGCGGCCGACAGCTTTTCAAGCCCCGGGATCAGCACGTCGCGCGCCATCATGCCGATGGCCACATGCATCGCGGTCGGGAAGGTGTCGTTCGACGATTGCCCCATGTTGCAATGGTCGTTCGGGTGCACGGGTTTCTTCGACCCCATGACGCCGCCCAGCATCTCGATGGCGCGGTTCGAAATGACCTCGTTCGCGTTCATGTTCGACTGGGTGCCCGAACCGGTCTGCCAGACGACCAGCGGGAAGTTGTCGTCGAACTTGCCGTCGATCACCTCCTGCGCCGCCGCCGCGATGGTGTCGGCCAGGTCCGGTGCCATGTCGCCTTGCGCCTTGTTCACCAGCGCGCAGGCCTTCTTGATGACGCCAAGCGCGCGGATGATCGCCACCGGCTGCTTTTCCCAGCCGATCGGAAAGTTCATGATCGACCGTTGGGTCTGCGCCCCCCAGTACTTGTCGGCGGGAACTTCAAGCGGGCCAAAGCTGTCGGTCTCGGTGCGGGTCGCGGTCATGATGCAGGTCCGTGCTGGGAAATCCGGCCCCTGAGTAGAGGATTTCGGCCTTCGTCTCAAACAGGAAATGCGCTTCGTTGCGGCGGCGCGGCAAGTTATTCTGCGCTGCGGCGATAGACATAGACACGCGCGGGGGGGATGTTGTTCCACACCAGCGGCCCCGCAGTGGCCGAAAGCCCGAGCGCATGGCGGGTGTCCTCCCGCAGGGGCGGCTTCGGCCCATAGGTGAACTGGATGAACCGGCCGTCATGCCGCAAGGCACGGAAGGCGGCCGACACGATCTCGTTCTGCACCGCCTCGGGCATCGACAACAGGGGCAGGCCGCTGACCACGGCCGCCAGTGTTCCGTCGAAATCTCGGGCGGCCTGCTGGGCGGGCCGGTTGACGACATGAACACCCGGAAAGCTCTGGCGCAGGCGGCCGCAGAAAGCTGCGTTCATCTCGTAAAGCGTCAGGTCTTCAGGGGCGATCCCCCGGGCGATGATCCCGCGGGTGATACGGCCGGTGCCCGGACCGAACTCCGCCACAGGTCCATGACCCGGGGTCAGGCCGGCCGCCATCGCCGTGGCAAGCGCCCGGGAGGAGGGGACGACAGCCGAAATCTCGCGCGGGTTGCGCAGGAGTTGCCCAAGAAAAAGCGGCAGGTCGCCGGATGTCATTGCCTTCCCTTCGTGTCGGCCGAAATCCGGGGCGGGTCGCTTGGCCTACTTGCGCCAGCGGTCCAGCCGCACGACCTCGGCGTCGTGGCGATCGCTGGGCGGTTCGGGATCGTCGTCGCCATCGCCGGTATCGTCGTCTTCGTCATCCTCGTCGTCATCGCTTGGTGCTTCGAAGCGCAGGCCGAATTCGACCGAAGGATCGACAAAGGTGCGGATCGCGTCGAACGGGATGTAAAGGGGTTCGGGCTGGTCGCCGAAATTCAAGGTCACCGAGAACCCGCCATCGTCCACATGCAGGTTGTCGAACCAATGCTGCATGACGACGGTCATTTCCTCGGGGTAACGCTGGCGCAGCCAGTCCGCGAGTTCCGCATCCGGGTGGCGGGTGTCGAAGGTGATGAAGAAATGGTGTTCGCCCGGCAGGCCCTCGTCTTCCACCTGACGCAGCACCTCAACGATCAGCCCGCGCATGGCGCGATGCATGAGGTTACCGTAGTCGATGGATCGCGTCATGTCGGGCCTTCCTGTCTTTCGGCCCAAGCATAGGGGATTCGCATCCGAAGGAAAGCGGAAAGGGCCGGCCCCGTTCGCGGGGCCGGGGGGTGTTTGCCGCCTGTCCGGCCGGGGTTCCGGGCCTACCCCAGGACGGTCCTGACGGCGCGGGCGGTGGCGGCGACGACCGTATCCGCCTCGGCTTTCGACAGGCAGAAGGGCGGCGCGAAACCGAGGATATCGCCCTGCGGCATGGCCCGCGCGATGACCTTGTCCTGTGCCAGAAGCGCTGCGGACACCTGCGGCCCGATCTTGCGCGCGGGGTCGAAGAAGCGGCGGCTGTCGCGGTCCTCGACGAATTCGACCGCGCACAGCATCCCCTCGCCGCGGATGTCGCCGACATTCGGGTGATCGCCCAGCGCCTCGGTCATCGCGGCCTTGAGGTAGGCCCCGACCTCGCCCGCGTTCTTCACCAGCCCCAGATCGTCGATCAACCGCAGGTTCGCGACCCCCGCGGCCGCGCCGATCGGATGGGCGGAATAGGTCCAGCCGTGGCCGATGGGCCCGTTCTCGTCCGTGCCCCGTTCCAGAACCTTCCAGACCCTGTCCGAGACGATGGAGCCCGAAAGCGGCGCATAGGCCGAGGTCAGGCCCTTGGCGATGGTGATGATGTCGGCCTCGATCCCGAAATGATCCGATCCGAACATGGTGCCAAGGCGGCCAAAGCCGGTCACGACCTCGTCGACGATCAGAAGGATGTCGTGTTTGCGCAAGACCTTCTGGATCGCCGCCCAGTAGCCTGCGGGCGGGGGCACGATGCCGCCGGTGCCAAGGACCGGCTCGCCGATGAAGGCGCCGATGGTGTCCGCGCCTTCGCGTTCGATCAGGGCCTCAAGCTCGGCCACGCAATGCGCGACGAAACCGGCCTCGGACTGCGCCGGATCCTTGCGGCGATAGTAATAGGGCGCCTCGGTATGGATCACCTGAGCCAAGGGCAGGTCGAACTTCTTGTGGAAAAGCTCCAGCCCGGTCAGCGACCCGGTCATCAGCCCCGACCCGTGATAGCCGCGCCAGCGCGAGATGATCTTCTTCTTCTCGGGCAGGCCGCGGATGTTGTTGTAATACCAGACAAGCTTGACGTTCGTCTCGTTCGCGTCCGAGCCGCCAAGGCCGAAATAGACCTTCGACATGTTCGCGGGCGCCCGGTCGAGGATCATTTTCGCCAGCGTGATCGAGGCCTCGGTCCCGTGCCCGACATAGGCGTGGTAGTAGGCCAGTTCGCGGGCCTGCGCCGCGATCGCCTCGGCGATCTCCTGCCGGCCGTAGCCGACGTTCACGCAGTAAAGCCCGGCAAAGGCATCCAGAAGCCGGTTGCCGTCGCGGTCCTCGATGTGAACCCCCGCGGCGGTCCTGATGACGCGGTTCGGGCTTTCGCCCCGCGCGTGCTGCGCCAGATGCGTCGAGGGGTGGAAGAACGCCTCGCGATCCCAGGCGTCAAGCTCATCGTTCCTCAGCATCGTCGGTCCTCTCCGGTTGGCGATTCCATGTTGTGCACATCTACATCGCGACGAAAGGTATTTCCACCCTGATATCGAAATGATCTTGCCCGCTCCCAACTCGGGAAATACTGTTGTGCACAAATCAACCCCTGCAAGGTGTGCCCCCCGCATGACCGAGAAATATGTTCCCTTCAGTGCCGCCGAATATGCCCGCCGCCTGTCAAAGACCCGCGCGGCGATGGAAAGGGCGGGGCTCGACGCGATGTTCGTCACCGATCCGTCGAACCAGGCCTGGCTGACCGGCTATGACGGCTGGTCCTTCTATGTCCATCAGGGCGTCATCGTCACCCATGACCGCGACCCGATCTGGTGGGGCCGCTACATGGACAGCATCGGCGCGCTTCGGACCTGCTGGATGGCGCCGGCCTCGGTCCACGGCTACGCGGACAACTACGTCCAGTCGACGGTGCGCCACCCGATGCAGGATCTGGCCGGCCACATCCGCGCGCTTGGCCTTGCCACCGCCCGCATCGGGGTGGAGATGGAGAACTACTATTACTCCGCCAAGGCGCATGCGGTCCTGGCCGGCGAACTGCCGGATGCGACGCTTGCCGATGCGACCGCGCTGGTGAACTGGCAGCGGCTGATCAAGTCGGACGAGGAAATCGCCTTCATCCGCAATGCCGCGAAGATCTCCGACAAGGTGGTGACGACGGCGATCGAACGGGCCGAACCCGGCCTTCGCAAGAACGACCTCGTGGCCGACATTTTCCATGCGGCGATCAGCGGCGTCGGCGATCTGTGGGGCGACTACCCCGCCATCGTGCCCCTGACGCCCTCGGGCATCGACGCGACCGCCGCGCACCTGACCTGGAACGGCGCGCCGATGAAGGCCGGCGAGGCGACCTTCTTCGAGCTTTCGGGCTGCTACCGGCGCTATCACGCGCCGCTTTGCCGGACCGTCTTCCTTGGCACCCCCCCGCAAGAGATGCGGGAAGCCGAGAAGGCGCAGATCGAGGGGATCGCCGCCGGGCTTGACGCGGCGCGGGCGGGCAACCGCACCTGCGATATCGCCAATGCCTTCATGGGTGTCTTGAAGAAATACGGCATCCACCGCGAGGGGCGCATGGGCTATCCGATCGGCCTCAGCTATCCGCCCGACTGGGGCGAACGCACCGCCTCGATCCGGTCCGAGGATGAAACGGTTCTGGAGCCCGGCATGGTCTTTCACTTCATGCCCGCGCTCTGGATGGAAAGCTGGGGGCTTGAGACGACCGAAACCATCCTGATCACCGAAAGCGGCCCGGCGCAGCCCTTCTGCACCGTCGAGCGCAAGCTGTTCGTGAAGGGGTGACGGGCTTGGACCTTCTGGATGACACCCGCGCCCTGCTGCGCCAGCTGGTCGGCTATCCGACGATTTCGTCCGACAGCAACCTCGCGATGATCGAGTTCCTCGCCGACAGGCTCGGCGCGGCGGGCGCGCGGGTCGAGGTGCACCGCGACCCGGCCGGAACCAAGGCGAACCTCTTCGCGACCATCGGCCCTGAGCGCGCCGGGGGCATCCTGCTTTCGGGTCATTCGGACGTGGTGCCGGTCGCCGACCAGGACTGGACAAGCGACCCGTTCGAGATGGTGGAACGCGACGGCCGGCTTTACGGGCGCGGCACCTGCGACATGAAGGGTTTCATTGCCGCGGCGGTGGCGATGGCGCCCGCCTTCGCCGAACGCGCGACCGGTCGGCCCGTCCATTTCGCCTTTACCCACGACGAAGAGGTCGGATGCCTGGGCGCGCAGGCGCTGGCGCAGATCCTGCGGGCACGCGACACGCGCCCCTCGGTCGCGATCATCGGCGAACCGACGCTGATGCGGGTGATCGAGGGTCACAAGGGGTGCTACGAATACACCACCCACTTCACCGGCCTCGAAGGCCACGGTTCGGCCCCGGACCGGGGGGTGAACGCGGTGGAATATGCGGTGCGCTATGTCGCGCGGCTTCTGGAGTTGCGCGAAAGGCTGAAGGCACGCGCCCCCGCCGACAGCCCCTTCGACCCGCCGTGGACGACGATCAACACCGGCGCGCTCGTGGGCGGGGTCGCCCACAACGTCATCCCGGGCAAGGCGCGGATCGACTGGGAAATGCGCCCCGTCCAGCCCGGCGACGCCGAATTCGTCAAGGATGACCTCGGCCGTTTCTGCGCCGAGGACCTCTTGCCGATGATGCGCGCCGTCAGCCCCGGCGCCGACATCGTCACCGAGGTGATCGGCGAGGTCGCGGGCCTCTTGCCCGCCACCCGGAACGAGGCGAAGGCCATCGTCATGGAACTGACCGGGGCGAACGGCGCCGATACCGTGCCCTTCGGGACCGAGGCGGGTATCTTCCAGTCGCTTGGCATGTCCGCGGTCGTCTGCGGGCCGGGGTCCATCGAACAGGCGCACAAGCCTGACGAATTCGTCGCCATCGACCAGTTGCGTCAATGCCTGTCCATGCTTGACGGGCTGTCGGCCCGGCTTTCGGCATGAGCGCCGGCGCGGAGGCGTCCGAAAGCGCCGCCACCGCCGCTTTCTGGCGGGCGGCGCCCTACGTCTTCCTGTTGCTCTGGTCGGGGGGCTATACCTTTGCCAAGATGGGCCTTGCCCATATCGAACCCCTGACCATGCTGGCGCTGCGCTACGGGCTGGCGGTCCTGGCGCTTTTGCCGTTCCTCATGCGGCGCGCGACGCGCTGGCCGGTTTCCGCGCGGCACTGGGGGGCGATCGCGATCACCGGGTTCCTGATCCAGTGCGTCTACTTCGGCCTGGCCTACCTGGCGATGAAGCGCGGCATGAACGCGGGCACCACGGCGATCATCATGGCGCTGCAGCCGATCCTCGTGGCGGCGCTGACACCGGTCTTCACCGGCCAGCGGCGCGGCGGCGCGGTTTTGTGGCTTGGGCTTGTCCTTGGCTTCGCGGGCGTTCTTCTGGTGATCCTGTCGGGCCGGTCACTTGGCCCCAGCCCCTGGATCGCCGTCCTTCTGGCGCTGGCCGCCCTTCTTGGCATCACGATCGCCACGCTGTTCGAGAAATGGCACGGGCTGAAGACAGATCCGGTGGTGGGCGGAATCGTCCAGTATGTCGTGGGCTTCGCCGTCCTGATGCCCGCCGCGATGCTGACCGAAACCATGGTGGTCGACTGGGCGCCGGAACTGGTGATCTCGGTGGCCTATCTGGTGATCGGCAATTCGATCATCTCGATCAGTCTTTTCATCGCGCTGCTTCAGCGCGGGGACGCGACGCGGATCTCGGCGCTTCTCTACCTCGTGCCGCCGCTGGCGATGGCGGTCGCCTGGGCGGTCCTTGGTGAAACCGTGACGGCCCTTGCCTTCGCGGGGTTCATCCTGTCGGCGGCGGGTGTCCATATCGTCAACCGGCAGACGGCGCGGGCGGGCGCGGCATGACGGATGCGGCGACCGCCAGCGCCCGCGACCGGTTTGACAGGATGCATGCCATCCTGCGCAACCGTATCTGCCTTCTCGACTATGCCCCCGGCACCCGCCTGTCGGAAGAGGCGCTGGCGGCCGAGTTCGGGGTCAGCCGCACGCCGCTGCGCCGCGTCCTGTCCCGGCTGGAGGGCGAGGGGCTCCTGCAATCGGTCCACGGCGTCGGCACCTTCGTCACCGATGTCGAGGTGGAGGAACTGGCCCAGACCTACCGGCTCAGGCTTGAACTGGCGGAACTGACGGGGCGGCTCGACCCGGTGGCGCCGGATGCCGCGCTTTGGGCCGATCTGCGCGCGCTTCTCGACCGGGCGCGGGGCTTTGGCGCCGATCCCGACCCGCGCGCCTATGCCGAACTGATCATGGATGTCTTCCTTGCCCTTCTCAGGCTCACCGCGAACGAACCCCTGCGCGAGATCTGCGAGCGGCTTTATTTCCGGACCACGCGGATCTGGCTGAAGTCGGTCTTCGCCGGCAGGCTCGACCTCGCGTCCGAGGTCGATGTCTTCCGCCGCGAGGTCGAGGACATCGTGATGGCGCTTCAGGTGGGCGACCTGCACTCGGCGGCGCTGATCCAGCGCGCCCATATCTCGATGAGCTTCGAACGGATGCGCCGCGGGCTGTCCGGCTGAAGCGGGCCTGACCCTAGGGCTAGTGCGCGGCGTTGTCCGGCGGGGGCAGGGGGATCGGCCCGCCCGCGCGCCGCGCCTTCAGCGCATCGTCGAGGAACTTGTGCCCGCGCGCGGCGGCCAGGCGAATGCGCATCGCCGTAAGGTATGCCTCTTCCAGTGTGGGAGAGGAGGCGCCGATCACCTTGGCGACCTGATAGAAGAACCGGTCGTCGTCGATGTCCTTCATCGCCTCCAGCGTGCGCCGCGCCAGGTCGTCGCCGAGTTCCTCCGCAACCCCCATCTCAGCGCGTTCCCTCCCCCAGGCGGCGGCGGACATAGTCCTGCACCTGGCCGATCATCGGCAACATGTGCTCTTCCTCGTTCTCGAAGAAGTGGCCCGCCCCCTCGACCTCGGCGTGGGAGATGGTGATGCCCTTCTGTTCGCGCAGCTTGGCGACCAGCGATGCGGTGTCCTTGGGCGGCGCCACGCGGTCGGCGCTGCCGTTGATGATCAGCCCCGAGGAGGGGCACGGCGCGAGGAAGGAGAAATCGTAAAGGTTCGCCGGCGGTGCGACCGAGATGAAACCGGTGATCTCGGGCCGGCGCATCAGAAGCTGCATGCCGATCCAGGCGCCGAAGGAAAAGCCCGCGACCCAGCAATGCTTGGAATTCGGGTTCATCGCCTGCAGGTAGTCAAGCGCCGAGGCGGCATCGGAAAGCTCTCCGATTCCCTGGTCGTATTCGCCCTGGCTGCGGCCGACGCCGCGGAAGTTGAACCGCAGGACGGTAAAGCCGATCTCGTGGAAGGCATAGTGCAGCCGGTGCACCACGCGGTTGTTCATCGTGCCGCCGAACTGGGGGTGCGGGTGCAGGATGATCGCGATCGGCGCGTCGGGGGCTTTCTGCGGGTGGTAGCGTCCTTCCAGACGGCCTTCGGGGCCGGGGAAAATGACTTCGGGCATAGGGTTCGTCGCCTGCTTTCTACCGGGGTCCGAGGCGCCAACAGGGAAGACCTTTGTTGACCTTTTTTCTCAGACACCCTAGAACTGTTCTAAAGACCGGCGGGATGCCGGTATCCGGGTGAAAGGGAGTTAAGGCTCCGTTTGTCCGGCGTCAACGTCTTTGCGGTATCTTCCTGGGGGATCGCGCATGAAACTGTCGACCAAGGGCCGCTATGCAATGGTCGCGCTTGCCGATCTGGCGACGGCGCGCGCCGACCAGATGACCTCGCTTGCCGAGATATCGAAGCGGCAGGACATCTCGCTACCCTATCTCGAACAGCTCTTCGTCAAGCTGCGCCGCGCGGGGCTGGTCGAGTCGGTGCGCGGCCCGGGCGGCGGTTACCGGCTGGCGCGTCCCGCCGGCGATATCCGGGTGAGCGAGATCCTGCAGGCGGTGGACGAAACCGTCAGCGCGCTGCACACCGGCGCCGGCGCCTCGGGCGGGGTGTCGGGAAGCCGGGCGCAGTCGATGACCAACCGGCTTTGGGAAAGCCTGTCTGCGCATGTCTATGTCTTCTTGCACCAGACCCGCCTGTCCGACGTGATCGGCAACGACATGATACCTTGCCCGGCGGTGCCCGCGCTGTTCCAGCTGGTGGATGAATGATGACGCCTGCGGCCAGGGAGGCGCGTTCCGCGCCGGATCCTTCGTCTCGCCTGCGCCTTGCGGCTCCGGCTCGGGCGGCCTCCGGCGGGGATATTTGGAAAAAGAAGAAGGGGTGGCGGGCGTGAGCGGACGCGTCTACCTGGATTGGAACGCGACGGCGCCGGTGCGGCCCGAGGCGCGCGCGGCGGTCGCCGCGGCGCTTGAGGCGACCGGCAACCCGTCCTCGGTCCATGCCGAGGGGCGCGCGGCGAAGGCGCTGGTGGAGGCCGCGCGCGAGGCGGTGGCCGCGCTTGCCGGCTGCCGCCCGCAGGAGGTGATCTTCACCTCTGGCGCGACCGAGGCGGCGGGCGTCCTGTCGCGCCTGCCCGAAGGGCATGACGTTCTGGTCGATCCGACCGCGCATGATTGTCTTGTCGCCCACTGGCGTGGCGGCGGCGCCGATGCAGGCGGTGGCAGGCCCGGCGGGCACACGCTGGCCATGGGGCTTGCCAACAGCGAGACAGGGGTGATCACCGACCCCGGCGCGAAGGGGGCGGACGGCTGGGCCTACGGCGCGCGACGGGCGGACTGGCTTTTGCTGGACGTGGTGCAGGCGGTGGGGCGCATCCCCTTTGCCTTTGCCTGGTCGGGGGCCGATTTCGCCATCCTGTCCGCGCACAAGATCGGCGGGCCCAGGGGCGTCGGCGCGCTGATCCTGCGCGAAGGGCTGGATATCGAGCCGCTTCTGAGAGGCGGCGGCCAGGAAAAGGGGCGGCGGTCGGGGACCGAGAATGTCGCGGGGATAGCCGGGTTCGGCGCGGCGGCGCGGGCTGCGCAGGCGGAGCTGGACGCGGGGTGCTGGCAAGGGGTCGCGGCGCTGCGCGACCGGCTTGAGGCGCGTGTCCGCGACGCCTCGCCCGAGACGCAGGTGGTGGGCCTGGACCGGCCGCGCCTGCCCAACACCGCCTGCCTCCTGACGCCCGGCTGGAAGGGCGAGACGCAGGTCATGCAGATGGATCTGGCGGGTTTCGCGATCTCCGCGGGATCGGCCTGTTCGTCTGGCAAAGTGCGGGCAAGCAGGGTATTGCAGGCGATGGGTTACGACGAAACGGCGGCGGCCTCGGCCATCCGCGTTTCGCTTGGGGTAAGGACGACGGTCGAGGACGTTGACCGTTTCGCAGAGGCCTGGATCGCAGCGCGCGCGCGGCAGCGTGCGCGGGCTGCATGAGGAAGGGCTCGGAACACATGAAAATAGAACGGGAAAACACCATGGCGCAGGGTCACGATACGGCAGCCGAACTTGAGGTCCGCGAAGGCGTCGAC
>ERZ795053.7070-NODE-7070-length-10910-cov-4.351451_pt1 | contig 10910 bp, 12 predicted proteins | sample MGYA00375137_ERZ795053 | MGnify/ENA primary metagenome ERZ795053 (study PRJEB30182, sample SAMN05720284) | activated sludge metagenome | isolation source: Anaerobic digester | place: Hong Kong | collected 2014-12-17 ... | reverse complement strand
CGAGATAACCGAACGTGACTGGAGTTCAGACGTGTGCTCTTCCGATCTGGATGTCTGCCTGCTTGTCCTGGGCCCCTTCCTGCTCAGCCAGCTGAAGGGCTTCCTGATAGGCATAGATCGCTTCTTTCTGTTGATGCCGGAGATTGGCCAGAAACCCCCTGGTCTTCCAGGATGACAAGAGGAGTGGATGATGATCTTCGCCGGTTGCCTTGCGGGCAAATGCCAGCGCCTGCTCCGGATCGGTATAGGTCAGATACGCCAGCCAGCGGGCGCCCCAGTTCTGTTGCTCCGAGATATTCGCAGCAGCCTTGAACCGGGTTTCCAGATCCACTCCGGTGTGCATGTCAGGAAGAATGGGGGCGCTCATGGTATAAAGATAATGGAAGGTTGATGGTCAACAGATAGGAGCTGACCAGAAGAGCGCAAAATCAGAAAGAAATCCGGCTATTGAGGCAACCTGCCTCCGCATCGCGCAAACCTGCGCGTGCTGAAACGAACTGCAGGCCTGCCACCTTTGATCCGTTGCATTTCCTCTTTGGTGAGGACCTGGAGATCCCGCTTGAGTTGCTCCAGGGTTTTCTTGGGTTTTGACTTCATGACGATATGCTGGGTAATGATGGGATCATTCACGTCACTCCAGTCGGTTCAGTGGGGTAAATATAAACATTATTTTATATTTGAAACGATCGCAGGCCATCCCGCCTGCATTCCCTCTTCCAGCCAATCTCTCCAGAGCTACAGTTCCTCCTGTAATTTCCGGACCCGTTCGATGAATTCGGTTCGCCGCCGACGACTGACATCGATCTGTTTTCCATCATCCATCACCAGGTATCCTCCATCCCCTTTCACAAACTTCCGGATGAAATTGAGGTTGATCATATGCCGCTTGTGCACCCGGAAAAAATGCTGGTTGGCCAGCAGATCCTCGTAGGACTTGATCGTCTTGGAGGCAGTCAATTTGCCCCCATCCTGTAAATAGATGTTCGTATAGTTATCGTCCGCTTCAAATCGGACAATCTCTTTCAGATTCAGGAAATAGATCCCATCCAAGGCAGATACGGTCAGCTTTTCATAGGTATGAGGCTGGGCCAGCGCGCCCTGGAAAACGTCCAGTCGTTGGGCGATCCGGTTAAGGCGCCCGGGGCGGATCTGCGCCACCGCTTCCTTCAACGCATCCGGATCAATCGGCTTGAGGACATAGTCGATGGCACTGTACTTGAATGCCTTCACGGCAAATTGCTCGTAGGCCGTGACAAAGATCACCTCGAAAGGACGATCCGTCAGTTCATTCAACAACTGGAAAACCAACCCATCCTGCAGATTGATATCCAGAAAGGCAACATCCGGCTTCAGGTCAGGGTCACGTAGGACCTGCACACCCCGTTCGACAGAATCGGCCTCACCAACGACCTCCACCTCCGGGCAGTACCTGCCCAGAAGGTTCCGGAGATTCTCCCTGCCGTATTGTTCATCATCAACAATAACTGCCCGGATCACGATACTAGAGCATTATACATGACAAACAAATGTACTCTATTTAAACATTTTCCACCGGCAGGAAGCCGGAAATACACTCGGACCAGCCGCTGACCCGAGGGATCCGGTGACACACAGAGGCTGTTTCTGATCTATCCTGTAGCTTTACTTGTCCAAAGACCCATAGCGGTATGTCTCTTGACTCCATTCGCGAACGTTGGTGGAAGATCGTTTTCGAATCCGACACCCCTGCCGGCAAAGCCTTTGATGTCCTCTTGCTGGTCGCCATTGTCTTGAGCGTATTGACCGTTTTCCTGGAGAGCATTGTTCGCCTGGAAATCAAGTACGGGGCATATTTTCACACACTCGAATGGATTTTCACTGCCCTGTTCACGATCGAATACCTGCTACGCCTGTGGCTGGCCAGAAAGCCGCTCAGGTATGCGACCAGCTTTTTTGGCATCGTCGACCTCCTGGCAGTTTTACCGACCTATATCAGTCTGATCCTGCCCGGCACCCATTATCTTCTGACGATCCGGGTCTTGCGCGTGATCCGTGTATTCAGGGTGTTCAAGCTGGTTGATCATCTCAAGGAAAGCCGGATCATCCTGGAAGCCCTGCGGGCCAGCAGGATGAAGATCACGGTATTTCTGACAGCTGTGTTGCTCCTTGTGGTATTCATCGGTTCCCTGCTCTATGTGGTCGAGGCGGGATCCAACAGTGGTTTTGACAGTATTCCACGTTCGATGTATTGGGCCATCGTCACCCTGACCACCGTGGGATACGGCGATATTTCTCCGGCAACTCCGTTGGGCCAGTTCCTGGCCGCTGTGGTCATGGTGCTGGGCTATGCGATCATCGCTGTTCCAACCGGAATCGTTTCCGTGGCCATGTCCCAGGCAACTCACCAGGCAACCACGACGCGAGTTTGCACGCACTGTATGGCCGAGGATCATCGCGACTCAGCAGAGTTCTGCTACCATTGCGGGACCAGGCTTCCTGATCGGGGTAACTGAGTCAGGGGACGTGGGTCGTGGCCAGCAGTCGTTTAATGCTGTAGCGCCCACTGCCATTGACCATGACGATCAGCAAGCCACCGATGACCGCGAGGTTCTTCATGAACAGGATTGATTGCAACCGCAGCTCGGGGGGAGGCTGGTTCCAGAAATCATGGACCAGGAAGGTTACAGGTACCCAATACAGCAGGAGGAGGATGGTACCGAAGGTGGTTCGGTAACCGATCAGCAGCAGGATCCCTCCCAGGAGCAGCGCCATGATCGCACAGGACAACAGGAGATCCTGTTGCCAGACCAGTCCATGTTCAGCCATTTGCTGCTTGGTCTCATCAAAATACCGGAACGAGTCATATGCCTCGAACAGGAAGATGACAGCCAGACATATCCGGCCGAGCAGATCAATGAAATGCTTCATGGGACGAAGATCGGAGAATTCCCCGGTCTCTCAGCCACCCGGCAACGGCGATGGCACTATTTTGTCCATCCATTGCCGCCGACAGGATGCCGCCGGCATACCCGGCACCTTCTCCTACCGGATAGAATCCGGTGACATGCGGATGCATTCGGGTGATCGGATCCCTGGGAATCCGGATCGGAGAGCTGGTCCGACTTTCTGTCCCGATCACGACCGCCTCGCTGGTCAGATATCCGGGCATCTTCTGGTTGAACTGCTCCGCGCCACGCTGAAGGGAGCGAGCAATCCAGGAAGGGAGCAACTCATGCAGCGGGGCTGAATAGATACCCGGGATATAAGATGTTTCAGGCAGGTTTGCGGACAGTCGGCCGTGAAGGAAATCCGTCAATCGCTGGGCAGGAGCCTGTTGACTGCCATTACCCGCCTGAAACATGGTTTGTTCGACTTCTTCCTGAAAGGCCATACCGGCAAAAACCCCCTGGTCATGATAGCGCTTCAGATCATCCCAGTCGACACTGACCACAGTACCCGCATTGGCAAACGGACTGTCCCTCCGGGACATCGACATCCCATTGACGACGATCTCACCCGGACTTGTCGCCGTCGGGACAACCAACCCGCCGGGGCACATGCAGAAGGAGAAAACGCCCCGTCCGTCTACCTGGCAGGTCAGTCCATAGCTGGAAGCAGGTAGCAACTCATCGCGCTTTCGCTGACCGTATTGGATCTGGTCGATCAATGGCTGCGGATGTTCAATGCGGACCCCCAGGGCGTAGGGCTTGAACTCGATGGCGATCCCCTTGACCTCCAGCAACCGGAAGATATCCCTGGCGGAATGCCCAGTCGCCAGCAGGACGGCTTCCCCTTCCCGGATCGTGCCATCTGCCAGCTGAACACCATGGATGGTATCCTTCTGAACCAACAGATCGGTTACCTTTCTTTCAAAATGGACCTCACCCCCAAAGTGCTCAATGGTGTCCCGGATCCGCATGACCACCTGAGGCAGTTTGTTACTGCCGATATGCGGGTGTGCGTCGATGAGAATATCTTCCGGTGCGCCATGCTCCACGAGCAATCGAAGCACGCGTTCCATTTTCCCTCGCTTGACCGAACGCGTGTACAGCTTGCCATCAGAATAGGTTCCTGCCCCGCCTTCACCGAAGCAATAGTTGGAGTCGGGATTGACCTTGCCAAACTGTTGAATATCTCGGAGATCCCTACGTCGTAATCGTGCATCGCGGCCCCGGTCAAAGACAACGGGCTTCAAGCCAAGGGCAAGACACTCCAGCGCTGCGAAATAACCGGCAGGCCCCGCGCCAATGATGAGAACCTCAGGTGCCTGGTCGACCATCTGGAACTCCGACCGGATGACCGGGTCAGGACCCGGTTCCTCATGGAGAAATACTTCCAGCCGGATCTGGACCACCGGGGGCCTTGAGCGCGCATCCAGGGATCGCCGGATCACCCGGACAACCCGGATATCCTGATCCAGCCATCCGGTTTTCCGGATGAGGGCCTGTCGTAGAAGGGAATCATCTTCAGCAGTTTCCAGAGAAACACGGAGATCGATTGCAGTCACCATGAGCGTTGCCGGCAACCCGGATAGACGGGACGAGCGGAATTAGTTGTTGATCGTCGAACGGTTCAGGTTTTCAGGCCGACTCCATTGCTTGCCATCCACTTCACGAAAATCATCGGGCACATAGATCCGATGGATGATCGTTTCATCGCAAGGTCCTTTCGGTGAGGTCAGGGGAGCCCGCTTGGGCACCCCCTGGCGAACAACCAGTTGGGGTGGTTGCGAGGTCGACACTACGGCATACCGGCCCTTGGCGACAACGTGGTCGAAGATCCCTTCCTGGCAGGTCGCCAGGACCACTTCTGTCTCAATGAAGACAGAGCTGTTATGCCATGGCCTGACCTGAACGTCATCATCCATGGCAATGCGGATATTCAAAATGGAATCAGCAGGGATGGTGGTATACAGGATCTGCCTGAGCTGACCGAAAGCGTTGGTGGCCCACCCCGTCCCAATCCATACCAGGAGGATTATGCGTAGATGCATCTGACAAAGTTGTTCGACGAAGATAACGCCTGCAAACCGGTATTGGTGCGTTCGTCGACTATTCCGGCACAGAAGTCGCGGCAGCTCGTTCCTTCATAACGGCCTCCAACCCCTCTGGCAGATAGATGCGATAGCGGATCTGCTCATCCAGGGTGGTCCCTCGCACACTCACCGGGGCCAGGCGACGTGGATAGAACAGATGCAGGGATTCCCCTTCCCTACTGTTGTCCAGACTATATCGCTTGGCCAGGATCAGGGCCTTGAGAATGGGATCCCCACCATTCGTGATGACCACTTCCGTTTCAACCTGGACGAGTTGTCCGGGAGCCGACAGGATCTCTACATCACCGGAAAGATCCAGGATGATCCGTTCGATGCCTGCAGGATTGAACACCTGGACAACCGAACGAGTTGCCTGGGCTTGCATGGAGGAAACATGAAGAAGAACAAACAGAAGACTGGTCAAATGGGATCGCATTATTCATGGATTTATCGGTAAAAGGGCGTCATCCAGGAACAGATTCAACAGGTTCAATGGCTTGACGAATTCGGACCAGCCGTTCCAGCAATGCCTCCAGTTTATCCAGTGAGAGCATATTGGCTCCGTCGGAGAGCGCCTTTGATGGATCAGGGTGGGTCTCTATAAAGAGTCCATTGACCCCGCTGGCGATGCCTGCGGAAGCGATGGTCTGGATCAATTGTGGTTGGCCACCCGTTACGCCGGACGCCTGATTCGGCTGTTGGAGCGAATGCGTGCAATCCAGGATCACCGGGGCATAAGTCTGCATAGTCGGGATACCACGAAAATCCACCACCAGATCCTGATATCCGAAAGTGGTACCTCTCTCTGTCAGAAGAACATGATCGTTCCCCGATTGGCGGATCTTGTCGACCGCATATCGCATGGCCTCAGCACTGAGGAACTGACCTTTCTTCACATTGACGATCTTGCCGGTGTCCGCTGCAGCAAGCAGCAAGGAGGTCTGACGACAAAGGAATGCCGGGATCTGCAGAATATCGACGTATTCAGCCGCCATGGCGGCCTCCTGGTCGGCGTGAATATCGGTCGTTGTTGGCAGATCCAGAGTGGCTCCCACTTCCCGAATCAGGGAAAGGGCTTCCTGGTCCCCGATCCCGGTAAAGGAATCCAGTCTGGACCGGTTTGCCTTGCGGTAGGATGCCTTGAACACATAGGGTATCCCCAGGTTGGTGCAGATCGCCTTCACCCGTTCCCCCACTTCGAAGACCAGGTCGCGGCCTTCGACAACGCAAGGACCGGCAATAAGAAAGAAGGGTGATTGGTCAGCCAGGAGTGAGCTCCAGACCTGTTCCGAGGATCTCATGCCGCGAAGGTCTATATTTTTCATGTAATCAGAATATAATTTTGAATGAAGGCTAAATAAAGTTTACAATAAGTATATATGTCGGCCATTTCCATGCCTGACAATATTATCATTTGTCTATTGTGTCAAGATCCAAGCCGTGGGCTCTACATCCTTCTGAATGCGGGCCAGAATCTCCATCGCGTCAGAAGTATCAGGGTCAACCAGGACAAAGACGCGTGTCAATCCACCTTTTCCGGGTTCACTTTGTGCATTGAACCCCATTTCCTTGAGGCGATCGATCAGACCAGCCACATTCTCCGGATTGGCGAAATGCCCGGCGACGATCCGGACCTGGTTCTGGGCGAACCGGGGTGTGGATTCGTCCTCATTGGATCGCATCCCATGAGGAGCTGTGGGCGCAATATCTTCCACTGCCTGCTGGACCGTATCCGGATCCTCGCCCAGAATCTGTTCTGTCAGGTCACCCGGGTCAGAGGTCCTGGGCATATCTTCATCCGACACCACCGATTCCGGCCCCTGATCCAACCCGGCTTGCGAAACTCCCGTTGGCAGGGAGGGAGGTGCCAGGATCAGCCAGATACATCCTGCCAGGGCCAGTACCAGTACCGTGGCCAAGGCAGGTAAGACCCAACGATCTTTTCTTTTGTTGACCTGGGCTACTGTCTTGGTTTCGGGCAGCCTTGTCGCTCTGGATTCCTGAGCCAGGCGAGCGGCCTGCTCCGGAGTCCTGCGCATCACCGGTCGTGCCTGTACCGGGCCCAGGCCAAACACTTCCAGGTAGTAATTGAACGATCCGGGTCGAAAATCGATCCGTCCTGCCTCCTTGTAGAACTCCCCCACCTCGGGCAATTCGACGGATTGGTCCCGGTCGAGGGACTCCCTCAAATCCGCAAGTACTCGCTTGAGCCGGGCCACACCGATCGCCTCGTCGGCCTCCTGTTCTGCCAGAAGATATTCGCGTATCAGGCCCGGCTCAGGTTCGGGAAGATCGTCCAGGACCTCGAATTCCGGCACCTCCGATGGCGGGTAGATCATTCCCTCCCGGCGACTCAGTCGGGCCGGATGATATTTCAGACGCAACACGCCGATCCCGGGTAAGATGGCATTCCCTGTCTGGATCAGGACATGTTGAATGGCGAGTGCCAGATTGGTCCGTTCCATATTCAGTTTCAAGTATTCACCGGACAAAGGTAGTTCAACCACTTCGGGTAGTCAGACGTTGAGGAAAGATAAGAAATTCAGAAAGTCCTCCAAGGCCTTCGCTGTCTGGACTACCTTTGGGCCGACTCAATGATCATGAAACAGTATCTGCGCATCCTGGCCATCGTCATCGCCGGCTATATCGTACTTGCCCTGATCTGGTGGAGTGTCCTGCTCATTCAGAAGAATGAATCGCTGTACCAGGCCGACCTGCGACTGCGCGAGTTCTACGACCTCTACCCTGTGCCGGGAAGCCAGGGGTTTCCGGATACCGAGCAGCTGCTGGCCAAGTACAAGCGACAACGTCTCATGATCATCGGCGAGTCGCTCTTTATCCTGATCAGCATTTCCATCGGTATCTGGCTGATCTTCCGATCCTATGTACAGGAGCAACGCGTATTTCGCCAACAACGCAATTTTCTCCTGTCCATCACCCATGAACTGAAAACGCCGCTCACCGCCATGCGGCTTGCCTTTGAGACGATACAAAAGCGCACGCTGACCCGGGAGCAACTGGAGAGGCTGGTCCAATCCTCCATTCGCGAATCCGACCGATTGAGCAACACAGTGAATCACCTGCTACTGGCTGCCCGGCTGGAAAAGAAGTACATGGCTCAACCTCAACCTCGCCTTCTGAAGAACGTGATCACGCAATGGCAACAGGAATGGAAGAACCACTGGCCTGACCGGGCCCTGGATCTCCGCCTCGACGCCAACCCTGAGCAGGAGATCCTGGCCGACTGGCCAGGCCTGGATATCATCTTTCGCAACCTGACCGATAATGCCGCCATGTACAGTCCTTCCGATCAACCTGTGGTGGCCAGCCTGAGCACTTCCGGCACATGGCTGCGACTGGAGGTTTCTGATACCGGACCCGGAATCCCCGTTGCCGAGCGAAGTCGTATTTTCGACATGTTCTATCGGATCGGCAACGAGGAGACCCGGGCCTCCCAGGGCACGGGATTGGGCCTCTACCTGGTTCGTGAGATCGTGCGGCAGAACCATGGACAGATCCGCCTGATGGAGAACATTCCCAATGGCACCTGCTTTCACATCCAATTGCCCATATGATGAATCAGCATATCCTGATTGTCGAGGATGAAGCCAGTATCCGTGAATCCCTGGCCCTGAATCTGGAATTGGAGGGCTACCAGGTGACCTTGGCTGACGATGCCCAGAAGGCGATCGATCTATTCCAGTCCCAGCGATTTGATCTGATCCTCCTGGACATTATGCTGCCCGGCCTGTCCGGACTGGACCTGTGTGCACATTTTCGACTGACGGACCGGACTGTCCCCATCATGTTGCTGACGGCGCGTGACACTCCCGAAGATCGCATCATCGGATTGAGGACCGGCGCGGATGACTACCTGACCAAACCGTTTCACCTGGAGGAGTTGCTGTTGCGCATTGCCAACCTGCTCAGAAGGTATCCGCAATCAGCGAACAAACCGGAACCGGAGGACATCTATGAATTTGGCCCCTACCGGATCGATTTTTCAGCTTTCGAGGCGAAAACGAACCAGGGAACGATCGAACTGACCCGAAAGGAAGTGGCGTTGCTCCGATTGTTGATCGACCGCAGCAATGAAGCCGTCTCCCGGCAACAGATCCTTCATATTGTCTGGGGGTACGAGGTAGCACCGTCAACACGAACCATTGACAACTTCATCCTCAGTTTCCGCAAGTACTTCGAAACTGATCACCGATCGCCCCGACATTTCCATTCGATTCGAGGGTTCGGATACAAGTTTACGCCCTGAACACGATCTGCCGGGATCGCCTATTCCTCTGCCACAGCCTTCTTCTTCCGGCGACTCTTGAACAGTTCCACGACCTCCTTGTCTGTCAGGAAGCCGAGATCGGTAAAGGTAGCCTGGACAAAGCGCTTGATATCCTGATAGTCTTTTCCCCGCTTATCTGTAAACGTCTTGATCAGCTTCTTCACATATGCCATGTTCAGGTCCTTGACATCCTGCTTGAAATGCTCGTTGTCAAAAATCTGAAAATAGGCCGCGTAGATCTTGCTGATCTCGAAAAGCTCAGGATAGTCGGCAGGCTCCAGGTTGGCAATGAATTTCCTCAACTGACGAAATACCGTTAATCGGACACATTCATTGACCTTGCTGACACCCTGGTGCTGGCCATAGAACTGCTGAATGGCCTCGATGGCATCCTGGTGGACATACCCTTTGCTGTGCACCAATTCAATCAGGGCATAGTAGTCGGCGATATCGTCCTTGATCTTGCTATCCACGATACTGGCCACCTGTCGGTCACTGCCGGAGGACACTTCATACTGGCTGTGATGCAACTCCGTAAGAATACCAAAGTAATGTTCATTGAACTCCGGGTCCTGTTTGCGAAGCTGATTGAAGATATTGCCGGCCTGCTTCTTGGATTCCTCAGGCGCATCGAAAAAGTTGAGGAACATCGCCAGCAGATAGTTGTGCTCATAGGCCCCCTGAAATTCCTTGTTCCTGACCAGGTCATAGATCGGCTCCAGGATGGATTCATTATTCAGGTCCAACTGGATACGTCTGCCGAGGAAATTCCGCAAGGAGGGGAAATATCGTTTCAGATCGGGCAGATTGGTGGGAAAATCAGCTGTGAAGAAGATCTCATCACGAAACTGACCTGCATAACGCCGGTATGCATCCCGTCGCGGCTCGAGATCGTGATATCGTTCGATCTTCTGCGCTTCCAGGAACTGCCTGATCTTCTTGTTACTGATCTCCTGAATGAGGTTGGTCACCCAGATATCCGAACTGAGGCCAAATCCGATCTGAATGTTCTGGCCGGTCCGCTTTCGGATCCATTCGAAATTGGAAGAATGACAGATGGCCAGCAAGATGGTCTTGAACTGCTCCTGGGGATAGTAATACCGGTAATCATCCGTGATCGCTCCACGAAGGACGGAGAATCCGAGGATCTTGGGGAGATACAATCCCTCCAGGCGTTCATCCAGCATGGCCACCTCCAAACTGGTGATTTGCAGTGGATCATTCACCGCGACCATGCGATAGAGCTCGGCCAGCAATCCCTCATAGACTTCCCGCAGTGCCTGATAGGCCTCTTCCTCCTCCGTTTCCAGATAGGTTGCCAATTCTTCTGATGCCTGGATCTGCTGAATCAGATCATCCAGAGCGTCCTGATAGGATTTGTCAAGTGCAATAACCATGATGGTAGAATTAATACGTTCTTATTACGCGAAACCTGGCAGCCCTTTTCAAGGCGGCCAGGTTCCAAAGAAGATGTCTTTCCGGATGGCGAAGGTAAGAAAAGTTCAGGCGCCAACATAAAAAAACCCCGTCTCAACAAGACGGGGCCTTTTATCACCTTGCAGAAAACCAGAGATCAAGCCTCCGGTTCCTTGGATTCCTCTTCAGCAG
>ERZ795053.7068-NODE-7068-length-10911-cov-5.689757_pt1 | contig 10911 bp, 10 predicted proteins | sample MGYA00375137_ERZ795053 | MGnify/ENA primary metagenome ERZ795053 (study PRJEB30182, sample SAMN05720284) | activated sludge metagenome | isolation source: Anaerobic digester | place: Hong Kong | collected 2014-12-17 ... | reverse complement strand
CTTCTCCATACTCAAAAAAGATTTTAATTAAATCTTCAAATGAATAATTATTTACTACATGATAAGCGTCTAGATTTGCTTGTTGATCCATCCTCATATCTAAAGGAGCGTCATATCGATATGAAAACCCTCTTTCAGGTATGTCAAATTGAAATGATGATACACCTAAATCAAAGATTATGCCGTCGACTTCGTTTATACCTATTTCTACTAGTTTCTCTTTAGCATTATAAAAGTTTGCATTGATAGCAGTGAAATTCTTATATTCACTTAGTCTTTCAGAAGCTTTTTCAATCGCAAATATATCTTGATCAAAACCATATAACTTACCTTTTTCAAGTAAATTTAAGATGGCCTCTGAATGACCGCCACCGCCTAAGGTCATATCGACATATATACCATTTTTATTTATATTAAGGAGTTCAATTGTTTCATTTAATAAAACAGGGATATGTTTTTCCATAATTTACACCACCGAAATTATTATATCATAAAGGCAAAAGAAAAACGTTGAAAATTCAACGTATCTTTTCTTTTATTCAGCTGCTTCTTTTTCTGGTTTTGGTTCAACAACCAATTTACCTTTGTAGAATCCACATGATTTACAAACTTGGTGAGATAATGTTAATTCACCGCAATTAGGACAAACAGCCATTGCTGGAGCATGTAACTTGAAATGTGTTCTTCTTTTTCTTTTTTGTGTTTTACTAATTCGTCTTTGTGGTACTGCCATGTTAATACCCTCCTCACTTCTTTAATTTCGCAAATGGATTATTTACTTCCTTTTCTTCTTCTGTTAGTTTAGTGATTTCATCATGATAATCATTATAGGCATCTTCAGAAATTACTCGCATCGGTTTTTCAACCAATATCTCCGAGAAAATATATGGTTTCAAATCAATGGTTATACCGTCGATTACATGAGTGTCATCATCAATGAAACTAAGTGAAAAATTAATCTGTGAATGAAAGTTTAAAGGAACTTCTATCTCTTTTAATGTTATCGAACAAAGCATTATAAGAGTTGTTTTAATGTCTAGATTAAAACTAAACATTTCTTCAGCTTGAAAGGACTCATAATCGCCAGAAACGTCAGTTTCTAAGATGTCGATTAGATCTTCAAATTCTTTGCTTAAGTAAGGTCTTAAGTCAAGTTTAGCCTGAATGAAATTCTCATTGTTTGCTTTCTTAATAAGCTCATGAATTGTCCATTTCAATTTCATCACCTCATCACAGCATATCAATTATACTTTTTAATAGTTTAAATGTCAAGAAAAAAATCCACTAAACTAGAGATTTAAAAAGACAATTTTGTTTGCATTATTTAAGAAATGCGTTATAATTGAAATCGTCATGGAAAGGATTGAGTAAAATGGATGAAATCTTAGTTATAAAAGAGAAAATCAGCAAGATCATCGACCCTAGTACAAATCAAACACTAGAAGAAAACGATAGCGTTAAACATGTCGGTGTTGATGAAAACAATACTGTTATAATGATTATTGAAGTCGGTGAAAAAGATCAAAATACCACTAAACAGATTACAAGAGATATCGCAAAAGTTGTTAAGTTAGAACTTGGTTATGCAGGAGTCAAAATTGAATTTACTAAGAGAAAAACAAGAAACAAAGAAGCGAAGACTTTACTTATCGCTTCAGGCAAAGGCGGAGTTGGAAAATCAACTGTAACAGCTAATTTAGCGTACGCTTTAACAAGACTTGGCAAAAGAGTTGGGATTATTGACGCCGATATCTATGGAGCGAATATGCCAAAGATTTTTAATGCGACAAATCATAGACTTATGGGTGATGCTAACGGAAAAATTTATCCGTTTGAAAAGGATAGTATCCAAATGGTTTCCACAGAGTATTTAGTGGAAGAAAAACGTGCTTTAATGCTTAGAGGCCCAATGTTAGGAAAGGTTTTGAAACTTTTCTTTGAAGATACACTCTGGAGCGAAGAAATCGATTATTTCTTAGTAGATTTACCTCCAGGAACAGGCGATATCATGATGGACTTAAAGAATTATTCTGAAGATGCTAAAATGGTTATCGTAACAACACCTCAAGAAAGCGCTGCTCATATCGCTATCAAGGCTGGTTACGCAGCTAAAGATTTATCACAGGATGTTATTGGCGTAATCGAAAACATGTCTTACTATGAAGTAAATAATGAATTTCATTATATATTTGGAAAAGACGGTGGAAAAAAAGTAGCTGATGAGTTATTAGTCGAGTTATTAGCCACTTTACCGATAACTGAGTATGATAAGATAATTGCTGAAGAAACTGATATGCCTGGTATCATTTATTTGAATTTAGCTAAAAAAATAATTAAATTACTATAATAATTAAGAACTCCTTAAAAAAATATGGAGTTCTTATTTTTTTATTTTATAGTTACTTGTTGTACTAGTTGAAGTGATTGCTTGAACTCAAAAAATTTATTTTTATAAATAAGAGCGTCCTTATAGCGATTCTTTTTAGATAAAATTATTGATATCGTTTCTGTTATTATTTCAACAAAGAATAAGTTTTGCTTTTCAAATGCGTAATCTAGACAGTAGTTAATCAAAAGTTCCTTAATCAAAAGTTCATTGTTGTCTTTTAATGCTTTTAATAATCTAGCAAAGTCAATTTTTGATTGTTTAAGATAATGTAGCTTTTGTAGTTTATCAATAACATCAGCTAGTTGATCAAATTTAGAGTTATGTATGTAATATCTTCCTTTGATAAATAGTCCTAATAGATAATGTTCTGCTTCAACATCCAAATGATCAAGAAAAATCAGCGGATTCTTAGACCTAGAAGCCATAATTATCAAGTAATAGTTTTTTAAGTCCGGGTTAAGATTAACAAGCTTACTTGGCATAAAAATGCCTAAATCAAAATTTCCATCATAAACAGTAAATATATCTTTCCAAACGAAAAACTCATTAATTCGATTGATGTTTGAGTACTTATTAAATATTTGTTGAGCTGTAAATCCTGATTCCATTGATATTGTATTTAAGTGTAAATTTCCGTAGGTTAAAAATTTGGCATAGTTGAATAATGCATATAATTTATCTACACTATAAAGATTGTTAGCGATATTATCGAGAATAAATCTTGAGTTTTTAAAATCTTTAACCGCTAAATTGTAATAACTAGAAAAAATCAAAAAAACAGAGAAACCATATTCCTCCAAAATTGAAATATAGCGAAATATCTCATTATGTACCATAGTTGCTTTCTGTAAATCGTCAATCAACAAATAATATCCAAGTTTAACTATTTGCAAGAGAATTGCAAAGTCATATGGATTTATTTTATCGAAAAGTTGCTTGTATCCATCGACATCCCTATAAAAAAACAAGTCCACAGCTGTTTCTAAGTGCTCTAGCATTTCATTGGGGAAGGAGATCTTATCTGTTGGAATATGCATCCTTTCCATTAAAAGATATAAGTGTTCTTGATTAACCTCTATTTGATTGTTTTCAATCTTTGATAGGTAGGTATTAGAACAAATACCGATGGCTACAGCCTCTTGAGTCATCTTTAACTCAATCCTTTTTTTCTTTAAAATCTGACCGATTCCCTTCAAATAATTCTGAGCAATTTTTTCTTTTCTTCTTGTAATCTCATTTAGTAACTTCGTCTGCATAAATTTTCCTTTCAATTTTTTTATTTTTAATTGCATTGGTGCAATTATAAAGGAAATTTTCGCAAATTGGAAGATTTTTTTGTTGAAAAAATTCATATTTTGAAAAACCAAATCCGATTTTACGTCTAAATATAGATAAAAAAAGCCGGAAATTAATTAATCTCCGGATACTTACAATATTCAATTATAGGACAATTTTTGCAATTTGGTTTTTTGGCAGTACAGAAGTATCTACCAAAATGAATCAACTTATGATGCAATGGAATCCATAAATCTTTTGGATATAATTTCATTAATTTATCTTCGATTATTTTTGGTGTTGATCCTCTCTTTGCGAAACCTAAGCGAATAGAAACACGTGATACATGCGTATCAACCGCAATTCTTGGAACATGATCCATTTCAGCAAGATAAACATTGGCTGTTTTTCTACCTACTCCAGGTAAAGATTCGAGTTTTTCTTGCTCTTTTGGAATGACACCATGAAAATCATTTAAAATCTTGTTTGTCATCAAGTGAAGGTTTCTTGCTTTGTTTCTGAAAAGTCCGAGATGTTTTAAAGAACTTTCTAAATCTTCAATTGGTGCGAGAGCAAAATCATTGATTGACTGATATTTCACAAAGAGTTTTTCAGTAACTTTATTTACCGATTGATCGGTTGTTTGAGCGCTTAACATTATTGCGATTAGTAGTTCATAGTCTTTTCGGTAGTTAAGTTCACAACTTGCATTGGGAAACAATTTTGTTATTTCATCATAGATGGTAAGAGCAGTTTCTTTTTTTGTCATGACTCTAAGAAGTCCTTTAATACTTTAGATTTCTTCTTTGTTGTTTTTCTCATCTTAACATCTTGATTTACTTGACGTTTCTTTAAAAGAACTCCGTCTAGATAAGAGACTGAATAACGATGTGCTTTAATTGCTTGAAAAACAGCTTCTTTAATATCCTCTTTAGTATATTTGTACTCATGAACCCATTTGATGATTAACTCAACTTCTAATGGTTTAAGTTGTTTTTGAAAGTTTCTTTCTAACAACTCGACAATTTCATCTTCTAAAGTATCATATGAATCTTTGGATGTCATGACTTCGTCCATGACTTTCATTTGATAGAACTCAAGAATTTTACGGTAAGTCAAGTCAATATCAAAACTTTCTTTTTGTTTACCGTTTTGACCCTTAACTAGTGCGAAATTCAGATATTTTTTCTTCATCAGTTCATCCATTAGGCTGACTGCGTGTTCCTCTGTTATCGTTAATTTTTTTGTTAAAATTTTTGGAGTAACAAAATCAGTCCCTTTAATTTTCAGAGTATTCAATTCCATTAAAAGAAATGCTTCAAGTTCTGTTAAGCCTAACTCTTTATATGTATTCTTTAGTAATTTGTCAAAATCAACAATTCCTTCAGAAATCATTTTCTTTAATATCAAAACTTCCATAAAATCAACCTACTTAACTATATTTTTTTGTTAGCCAGCTTTTGTAAAGCCGCAAAGGCTGCATTCTGTTCTGCTTCTTTTTTGCTTTTGCCTTTTCCATCACCCATTTTTATTGTATCATCCATAAAAACCCTGGCAATAAACTCTTTATCATGTGCTGGTCCTGATTCAGAAATAATTTCATATCTCAAACTGCGTTTATCTGATTGCAACAACTCTTGTAGTTTACTCTTATAGTCGTTATCTTCTTTATGAAGATTTTTTATAATTACAGGAAAGACTACTTTTTCTACTATTTTATATACTTCTTTAATGCCTTTATCCACATAAACAGCGCCTAAAAAGGCTTCAAATGCATCAGCGAGAACAGCTGGCTTATCTCTACCGCCTGAAAGTTCTTCACCTTTTCCTAGAAGCAAATAATCTCCAAGATTAAATGATTTGGCATAGTTATAAAGAGCGTCTTCACATACTTCTTGCGCTCTTTTCTTAGTTAATATACCTTCTGATTCAGGTATATGGTCATATAAAAACTTACCAACAACTAAATCTAATACTGCATCACCGATAAACTCTAATCTCTCATTGCTTAAACAATTGTTTTCATTAGCAAAAGAAGAGTGAGTCATAGCTCTAATCAACAGTTGAAAGTTATTGAAGTTTAAATTGAACATCATCTCTAAATCTTTGATACTTTTACTCATCTTCTAAATCCTTTTGACTTTCAACATATTCTTGGACTGTTTCGAATACTCTTTCTCGACAAATATTAGCTGCTTGACGGATTCCATTATAGAATCCATAAGCTTTTGAAGCTCCTTGGGCTTTGATAACAGGCTTGTAAAGACCAAAGATAACAGCTCCACCAATTTCTTCAGCTGACACATGTTGTTTGAACTTTATAAGGTTTTTCTTAGCGAGTAGCGCACCAATTTTACCAAAGAAACTCGATGTTAAATGTTTCTTTAACATTAAGGCTAAACCTTTAGCTGCGCCTTCGATAGACTTCATAACTATGTTAGCTGTAAACCCATCACTGATTAAGATATCGCAAGGTGGATCAAAGATTACTTTAGGTTCAACATTACCGTAGAAGTTAAATAGATCTGTTTCCTTAAACAATTTAAAGACTTCTTGATCGAACTCTCTTCCCTTGCCATCTTCTGTACCGATATTAATCAAACCAACTTTAGGGTCTTCAATTTTTAAGACTTTTTGAGCATAAATTTTCGCAAAATATGCTTGTTGAAGCATGTACTCAGGTTTGATGCTAAGATTAGCTCCGGCATCTAAAAGAATTGTCTGTCCACCATCTGCGCGCGGTATTAAAGGTGCAATAGCCGTTCTTTTGAAACCTTTCATTCTTCTTACTAAAAGATGCGCACCAGCTATCAAAGCTTGAGTAGCCCCGCTTGATACAACTGCATCGTTCTCTTCCAGTCTAAGGCTTGATAAAGCAACTACCATTGATGAATCTTTGTGAGTTTTAATTGCTTGGATTGGATTCTTTTCTCCCATAGGAATTGCATATTTTGCGTCAATAACATTAATCCTTGTTGAATCTGTTAAGTATTGAGCAATGATATCTTTATCGCCATAGAGATTGATCTCGATATCATCTATTTTTTTAATAGCGAGCATAGCTCCCTGTATTTGTTCTTTTGGGGCATAATCGCCACCCATTGCGTCTATCCCAATTCTAATCATACATTACACCTCTTCCTTTAAAAAGTATATCATAATCTAATCTAAATTATAAGATTCAATTGATTTTAAACATTCATTTGTTATTTTTCTTGATATTGGATCATTACTTTCGATAACTCTTTTGGCATCTGAAAAAGCTTTATCTCTAATTTCATCATCTGTAATAATATTAGCAAACTTAAAATCAGGAATTCCAGACTGATTTTTACCAAACACTTCACCAGGACCTCTAAGAGACAAGTCGTATTCAGATATCATAAATCCATCATTGGTTTTTTCAAGTATACTTAAGCGGTCGTTATCTTCAGGGAAATTATCGACTATCAAATAACAGTAAGCTGCTAGATCATTCCTACCGACTCTTCCTCTCAGCTGATGTAGCTGTGCTAATCCAAAAGCATTAGCGTTGAAGATTAACATCGTCGTCGCATTACCAACATTTACTCCAACTTCCACAACGGTTGTGGATATTAAAATTTTAGTCTCATTTCCATAGAATTTCTTCAAAGTACTAGTTTTCTCACTGTCACTCATTTTGCCGTGTAAGATATCTATTTTGGCAGTCTTAAACCTTCTTGAAAGTATTTTATATGCTTCTTCAACTGAAATATTGGTTCTCGCATTATTTTCTTGGATAAGAGGACAAATCACATATATTTGATGGTTATTTCTTAATTCTTCATCTACTCGCTTATATGCAGTTTCCACCCTTTCAAAATCTAAAACTTTAGTAAATATATTTTGTCTGTTGCTAGGTTTTTCTTTGATTGATGACACGTCAGTATTCTCAAAAATAGATATCGCTAAAGTTCTTGGGATTGGCGTTGCAGTCATCATCAAAATATCCGGGTTTATTCCTTTTTCACGGATAATTTTCCTTTGTTCGACACCAAAACGCTGTTGCTCATCAATTACTACAAAACCAAGATTTTTAAAACTGAGCTCTTCGTTTAAGAGACTATGAGTACCGATTATAATGTCAATATCGCCTTTTGTGACATCCTCAAGAATTTTTTTTCTGTTGTTTGCTGAAATATCACTAGTAAGTAATTCAACATTTACACCTTCTGATTCTAGTAGTCTTTTAAAAGTATCAAAGTGTTGATTTGCTAAAACTAATGTTGGCGATAAAATCGCTACTTGCATTTTCGCTGTCACAATTGCATAAGACGCTATGATAGAGACTATAGTTTTTCCTGATCCAACATCGCCCTGCAACAATCGGTTCATTCTTGTATCTTTTTTAAAGTCCATGAAAATTTCATTGGTTGCTTGTTTCTGATCGTCAGTGAGTTCAAATGGAAGTTTTTTAATAAAGTCTCTTATGATATTTATGTTATAGTTCTTCTTAGGTGTATTAATCCTGGAATTGATTTTTTTAATAAGCTCAATTCGAATTCCAAATTTAAGAAACTCTTCATATATGAACCTTTTTTTAACTAAATTTATCTCATCAATAGTCTTAGGTTGATGGATTATACTAATAATATCATTGATATTCTTGAATTGTTGTTCATTTTTGATGAATTGCGGAATATCATCTTCAATACAATAATCATTCTTTAAGATATTACTTATAATTGTACCCATTCGATGCTCTGTTATCTCGGGTAAAGAGTATACAGGTTTTATACCTGCTTTAAAATTGTCATAAAGCACCAGATTACTTGCTGTAAAGTTATTATAATTTTTGACGAATTTTCCCGTAGCTACAATAATTGTTCCGATATTTAAAGAATGAGTCAAGAATTCTCTATTGAAGATTGACAATTGAAACTTATAGTTATCTATTTCGCATTTAAATTGTAATTTCGTTAATCTTTTTCGGATATATATAAGTTGTGGTTTACTTATGATTATACATTTCAAAGTAATTTGTTTATTAATTTCTTTACTCGCAATATCATCTAGTTTATTTATCTCATATTTTTTTGGAAAACATAATAACACATCCTGAATAGATGTGATATTTAACTTATTCAGTTTATCAAGCGTGGTTTTCCCTACACCATAAACATCTTTTAAAAGCATTTACTTACACCTTAAGAAAACTGATTTAGTTATATTATATCATTAAGACTTCTTTTTTAAATGTTCGTTTTTAATATGAATTGTAAAAAGATTATAAAAAAAGAGTGTCGCTAGGACACTCAATAATTTTTATTCTAAAGAGATAATGTAAGAGTAAATATCTTGACCGCCGTTGATTACATCAACTTCTAATCCGAATTCATCTTCAATAAAATCTACCAACTCATCAACTTCGTTTTTATCAACTCCAGAACCATACATAATTGTAATGATTTCTGATGATTCATCAGCCATACTTTTAATTAATGTTTTTGTGACTTCAGCTCTCTCTTTATGAGTTGTAATGATTTGTCCGTCAAGTATACCAATAAAATCATCTTTTGCGATATCGATACCGTTATTCTTAGAGTCTCTGATAGCAAAAGTAACTTCTCCTGTTTTGACTTTAGTGAGATATTCACTCATTTCATCGATATTGCTCTCGATTTCTTGAGTTGCATCAAACATTGTTAAAGCCGAATATCCTTGTGCAACTGTTTTTGCCTTTAATACATAGACATCTTTATCTTCAATCATGTCTCTTGCAGTTTCAGCTGAAAGCATTACATTTTTATTGTTGGGAATAATTATAATGTGGTCAGCGTTGATTTGTTCAACAGCTTTGATAAAGTCTTCTACAGATGGATTCATAGTTTGACCACCATCAATAATGTAATCGCAACCCATTTCAATAAATGTGTCTTTTAAGCCTTTACCATTAACAACAGCAAAAATTGCATATTTTTTCTTGATTCTTGGAGCTACGGAAGCTGAATGATCATGACCGCATTCACATTCATCTTGAAGATCTGCTTCTTGATGAATCAAGACTTCAGTATGTTGAAGATTCATGTTTTCAATTTTTAAATTAACGAAGAATCCAAAATGTTGAGCTAGATTTAATGCATCACCAGGTGTTTGTGTATGGATGTGAACTTTTAAGATGTTCTCGTCTTGAACCACAACCAATGAATTACCTAAAGGCGAAATCATATCAATGAAATCTTTTTGCGAGAACTCGCTCATCTTTTCGATTTGCATGATAAATTCCGTACAATAGCCGAAATCTTCACCTTCAGCATGTTTATAATTTGTTAAGTCAACTTTGTAATCAGATGATGGTTCAACTTTATCTGCATAAATTTTTCCTAACAAAGCATCTCTCATACCTTCTACAATTTCAATAAATCCAGCACCACCAGAATCAACAACTCCTACTTCTTTTAATACTGGTAAAAGATCTGGAGTTCTTTCTAATGAAGCATATAATTCTTTAATATAAAGTTCAAATAATTCTTCAAAGTCTTCAACGTCTTGGTATACTGAGATTGCTTCATCAGCACCTTCTCTTGATACCGTAAGCATTGTTCCTTCAACTGGATGAATAACAGCTGAATATGCTTGTTCAACACCGCTTCTAAGAGCGTATGAGAACACTTCAACATCCGCTTCATCCTTATCTAATAACCCTTTTGCAATACCGCTAAATAATTGAGATAGGATAACACCGCTGTTACCTCTAGCTCCCATTAACATTCCTCTTGATAAAGCTTTAGCTACTTTACCAATAGATTTTTCTTCAGATTCTCTGATTGCGTTAGCTCCCGCTGACATGGTAGCAGACATGTTCGATCCAGTGTCTCCATCAGGTACAGGGAACACATTCAAATCGTTTATTCTGTTCATATTGTTTTTCAGTTTTACGCTACCATTAATAATTAAATCTCTAAATAATTTGCCGTCCAATAAATTTGTAGACATAGTTAAAAACTCCTTAATTTTTTTTGGATGTTTCGTTTTTCGACTAATTTTATGCTCAAAAAAAGCAATAGCATTATAACATAAGCATTTAGAAAATGCAATTATTTTGAATATAGCGAGCGTTATCATAAAATTAAATATTTTTTTCTTGCAATTTTATGTATATATGATAAAATAGTAATGCTGAAATCTTTAGAGGAAACGGAGTGATATCATGCCTAGAGTATGCAGTGTAACAGGTAAAAAATTTATGACTGGTAACAACCGTTCACATTCTTTGCACGCTACAA
>ERZ795053.7067-NODE-7067-length-10913-cov-4.301253_pt1 | contig 10913 bp, 15 predicted proteins | sample MGYA00375137_ERZ795053 | MGnify/ENA primary metagenome ERZ795053 (study PRJEB30182, sample SAMN05720284) | activated sludge metagenome | isolation source: Anaerobic digester | place: Hong Kong | collected 2014-12-17 ... | reverse complement strand
TCCAAGATCACGATGGCGGCCCCGACACTCGATCTGGGCCTCGATATCGCCATCTCGTAGCCTGCGGTCGATGGTCCGTCAGGCCGCTTTCTTCGAAGTCGTTTTCTTCGCGGGTTTGCTGCCCATAGCGTCGGGAGCTGAAACGATGTGCATGTCCATCTGCGGGAACGGGATCGAGATACCGGCCTGATCCAGAGCCTGCTTGGCCCGCTTGCGCAAGTCGAGCGATGTTTTCCAGTAATCCGACGTGTTGGTCCAGTATCTGAGCGTCACGCTGACCGCACTGTCTCCCAGTGTCGATACATAGGTTTCGGGCGCCGGGCTGTCCTTGACGCGCTCGTCCTCGCTCGCAAGCTTGATCAGAATGGCCTCGGTTTCATCGATGTCGTCATCATAGCCGATGCCGACCTCCAGATCGTTGCGGCGCGACTTGTTGCGCGAGAAGTTGATGATCGACTTGTTCCAGAGCTGCGAGTTGGGCGCAAAAAGAAACCTGCCATCCGGGGTGCGCATTTGCGTTGCAAAAAGGCCAACTTCCTCAACCACGCCATCGATGCCACTGGCATCGATGAAGTCACCAACCTTGAATGGCCGCAACACCAGCAGCATGACACCTGCGGCAATGTTCTGCAGTGTTCCCTGAAGCGCGAGACCTATTGCAAGGCCGGCAGCACCCAGAGCAGCGAGTATCGAGGCCGTCTGAACGCCGAACTGTCCAAGCACCATGACGCCAACGAGAATGAGAACGCCGTATTGCACCACGTTGGAGAGAAACTGGTTGAGCGTCGCGTCATTGCGGTTGAGCCGGCCAAGCGAGGCCTGCGTCCAGCGCTTGAGCAAGCCAGCGACAACGAAACCGCCGATTATGAGGAGCAGCGCGCCCAAGAGCGAAAAGGCATAGGAAACGATGACATCGCTTGCATTGGCGACAATGGTCTTAAGGTCGATCGTGGACCAGTCCATGGATACCCCCGGTATTTTTTGTTGTAACAATACTGAAACGAAACTGGCCTCCGCCCGGATCGTTCCATTCCGGGGGTGAATTTACAGAAAAGACCTCAGCTGCGGCCAAGCCGCAGCCCGGGCGCCGGTCTTTCGGCCATCACTTCGCGGCGGAACTTGAACAGCGCCGCAGGCCTCCCGCCCGTTGACAGGGAGGTTGCCCCGGTCGGCTCGACAAGCTGATTGGTCTCCACGAGCCGTCGGAAATTCTGCTTGTGCAGCGTATGGCCGAGAATGCTCTCAACAGTCTGCTGCAGCTGGAAGAGCGTGAACTCGTCATCCATGAGTTCGAATACCACAGGCCGGTACTTGAGCTTGGCGCGAAGCCGCGCAAGGGCCGTGGCGAGGATGCGCCGGTGGTCGTGGCGCATGGGCTGGCCAAGGTCGCCATCCACGGTAACCTGCGTCATGCGTCCGTCTGCCACCGCTTCTTCCACCATGCCTGCCGAATACATCAGTTCGTAGCGTTCCAGCGCACGTTCCTCGTCCCAGCGTATTCCGTTCAGGCCGAAGGCTATGCGGGCACGGTTGCGGATATTGTGGTCATAGCTGCGTCCGCCCTCGCCAAGTGTCTTCTCGTGATCGAGGATCCAGGTCTTGATGCGCGGCAGGATGACCTCGTCGAGGACCTGTGGCCGCCCGGTACGCCAATCCTCCCAGGGGAGATAGTGATAGCAGTTGCGCCATCCCGCATCAGATATCTGGCTGTCACGCTCTTCGGCCGGCCGCGTCAGCGCAAGATAGCCGACAGAGATGACGTGGGGACCGGCATCGCCCGGACGCCGGTGACGGCCCCGGTCGGCAAAGGTATAAAGCTGCTCCACATAGCCGAGGCGCAGGTTTGTCTGTTCCTCCACCCATTGCCTGAGGCCGATTTCCATCGTCCTGTGTTCGCCAGGGCGGAACGGTCCATAGGGAAGCGAATCCAGTTCATCCGCCCGTTTTCCTGGAATGGTCAGGATGACCGGATTGTTGTCCAGGATCGCGACGATTGCTGCATTCAGCCCGATTTCGAATTCGCCGGTCATCGCACCCGGGCTCCGGAAAGTGCCTCTTCGAGCAGGCGGAACCGCTTGAGGAAGTTCTTCTGCGCAAGCGCTGCCGGCCATGGGGCGAGCGGCAGGCTGTCGGGCGAAATACCCTGCGGTCTGCCAAAGAACTTCCGGGCCTCCGCCTCGGAAAATCCGGCAAGCGCCGTTGCCTCGAAAAAGGCAGCAATCGTGTCGGCCTTCTTGATTTTCTGCTTCAGCCGCACAGGCGTGGCGGCGGGCAGCGAAAACCGCATGTGGATCGCAGCCTGCAACCGATCCTCGATTACCTTGTAGTCGCCCCCCATCACCGCCTTGAAGGGTGAGATCATGTCGCCGATGACATATTCCGGCGCGTCGTGAAGCAGGCAGGTCAGCCGGTTGGCCGGGTCGGTCTCGCCCAATGCCCCGGAAAATATCTCGAGAACCAGAATGCTGTGCTGGGCAACGGAAAAGGCATGATCGCCCCTGGTCTGGCCGTTCCAGCGCGCCACGCGCGCCAGTCCATGGGCTATGTCTTCTATCTCCACGTCCAGCGGCGAAGGCTCCAGCAGGTCGAGGCGGCGTCCTGAAAGCATGCGCTGCCAGGCGCGGGGCCTGTTGTCGCCATTGTTTCTGTCCGCCACGGCCATGGTGTTATGCCGTCCCCATTTCGCCGCCATCCGCGACCGGCCATTCGAGTTTCGACCATTCCTGAAGCGAGAGGACAATGGCCGTCGAGCCTGCAAGAATGGTTTCGCTGGCCGCGACAATTGGGGCCGCGCGGTCGAGCCGGATCATCGCCAGCCCGCGATTACCCGCGACCGATGTGAGTGTGCCCACCGTTTTGCCGCCTGCCAGCACCTCGGTTCCCGGTTGCGGCAATTCCTCGCCAGATGCTGTCCGTACAAGTATGGTCCGTTTTCGCGCCGTGCCACGATGCTGCATGCGCGACACCACTTCCTGGCCGACGTAGCATCCCTTCGCAAAGTCGACCCCGGCGATCCGGTCCATCAGAACATCGTGTGGAAAGGCATCGCCATAGGTGAAGTCGCGCCCACCTTGCGGCACGCCCAGCCCTATGCGCATCGCCTCGTAGTCCTCGACCGGTGCCTCTTCAGCGCCATCGGGAGAAGAGGGCAGGTATGCCCGGATGCCCATTTCGGGCAACCTCGGATCGCGAACGGCCAGCCCCGCAGCCGACCATTGTGCCGGATCCAACGGGCCTTCGCCGAAAATCGCATAGACTCCCCTGCCATCATCGACGGCCTCGATCTCGACCTTGGCGCGCAGCCGGTAGAACATCATCCGCTTGATGAAGTCGGAGGCCATGCTCGCGTCGATATCAGCAATGAAACCATCCGCGATCCGCAGGATGAAGAAATCGAAGAGTATCTTTCCTTGCGGGGTCAGGAGCGCGCCAAATTCGGCTTCGCCAGTTTCAAGCTCGTCAATGTTGCAGGTTACCAGCCCTTGCAGGAAGGGCTGCGCGGCTTCGCCGCCTATTCGCACGAGTGCGCGGTCTTCAAGCTGGCAGAATCTTGGATTGGACATTTTCAGAGAAATATATGGAGCAGGATTAAAATCAACGGAAACCTGATCGCCGGGAAAGGTCTTTTTCAGTCGCCTGCAACGAAAAACCGCCAGCGCCCCTGCGGCGTTATCCCGACGCGGTAGAAAATATAGGCGCCGAACGCCTCCATGTCCTCGTAGTCGCCATGGGTCACGAGCTTGTAGAGATCCACTCTCTGGGCTGGTGTGAGCTTGTCAATCGGATAGGCAAAGTAATAGGGCCAGACATAGAGTTCATGGTCCGTGCCTTCATCGAGATGCACGAAACCCGATTCCAGCACTTCGATCAAAATGGCGAGAATTTCGTAACCTTGGCCGTCGCCCGAAAGGGACTTCAGAAAGGTGATCGGATCGTCATCGATGCCGCCAAGGGAAAGCATCGTCACATCTGCACCGTATCCGATGTAAGGCCGCAGCTTTTCGACGTCTCCAGATTTTGCCGCCTCGAGAATTAGTTCACGCATCTTGCGCACGGGGAAGGGGAGTTGTGCCAGGTCGGTGATGATTTCCGGCGGAACGTAGTCATCTTCAACAGCAGAGTTTGAAGTGGGAGAAGGCGGCGCATCGGCTTCCGGCACCTCTGATTCTGGCTGGCCACTCGCCGGAGCGTCCTGCCCGGCCGGATCGTCGCTGCTGGTGCCAGGAACGCTGTCGCCATTGCCTTCTTCCGGCGGCGAGGCATCCGGTTCCGCGATATTGTCTTGCGGTGCCTGTTCGCCGGAGGACTGCGCGCCGGTGGCATTTTGTGCCAGCTGGAATATTGCTGCCGTGCTCGCAGGCGCTTCAATGGACTGCGCGCCCGCTTTTCCGGGCCACGATGATGAGAGCGCAAGCGCTACCAAAAGCGGCACCGCCAGCCACTTCCCTGAAGTCCGCTTGCCGGACAGGAATTTCAACGCTCCGGGCATGACCGCATGCTAGACCGTTTCATCGCGAGGTGTAAACGCCGAACCGGCTGAGCTTGAGCAATTCAGGCTTTGATGAGATCAGAAAAACCTGAATGCGCAGGCAAGTTCAGCCGCTTGCTGAGACCATCCGTGTACAGCTGAAGCTGACACGGTCTATTGAATGGTCTTGTCCAGCAGGAACTCGCCGCCCTGTTCCATCGAACGGATCATGGCAATCATCTTGAGAGCTTCGCTGTCGCCACTCGCGCGTGCCAGTTCTCCAAGTGCGCCGTCGATAAATGCGCGCGCGATCACTTCGGCCTCAATGCCGTCTTCCAGCGCGCGTTCCCAGGCCTCCGCGAAGATTTCACGGGTGATCGACCGTTTCTCCGCGAGGATCAACGCATCGATTTCTTCGAGTTTTGCTCCGTCCATGCCGGCTTCCCATCTGCTCGCACGCTGCGGGAATTCCGCCTGCCTGTCCCGATTTGGCACAATGGCGCGGGGAATTCCCGAAAAGAGATTTGTCCCGAGCGATTATTAGCGCAAATCCCGGACAAGTGGAGCCAAAACCTACCGATTGGTTAATTGCCAAACCGGTTCGGGATATCCGTGGCTATGCGTACCCCCAGACGAAGGTGCTGGTTGGCTGCCTCGGCAGCGGCAGGAGTGCATTCCCGGTGTATCTCGCGGTAGCCGCGAAAGCCCCTGTTGAAGTGGGCAATGAGTTGCGCCCGCCGCTCTTCGCTCGGCTCCTCGGCCTCCAGGAGCCTTTCCATTTCACCGCGCCAGATCTGGCCATCGCCCGCGCCGCACAGTTCCCTCAGATAGTGCAGGGCGCCAAGGGTCTCGGCAAGTTTCAGCATCTGTGCGTCATAGGCAGGCGGCAATACGCGGACTTGCGATGAATCCGGTTTGCTCTCCGCAGCATCCTTGTCCTGCGCGCCCGTCGGTGCGGCAACGCCAAGTCCCGCGATCAGGACAAGCAGCGGCAGCAGGAGGAAGGTTTTGCGAATGCGGCGCATGGCAGCTCGGAATACCGTTTCGGACGATGACGTTCTGCACGACAGTAGTGGCAAAAACAAGTTGAATTGGCCCTGTCTTCTACTCCGCCGCAGCGCCCAGCGCTTCCAGGATGAATCCGTCAATTCCAGGTACCATCGGCAGCACTTCGGCTTCCTGTGGTGTAAACCACCCGGCTTCGGCGGCATCGTCACCGGCAATTGCGGCCCCTTCGAAGCGGGTACACAGGAACCTCGATATCGAGAAAATGCAGGCGATTTCTCCGCTGTTGTCGATGTGTTCGTGCTCGGAAATTCCCATCAGGCGGATTTCGCGTGCAAGTAACCCCGTCTCCTCTTCCAGTTCGCGAAGTGCTGCCTGTTCAGGCGTTTCTCCGGCCTCCACGGAGCCACCTGGAAATGCCCAGCAGCCCGCGAGCGGCGGCTTTGCCCGTTTGACAAGCAGCACCCGCCCGTCCTGCACCACCATGACCGATGCACCTGCTTTGATTGCCGGGAACTTCTTCACTTGCGGGGCCTTCCACGGTTTGGCAGTTTCATAAGGGTCGCCAGACCGGAGCGAAGGGACAGACAAAATGTGTGGGCGCTACAGCCTTCTTGCGCATCCGGCAGATATCGAGGAGTTCTTCAGCTACAAGAAGATCGACCCGTTTCCGCCACGCTACAATATTGCACCCACCCAGCCAATCCTCATCATTGCGGGTGACGCAGCAGGCAACCCGGTGCCGCACCTTGTCCGCTGGGGGCTGATTCCATCCTGGGTCAAAGACCCCGACGGGTTCACGCTCATCATCAACGCGCGTTCAGAGACGGCAGCAGAAAAACCGTCCTTTCGCGCGGCCATGCGCCATCGCCGGGCGCTCGTGCCAGCTTCCGGCTTCTACGAGTGGCACCGGCCGGATGACCGCAAGCAACCCAAGCAGCCTTACTGGATCAGGCCCGATCCGCTCGGGCCGAACCAGAGCGGCCTGGTCTTCTTCGCCGGCCTCATGGAGACCTGGGCCGGCAGCGATGGCAGCGAGATCGATACTGGCTGCATACTCACAACCCGCGCAAACAAGGCCATCGGCCGCATCCATGACCGCATGCCCGTTGTCATACAGCCTTCCGATTTCGAGCGCTGGCTTGACTGCGCGCATTACGAGCCGAGGGATGTGAAGGATCTGCTCGCACCTGTCGGTGACGACTATTTCGAGGCAGTTGCGGTGTCCGACCTCGTAAACAAGGTTGCAAATGCCGGCCCGGAAGTGCAGGAACCGGGCCTTGTCGACGGCGCGCCGGAGCCCGCTCCAAAGCGGAACAAGTCCGGCGCCGGAGCCACTCCAGCCGTCGGCAAGGACGACGGCCAGTTCGATCTTTTCTGAGGTTCCGGATGTTTATCCTGTTTGGGCCGGCGCTGTCGGGCTTTCTGCTTGGACTGAGCCTGATCGTCGCGATTGGCGCGCAAAACGCATTCATTCTCCGCATGGGCCTGTTGCGCAGCCACGTATTCTGGCTTTGCCTGTTCTGTGCACTGTCGGATGCCTTGCTGATCGTTGCAGGAATATCCGGAATGGGAGCTTTCGTCGATTCGAACCCCGCTCTGTTTCGTATCGTGGCACTGGCCGGCGCAGCATTTCTGTTCGTCTATGCGGGCCTTGCCTTCTACCGTGTATTCTGGCCTCAACTGCTGGAGGCCTCGAGCGCAAAACCGGTCAGTCTGGCGCGTGCCGTAGCCATATGTGCCGGGTTCACCTTTCTGAACCCGCATGTCTATCTCGACACCGTCGTTCTGGTCGGAGCCTTCGCGGCCAGATATGAAGACGCCGCGCGCATCGCCTTTGGTGCAGGCGCTGCCGCGGCTTCTTTCGTATGGTTTTTCTGTCTTGGATATGGGGCCCGGATATTGACACCGGTATTCCGGAATCCGCGCGCCTGGCAGGTGCTGGATGCGCTGATTGCGGTCATCATGGCCGCTCTGGCGGCCAAACTTCTGCATTCGGCACTTCAAGCCTGAGACTAATCGCTATCGCAACTTCTGTCCCTTGGCCTATCCGGCAGGTTGTCTTCGCGTCGTTTCGCGAGAAAACGATTGCCGGCGCACTTGCGAGCCTGCGAGCAGGCCCTCAACAACAGGCTCAGGAAATTTCTGCGAACTTCGGCAGACCCGCATTCTTGCAGGGGGTCTTCACTTCCTGGCTATTCTTCTTGGTGCAAGGGTTGGAAGCGGCCTTGAGGGCCGGGATGCCGATGGGGCGGTACTTGTTTACCAGCGCTTGTTTCTGTGCTGATTCCTGGTTTGCTCGGGGCATTGTTTCACCTGATCGCTGTCTGGTTTTGCTCGGTTGTCATCACCGGGGGAGCCATGTTTCCTCCGCGGCGTCATTGACCGGCGTCCACTCTGCAACTTTCATGGCCGAAATGTGATCCAGCGGCCGGTAAGTTAACAGTTTGCGTATGTAAAACTGAACAAAGCCTGAATTCGTTGCAATTTTGTCATAAAATGTAATGGAACCGTCCCGGACAACGTGTCGGGAGCGCCAAGAGAGACCGGAAAAGCGAAGGGAAGGCACAAAAAAACGCCGATCGCTGATTGAGCGACCGGCGCAAACCCTGGACGGAACAGTGGGGCTGAATCCGTCCCGGAGCCTTCCAATGAGGAACACCGAAAATTTGCCATCGGTCAGGGCGTATGTCACCCCTTTTTGGAAGGTATGAACCCTTGCAGGTTGTAAATCGCGGCATTGCGCTCCATGATCCGGTGTCCAAAAAGACTGTATTTTATCGCTCGCAATCGTGTATTGCTCCGCCAAAACACCGCGAAATCCTGATATTGACGATGTCCGAAGCCAAAACCTTGATGCTCTACAACACCCTCACGCGGCAGAAGGAAGCCTTCGAGCCGCTCGATCACAATCGCGTGAGGATGTATGTCTGCGGTCCCACGGTCTACGATTTCGCACATATCGGCAATGCCAGGCCGGTTATCGTCTTCGACGTCCTGTTCCGCCTGCTTCGCCATCTCTATGGCGAGGGCCATGTCAAATACGTGCGCAACATCACCGACGTGGACGACAAGATCAACGCCCGCGCATTGCGTGATTTCGGCAGCGAGATCGCCTCGGGCAGCCTTTCGCTCAACGATGCGATTCGCAAGGTGACGGAAAAGACGGCCAACCAGTTTCATGCCGACGTGGCCGCGCTGGGCTGCCTTGAACCGACAGTCGAACCGCGCGCCACCGAGCATATCGAAGGCATGGTGAAGATGATCCAGTCGCTGATCGACAAGGATCACGCCTATATGAGTTCCGGTTCTGAAGGCCGCGAGATCCTCTTCGACGTGGCGTCCATGGAGCACTATGGCGAACTCTCGAAACGCAAGCTGGAAGACCAGCAGGCGGGCGCGCGCATCGACGTGAAGGACCACAAGCGCAATCCGGGAGACTTCGTTCTGTGGAAGGAATCGACCGTCGATCAGCCGGGCTGGGAGGGAACCTTCCTCATCGCTGGGGACCGCGTTCACATTCACGGCCGCCCCGGCTGGCACATCGAATGCTCGGTCATGAGCGCTGCCCATCTGGGCGAGACCTTCGACATCCACGGCGGCGGCCTGGACCTCATCTTCCCGCGCCACGAAAACGAGATCGCCCAATCCTGCTGCGCCCATGGCACGGAACGGATGGCGCGCTACTGGATGCACAACGGCTTCGTGCAGGTGGAAGGGCGCAAGATGTCGAAGTCCGAGGGCAACTTCGTGACCATCCATGATCTGCTGCACACGGACAAATTCGGCGGGCGCAAATGGCCGGGCGAGGTTCTTCGACTTGCGATGCTGATGACCCATTACCGCGAGCCGATAGACTTCTCCGTCAAGCGGCTGGAGGAAGCGGAAAGCATTCTCGCCAAATGGCGGCACTGCGAGCCCGAAGGAGGCGTGATTTCATCCGAGGTTCTTGGTGCTCTGGCAGATGACATGAACACGTCGAGTGCCATTCAGTTGCTCCACCGGATGGACCGGAACTCCGACTTTGCCGCGACCGCCCAACTGATGGGGCTGCTTCCCCCAAAGGCCGAAATGGTGATGGACGAGGCGGAGGTTGTGCGCATAGTTGATCAGCGCCTTGCCTTCATTCGTGATAAGAATTGGGCAGAGGCCGACCGGATCCGCGATGAACTCCTTTCGCAGGGTATCCAGCTAAAGGATTCAAAAGACTCGGAATCCGGCGAGCGCATCACAACCTGGGAAGTGAAGCGATGAATGAAGAACCGCAGGACGACGACTGGGTAAACGACGTTCCGTTTGCAAAGCATCGTCTCTACTACATGGCGTTGAAGCTGATACTCATCGCAGGTGCGGTCTTCCTCGCGCTGAAAGTCACAGGTGTGATGTGAGCGAGAACTACCTGGCCGGCGGCTGCCAGTGCGGCGCGGTGCGATACCGCCTTCACGCGCAACCGGGCGATCCGCATCTGTGTCATTGCCGCATGTGCCAGAAGGCGGCCGGCAACTACTTCATGCCACTTGGCAGCGTGCGCCGGGAGGCGCTGGAATTTACGCGCGGCGCGCCCTCCTGGTTCCGCTCGTCGGAACCGGTCAGGCGCGGGTTTTGCGACAAGTGCGGCACGCCGCTTTTCTTCGATACGATCGGGCACTCGACCATTGCCGTGACGCTGGGATCTTTGGACGATCCGTCGGCGGTGAAGCCGGTATCCGTTTATGGCACGGAAGCTGTCATGCCGTGGATCGCTGAAGTCTGCGCCATGCCCGGCATTGCAACCGAAGACGACCTCACTGACGAGAACCACCACAAGCTCGAGAGTATCAGGCACACCAACCACCAGCACCCCGATCATGAGACCGAGGTATGGCCGGTCGAAGAAATGGAGCCGGGCAAATGAACGCATCACCCGTCACAGGAGGTTGCCAGTGTGGCGCTGTCCGTTACCGTTGTGAAGAACTTGGCCGCGCCACGATCTGCCACTGCCGCATGTGCCAGAAGGCTTTTGGTTCCTTCTATGGACCGCTGGTTACGGCGAAGGGACTGGTCTGGACACGTGGCGCGCCGAAACACTTTGCCAGCTCCAACAAGGTGCAGCGCGGCTTCTGCGCCGAATGCGGTACGCCGCTCACCTATGACTATGGCGGCGAACCCGAGATCGCCATCGGCACGCTGGACGACCCGGAATTGGCAGCGCCGGTGTTGCAGCTCAACCTGGCCGACAAGCTGTCCTTCGTCGATGGTCTGGGTGATCTGCCCGTGCGTGAGTGGGAACAGGATTCGCCGCAGGCAGTGTTCATGTCCGGCATCGTTTCGCATCAGCATCCCGATCATGACACAGATCAATGGCCTCCTGCGCCAAGCAGCTAGGTTCGGCACATGACCGTCAAACCTGAAAAACCCGCCCCGAAACCTGGCATGCAGATGCCCAGGTGGCTGCTCTACG
>ERZ795053.7066-NODE-7066-length-10914-cov-16.611474_pt1 | contig 10914 bp, 8 predicted proteins | sample MGYA00375137_ERZ795053 | MGnify/ENA primary metagenome ERZ795053 (study PRJEB30182, sample SAMN05720284) | activated sludge metagenome | isolation source: Anaerobic digester | place: Hong Kong | collected 2014-12-17 ... | reverse complement strand
AAATATATTAGTCTTGAAACAGATAGAACCGATTTCATACGTTGAAGCAAAGGGGTGTCCATGATCGATTACTCACTCGAAGTCATGCTATTATGCATAGCAACAGCCTTTATGCTCTATATACTCTATCGTGTTATCACCATCAAAGACAAATATCCGTTGCACTGGATGTTCATCGGATTGATTGCTTCCACTGTCATCATGCACTTGGGCAGTATTGTCGAATGTTATACCGGCAATATTCTCTTGAAATACACGGGCGTACTTTTTATTCCACCTTTCGTTTTGTTAACCGGCTTTACATTCAGTCATATTGAGAATCGCCTATCCAGATATACCTGGCTGCTCTTTGTTATCCCTGTCATTTCTTTGATTATTTTAAGCACAAACCATTACCATCATCTCTTCTACCAGGTTTACACTCTTAAACAGCAGGGAATCATCATCGGTAATTATTTTTATATTCACACCATCTATTCTTATGCGTGTATCATCATCGGGATGCTTTATCTGATGATGTTCTCCATGAGAAATAAGGGGTTGTTTTCCACACAGGCTCTTCTGATCATACTAGCCGTTTCAATTGGCGCAGGATTAAACGTAATACAGGTATTAAAACTATGGGATATCAGCGTTTTTTACACACCGTTGACCTTTTCCATTCCTTTGGTTTTTATCTATATCGCCATCGTCAAATACGATTTTCTGGATATTGTTCCCTTGGCCTTGAGAAAAGTATTGGATCTTATTTCCGACGGATTGATTATCTTAAGCAAACATAACGAGATCATCGACTACAACAAAACGCTGGAATTGATGATGCCTAATGCGTGTTTTAATAGAAGGCAATCCTTTTTCAGTTATACTCAAAACTTGAATTTTGAACCAAACGAATACCAATCCATCCGAACCGATTTGGAAAACAACCATCAGAAGGCGACCATCGACAAGACTATCCGATTGGAGGATGCGCAAAAATTCTTTCGATTCGAATTCATCCCATTGTTTATTCATGACAGCCATTATGCCGGAACCGTAGTCATCATGAAAGATATCACCGAAAGCCAAAACTACATCACCTTAATCGAAGAAAAAAGCAAACTTCAGGAAAAACTGGCAAACATGGATGAATTAACCGGCATCAACAACAGAAGACGTTTATTCGAATTTGCCAAAATTGAGTGGAATAAAATGAAACAGATGCGTCAAACACTCTCCGTCCTGATGATCGACATCGACCACTTCAAGGCCTTTAACGATAATTATGGACATGACATCGGTGATAAAATTCTCAAATTAGTGGCAGAAACCATTTCAAAAACCATTAGAAATAAAGACACTGTTGGTCGATACGGTGGAGAGGAGTTTGTTGTTTTACTCCCGGAAACAGACGGTTCTAACGCTTATCAAACGGCACAAAGGATCCGTAAACTTATAAAGGAGAAAATCCTTCTTGCAGGCCGCTTAGAAGGTCTCTCCTGTACCGTTAGTATCGGCGTATCAACGTATAGCGGCCAGGAGAAAACCTTCGAAGATTTGTTAAATATAGCGGATAAAAAGCTCTACCTGGCAAAAGAAAACGGTAGAAATCGAGTAGAACAGTAGAAAACTATTTCTTTCTTTTAAACAGATTGCCAAACATCCTGCCCACATCATCAAGAACACTTCCGTCTTTATCCCTATCCAAAAGCTGTTCGACTATCTTCATCATACCACTGTCTCCAGTTTGTTGAGTGACACCTTCAAGAAAACCAGACAGATTGGAAACGTTCACATCCTGTTGTTTTTGCTGTTGCCCCAAAGCTCCTAAAACAAGCGGCGCAAGTTGACTGAGAATTGTAGACACTTGACTCTGCTGCATATTTGTCTGTTTGGCAAGATTCATCTGTATCCGTTCCTGCTTATCTTGAAACACATGGTCCAAAATTTTTGAACCATCAGCGGTATCCACTTTCTTGATATTGGCCGCCATTTCTTCAACATCGTCATCTTGATGTTGTTGCAGGGCTTTATACAGCGATTCAGCACCGCTTTCCGTCTTTGCATTCCTATCCATTGCTTTCATAATTGTGGGCATTCCAAAATTAATCAACTTCTGTACTTGATCTTTATTAGCTCCTACACTACCACCCAAATTCTCCAATGCCTCTTTATTCATCAGCATCTCAAATAAACTGGAAATATCCATTTTGCACCTCCGTTTTTTACGATTTGTAAATTTCATTATCTCACATTTTTATGATTTTAATCAAATTCATCTGGTTAAACAATAGTTTTCCTCAACAGGCCCTATTTACTTTTTTAATATTTATTTGGCAAAACCCTCTTTTTAAACAAAAAACGGGATCTTCTAAAAAGAGATCCCGTTTTTTCCATAAAATGAATACTTATAGTTTTTTGTGGCAGAACCACCAGTCGTAACAGTTATCCCAGTTCTTTCTTTCTTCTGCGTCTTTGACATTGGATGCCGGCGGGATGATAACGTTGTCGTTGACCAATTCGTTTTCCGGCCAGTTGGCTGGCATGGCAACGTGGTTTTCGTCCGCAACTTGAAGTGCTTTGAGTATTCTGTAAATCTCGTCAAAATTTCTTCCCAATTCCTGGGGATAATAGAGTATAGTGCGGATAACACCTTTAGGATCGACAACAAAAACGGCTCTGACAGTGTTGGTTCCCTTTCCGGGATGGATGAGTCCGATTTTTTTGGAGACCTCTCCCATTTCATCTGCTATGACCGGGAATTTGATTTCCAAACCCAATTTGTCTTTAATCCATTCCACCCATTTGATATGGGAGAAAACTTGGTCTACACTTAGGCCAACCAATTCACAGTTTAAATCTTTGAATTTATCAAACCTTTTCTGGAACGCATAAAATTCCGTGGTGCAAACGGGGGTGAAATCACCGGGATGAGAAAAGAGAATCCACCATTTGCCTTTGTACGCTTCTGGTAATCTCATCATTCCATGTGTGGTTTTGACTTCTACATCCGGGAACAAGTCCCCCAAAAGTGGCATTCCTTTTTCTTCCATAAAATATCCCTCCATAAGATTATTTAACTTACCTAATTAAATTGACGCAATTGATGCTTTATTATTTCACGCTGATAAAATCAACTTTTTTTTGAACGATACCCCAGTATAACATATTGAGTGAGGCTACTGATCTTCTTCTTTAGTAAACCAGTAATCATGGACCAATTCCATGGTTTGTCCGATATTTTTTCTCACAAGGGAGATGGTTTCGATTCTCATGTCGTGTTTGAAAGTGTTTGGCAACAGGTATTTCATCACTTTGCCGATATTGTCATTGTCAATATCTTCTATGGCGAGGCTGATATGGGGGATCCACCGATCGGGTGCGTAAAATTTTTTTAGGCCATCGGAATGGTCAGAAAATGTTTCGTACAACTCTTTTTGAAAGTCCAAAATTTGTACGGATGGTTTAATTTGAATATATACGGCCGGTCTTTTACCGGTGAAAATACCGATTCCGTTTGTACTGAGGACAAATGGGAAGGTTTTCTTTCTGATTAAATTCAGTTTTTCTTTCAACATACTTTCATCGGCTTCTTTGGCAATAACCCATGTGAGATGGGGAAAGGTGGTTGTTTTAATTCGGGATATGCCGAATAACGTGTGGAAGTCATCCCATATCTTGAAGACTTCCTGATGGAAAAAGTCCGGTAGTTTTGTGATGATGCCGTTAATAGAAATCCCTCCATTCAGGGTGTTTATTAGATTGTATCAAATCTGGTATAATCAGTTCAAGTTTACGTTTCTAAGGGGGTTATCATGAGCCGTTTTCAAATCATGATCGGTTTCATCTTAGTGTTTTTTTTATGTGCAGGTTTTTCACTGGATTCTTCTAAAAATAATCCGTTTAAAATAGCCGTTTTTTCCGATCCGCATTTGATGTCTTCTTCTTTAAATCCATATGGCGAAGCCTTTGATGCGTATATGTCGGGTGATCGAAAGCTTTTGGACATCAGCCCATTGTTGTTGGAGCAAGTAGTGGATGAGATTTTGAAGACAGATGTGGAATTGGTCATCGTTCCCGGTGATTTAACCAAAGATGGTGAGTTGGTTTCCCATGTTGAAGCGGCTCAACAATTAAACCGCTTAACAAAAGCCGGGATGGATGTTTTGGTAATTCCCGGCAATCACGACATCAACAACCCCCATGCGGTAAAGTTTGACGGTTCGGCCGTTTCACCTGTAGAATGGGTGAGTCCTGAGCAGTTTAAGTCCATTTATGCCTCTTGCGGATACGATTTTGCCCTTTCACAAGATGAAGGCTCTTTAAGCTATTGTTATGAACCCCTTCCCTGGTTACGGATCATCGCCATGGATTCGTGTGTATACAAGGATAACCTGACAACGGGTTCTCCCTACACCGATGGCCAGTTCAGCGAAGAAAGACTGAGCTGGATATTGAATGCCGTTCAGCAGGGCCGTGAAAAAGGGCAATTGATTTTAGGTATGATGCATCATGGCATTGTTACCCATTTTAGCTTGCAGCAGACTTATTTTGGAGCCTATTTACTGGATGATTGGCAAGCGGTTGCACGATTGTTTGCGGATAACGGTATGCATCTTGTTTTTACCGGGCATTTTCACACGCAGGACGTGTCCATGCTTCAAACGACTTCCGGCCAAGTACTTTACGATGTTCAAACCGGCTCGCTGATCACCTATCCCAATCCCTACCGTCTTGTAGCAATTACTCCAAGTGGAGAAGTCAGTATTAAGAGTTACTTTATTGAACATTTAGACGGCTTCGATGACTTTAAATCCTATTCACAACAGTTTGTTCAAGAGGGCATCAGCGGCATGCTTCCGGAACTGTTAAAAGAACAGATGTATCAAATGGGATTCTCCTCGGCTATTCTCAACTCATTGGATCGTGTTCTAAACAACGTGTATGCGGGTCAAACCTTGTCACAACATATCGGAACCGTGATGTCCGATTTCTATCTGGGAGATGAAAGCCCTTCAGTAGATCTGACGGCAATCATTGCGCAACTAAAGCAGAATCCGTTAAACCCCTTTCTTTTTTTATCCGGTATGGCATTGGATGCGCTTTCTAAGGATACTCCCCCTTCGGATAATGATTTAACGCTGTTTCTCCCTGTAGAATAAAAAAAGGGTGCAATCACATTCTCTTCATGAAATAGATTGTATTAAAAACATCTTGAATTATAATAATGTTAATATATATTTATCATTCTTTCTCGAAAAATACTTGACTTAGCGTTAAAAATCTGGTAATATTCAACCATAAAAAACTAAAACGAAAGGTGGCGAGTTGAATGACAAGGACCAATAATGTACTGGTAAATCAAATGGTTAATGTTGCATATCCAAACGTTTGTGTTTCAGCATTCGATTTCGTCGATACCTCGCCGGGCCTTTTTTCGCATAATGATACGGGTTTGTTTTAATCCGTAGGGTGAACATCAAAAGGCTGTGGTGAATTTAGAATCCACAGCCTTTTTTTTATCCAAACTTAAGGAGGGAAAGACCATGAAGTACAGAAGAATTCAAGCGGATTTTAGAGCTGAACAGCAAAAATTCTATTACAACTATCAACAGTACGACAAGATTAAACAGCAGCATTTTGACAAAATGGCTATTAATGGGATTCACCCCTTTAGACCATTTTAAGCAATGTAAAGTAATATTCGGTAAAGATTAATTCAGATGATTTCAATTATACTGTGAAAGGAGGGATCATGATGATGAAACGATATAGAGCACGTGTTGAATTGACCTGCTGCGAGTACCTGGAAGAACTGAAGCAAGAAGTACTGAAAAGTATTTCCCAAATTACTGGATTTAATAATCGTCCATTTTGAGGCATGCTACAAGAAAACGATTCCTGGGAGTGAATCAATCTCTCCACGGAGGTGAAAAATCGTGAAAGCCTGTAAAACAAACGTCATGAACACATGGATCGATACGGAAATAAACCAGGATAAAACAATCAGAATTTTCGACAACGCTATCGGCAACACTAAAAATATGAGTATTGTACTTTAAAAAAAGGAGTGATGAATGATGAAAAATAATATATTAAATTCTACAATGACCTATTGGGGCGATTCAAAGGATAAAACAGGCCAGTCTTTTTCTTTTAAACCGGATCAATTAACCGATGTATACTATTGGACTTAACTTTTTAAGCGGCTATGCTATCGTAAGAGGTGGCTAAGTGCCACCTCTTTTTATTTAAAAGGACTGACCTGGAGGTGAAAAACATGGAAAGAAATCTTATCCTTTATCCTGCATTTCGTTTTTTTATCAATATGATGATCATCGGACCGATCCTGATTCCATTTTTGTTATGGAAAGGGCTTGATTATTCCCAAATCATGATTCTGCAATCGATTTCTGCTGTATCCGCAATGATTTTTGAAGTTCCCACAGGCGCTATAGCGGACAAACTAACCCGGAAACTTTCTTTGATTGTGTCGGGATTCATATTGGCCGTTTCCTTGACTGTGTATATTCTTGGAAATCATTTCTTGTTTTTCGCCTTGGCAGAGATCTTATTTGGTCTTGGTTTGACCTTTTTCAGCGGTGCAGATTCCGCTATTCTCTACGAATCTTTGAAAATTTTAGGAAGGGAAAAGGAGTATCAGGGGCGAGAAGGGGCTGCTGCTTCCAATATCTTTTTGGGTCAGGCTGTTTTTTCAATTCTTTCTGGTTATTTGTACGTGATTCATCCCACAATCCCTTTCTGGATCTCTACGGTTTTTATTCTGATGGCATCGGTCTTTGCAGCTTTTTTTTCAGAGCCGGATCGTATCAAAAGTCAGCACCGGTATGTCAAACATATCTACATGGGATTTTGCGATGCCTTTAAAAAACCTCGAATTGTATGGTTACTGGTATTTGCAGCCCTTATTTCAAGTCTGATGCGGTTGGGATACTGGTTGTACCAACCTTATTTTGATCTGGTCAATGTGGAGATTGTCTATTATGGCTATATCTTTGCAGCCATGAATCTTGTCGCCGCTTTTGCTTCAAAAGTACTTTTAAAGAAGTTTTCGCAAGTCAGACCCAGGAAATTACTTCTGTCGTTGGCAGTGTTGATGATGATTTCGTTTATTATTCCCGGTTTTTTCAAGGGGTATTGGGTCATCGGCGTGATCTGCCTTCAGCAGATTTTCAGGGGCATGTATCCGGCAACTATGAAATTTTACGTTAATCTCCAGGTATCCGATGGTTATCGGGCAACAACTATTTCCATGGTTAGCCTGATTTCGAGTCTGTCATTTGCCATAATCTCGCCCTTAGTTGGGTTGGCGTTGGACCAATCCGGCACACAGACTGTTTATCGCTTGATCGGAGTGTTGAGCATCATAGGCTTTTTGACGTTGTTACTCCTACGAAAACTTCAAAAGAAAAAAGGGGGAACGATCAATCGGTAATCTTTTTATCAAAGTCATATCGCCATTCACGATTGATAAAATCGATAAAGATCATAGCGATTTCGGGATCGAACTGTTTACCGGCATAGGTTTTTATTTCGTTGATCGCATATTCCCAAGAAAGACTTTCTCGATAAGGGCGGTTACTGGTCATGGCATCAAACGCATCGGCTATGGCCAGTATTCGAGATTCTTCCGGAATGCGCTTTCCTGAAAGACCCTCTGGGTACCCGCTTCCATCCCATCGCTCATGATGATAACGGACAATGGTTACGATTTCCTTCAATTCCTGGGAGCTTTCCAAGACTTTAGCTCCGTATTCGGGATGTCTTTTCAATTCGGAGAATTCTTCACCTGAGAGTTTACCGGGCTTACTAAGCAGTGAATTGGGGATTAAGATCTTTCCAATATCATGTACCAGTCCGGCCCAATAGATCTTCTGGATCCCTTCTTTCGAATAGCTTAATTTTTCCGCCAGGGCTGCACTGATATTGGCAACGTTTTCAGAATGCCCCTTGGTATAAGGATCGTGCAGTTCCAGTATTTGAATCATGGATAAGATCAGTTCTTTCTGGAATTTTCCTTGCCATATCATGTACTCCTGCATGGCAAGAAAAGCGGATGCAACATTTGAAAAGGCGTTCATGAGTTTTAAATCATCCTGGTTAAAACGTTTTAAGCTGTTTTTGTCGATGTCCAAGACCATGCTGCCCATTCTCTTATCTCCTATTTTTAAGCCGGCAATCATAGACACACCGATGGGCTTTGTAGCATTTTCCATCTGATAAGCCTTTTCCTTGCTCATGAGGTTGTTCTTGTCCTGGTCGACAATTTGATCCACGATAATCGTCTTGTCAAACAGATAATGATCGGATTTGTTCAACTCGATCTTTTTGAGTTTTTCAATGTCATGACCGATGGCGGAAATAAAACGCCATTTATCTCCTTCAAAGAGAGAGATACTCCCATAATCTGCATTGGGGATCAGTTTGATCAGAATTTTCAACAGGGAATCAAGAAATTTCTCAGGATTTTCTTTGGCTGCCAGAGATATTTGTGAGGTTACCGTTAGAATGCTTTCCAATCCTTGCGCCAGGTTATCCTTTTCCAAGAGGGATTTTTTCAGTTGTGTGTTGACTTGTTGGAGTTTTTGCTCATTTTCTTCCAATTTCTGATTCTTCTGGGTCAGTTCCGTATTTTGCGAGGTGATTTTTTCCGTACTGAATCTAATCCTTTTCTGTAGCTGAACATTCCAAAGTACTACCGCTAAAATGATGATTAAAAAGAAGATCAGACTCAATATGATGTACAACCAAGGGATTTGTGTTTTTACCTGTTCTCCCGTCCATTTATGTACAATTTCATCGATTTCGTTTTTGTTGATCTTTGAAAGGCCTTCATTGATCAGCTTTAATAAACTTCTATTTCCCTTTTTGATGACTGCATAAACCTGGTTTTGATACACAGGCCGTTCCATCCGTCGAAAATGTTTGTTGCCTTTGATTTTTTCCAGATAATAATTGGCAATTGGTCCATCTGCTATGAATACGGATATTTCTCCATTCATAGCCGAGTCAATCATTTCTTTTACAGAAGGGTAGGTGATGATGTTTCCTTTAAATTTGTTTTCTATCAGATAGTCATAGGCATAGTCATCTTGAATCACACCGACATCAAATCCGGATATATCATTAAGGCTTTTGATCCCAAAAACATTCTCATTAAAATAGATATACGTGGGTAATTCATAAAATGGCATGGAGTAATCCCAGATCATTTCCCTTTCAGGAGTATAAAAAATCAGCCCAACAATGGCGTTTTCATTTGTTTGAGCATAATCCAGAATATCCGAAAAGGAATCCAGATAATGGAATTTCACTTCCTGCCCGCTTTTTTGAGCCCAAAGAGACCATAGGTCATGAAAAATACCCTTTGCGTTTCCCTCTTCATCAATAAATTCGAAGGGATAATAATATTTTTCGCCCAGGATTTCCACTTGCTGGGAAAGGGCAATGCTTATAATGATCAAAAGGCAACATATAAAAATAATTTTTTTCAAGATTTCACCTTTTTTATCGTAAAAAAATCCCCTTTCATTATACTATAAAAATGACTGAAAGAAAGGGGATCATTTGTTCTATTATGAATCTAATTCATTACAGTAATCCGATAGCGTGATATAAATGCTGCCAGCCTTTATAATCTGTAATCGTACCAACATATAGTGTTTGTCGATCGTCTGACAGGATCACCGGAGAATGACCCGTTAGCTCTTTTTTTGTGTACTCGGCAACGGGTTGACCCTTTATTAGAAAATGTTCTTCAAACCACATGTCTGCATCTATTTCTTCACCTTCTGCCATTTTTAGATGTTCTCCAAAAATAGCGCCAAAATCGGTTATTTCAAATTGAATCCCTCTCATGTTGATTCCAAGCGGTGTTTCAGAGAGGATATGGTTTCTTTCGTCTTTCATGGCACTCATACAGGTGATAACGACCTTCGCCTCTGCATATTCAACTGCCTGTAAAACTCTGTCGGGGAGATACAATGCATAGGGAATAATGAGGTAATCATAATGGGAGAAATCTGAATCTCTAAATAAGAAGTCCACTTGTTCCCCATTTTCAAATAAAGGCCTGTAGAGTTCCATGATGGCATTGAAGTAGTCGAAATCCTTATTCACTCCGTTAATCCGGTGCATCCAAGCCACTTCATAATCGAAGTAAATACCGATTCTTGATTTTTTTCTTTCTAAAGGTCTTCGTTCACTTAACAGTTTACAGACTTGCAGCCGCTTGCTTCTCTCGGGATTGCCGTCATAATTCAATATTCCGTTATGATACTGCTCGGAACCAAATGGAACGGCTCTGTATCTGAAATAGACAATATTTTCGGCGCCTTGTGACAAAGCCTGTCTGGATATTCGTTCCATCCATTGATGATCATAATAGACGTTGCGGACCTGCCAATTCACCCTACCCGGCTGCTGTTCCATGACCGTAAAGGGTTTGCGCTGCAATGACCACATGAGATCGAAATTCATCCCGGTAAACCAAGGTTTAAATTCATTGCCAAAATGATAATTGTCAAAGGATATAAAATCATACTGACTTTCCATCTTTTTATAATCTGTTTCGACAAAGTTTGTCATGAAATTATGGGTAATGGGTTTATCGGAGTAACGTTTAATGGTATCAATCTGCATTTGGGCAAAATCCATGATGGAATGGGTGGAAAAACGGTAAAAATCCAACATGTGATGGGGATTTCTTAAGGCGTTGGTTCGTTTAGGCGTTTCTATTTGAGTGAAATCGTTGTATTGTTGCGACCAAAAGACGGTTCCCCAATCTGTGTTTAACTGCTCAATGGTGTCGTATTTCGTTTCAAGGAATTTTTGAAAGGCCATATCACATTTTTCACAATAACAAAATGTGGTGTCTTCACAGCCGAATTCATTGTCTATTTGCCAGGCATAGAG
>ERZ795053.7065-NODE-7065-length-10915-cov-7.425599_pt1 | contig 10915 bp, 9 predicted proteins | sample MGYA00375137_ERZ795053 | MGnify/ENA primary metagenome ERZ795053 (study PRJEB30182, sample SAMN05720284) | activated sludge metagenome | isolation source: Anaerobic digester | place: Hong Kong | collected 2014-12-17 ... | reverse complement strand
GGTGCGCGCTCGGGGGCAGGCGACCGGGCCGCTGAGGAATGCGCGTTGGCGGGCACCATGGGGACGCCGATCCCGGTCCGGTCCCAGCGGAGGGTGAGCCGAAGGGGTGAACCCCCGTCCAGACCGATGGTGAACAGTTCCACCTCCTGCGGAAGGGTTTCCACCGGCACCTGCACCTGCAGCACATCGTGCTCCGGTTCCCGGCTCGCCTTCTCGCCCCAGGAAACGCCCCAGGGGTACATCTTGCCGTTCCAGATCACGGTCCACTCCTGTGGCCCTGGGATGGTCCACAGCGTGTACGTGCCCGCGGGCAGCACCTGGTCCCCGACGCGCAGGTCCACGTTCGTGCTGAAGGTGGTGGCCTCGTTGGCCCCGGTGCGCCACACTTCGTTGAAGGGCACCAGCCCGCCGAAGATCTCGCGGCCACGCTTGCTGGGCCGGTTGTAGAACACCTCGATGTGCGTGCCGCCCTGGTCCAGCACCACGGTCTCCTCCGGACTCGCCTTCTTGGTGTTGTACTTCATGTACTGGAAGCCAGCAAAACCGAGCAGGGCCAGTCCCAGCAGGATGATGAGGAGCCACTTGAGGAACTTCATGATGTCATGGGATGGATGGAGGCCCGAAGTTAGCCGGACACCGGATCATGTCCGCTCCACCAGGTAGCTGTTGGCCTGCGCCACGCAGGTCACCACCAGGTCGTTGATGCAGACGTGGGCGGGCAGGCTGGCGGCGTAGTGCACCAGCTCGGCGATGTCCTCGGGATGCAGCGGCTCCAGGCCTTGGTACACCTGCTTCGCCTTGTCGGCATCGCCGTGGAAGCGCACCAGGCTGAACTCGGTCTCGGCCAGGCCGGGTGCGATCTGGGTGACCTTGATGCCATGGGGTAGCAGGTCGATGCGCAGCCCCTTGGTCAGGGCGTCCACGGCGTGCTTGCTGGCGCAGTAGACGTTGCCCCTGGGGTACACCTCCTTGCCGGCGGTGCTGCCGATGTTGATGATGTGGCCGCGTCCGCGCTCGATCATGCCCGGCACCACGGCGCGGGTCACCCAGAGCAGGCCCTTCACGTTGGTGTCCAACATGCGTTCCCAGTCGTCGGGGTCGCCCTGCTGCACGGGATCCATCCCGGCGGCCAGCCCGGCGTTGTTCACCAACAGGTCGATGGCCTGCCACTCCTCCGGCAGGGAGGCGATGGCACGCTCCACATCGGCCCGGTCGCGCACGTCGAAGCGCAGGGGGTACACGGCGCTGTGGCCTTCCAGCTTCCCGTGCAGGCCTTCGAGCTCCCGTTGCAGGGCGTCCAGGCGGTCGCGGCGGCGGCCGGTCAGGATCACGCGCCACCCCTCGGCGGCCAGGCGGCGGGCGGTGGCCTCACCGAATCCGGAGGTGGCGCCGGTGACCAGGGCGATGCGGGCGGAGGTGCTCATGGCAGGGTGGTCTTGTTCGCCGGCAGCCCGAAGTGCGAGGGCTCCAACCAGCGGGGAAAGGCCAGGTAGTGCTTCTCCACCGGCTGAGCGAGGGCCTGGATGCCCAGGTTGTCGCTGGCCTCGGCGATGTCGCGGATGCGGCCGTCCTTGTACAGCAGTTCGATGATGTCCTGCTCGCTGTCGTAGGCGTTGTTCACGATGCTGCCGGTGAGCACGAAGCGGGCGGTGTCCGGCACGGGAATGCCCTGGGTGGCGGCCACCTCCTCCCGGATGGCGGCGATGCGCTCGGGGTCCCAGGGGGCGTCGCTCAGGCGGATGCGGAACAGGCGGCGTTCCACCAGGTCGCGGCAGAGGGTGGCCAGCGCGGGGTCGGGATGCGAGGCCCAGACCTTCACGGCGCCCATGATGTCGTGGTCGTCCAGCTGCAGGAAGGCCTCGAGCACGCTGCGGTCGGTGGCGAAGCCGGCGGTCTCGTGGCGTTCGTACAGGAAGCGTTTCAGGGCCGGGCTGGCGAAGAGCTCCTCGCGGTCGGCGGCCAGTTCGCGGGCGCGGCGCAGGGCCTCGATCAGCATCAGCTCGGCGGCCACCACGGTCTTGTGCAGGTACACCTGCCAGTACATCAGCCGGCGGGCCACGATGAACTTCTCGATGCTGTAGATGGCCTTTTCCTCCACTACCAGGCGGTCGTCCACCACCTCCAGCATCTTGATGATGCGGTCGCCGCCGATCACGCCCTCGCTCACGCCGGTGTAGAAGCTGTCGCGGTTCAGGTAGTCCATCCGGTCCACGTCCAGCTGGCTGCTCACCAACTGGTGCAGGGCGCGGCGGGGGTGGACGTCGCGGAAGATCCGGATGCCCATGTCCAGCGCCCCGTCGAACTCCTCGTTCAGGGCGTCCATCACCAGGGCGCTGATCTCCTCGTGGCCGGTGCCCTCCACCAGGCTGTGCTCCAGGGTGTGGCTGAAGGGCCCGTGGCCGATGTCGTGCAACAGGATGGCGATGTGGGCGCCCAGTTCCTCCTCCTCGGTGAAGGTGTGCCCCTTGGCCCGCAGCACGGCGATGGCCTGCCCCATCAGGTGCATGGCGCCCAGCGCGTGGTGGAAGCGCGTGTGCAGCGCGCCCGGGTACACCAGGTGCGAGAGGCTGAGCTGCTTGATGTGCCGCAGCCGCTGGAACCAGCGGTGGTCGATCAGCCGCTGCACCACCGGGTGGGGCACGGTGATGAAGCCGTAGATGGGGTCGTTCAGGATCTTGGGGCGCACGGCGATGGCTTCCGGGCCGGGGCAAAGCCCTAAATTCACGGGCCGAAAGGTAGCGACCGGCAACGGCCCCGTGGCCCGCTCCGGCGCTTGAGCTGAACGAAACGAAGCCGCCGCCCCGCCCGGGGCGGCCATCGCATGAGCGTGAACATCCTCTGGGCCGACGACGAGATCGACCTGCTTCGCCCCCACGTGCTCTTCCTCGAAGAGAAGGGCTATGCCGTGGACACCGTGAACAACGGCCTCGATGCCGTGGAGCAGGCCGCCAAACAGGACTACGACATCATCTTCCTCGATGAGAACATGCCGGGCCTCAGCGGCCTGGAGACCCTCGAGCGGATCAAGGACGCCCACCCCATGGTGCCGGTGGTCATGATCACCAAGAGCGAGGAGGAGCACATCATGGAGGAGGCCATCGGGGGCAAGATCAGCGACTACCTGATCAAACCGGTGAACCCGAACCAGATCCTGCTCTCCCTGAAGAAGAACCTGGAGACCCGCCGGCTGGTGAGCGAGAAGACCACCAGCAGCTACCAGCGCGAGTTCCGCCAGCTGGGCATGCGCCTGGGCGACCGGCTGAACAGCGGCGACTGGATGCAGCTCTACGACGAGCTGGTGAAGTGGGAACTGCAGCTGAGCGGCTCCGAGGACCAGGGCATGGCGGAGATCCTGCGCGCCCAATGGAACGAGGCCAACGACCTGTTCAGCCGCTTCGTGGCCGAGCACTACGTGGACTGGGTGAACGGGCGGGGCGACGACATCCCGCTGCAGAGCCACCTGCTGTTCCGCGAGAAGGTGGCCCCGCTGATCAAGGAGGACGGCGCGCCGCTGTACCTCGTGCTGATCGACAACCTGCGGCTGGACCAATGGCGCACGCTGGAGCCCATCCTCGGGCAGTACTTCCGGGTGGAGGAGCAGGGCCTGTTCTACAGCATCCTGCCCACCGCCACGCAGTACGCGCGCAACGCCATCTTCGCCGGCATGCTGCCCAGCGAGATCGAAAAGCGTTTCCCGGGCAAGTGGATCTCCGAGGACGAGGAGGGCAGCAAGAACGCCCACGAGGAGGAGTTCCTGCTGGGGCAGCTGCAGCGGCTGGGCAAGAAGGTGAAGGCCAGCTACCACAAGATCACCAACCTCAACGCCGGCCGGAAGCTTTCCGAGCGGCTGGACGACCTCTCCGGCAACGCGTTGAACGTGATCGTCTACAACTTCGTGGACATGCTGAGCCACGCCCGTACGGACATGGAAGTGATCCGGGAGCTGGCCGAGGACGATGCCGCCTACCGCAGCCTGACGAAGAGCTGGTTCGAGCATTCGCCCCTGTTCGACATCCTGAAGGGCATCGCCGAACGCGGAGGGCGGGTGGTGATCACCACGGACCACGGCACCATCCGCGTCACCGAACCGAGCAAGGTGGTGGGCGACCGCAACACCAACTCCAACCTGCGCTACAAGCACGGCCGCAACCTCACCTTCGAGGCGAAGGACGTGCTGGCCGTGAAGGACCCGGCCGACGCCTTCCTGCCGAAGGCCAACGTGAGCACGACGTACATCTTCGCCAAGAAGGACCAGTACTTCGTGTATCCGAACAACTACAACCACTTCGTGAACTTCTACCGGCACACGTTCCAGCATGGCGGCATCTCGATGGAGGAGATGCTGGTGCCGGTGGCGGTGCTGAAACCCCGTTGATGCCGTGAGCACGGTGCTGCAGCTCCAACGACCGCAGGATGCCGCCGACCTGGCGCAGGCCCTGCTCCATGCCTGCCGGGGCCGCCGGGTGTTCGCCTTCAGCGGCGAGCTGGGTGCCGGCAAGACCACCCTGATCAAGGCCCTCTGTAACGCCCTCGGGGTGGAGGGCGGCACCAGCAGTCCCAGCTTCGCCATCGTGAACGAGTACCGCACGGCGGACGGCGATCCGGTCTACCACTTCGACCTGTTCCGCCTGCGCGCCGCCTCGGAGCTGGAGGGCATCGGGTTCGAGGAATACCTGGACAGCGGGAACTACTGCTTCGTGGAGTGGCCCGAACTGGCCCAACGCCGCCTGCCCGCCGACACCGTGAAGGTGCGCATCGAAGTGGGCGAAGGCGGTGCACGCACCATCCATGTGATCCCATGAGCGCGGAAAGCGACCTGATGAAGCAGCTGGCCAGGGAATCGTCCCTGCTGCCGCAGGAGGCCATGGTGGAGGTGGGCCGCCGCAAGCGGAGCCTCTTCATCGGCATCCCGAAGGAACTGTCCTTCCAGGAACACCGCGTACCGTTGACCCCGCAGGCCGTGGCCGTGCTGGTGGGCCGGGGACACGAGGTGGTCATCGAACGCGGCGCCGGGGAGGCGGTGCACTACCAGGACAGCGACTTCAGCGAGGCGGGTGCCATGGTGGTGGACAGCGCCGACCAGGTGTACAAGGCCGACCTGATCCTGAAGGTCGCGCCGCCCAGCCACCGCGAGATCGAGATGCTGCGGCCCAAGCAGATCCTCTTCTCCGCCCTGCAGCTCAACGTGCAGCCCAAGGACACCCTGCGGCGCATGATGGAGAAGAAGATCACCGCCGTGGCGTGGGACTTCATCAAGGACCGCGAGGGCATCTATCCGATCATCCGGGCCATGGGCGAGATCGCGGGGAACACCGCCATCCTGATCGCCTCCGAGCAGCTCAGTTCCGAGAAGGGTGGTCCCGGCCTGATGCTGGGCGGCATCTCCGGTGTGGCCCCCACCGAGGTGGTGGTGATCGGTGCCGGTACCGTGGGCGAGTTCGCCACCCGCGCCGCACTGGGCCTGGGCGCCAGCGTGAAGGTGTTCGACACCAGCATCTACCGCCTGCGCCGGCTGCAGAACGACCTGGGCCAGCGTCTCTACACGTCGGTGGTGCAGCCCAACGAGATCAAGTCCGCCCTGAAGCGTGCCGATGTGGCCATCGGTGCCCTGCGCCCCGAGCACGGCCGCACACCCATGGTGGTGACCGAGGAGATGGTGCGCGAGATGAAGGCCGGCTCGGTGATCGTGGACGTGAGCATCGACCGCGGCGGCACCTTCGAGACCAGCGAGGTGACCACCCACACCGACCCCGTGTACAAGAAGTACGGCGTGATCCATTACTGCGTGCCCAACATCGCCAGCCGCGTGCCCCGCACCGCGTCGCTCGCGTTGAGCAACATCTTCGGGCCGCTGCTGCTGAGCATGGGCGAAGGCGGTGGCTTCGAGGAGATCATCAAGAAGGACCTGGGCGTGCGCCACGGCGTGTACCTGTACAACGGCGCCCTCACCAGCCAGATCCTCTCCGAGGCCTTCAAGCTCCCCTACAAGGACCTGGACATCCTCCTCGCCGCCTTCTGAGGCCGGCCATTCCCGCATTCCCACATTTCCTCATTTCCACATTCCATTCCATGGACTTCCAACGCCGCCTGCAGCTCTACCTGGTCGGTCTGGTGATCGGCGGGCTGCTCGCGTGGTTCTTCATGGGCGATCGGCTCACGAACATGGCGTGGACGCCCAAGGAGCGGATCAAGCTGCGGTTGGAGAACACCCTGCTGAAGGCGACGCCGGAAGCCGACAGCACCCTCCGCGCCTGGAACACCACGCTGGCCGACCTGCGTGCTGCCATGCCCGAGGCCGGGGTCACGTTGAAGGACACCCGCCGCAGCAACGACAGCCTCTACTACGCAGTGACCGCCGAGGTGAAGGGAAGGCCGCTGGCCATGACCATCGCCGTGCTCGCTGATCCCCGGTCGGATTCGACCGCGACGCTCTGGGAGCTGCGTGACCGCTGAACGGACCTAGGCCAGGATGTCGGCCACGTTCGTGCGGATCATGGCCGCGAGCTTCTCCTGCGGCAGGTCGTTCTCATCCGTCCCGAACGGCTCCTCGATCTCCTCGGCGATCAGTTCCAGACTGGCCAGCACGTAGAAGATGAACATCACCACGGGAATGGCCCAGTAGTTCAGGCTGAACACGAAGCCCATCGGGAGGGTGAGCACGTACACCACGATGAACTTCTTGATGAAGGCGCTGTAGGTGTAGGGGATGGGCGTGTTCTTGATCCGCTCGCACGCCCCGCAGATGTCCAGGAAACAGGTGAGGTCCGTGTTGAGGACGATCAATTGGTCGCCATCGATGTGCTGGTCACGGCGCAGCCGCTGCAGCCGTTGTTGCATGAGCTTCACCACCTGCGCCGGCACATGCCCGTCGGGTCGCATGTCCCGAAGCTCGGGATGGTCATCGTCCACCAGCTCGAAGGCCGTGCGCTGGTCCTGCAGGTGCAGCCGCATCTCATGGGCGAAGATGGCGATGCACCGGGCGTAGAAGTCCCGCGTGGCACCATCCTCCGGCAGGTAGGCGCTCACCCGCACGGCCAGGTTGCGGCTCACGTTCACCAGTTGCCCCCACAGCTTGCGCCCTTCCCACCAGCGGTCGTAGGCGGTGTTCGTGCGGAAGACCAGCAGCAGGCTGAGCGCGAAGCCCAGGATGCTGTGCATGACGGTGATGTTGCTGACGAAGCTTTCCTCCGTGAGCTTCAGGTACCGGAGCTCCAGGTACCCGATGCCCCAGGTGTAGAGGCCCACCACCAGCAGCAGGGGCAGCAGCTTGCGGAAGGTGTCGGCCCGGTGGAACTGGACCACGGGCCGGAGCCAGGTGCGCGGGTCGTATGCGATCATCGCGCGCCCTGTTCGGCCACCCACCGCTGGATGGCGGCCAGGAACGGTTTCGCGTAGCGCTTCGCCTTGTGCTCGCCCACGCCGTGCACGTCCAGGAACTCGCCTTCGCTCAGCGGCATGCGGGCGGCCATGTCGGTGAGGGTGGCATCGCTGAACACCACGTAGGCCGGCTTGTTGATCTCGGCGGCCAGGGTGCGGCGCAGCTCGCGCAGCACGTCGAACAGGCCTTGGCGCGCGGCACCCACCTCTGCGGCAGGCTTCGGGGCCGCAGGGGCCTGTTTCAGCTGGGCCTGCCGCTCCTTGATCGTTTCCGGAGAGACCAGCCGCACGGTGCGGCCCTCGAAGAGCACCTCCTGCGCGGCCTTGGTAAGTTTCAGGTGGTAGTGGTCCGTGTAGTCGATCTCCAGCAGGCCCTGCTGCACGAACTGCTGCAGGAAGAGCTGCCACGCGAAGGCGGAGGTGGCCCGTCCCGCGCCGAAGGTCTTCAACGCGTCCAGCCCGGCCTCGGTCACCGGGGCGCTGCGGGTGCCCTTCAACACATCGATCAGGGTGCTGACGCCGATGCGCTGCTTCGCCCGGTACACCGCGCTCAGCGCCATCTGCGCGGCCACGGTGCCGTCCGACCACGAGGGCGGGTCCTTGCACACGTCGCAGTTGCCGCAGTCCTCGGCCAGGTCCTCGCCGAAGTAGCTCAGCAGCACGCGCCGCCGGCAGATGGGGCTTTCCGCGTACTCCTGCATGCGCTGCAGCTTGGCGCGCTGCACGTCGCGGTACACCACGTTGTCGATCTCCTCGATGAAGCCCAGCTGCGTCTGCACATCGCGGAAGCTGTAGAAGAGGATGGTCTCCGCGGGAGCACCGTCCCGGCCCGCGCGGCCGATCTCCTGGTAGTAGCCCTCCAGCGTGCCGGGCATGTTGTAGTGCACCACGTAGCGCACGTCGCCCTTGTCGATGCCCATGCCGAAGGCGATGGTGGCGCACACCACGTGCACCTTGCCCTGGATGAAGTCGTCCTGCGTGCGCGACCGGTCCGCGGCCTCCATGCCGGCGTGGTAGTGCGCGGCGTTCACGCCCACGTCGCGCAGCTTGCCGGCCAGTTCCTCGGTGCTCTTGCGGCTGCCGCAGTAGATGATCCCGCAGGCCCCCATGTGGCGCAGCGCGATCCGGCGCAGCTGCTCCCAGCGCTTCTGCCCGGGCAGCACGGCCAGCGACAGGTTGGGCCGGTCGAAGCTCGCGATGAACATCCGCGGCTCCCGCAGCCCCAGCAGCCTGCCGATGTCGTGGCGCACCGCCTTGTCCGCCGTGGCGGTGAGGGCGATCACGGGCACCTCGGGGAACTGCTCCTTCAGCAGGTGCAGCTGCCCGTACTCCGGGCGGAAGTGGTGCCCCCAGCTGCTCACGCAGTGCGCCTCGTCGATGGCGATCAGCGACAGCGGCAGGTGCGGCAGCGTGTGGAAGAACGAGGGGCCCAGCACGGTCTCGGGCGAGACGTACAGCAGCTTCAGGCTTCCGTCGGCGAGCTGCCGCTTCACGGCGCGTTCCTCCTCCGGGGAAAGGCTGCTGTTCAGGTACGCGGCGGCGATGCCGTTGGCCTGCAACGCCTGCACCTGGTCCTTCATCAGTGCGATCAGGGGCGAGATCACCAGCGTGAGGCCGTCGAGCGCCAACGCGGGCACCTGGTAGCAGAGGCTCTTGCCGCCGCCGGTGGGCATCAGCACCACGGCATCGCGGCCGGCCAGCACGTGGTCGATCACCTCCTGCTGCAGGGGGCGGAAGTCCCGGTACCCGAAGTGCTTCTGGAGCAGGTCGGCGGGCTGCGGGCGATCGACGAGGAATTCGGCAGGCATCGCCGCAGAAGGTAGCGGTCCCTTCCGGAAGTCGGTCACCCGCGCCGGCGGCGTTCGCGCTCGGCCATGATCAGCCGCAGCTCCCGGCCGGTCTGTCCGGCCACGGCGGTGTTCTCGTCCGCGCGGCGGATCAGGTAGGGCAGCACCTTCCGCACCGGACCGTAGGGCACGTACTTGGCCACGCGGAAGCCGGCGTGCGCCAGGTTGTAGCTGATGTGGTCGCTCATGCCCAGCAGCTGCGCGAAGCACACCCGGGGGTCGTTGTGCGCGATGCCGCGTTCCTCCAGCAGCTTCGCCAGGTGCAGGCTGCTGGCCTCGTTGTGCGTGCCGGCCATCACGGCCACGCGATCAAGATGCTCCACGCAGTAGGTGAGGGCGGCATCGTAGTCCCGGTCCACGGCGGCCTTGTCCGCATGGATGGGGCTGGGGTAGCCCTTCTCCTCGGCACGGTCGCGCTCCTTCTCCATGTAGGCCCCGCGCACCAGCTTCATGCCGATGTGGTGACCGCCCTCCACCGCCCGCTGGTGGCAGGCCTTCAGGTAGGCCAGGCGGTCGTGCCGGTACAGCTGCACGGTGTGGAAGACCAGCGCCTTGTTCGTATTGAAGCGGGCCATCATGCGCTCCACCAGGTCGTCGATGGCGGGTTGGATCCAGCTCTCCTCGGCGTCCACCAGCAGGGGGATGTCCGCGTCGTGCGCGGCCTGGCAGAGGGTCTCCATCCGGGCCTGCACGCGGTCCCATTCGGCCTGTTCCTTCGGCCCCAGCTGCTTCCCGGCGGAAACATCGGCCAGCAATTGCGTGCGGCTGATGCCCGTGGGCTTGAACACGCAGTAGGGGATGTCGCCGCGCTCCTTCGCCGTGCGGATGGTCTTGAGCACCTCGGTCACGGTGTCGTCGAGCGCCTTCTCGTCGTCCTGCCCCTCCACGCTGTGGTCCAGGATGGTGCCGATGCCGCTCTTCGCGAGTTTCTCGGCGGTGCGCAGGCTTTCGGCGATGGTCTCGCCGCCGCAGAACTGCTTGAAGATGGTGGCCTTGATCAGCCCCTTCACCGGCAGGTGCAGCCACAAGGCCGCCTTGCTCAAATTGCTGCCGATAGCGGTGAGCGCGGGGTTCCCGATGATGCGGAAGAGCCATTGGGCCTGCCAAAGGTCACGGTCGCTCATGGCGGCGAAGGCGGTCCGGGTGTCGCCCAGGTCGGGTCGGCGATCGCTTGGCGCGGAAGGGGGGGCTTGCACGGTCGGGTGGAACCTTCTTCCTTTGGTAAGCGGCGAAGGCCGCCAAAAGTAGCAATGGCCACAGCCCCGCAGGAGGTGACGGAGATCAGTGCCGGGGGGCACCCGGTGGTGCTTGGCCGCGATGCCTTGCGGGCCCTGGACCGCCGGCTGGGTGTGGAGGACCATAGTGCGGCCTTCATCCTGGGCGACGAGAACACCCTGCGGCATTGCCTGCCCGAACTGCTGGCACAGGTGCCCCGTCTTCGCGATGCCCGGACCTTGGTCATTCCACCCGGCGAACGCTCCAAGGACATCGCCATTAGTGGCGAGATCTGGCGGCACCTGGCCGCGGAAGCCGCGGACCGCGAAGCCCTGCTCGTGTGCCTGGGTGGCGGCGTGGTCACGGACCTCGGTGGTTTCGTGGCCGCCACCTTCAAGCGGGGGATCCGCTGCATCCATGTGCCGACCTCCCTCATGGGCATGGTGGATGCCGCCATCGGGGGGAAGACCGGGATC
>ERZ795053.7062-NODE-7062-length-10921-cov-5.020155_pt1 | contig 10921 bp, 8 predicted proteins | sample MGYA00375137_ERZ795053 | MGnify/ENA primary metagenome ERZ795053 (study PRJEB30182, sample SAMN05720284) | activated sludge metagenome | isolation source: Anaerobic digester | place: Hong Kong | collected 2014-12-17 ... | reverse complement strand
ACTTAGACCGAAACCTCCAATGTATTGAGATACCATGGAATATTGTTCGCCTACAGAGATGCTAACGATTAAATCCTTGAAGAGGAAAAAGATTATCGATATAACAAGCCCAATAGATATAGAAAGGAAAAGAGATATTAAGAGACTTTTCTTTTGACTACTCTCTTCAGACTCATTTGTTAGCCTAGCAAATAGGACAGAAGATGTTAAAACAGCAGCAAAATAGACTAACCTTCCAAGAACAGATATTGCTGAAAACTCTGCCCTGAATTCTGGGTTTACAAGAGGCATACTTAGCATAAAAGGTCCGCTGAGAAAGAGAAAGGCAAGGGCTATTAATATTAATTCTCTAAAATCGATCGTAAGCTTCTCTCCTGTATCAATATCACTTGTCTTTTTGAATTTAAGAAGTGGAAGCAACACTATGGTAGTTAACATCGCTGGCAAGGAGTTAGCAAGAATCAGGATGGGAATAGAACCGCCCATCTTTATTGCCAACGCTCCCATTCCAAATCTTAGTATTGTTTCTAGTAACAGTATGATATTAACTGTACCAATCTTCTCTTCCCCTAGAAGGAATCCCTTTGCAGTAGGACTTGTGAAAGCGAAGAAGAGAGTAATTGTTAAGTACAAGATTGTTTCTACTGGGATATTCGCTAGGTTTGCAATACTATCTCTACCTAAGAAAAACAGGACAGAAAAGATAACCCCAAGTATGGAAAATATCCCTAGTGAGTACCATTTGTAATGATTAAGATTTTTCTCTCTGTTTTTTGCGACGGTCTTTGTTATAACTGCCTGTATAGCTGTAGCAGGTATCTGAACAAGATATACTATTCCTAGAGTAGCACTAAAGGTACTAAAGATTTCTTGGTTGGTATATCTAGCTACAAAAATATTAAAGAGGTAATTTAGTATCCCAATAATTCCTCCTAATACTGTAGTAAGAAAGAGGTTTTTAATAAAGATTGTCTGAGTGTTAGATAGTTTCTTTTCCATGTTTGCTCTATAATATCATATATAACATTACAGATATTATCATTATGCTTGAAGTAATAGTAGCTTTGGTTGGGGGGATCTTGCTTGGAATTGGTGCCTTTTACCTTCTAAAAAAGGGACAGCAAATAAGGAGCGAAGACATCACTGACACTATTGAACAGAGATTGGAAGATATAGTTCCAAAAGCTCTAATGGAGGCAAACGATTATTTAGTGCGAGCTGCTAAAGAATCTCTAAGTTCAGAAACTATGCAATCCAGAATAGATTTGGAAAACAAGAGGAAAGAGATAGAAAGGATGGTAAAGAATATGGATGACTATCTTAAAGAGGCTGAAAAGGAGAGGATAGATTCCTATGCTACTTTAAAAAGTTCTGTTGAAGAAAGTAGGAAGATAACAGAGCAATTATCTGTGAATACGGAAAATCTTAAAAAACTTCTTTCAGACAACCAGGTTCGAGGTCAATTTGGGGAGAGAGTTGCAGACGATCTTCTTAAGATGGCCGGTTTTGTAAGAGGTGTGGACTATGAATTTAATAAACAGCAGGAGGGTTCAAAAACACGTCCAGATTTTGCAGTATTTCTTCCAGATGGAACTAGAATAAATGTAGACTCTAAATTCCCTTATGCCAACTTACAGAAGATGTCAAATACGGAGGATAAGGGTATGAAAGAAAAATATATGAAGGACTTTGAGAGGGACGTTAAAGAGAAGATAAAGCAAGTTACCTCAAGAGATTATATTAATCCTGAAGATAAGACTGTAGACTTTGTAATTTTGTTCATACCTAATGAAATGATCTTCTCTTATATTTATGACAAGATGCCTGGGCTTTCCCAAGAAGCAATGGAAAGCAAGGTTATATTGGCAGGACCATTTAGTTTTACAGCAATTCTTAGGATGGTAAGGCAGTCTTATGAGAACTTTAGAGTACAGAAGAATATTTACAACATTATTGGTCATGTAAAAGCCTTTGAGAAAGAGTTTGATAGTTTCTCTGGAGAATTTTACAAAATTGGAGATAGGATATCTTCATTACAAAAACAGTATGATACTGTTAGTACTACCAGGTTTAACCAGTTGGTTAGGAAAGTAGATAAGGTAAAAGAGGAGGGCGGTCAAGTTGAAGGAGGTGAGCAACCAAACCTTCTAGATGTTGTTAAAGAATAGTTATCTTCTACAGGATTTGGAACTCATCCTGTATATATGTTAATTTATACATAATGAATCCTAAAACTTTTAAAACAATCATAGGTTCTAAACCAATACTTCTTTCAGCACCTCATGTGTATGCACACAAAAGACCCAAGTTAAGTATGGCATACAAAATAGGGGAGCCCTTAACAGATATTCTTGTTGAGGAAGTATGCAAGGAGACGAAATCCTTCGGTATTGTTCTTACTGATGAGTCTGACATGGACTATAATTACCACAAAGAGAAGTCCAACCCATATAAAAAGGAAATTAGAAACCTTGTCGAAAAGGAAAATATTAAGTATTTTATAGACATACACGGCCTAAAAGATGGTAATAACTATGACATAGCAATCTATTATCCTAGTAAGTTTTTCAAATCAATAGAGTTATCTAAGAAAATTAAAGCAGACCTCCCAAAGGGCATCTTAAAAGGCTCCAGTATTCCCGTATTTAGATTTCCAGATGGTCCTCAAGAGAGCTTAAGTCTTTTTGTTGCTTCTAAACTTAGAGTTCCCTCTGTTCAGATAGAGATTGCCAGGTACATAAGAGAGAAGAAAGAATTAAGAGATGGCTTTATCCAGAATCTAAGTAAAGTCATAGAAGACTTGGTAATATAGGAAATATTATCGGTTAATTAAACAACTATTTTTTTGTTTTGACCAAATAGGTTTCCTCTGTTATTCTAAATAGTACCTTAAATTTTTTAATAATGAAAAATGGCAACAACTAAAAAGAAAAAAACGATATCTACTCCGACAAAAAGCGAGAATGTAGAATCTCCAAAGAAGAAAGCAATAGAGATAGCGGTGTCCCAAATAGAGAAGCAATTTGGCAAGGGATCAATTATGAAACTGGGTGATGACAAAAAGATAGATGTGGAGGTTATTCCTACAGGAGCCCTCTCTTTAGATGTGGCTTTGGGTGTTGGGGGTATTCCTAAGGGAAGAATAATAGAGATATACGGACCGGAGTCCTCTGGAAAGACCACACTGGCGTTACACATAATGGCAGAGGCACAAAAAATGGGTGAGGCCGTTGCCCTTATAGACGCAGAGCACGCATTTGATCCTACATATGCAAAGAATATCGGTCTCAAACTAGATGACCTCTATATCTCACAACCAGACTTTGGTGAGCAAGCCTTAGAGATATTAGAAACATTAGTAAGATCTGCTGCATTTGGAGTTGTTGTAGTAGATTCTGTTGCTGCACTAACACCTAGGGCAGAAATAGAAGGAGAGATGGGAGATAGTCATATGGGACTTCAAGCTAGATTAATGTCGCAGGCTTTAAGAAAAATAACAGCAATCACAAGTAAGACAGGGACAACAATAATCTTCATAAACCAATTAAGAATGAAAATTGGAGTTATGTTTGGAAATCCTGAAACTACAACGGGTGGAAATGCTCTTAAGTTCTACGCCTCTATAAGGTTAGATATTAGACAGAAGGATAAAATTCTTAAAGATGGGAAGATAATAGGGCACACCAGAAAAGTGAAAGTTGCTAAGAACAAGATGGCTCCTCCTTTCAAGGAGGCCACTTTCGACATGATATACCCAATGGGAATAGATAAGGAGAGTAGTATCATAGATGCAGCTCTAGATCTTGGTATCGTAGAAAAGAAAGGTTCCTGGTACAACCATGGAGATATGCAACTTGGTCAGGGTAAGGAGGCTACATCAGAGATGCTCAAAGAAGATAAGAAACTTAGGGATAAGATAGTCAAAGAGGTAAAGGCAACAATTAAATAATGAAAGTAACACAACTTTCTTCGCAAAAGAAGGATTCTTCTAGAGTTAATCTGTATGTAGATGGAGAGTTTTTTTGTGGTTTATCTCTGGATGCGGTTGCAAAATTTGGAATATACCAAGGTAGAGAGATAGAAGAAAAAGAATTAGCAGAGATTTTAGTAGATGAACTCAAGAACCGCTTTTCCCAAAGAGCTATGTCATATATATCACGAGCTATCAAGACGGAATACCAAATGAGGAGATATCTCAAAACTCTTTCAATAAAAAAGAAAGGTACTTGGTACAAAGATATAGAGGAGGATCAATTGGAGGATATAATTGAGGAGATAATAACTAAGTTAAAAGAATATGATTATCTGGACGATGAAGAATTCGCCTTCCAGTTCATAACCTCGAGAATTAGGACTAAACCAAGAGGAAAGCAGGTCCTTGTATCAGAATTAATGTCTAAGGGAGTAAATAAGGATTTGGCAAAAGAGAAAGTTGATGAACTTGTGGCTGATGAGTATGATGTCTTAAGGAGGGTTTATGAAAAGAAATATAAAGGAGAAAAGATCACTATAAGAGATAATAAGAAGATAGACTTTTTAAAGAGGAAGGGTTTTAATTGGGATTTAATTAAACAACTAATAGAGGATGAGTCTCAAAAGTAAGAGGGAGTGGATACTTCCTGAAGAAAAAACAGAAGGTGTTGTAAAGCACATTCTAAAGTTAAGAGGAATTGAAAACGAAGGTGATTTCCTTAACCCAAAGATAGAGAACCTTCCAGACCATACACACCTTTATAACGGGAAAAAGGCAGCAAAGAGGTTAATTAGAGCTGTAAAAAAGGGGGAGAGGATAATAATACACGGAGATTATGATGCGGACGGAATATGTTCTACAAGTTTACTCTGGAATTTTTTCTACAGAGATGTTGCTCAATTTTTAAATAAAAAAGTAGACATCCTTCCATATATTCCCGACAGGGTAGAGCAGGGTTATGGGTTAACGGAAGACTCTTTGAATGATGTAATAGATCTTGGAGCGAAACTAGTTATAACCGTTGACTGTGGTGTCAGAGATAGGGACCTTATAAGGAAATATATTCAAGATAAAAAATTGGACTTTATAGTAACCGACCACCATCTCCCCCCTGGTGACCTGCTAGAAAAAAGAGAAGAGGACCAGAAGGATGGGGATTTAGAATACCCTCTCGTTCACCAGATGTATCCAGGAAGGGAATATCCAGACACAGCAATATGTGGTGCTACTGTAGTGTATCTCCTTATCCAAGCAGTAAGAGACCTTCTGGGTATGGATAAAGATCTTCGTTTTGGTTTAGATTTAGTCGCGTTAGCTACAGTTACAGATGTAATGCCCCTTTTGGGTGTAAACAGAATCCTTGTAAAAGAGGGTTTAGAAGAGATACACAAGGGAGAGAGAATTGGACTTAGGATGCTTATCCTTAGAGCTGGACTTATACCAGAAGAGATAGGGGCATACCATTTAGGTTTTGTACTTGGTCCTAGAATCAATGCTTCTGGAAGAATATCTTCCCCGATGGAAGCAGTTCGTCTTTTGGTAAGTAATAATGAAGCTCAGTGTAAAGAAATAGCAAATACTTTAGAAATAACCAACTTTGAAAGACAGAAGATGACAACAGAGATCTTTGAAGAAGCTAAGGAGAGTATTCAAGAGTCTGAGGAGAAGCTTCTTTTCATTTTAGGTGAGGATTGGCATGAAGGAATTATTGGCTTAGTTGCAGGTAAGATACAGCAACTTTACTACAAACCTGTAATAGTTGCTACGAAATCCGAAGGAGTAATTAAAGGCTCTGCCAGAAGTATTAAGGGTTTTAATATAACAAAAGCCTTTGACAAATTTAAGAAGTATTTAGATAGGTATGGTGGTCATGAACTTGCTGCAGGGTTTAGTACAACGGAAAGAAAGATTAAAGAATTTAGAAAAAGTTTAGTGGAATATGCTAATGAGAAAATTACCGAAGAGCAACTTACACCCAAACTAAATATTGAAATCCTTCTAGACAGTCAGGATATTACTAAAGAGTTGGTTGACGAACTTAGTAAATTAGAACCTCTTGGTTTTGGAAATCCTAAACCAACCATCTGTGTAAGAGATTTAGTTATTAAAGAAAAGAGAATCATTGGAAAAGATAATAACCATCTTAAATTAATTGCCAAGGGGAACAATGATGATTACTTAACGCTCCTACTTTTTGGATGTGATGATGATGTTGAAACATTAGATGAAGGAGATTCTATAGAGGCAGTAGGATACCCAGATATTAATGCCTGGAATGGAAGAGAAGACATTCAGTTTAATGTAAAAGAGTGGAGATAGAGTAGGCCACTTTTGCTTACTTAACCATCTTTGTTATTAATCTCCCAAGCCTATTTGGAGTATTTGGCAGGTAAGTTGCTTCCAATATACTTTCTAAATCTAACATCTTCATCAGTAATCTCTCTGTTCCAATAGCAAAACCCCCATGTGGTGGGCAACCATACTCGAAATATTCAAAGTAATCCTCCATAGAATCTAGATTTATACCTCTCTCTCTTGCGTTCTCTTTTAGAACATCTGTTCTGTGCTCTCTCTGAGCTCCAGTTGTTATCTCAACTCCATTCCAAAGTAAGTCAAAGCCTAGGGCTATCCCAGGACTCTCTGGATCCTTCATATGGTAAAAAGCTCTGCTTGCATGGGGATAATCTGTAACAAATAGAAATTCACAACCAGTTTCTTCTTTAACTATTTCGGAAAGCTTTCTCTCTTCTTCTGGAGAGAAGTCACCCTCTCCTTTACAGTGTACTCCGGCTTTAGCTAATTTCTCCTTTGCTTCCTTAACCGTTATGTATTCGAAATCTCCATCGGGAATATTTATCTCTGTCCCAAAAATTTCTTTAATCTGTTCTCCATATTCTTTCTTTACTGCTTTTAACATTCCTTTTATCATTTCTTGTTCAAATACACATAGTTCTTTGTAGGAGTCAATATAAGCCATTTCAACATCAAAACTAGTATATTCTGTTAGGTGTCTTGTAGTGAAGGATTTCTCTGCTCTAAATACAGGTCCCACATTAAATACTCTTTCTAAATCTGCTGCTATTGCCATTTGTTTATGGAATTGTGGAGATTGTGCAAGGTATGCTTTTTTATCAAAATATTTTACTTCAAAAACGCTAGCCCCTGATTCACTTGCAGCACTTATTATTCTTGGAGCCTGTATCTCTTTAAAATTCCTAGAGACACAAAACTCTCTTAGTTTCTCTGTCATTAATGTAGCTACTGACATCATTAACTGATTCTTTCTAGATCTAAGGTCTATCCATCTGTAATCTAATCTCTGGTCTAGTGCAGTAATATTGTTGTTATGCTCTCCCTCAATTACAATAGGTAGGGGGGTCTGTGCTAGAGAGTCTATTTTAATCTCTTTAATGTCTACTTCAAAACCTTGTTCTACCTGTTTTGCTTCTTTTACTGTTCCAGTGATATCCACTATAGATTCTGGGGTTAGGGATTTTACTTTTCCTATTAATTCTTCTCCATTTCCTTGCCATGCCACGGCTTGAACTTTCCCACTCCTATCTCTGATTATTAGAAAAACAATTTTTCCTTGGTCTCTTATGGTATCTACTCGACCTCTTATTCTGACCTCTTCCCCAATCTTCTCTTTGAGCTGACTTATTAATGTCCTTTCCATCTAAATTTTGTTGTTAAAAGTAAATAATCTAAAGGCATTATATATCATTATGTTAGGTATTAAAAACTTTTAAAACAGCATGTCGGAATTCTGTTCAATTTCTGGTTCAGGGAGTTCTATTTTGTTCTGAACAATATCGTAGTTTATTGCTGGGTAGAAGAAGTCAAAGAGACCCTTACTGTCGTTGTCAAAAATCGCCTCTCCAGATACTACATATACTGGTTGTAAGTATTCTAGTTCTGTTCTGTCTTCGTAATAGACGATGAAAACATCAAAGATATGGAATTTTTTAACCTTTCTTGGAGTGTATTCTACAACGTCGTCCCCATTAGTTTCGTACAAATAAACAAGACTCCCTTCTTCATTCTGGATTTTCTCTATTGCAACTTGTGGAGTGATTAGCTCATATGTCCCACAAGATTCAACTTCTGTTGGCCAGAAAGTGTAATCTATCTGATATACATACTTCAATGTGGAGTCCTGTATCTTACTATTAGCTGCTCCAACATACACAGTAATATTACTTCTCTGTGTCTCAGGGAAAGAAACCAGGGTTTTAAAGGTATATACCTCGATTCTCTTGTCATTAACAAGAGGAGTTTCTATTATTGGTGGTTCCTCTATTTTTCTAGATAAGGTCTGAACAAATCTTTCTGCTCCCACAATATTTGATTCTATTGTTATCATGCCCTTGCTTCTTACAAAATCTACCTTGATTAAGTCTGCGTCAGCAGGAGCAGAAGCCTTCCTAAATGAACCATCGGGGTTAACCTTTATATATGTTGTCCTGTGGTCTCCCTTAGAATAATCTTCGGGATATGCTCCTAAAGTTCTTAAAATTCCAGCTGCATAGTTCTTTGCTTCTTGTTCACTTGGGAGTGCATTCTCTCTTGTAGCCTCTCGTATCCTAGTGGCTTCGGTCTTAAATCTAAAGTTAAGGTTTTTTGCTTGAATCTCTAGAGTAGTACCTAATTCATTATTGACCCAAACATAGCTCTCTGCATTTCTCCTGATTATCCCGTCTGGATCAAAACCAAGCTCCTCTGCCAATTTTTTTGCATCTGCCTGTGCAGTTACCGACTGTGTCGGGTTATTAAATCTATATACATTAATAATGTCAGGGAGGGAATCCTCAATCTTCCCAGTATCTGTATCTATTTGAAAAGACATCTCGGAACCTGCGGCTAATTGTAAGGAGGGTATTTCTAATTTGTGCTCCAAGAATTCCTCTCTTGTCTGTGTACAAGCATAATTAGCAGTTTGGTATTTAGGGATGGGAGGTTCAACGGGTCTTAATGTAAGTATTAATACTATTACTGTGAATAAAAAGAAGGCTCCTAATGCTATTACTCCAAATCTTTTTGTCCAGAATGCAGCTTCAGTTAAAGTCATGTTATAATCTTAGCAGTAGTTAAATATGGTATCAACCATAATATTACCAGTATTATTATGAGAACAAAAGAGCAAAATGAGCAACTAGCGCAACTTCTATTTCCAGAGGTAAAAGATTGTCCAGAAGATGTTTTAAGTAGATATCCAGAGAGAGGAACGAAGGGAATGGTTCTAAGGTTTGCACCAAGTCCTACAGGTTTTATGCACGTAGGGAATGTTTACACAGGACTCGTATGTACGAAATTAGCTAACCAAACAGAGGGAGTATCAATACTTAGAATAGAAGATACAGACAAGGAAAGAGAGATAAAAAATGGGATCACACAGATAGTGACTGGCTTAAAGGGTTTTGGTGTTGAATTTGACGAAGGAATGGTAAGCGAAACAGAGGAGAAGGGTGAGTATGGGCCATATCTTCAAAGCAAGAGGTTAGATATTTACAAAGTTTTTGCAAAGGACCTTGTAAGTAAAGGGTATGCTTATCCCTGCTTTATGAAAGAAGAAGAGTTAGAGGAGATGAGGAAGAAACAGGAGGAACTAAAAGTTGCGATAGGTTCTTATGGCAAGTGGGCTAAATGGAGAGATGCTGAGATAGCGGACATAAAGAAGGAACTAGAAAAGGGAGAAGGTTTTGTAATAAGGTTGTATTCTACAGGAGACCCTGAAAAGTCTTTTAACTTCAAGGACTTTATAAAAGGGGGAGTTACCCTTAGAGAAAACAATATGGATGCTGTCTTACTAAAATCAGATGGTTATCCAACATACCATCTTGCGCATCCAATAGATGACAAACTAATGAGAATAACTCATGTAATTAGAGGAGAAGAATGGTTTTCCTCTCTTCCTCTCCACATTGAACTTTTTAACAAACTAGGTTTTGACCTTCTACCATATGCCCATGTGTCACCGCTTATGAAGTTGGAAGATGGTAAAAAGAGGAAACTAAGTAAAAGGAAGGACCCAGAAGCTGCAGTCTCATATTACATTGAAAGAGGCTATCCAAAGAAAGGGATACTTGAGTATCTCCTCAATATAGCTAACTCCAATTTCTATGATTGGAGAATACAAAACCCAGATAAGAGTCTAGATGAATTTGAATTAAAGTTCGAAAAGTTTAACAGTTCAGGGGCACTTTTTGACATTGTAAAGCTGGACAACATTTGCAAGAACTACATAGCTACACTCTCTGCCGAGGAGGTGTATAACAATGCTCTGCAGTGGGCTGGAGATTTTGATAAAGAGATAGCAAAATTACTCGAGGAGAACAAAAAGTATTGTATTGCAATATTTGATATAGAAAGAACAGGGGACAAGATAAGAAAAGATATTGTTAAGTTTGAGGATGTTAGGAATCAAATGACAATATTTTTTGACGAATTACTTTCAAAGGAAGATGTTTCAGATATTGCAGAGAGAGTAAGCGAGGAAGATCAGAAGGCAATACTAACAAAATATCTTGAAATCTTCGAAATAGGAGATTCCCCAGATCAATGGTTTGAAAAGATTAGAAACTTATCCAAAGATTTAGATTTTGAGAAAGTAGGTGAAGTTGCAATGGTTTTAAGAGTTGCTATAACACATAGGACTCAGACTCCAGATCTGTATCAAGTGATAAAGGTTTTGGGAGAAGGAAAGGTTAAAGAAAGAATCAAAAGTTATCTCGATTTAATGATATAATAACGACATTGCCGGATCGTCTAATGGTAGGACGACGGTCTCTGAAACCGTTAATCCTAGTTCGAATCTAGGTCCGGCAAGTTAGTTTCTCACAGATGCTATTAACTGATTCACTTTTTGTATCGCAGAAAAAAGTAGAGGATTACTCTCTTGTGGTACAAACCCTATCTCATCTGCTATTATTTCCATCTCATCTTCTGAGA
>ERZ795053.7059-NODE-7059-length-10922-cov-5.317935_pt1 | contig 10922 bp, 4 predicted proteins | sample MGYA00375137_ERZ795053 | MGnify/ENA primary metagenome ERZ795053 (study PRJEB30182, sample SAMN05720284) | activated sludge metagenome | isolation source: Anaerobic digester | place: Hong Kong | collected 2014-12-17 ... | reverse complement strand
TGGTACGTGGTCGTTAAATATTTATGATACATCGCCGTTTGGTACTGGTGAATTAGTTTCATTTACCATTATCTTTTGTGACGATACCGGTATCAATTGTGAATCATGTTCAGCCCCCGAATCCAGCGTTGAAATCTCTAGTAATGATTTATGCATAGACGATGTCTTTCCAGATATACTGGATATCACAATTGCAGAACCTTACGATACATTGAAATATGACAGCACTTTGGTTTATTTCATCAACGATACCTTATTTCAAATAGCCAATTCTACATTTTTAAACTCTTTGCAGCCCGGTGAATATACAATTTGTGGCTTAACCTACAATATTTCAGATGAGGACAATGTCTTGCCAATAGATTCTTTGTTTACAGTTGCTGAATTTAACAGTTTTATCGACACTTCCGCAATTTGTGCCAACATGGGAGCTTGTGTCGAACTAAATATTTACGGAAGAGACACCATATTTGTTTCAGAAAGCCTTTGTGTGGGTGACAGTCTAGATTTTTATGGTCAAACCATTCTAAATTCTGGAACCTATTTTGCCTATATCGATGGTGCATTTTGTGATACAACTTATCAACTAGAAGTCAATTTTATCCAAGTTAATTCAAATGTAACAGCCATTAGCACAAGTATACAGTGTGGTGAAGACATACAACTGCAAGTGGAACTGTTAAATTTTGACATTAATGATTTTAATTTAAATTGGTATACAAATACTGGAAATATTGTTGGTTCCGTAGATACACCTGTAATCAATGTCAACTCTGGGGGATGGTATTATGTCTCCCTCACCAATGATAATTGTACGACACTTGATAGCATATTAGTCACTGAAGAATCGGATGTTCCAGACATTAATTTGACGGCAGATGTACTGGGCTGCGATTCTACCTATTCCATCGTATATCTTAATTCAACGTCCACTTTAATAGAAATAGAATGGAGTAGTACAGAAGTCTATCAGGATCTTGCAGGGGACATCAAAGTCACTCAACCTGGATTGTATAGTGTAACTATAACGGGCGACAACGGTTGCAAGAATTATTCCAGTATTACCATAATAGAAGATAAGGATGTTCCACAATATACTTTTACGGTGGATTCATTAGACTGCCTTCATGATTCAATTCAAATAATGGGTCAACTCTCGGGTACACCAGCGAGTTTTAAATGGTTAAACATCCCCAATCCTTATAAATTTGATTTAAGTCCTTACGTATTTTCAGCTAAAAATTATAGGTTAGAAGTAGTTGGCGAAGGCGGATGCAGGGATACCACAGTAGTTTCAGTTCAGGATTTTCGATATGAACCCGATTTTGAGATTCTCGGAGACACCATTACTTGTGACAATCAAAGCGTCAAACTCAAACTTTCACCTAATTCCAATCTCTTTCAGGGGCATTGGATATATCCCGATACCAGCATTAAAAATGCGAAATCTATTACTACTTCAACACCGGGAATATATCAAGTCACTTATGAAGATAAAGAACATTGTAAGTCAACCAAAGATTATGAACTAATCATAGATACGAATTTTGTTAATTTCATAGTGAATGACGTAGTACTACAGTGTGGTGTGGATAGTATTCAAATAAATTTTTCATCGGATCCCTATATAGAGTTAGAATGGTTAGGACCAGCTATGTTTATGTCAGATGAAGTAATGCCCTATATCTATAGAACAGGAGAGTATTCTTTAACTCTTACTGGTGATAATGGATGTAAGTCCACGAAGACCTTCGAAGTGAGCTCAGAATTCAGCTCACCTATGATAACTTTCCTGTCGGATACCTTAAGATGTACACAACCTCAATCTGCGGTGATCCCTTCTGATACATTAAATTATGAGTATTATTGGTTTGAAAATGGAAATGTGTATGACACAAGTACTGTAAAAATATATAGTTCATCTGGTATCAAATATGTCAAAGTCAAGGATAAAATTACCAATTGTATCTATGATTTTGAATTTGAAATTCAATCCTTAGTACAATATCCAGAGTTTAACCTTCAGGCGGAAGAATTAAATTGTGTTACAAATACGGCCCAGATTAATGTGCTGAATTATCAGGGAACGGTTCAAAATTACAGTTGGCTACCGTCTGCAGCCTTGATTTCATCTACTGATTCGTCGGCAGTGGTAAGTAATGGTGGATGGTATTATTTTGAACTTACGAATGAATTGGGTTGTACTACTTCCGATTCTATAGAAGTCATGGTTAATATGACGGGTCCGGTTATTAGCACTACGGATACAACGATTACTTGCCAAAATTGGATTATCGATTTGTCGCTTAATTCTAGTGATCAAATAACCAATTATTTATGGACCAATGGGATTGATACACTGTCTCAAATTGACATGCTAAGTGTGGATGCAGGTGGTGACTACTATGTATTTGCAACGGGGACAAATGGGTGCATTAGTATTGATACCGTTTCAGTTTTGGTTGATACACTCAGTCCTAATTTAAACTTAATTTCTTCAGGGAATTTGGATTGCGACCATGATTTTATCAATTTAAAACCTCTCATTGATGAACCATCGAGTTCATTTAATTGGTTTAAAAACGGGATGTTGTTGTCAAATATGGATTCAATTTCAGTTGATGAACCTGGGGTATATTATTTAAATTTTTATGATGATGAATATTGTGAATCAATTGATTCAATTGAAGTATCATCAACTCGTGACGATGTAGTTTTAGAAAATTATACGGCGGATACCATCACTTGTAACAACTTGGTAAGCCATGTCAAACTGTATTTATCAGATGATTATGATACGATAGTTTGGCAAGGGCCAAAAAATATTGATAATGACCTTACAGAATTTACAATAGATAAGCCAGGAAAATATATTGGTACAATTACCAGCTTAATGGGATGTATTTCGAAAATACAAATAAAAATTCCTGCTGATACCGTGGCTCCAATAATAAATGGAATAAATGTTCCACCAATAACATGTTTCGTTCCGATTGTAATGGGTATTTCGGATATTAATGAATCTAATGTAGAATACTTTTGGTATAATTTAGAGGGTACTTATAGCAGTATTGATGAAAATCCGAATTTCAATAGACCGGGAGATTATATTCTGCAAGTCACCTCTACGAATGGATGTTCATCATCTATGAATTTTAGTGTCATAGCCAATGATGATATCCCGATATTGGAAATGCAGACTGATACTCTAACTTGTAGTGATGGTAAGGGGCAGTTATCCTTTATGTCGTCCTCTAATATTGAACAAATTACATGGACAGGACCTAATGGATATATTGAAAATACGCAAAACATCATAGCTATTGATACGGGTTATTATAAAGTGGAAGTCATCGATGAATTTGGTTGTATAGGAATTGATTCCTTATATATGGGAGCTGATTATACAATACCTAACTTTTCAATCAATTTGCCTCTCATACTTAATTGTGATTCCATACCCGTAGTTCCAATATTGAACAGCGATATTGATATTTTGAAAACAAGGTGGTATGGTCCCAATGGATATTTTACACAGGAATTATCCCCGGGATTTTTGGAATCTGGAATATATAGGGTAGAGGTGGCTGGTATTTCAGATTGTTTTTCTGACCCACTTGAATTTGAAGTGCAATATGACGGAAAACTACCGGAATTTGACCTCGTTGGAAATACAATTTATTGTGTCCCTGATTTTGCTGCATTAGGTGCAATTAATACAGCTGACGACCGGAGTACAGAATGGTATTATAATTATCAGCCATATTCCCTTGCCTCTAATATCAATGTGCAGGAAGTAGGGTTGTACACCCTTGTGGTGACCGGAGTTAATGGATGTCAGGATTCCTTAAGATATCTCGTCAGTATTGATACCATAACTCCCACAATTGACATAGTTGATAATAATTATTTACAATGTGGGAATCCATCCACTTTTCTGGATGCATCCGGCTCTTCTCAGGGTAATTTCTTAAGTTATCAATGGACTACAAGTGATGGACACATTTTGGAAGGCGATACCACGCTTACACCCGAAATATCGCAGACAGGTACGTATACGCTAGAAATAATCAATCACATATCAGGCTGTAAAAACATTGATAGTGTAATGGTAAAAAATTCACCGCAGGATCTGGCAGGTGGTATATTTGATATCACTTCTCCGAGTTGTGAAGAAATAGAAGATGGCAAAATCAATGTTGTGGATATTGTTAAAGGATATCGACCCTTTGAAGTGAAATTTGAAAGCAGACCCTTTTCTTACAATCATTTGTATGAAAACTTGGCAGCGAAATCGTATTATATCCAAATAAAAGATAGTCTTGGTTGTGTGATAGACACGACCATTATCGTAGAACCCGCCACGTTTATCAATGCGACTTTAACAGGCGATACTCTCATTTATTTAGGACAGGAAGCTAATTTATTTGCTGATTATAATCTATCTTCTGGCGAAGTTATGGATTTTGAGTGGTATCCCGATTCTTTAAAGTGCCATCCGTGTGATGAAAGACAAGTTTATCCTTTCCGAAACACTTACTATTCGTATGTGGTTAAATCTGTGGATGGATGTTTGGACTCTGCACAATTATTAGTTAGAGTCATTCAGGATCCGAGATTAGATTTTCCAAATATTTTCTCACCTAATGGAGATGGGGTCAATGACGTAATTGTTTTTCCTCCATTCCCAAGTGTGGAATATGTATATGATTTCAAAATATTCTCTAACTGGGGAGCTCTGATTTTTGATGTTCAAAATTTTGACCCATCGGTAGACAATATTGTTTGGGACGGTAGGTTTAATGGGGCGGTACTCAATCCGGGAGTTTTTGTGTATATGATGAAAGTCCGGTTGAAAAATGGTAAAGAGATAATTCACACAGGTGATATTACTCTCATTAGGTAATCTATTTGTTACATATTATTTTTGAACTACAATGGTTTTGGCGATTTTGTCATGCCATCCTTGCTTCATAGGATCTATAATTATCCAGATAAAACCAAGGCTAAATGCCATTTGAGAAAATATCTTTGTCACATTTCGTATGACAACTTGCCGCTGTGTCAAAGGAGAATTTCCCATATTTTTTACTTTTATTTTCATGAGTAATTTGCCCGGTGTCGCCGCTAATTTTGATGATTCAAAGGCAATACACAAACCTATCCAAATTAATAAAGTGGTAAGATTAAATGCTAATACGTAGGAGTCATCTACTTGACGTTGTTCGATTACTGCGAGATTAAATTCTTCTTTCATTTCTGGCATGATAAAATTGAAAGTAATGAAGAATATCGGGATCATATCAATGATATAAGCCACAAACCTTCTGAAAAATCCAGCCAATATTATTTCATCTCCTTCAATCATTTCTAATAATATACAATTTCATAATCTTTGTGTTCAATATATTGGCGAATGATGCGGTTGGTTTCAGGATTTTCTTTGACCCTCTTTATATTTTCCTTAATTTCTTCAATACCATAGGACAATACTTCGTCATCCACATAACCATATCCACGGTAGTAACCATCCTCGACCAAAACAATGGCTTTTTCCTGATGGTTTCTTCCCTTGCCTAATATTAAAAAATCTGTATCAAATTTTTGGTTTAAGTATTCAATGGCTCTGGAAGCTCTGATGTTATAGTCCTCAATAGATTCGCCATTTATGCATGCCCCAAAACATTTATTCAATTGATAGTAATGGCAAGAATTGAGTGTGTTTTCGAGGCTTGATTTATTACCACACAGGATTAATTCATCCCTGAGATAACTAAGAAAAGATTTTGCCGCTAGTTTGCTGGTATAGTGACCTAAGATTTTTTTATCCTTTTCGTTTTTAGTACTGCTTTTTGCTATTCCAAAATTAATGTAACCCGAATCATCAAGAAATTCGTAAATAAAATATGGATAAGTCCTATTTTTTTGAGCCTTGTTGAGCTCAGGTTTTAATGCTTTGATTTCTGCACTTTCTAAGAGTAAGGCGACGAGTTCATTTCCTGTAAGCTCGAATGAAATCTCGTTGACCATGCGACCCATATTAATGGATTTTTGAGTGTTTTTTGTAAAGTGCTGAAATACTCTTTTTTTAATATTAATGCTCTTACCTACATAGATGACTTTTTTGTAAGAATTTAGAAAATAGTAAACCCCTTCAGATTCTGGTAAGCTTTGGAGTTGTTCGATTTTGAGTCCTTTTGGGATTCTGGATTCCCTAAGACCCATGTTTATCAAGTCATTGACACTCTCTTCACTATTTTCTTCATTCAATATTTTGTGAAAGATGATACTCGTCGCCATGGCATCATCAAGTGCTCTGTGTCTGGCATTCACTGAAATGTTGAAATGTTGAATAAGGTTACCGAGACTGTAAGATTTTAATCCTGGAAATGCTTTGCGGCTAAGCCGGACGGTACATAATTTGGCTTTTGTGAAGGTATAACCTAGCCTTGCAAACTCTTCTTTCAAAAAGCTATAATCAAATTCTACGTTGTGTGCTACGAATATGGTATCCGTTGTAAACTCGACCACATCTTTGGCAATTTCATAAAACTTTGGTGAATCGACCACCATCTCATTGGTGATGCCTGTAATTCTTGTTATCTCCGTCGGAATGCTACGTTCAGGATTTACCAATGTGCTATAGCTGTCTATCACTTTCTCGCCATCACTCAAAACAATGGCTATTTCGGTAATTTTTTCTCTCTTTGCTACGCCACCCGTTGTTTCAAGGTCAATAATGGCATAGATTTTTTTCTTCGACATTTAGCAATCCATTACGTCATTCTACTAATATCCTGGTTTCCACCCCTCTTTTAAAGAAACACTTAGATTGAATATCATCGTTTCATCATTACTATCTGCATCCACACAATAATATCCTTGTCTTAAAAACTGAAATGATTTGCCCACATCTTGCCTCAATAGATAAGGTTCAATCAGGGCTTTGTCATTCACAACCAAAGATTCTTCATTGTAAAATTTTAGAAAATCTTGACCGTCATCAACGGTCGGCTCAGGAATTGTGAATAATCTGTCATAGTTCCTTACGATACATTTCTTTGCTGAACCGGCATTAACCCAGTGCAATGTCCCCTTTGGCTTAACTCCACTTGTGTCATTTCCACTTCGGCTATCGGGATAGTAACTACAGTGAATCTCTGTAACATTTCCTTCTTCATCCTTCTCCAAGGAATTGCAATGTATGATGTACGCATGTTTTAATCTGACATCTCTTCCAGGAGAGAGGCGGAAAAATTTTCGAGGTGCATCTTCCATGAAATCTTCTCTTTCGATGAATATTTCTCTAGAAAAGTCCACTTCGCGATGTCCTAGTTCTGGTTTCTCAGGATTTATTTCAACGGATAATTTTTCGCATTTTCCATCTGGATAATTGGTAATTACCAGTTTTACAGGGTTTAGGACTACCATTGCCCGTTCAGAATCTCTATTCAATACATCTCTTACGCATGATTCGAGTAATTCTACTTCTATCAAATTGTCTCTCTTGGCGACTCCTACTTTATCGCAAAACACTCTTAAAGCTTCCGCCGGGTATCCACGCCTTCGCATACCAGATATGGTAGGCATTCTTGGGTCGTCCCAACCGGTAACGTAATTTTCCTGCACTAATTTTAACAACCTTCGCTTACTGGTAATCATATAGGCGACATTCATCCTTGCAAATTCAATCTGCCGCGATGGGAATATTTCCAGCTGCTGTATAAACCAATCATACAGTGGTCTGTGATGACGAAACTCCAGGCTACATAGAGAGTGAGTGATGTGTTCGATAGAGTCGCTCTGACCATGTGCAAAATCATACATGGGATAAATCACCCACTGATTACCTGTACGATGATGATGGGCATGTTTGATCCTGTACATGACGGGATCCCTCATAAGCATATTAGGAGAAGTCATGTCAACTTTTGCTCTTAATACCCGAGACCCATCAGGAAATTCACCATTTTTCATGCCTTCAAAAAGAGTTAAATTCTCTTCAATCGTTCTATCTCGAAAGGGACTATTTTTACCTTGGACGGTTGGTGTTCCCTTCATCTCCGCGATCATTTCCGGAGTCGAATCATCGACATACGCAAGACCTTTTTTGATTAAATCTATGGCAAAATGATACATTTGATCAAAATAATCACTTGCAAAAAGGGCTTCTCCTTCCCATTGAAAACCCAGCCACTGAATATCCTTTTTTATAGCTTCTACATATTCGGTATCTTCGGTGATGGGATTGGTGTCGTCAAATCTCAAATTGGTCTTACCTCCGTATTTTGCTGCCAATTCAAAGTTGATACAGATAGCTTTGGCATGTCCAATATGTAAATAACCGTTGGGTTCAGGAGGAAATCTTGTGTGAACTCGTCCACCATGCTTTCCGCTGGCAATATCTTCTTCTATGATTTGCTCAATAAAATTAAGTGATTCTTTTTTCTCTGACATCGGTCAAATTATTATTTTGATAATTACATTCTTTCTGGCATTTCAATGCCCAATAACTTCATACTTTCTTCGATACTTTCGGCAATTTTCTGACAAAGTAAGATTCGAAAATTAAATGCAGACTCGCTTTCCGCCTTTAAAATTCTGACTTCATGATAGTATCTATGAAAATGCTTGGCAAGATTAAAACTATAGTTGGCAATTTCGCTGGGATCCAGTCTTTCTGCAGCATTTTGTAAAACAAAAGGAAAATCCATAATAAGTTGCACCAATTCCTTTTCTATATCTAAAACTAAATAGTCTGCGAAATCATTCGAATTTTTTACTTCGACCTTGCGCAATATCGACTGAATTCTAACAAAGGCATTTTGAATATAAGGTCCTGTCTGCCCGTGCATATCCAGTGATTCCGCTGGGTCAAATATCATGCGTTTTTTAGGATTTACCTTGATAATGTGATATTTTAATGCCCCAAGTCCGATTTTCTCTACGATATTAGTTTTCTCTATGGCGCTAAGCTCTGATAGTTCACCTCTTTCATCGGTGTTGGCTTTGGCTTCTGCTATCACTTCGTTCATCAGATCGTCAGCATCTACTACAGTGCCTTCGCGAGACTTCATTCTGCCTGATGGAAGATCAACCATTCCATAGTTTAAGTGATGAAGCCCATTTGCATAAGGCTGATTCAGCCTTTTTAATGTCTCGAAAAGTACTTGGAAATGATAATCCTGCTCATCGGCTACTACATAGACCATTTCGTCCATTTTGTAATCTTGATACCGCTGCATCGCTGTTCCGATGTCCTGAGTTATATAAACCGATGTACCATCACTTCTCAAAACAATTTTTTGATCCATACCGGCATCTTCCAGATCTATCCAAACACTTCCGTCTTCGTTTTTGTAAAAAACACCGGCCTCAAGTCCGTCATTGACCACTTTTTTGCCCAATAGATAAGTGTCTGATTCATAATAGAGTTTATCAAATTCGACACCTAATCGGCGGTACGTTTCTTCAAAACCTTCATACACCCAGCCGTTCATCATTTTCCAAAGTGAAACGACTGATTCATTCCCAGACTCCCAGTCCAACAACATTTGTTTTGCTTGTGATCCAAGCTGACTATATTGATTGAAATAATCGTTTTTGAATCCTTTAAAATACACCTCCTGAGATTCTTCTTTTTTCTTGTTATCCAAATACAAGCTTTCAGCTTCACTTGAATTTTGCCAATTTTTATATTCTTCTTGAAATTTATTTTCGAATAATACGTAAAAATCCCCTACAAAATGGTCTCCCTTTATGTCTGTCGAAGATGGTGTTTTACCCTCGCCGTACAATTGCCATGCGAGCATGCTCTTGCAAATTGCGATACCACGGTCGTTTATTATCTGAGTCTTCACCACTTCATAACCTGCTTTTTCTAGAATTTGGCTAACTGACCAACCTAAGAGAATGTTTCGGATGTGACCTAGGTGTAAAGGTTTGTTCGTATTGGGAGAAGCAAACTCCACCATGATTTTCCTTGATGAATCATTGGCGTTTTCAATAGTTAAATGGTTTTCATGTATTTGCTCAATCCAAAATTCATTTGACATTTTGAGGTTTAAAAATCCCTGAACCACATTGAAATCGTCAATATAAGCTATGCTTTTAAAAGCAGATCCGACTTCATTCCCGATTACCTGCGGTGCTTTTGACAATTGTTTTGAATAGGGGAACATGACAAGGGTAAATTCTCCTTCAAATTCTGGTTTTGTTTGATTCACTATTACCGTAGAGTCATCAATATCGACACCGTAAATTTCCTTGAAAATAAGGATGAAATCTGTTTTTAGTTTTGTCTGAAAATTACCCAAAATTCACTGCTTTATTATTAAAAACCATTTAGAAACTCCATTAGTTTAGATTACTTTAGATTAATCTTTACCATTTAAGAATCCAAACTATGCACTTATACACGTTTAACGTAAAACATGGAGAGTGCTTCAATTAAATTTTATATTTTATCTAAAGTATAAATACTAATTTCGAATTTAAATTTCTTAATCTTTAAAAACAAAATTTAATTTTTATTTCGAATGCAAATATAATTAATACGGTTAAAACTAATTTAAATACTTAGCTTGAGCTGCATTTCATTTTACCGTAATTTGTGTAGATTTATCAGTATTTAGGGATGAAAATGACTTTTATTGTCCTTTTTATTAGAATTGTGAAGTAATAAATAGGGTAATTCAATTCTTGGTACAACTTTTGGATTGAATTCTTTGGTGAAAAATTTGTATCAGTACATTTTGAAAATGAAAATGTCAAGGAAACTGGATAAAATTTCGGTTTTGACCGCGAATGAAAAATAGGATTGAAGCACATATCAAGGATTATTTGCATCGATATGGCAAAATAAATTTGTCCGGTCTTGGTCAATTTATTGTCCATAACCAGCAGGCGGAGATTGTTTTGGC
>ERZ795053.7058-NODE-7058-length-10922-cov-22.739026_pt1 | contig 10922 bp, 14 predicted proteins | sample MGYA00375137_ERZ795053 | MGnify/ENA primary metagenome ERZ795053 (study PRJEB30182, sample SAMN05720284) | activated sludge metagenome | isolation source: Anaerobic digester | place: Hong Kong | collected 2014-12-17 ... | reverse complement strand
ACGCCTCGGAAGTTTTTTCTTCAGGGGCTTTGCCCCTCTTCCGCTTCGCGAAATTCACCCCAAGGTATTTGTAAAACGATGATTTGACGTTTGCCCCGACACGATTCCCCGTGCTAGGGTCTTCTTACGGTACAGGCTGAGGAGCCGATGACCGTAAACGGTGATTACACACATTAAGCCCTGCTGGTTCGCCAGTGGGGCTTTTTGCTTAAAACTTGCGCAATCAAAAATAAATATGGTAATTCTGGTATGACATAATAAAAAACAACAAAGGATTTTGAGCCATGGATGGCAAAGCTACAAACACGAGAAGAAATTTCTCAGTCATAGCTAGCAAACAAGACCATAAAACGGTCGTTACACTAGGAGTTCCTCACTCTGATATAACACTTCCAAAAAACTGGTTTTGGGAAGCCGTATTTGATCGAGTTGTCATCGACAAAGAGAAAAAAGAAGCCCTTGCCCAATTCGCAATACCGGATAGTGACATCGTTATTCGACTGGAAGAAAAACGCCTATTCATGTGGGAAACGATGATAGAGGATTACCCGGTCTTGATAGCGGCAGCACGCCCCGAACACGGCAAGACTCGTGAGGATCAGGAGGAAAAAGCAAGAAGAATCACACCAAAAATGCAAGCATATAAAGAACACCTGCAAAGCGGAAGATGGGCGCTACAAGCCAAAAAACGCTCGCACGGCATCCCTGTAGATACCATGCCAATCGCAAAACCAAAGACACAGTGCGCTGATGTTGCCCCCGCGCTCTAGGCTGCACATGCCTTCAAAAGTTTGTACTCTTCCATCACTTTGTCCACCTCATCGGCTCCCGCGTTCTCAAGCATAATCGGCAAACGCTCATCAACCTGCGGATCAGTGAAACCAACAGACAAAACCCACCGCCGCCGCGCCGCGTCCTGCTCCGGTGTGTATCGGCTTTCTGCCTGCCGCTCTTGTTCCTGCTGCGCCTCTGACCGGATACCCTCCCCGGCTTCCTCCGGCTCTGATTTCGGTGCGGCTTCCTGTTCCTCCTGCAAATTTGCCTTAGCCAGCCCCTCTCTGAACAGCCCCGGATACCTCTCCATACTTCTTTGTATCCGCGCTTCGTTTTCCTGTTTTCTCTGCTCGATTACATGCGGTTGTTTATCATGTTGCTCTTCAAGAAACCCAAGAATCACATCTATAAAGAACGGTGAAAGGAAAAGGACAAATACCCATTTCGGCACCTCAAACCATATTAAGGCGACGCCTGCTATCAATAAGAACAACACACTAAAAATCCCTACCGTCCGAACTATATCTCGTAAATGCGGTTTCTGTTCAGATCGTGGTACTACGCTCAGCGTTTCAGGGAAATTGAACCTACCGCCACGAAATAACCTGCGCCATACTTCTCTGGTAAAAAAGAATGTAAGAGCACAGAAAAAAAAGAAAAATACCCCGCCAATCCACTGACTGCCAGTCCCTTTAATAATCTCTTCTGATAAACCAATCATATTGAGAATAGGAATTAATATTTCAATATAAATAATTAAAAAAGAACCAAGTAAAAAACACGCTACAAACGCGGTTATTCCCACTCGCACCCATATCGGCCAACTGGAAAAAATACCTTCTTTTGGCGCTTCCGGCGGCATCCAGCCTAGCGGAATAAAACTCTCGCGCGTCAATTGCAATTTATCGCCCTGTCCTGTGATGGCAATTTGCACCATATCTTTCTGACCCAGCAAATCATAAACTTCCCCTGCGGATAACAACTGACGCTGTAATTCGCGCGCCCCGTCATGATGACGGTATTTATCCAGAAATTTTTCGATCTGTTCTGCGGTCACCATATCCTCGCAACCAAAAAACTGCTTGGTTGCATTGCCAGTAATGGCCGAGGTTTCCTCAACCTGACTGGATAAGCTGGACCATTGCTGATAAAAGCTCCAAATCTTGACATGGTAGCTGCGCAAGGTCTGATAAGCACTTTGCAACGAAGGCATGGTTCCAACCTGCGCCACTTCATCCAGAATAAACAAGGTGCGCCGGTGTGCGCGTTCCGCCGGAAGCGGGGTCATGCGGCAGGCGGTAAACGCCAAATTCATCAACACCCGCATAAACCGCCCCTGTGCATCGGGTTTCATCGCGTCAAAATCCAATACCACATACAGACTCATCAATTCGGTGCGAAGCTGTGAGATTTGAAAATCATTACCTAACAGCAATTTGCGCATACCGGTCGAAGCCACCCATTCGATGTTGCCTATCGTGGTGGTAAAGATTGAGCCTTTTTCATTTTTTCCGGCACGCTCATACAGCGTCACGGCGCGGCGGGGAAGATCCCCGCAAGAACGGTTTGCCCGCATTTGTTCGAGGAATTTGACAAAATGTTCATCCGTGCCTAAATCCATCAACCGCTCATACACGAACGGCAAATTATGATGGCTGGTTGGCTCGGTGGTCAGCGTATGCGCGATAATCCCGGAGATCATCGCCCGTTGCAGTCTCTCAAAATGCTGCGTTGTGGAATCGCTTTTGGTGCTCGGAATAACGCAAGCATCCGCTATGGCATTGATATCTTCGGTCGCGCGGTCGGAATTTACGTCAATATGCGCCAGCGGGTTAAAGCCGTGAGTTGGCAATCCTTCCGTTGCGGGCAGCGAAAATGGAGCCAGCACGATAACGCGCTGACCTTGAGCGGCGCGATGCTTTGAGGTATTCCGTGCATGTTCTCCCTTCGGGTCCAGCACAAACACAGAATCCGGGTAAGCGTACTTGACCAGATTGGGCCAGATGACGGTTGTAGATTTTCCGCTCCCGCTTTGCGCAATCGTGACAAGGTGGCTTTCATCATCAACGCCGATGTCACGCCCCCCCAGCCTTGGGTCAAACTTATCCAGCGTTCGTCCTAAATGGATCGGCGCGGAACCGCTTCTGACTTGCGACCATTCATATTCGGCAAAAACCCCGGAACCGCCCCAGCGGGCGCTACCGCCTTGGCCGTGTTTGAGCGAACGCCGAAACCATGAGGTTTCAAAAAAGCGTTCAGCCACGGTAAGAAGGACATACAACACCACGAGACCACCAAGCCAAATCATTCCCCATAGCACCAGTGCCGCCGGTATCTCATCGGTCTTAAAAACAAAATGACGCAGCAGCAACAAGGAAATGAGCAGTACCGTCCATAAACCATAGAGAATACGGGCTTTATGACCGTAACCCAGCACCAGTTTCTTACCCATCTCAAAGCATCTCTAGTTATACGCTTAAAAGAGAAAATTAAGTTATGACAGGGCTTTAGGATATATGCTCAGTAGGATATATCTTCGTCTTCTTCCAAATCGTCTATCGTTCTCTCCGCCTCATTGATCGGACGGGAATAGCTGCGTAGTGTTTCAAAGCGTTCCTGCGCACTCCCGGCGTCAAATCTAGCCCTCTCCAATTCATCAGCCTTGAGATTAAAATCATCCCTGATTGATCTTTCTGGAGGTTTCATCTCGGCTTCCCGCCGCCGTTGATATTCTTGCGCCTGTTCTTGCAGCCACGCGGCGCGTTGCTGTTCAGCTTCCCACTGCCTGTTAAATGATTGACGGTCAATTTCTGGTGCCCATTCTGGACGGGGCGGTTCCGGCACGGGCTGGCTACGTCCCACCATCTCCGAACCTTGCTCTTGTTCTTCCTGTTGCCGGGTTGGTTCCTGTTCGGAACTGGCGGCTTGTTGAAAGTCCGGCTGGATGGACTGCTCAGACCAATGATTACCGTTGTCTGCCATGCTGATCTTCCGATAAGTGCGGGCAAACTTAAATCCGTGTTCGCTTAATATTTACCAATGAATTAAATGGCTTGCGGGTTTTTATTGCGATAACGCCGTGTTTTCACCATGATGAGGTTATGGAGTATTTTCACAAACTCAGGCACGAGTACCCGAATGCACGGTTTGAAACCCGGCCTCTAACCTTCCCGGACGGCGTGGAACACCTTGTTACAATGGGGGAATGGTATTGGGACAAGCTGACTATCATTGTCGAAAAAGGCTCCTACAGCGAAGCGGAAATCATTGCGTTCTGTTATGGGAACGCTTTTCGAGCCAGTGAAAAGTTTAATATTCCGCTTGACGTGAGTTTTTACAAACACTTTGCCCATTACATTTACTGGTTTTACCAGATTTATGCGCCGTATCCGGTATCAAACGAGAATTACCGGGAACCTGCCAGTGAAGAAACTCTGTAAGGCCAGACAAGCCAAGGCCCATAGCCCATACAGGGAAGATAACAGATTTGGGACGGGATTTGTCTATTCCTGCCACATGCGCGCGGCGATGGAGCGTTGTTCTTCGCCGAGAGCATTGGCATAGATGGCGGTCACTTCTAACGAAGCATGGCCCATCCACTTGGAAAGCATGTTCAAAGGCACCCCGGAAGAAATCGCCAGCACGCCGTAGCCGTGGCGCAAACCCTTGGGGCATTTGTGCGGCCCGTCGGCAATCCCGGCGGATTCCAGAACCTCTTTCACGCGCGTATAGGCGGTCGTGCGGCACCAATCCCATAGGGGTTGATCCGCCACCCTCTTTTTTTGGCGTTTCTGAGCCTCTGTGAGGCCGTGAACCATGTTGAGGGTATCCAGTACACCTTCAGGAACCGGAACGGCCCTGTAGACGCCTGAGCGGCGTTTCTTGAGGGTTTCAAACACGAGGGCTTTGCCTGCCAGATCGACCCGCCGGGGAGTGAGCGCCAAGGCTTCGGAAATCCGGCACCCCGTGTAAGCCAGAACCAGACAGAAGGTGCGCACCTCGCGCGGGGCGTCTTTCGCCGCCGTCAGGAACGCCTGCCGCTCCGCGCCGGTCAGGTACAGCCGCCGCCCTTGGGGGTCGTAAAGCTCCATCATTGAAAACCCGCCTTTTGAACAGAAGTTGAAAACAACTGTTCACCTAGCGGAAAAGGGCACGGCGGTCAAGGATTTGATTTTGCGCCGGCACGCCGGCCAGCCGGCGCGATCGGGGGAAATTTTTGAACGGAATTACCTATTCCGTTTAGGCAGGTTCGTTATCGTCCGGTATCATAAGCATTTCACGACTTTAGAGAACACCAGACAATCGAGGTTATTTAAAATGGAGAATATAGACAAGTTTGATAAGTTGGTCGCCGAAATATTTAGCTTACTGTATGAAAGCTTTCCGATAGGAAAGGATATTATGACAAAGGACTATCTTACGTATGATGAAAATGGAGAAATATTTAACGCAACCATTAATTTTTTAACTAATGAAGGTTTTATAAGATTTGATGGAAAATATTACGACGGTTATGTTGGTGTGGTTTTGACTATGAAAGGGTTTGCAGTGCTTCACTCAACCCCGAAGTCTGTTAGCGAAAAAGAAACTGAGACTCTTGGTGAAGAAGTAAAAGATATTTTAAAAACAGGAAAAGATGAATTGATTAAAGGAGTAATTAGAGAAATATTCAAAGTATTTGTGTGGTTTCATCTATAGTATTGCGTTTAGGCAGCTTCGTCGGTACTGCCGTTTTCGCGCTCCAGCGCTTCGGCTAGGTGTTCTTGCGCGCTTGCATACGGTGATTTCATCCCTTCCCAGTAGCACTGGGATAAAATTGGGTGCAAGAGAAAAAACTGCAACGCATTAACCCAAGAGATAGAAAAATGCGATTCGAGATGAATTTTTGTGAATATTGCTGTGCCCCTCTGGAAAGGAAGCAAGAGCGTCAGAAATATTGCGATCCGTGTAGTCAGTTGGCAGCTAACACTGACCCGCTAGAGTTGGCAAAACGCAAACTGAGAGCGATGGAGGCAGAACTGAGTTGGGTTCAGAATGAGCAGACCATTCAAGAACAGTTAAGGCAAGAATAGAGAAAAATTTCACCTCCTTAGTGATAATCAATCCTTATCAAAGGATATTCATGGATGATCGAAGTGCTCTTGCACAAGCACGCGGCGCACGGCCTCCGGTTCCTTGTCGATCACGAACAAGAAATTTCGGGACGGCCCTGAAGGGACACGTCGGCCCTGTTCCCAATCCTGAACCGTGCGAAGATTCACGCCGAAATACTCGGCAAAGGCTCTCTGGCTCATATCCAGCTTTTTGCGGATACGGCGCACATTGATTTCTTCAGGGATATGAACCTCGCAGCCGTGGTCATTTTCGCCTTCGGCGAAGGCAAGGGCTTGTTTTGCGCTATTCAAAATACGATCACCGGCTGTTGTCATGACCACTGTTCCTTTTCCTGTAAGCCTCTGCAACGCTTCCCAAGAGCTTCTTCAACGCATTGCATTCAGCCTGAGTTAGATTCACCTTGTCGCCCTTGGCGAACACATTGAGCAAAAAAACGGGGATATCCGCACCGGAATAAAACGTAATGATGCGCACCCCGCCGCTCTTGCCTTTTCCCTTGGCGGCAAACCGTACTTTCCGCGCTCCGCCCGTTCCTGCCATTTCATCCCCGGCCATCGGGTTCTCCGCCATGAAATCGACGATTTCTTTCCTGTCCTCTTCGGATAGCCCGGCGGCCTTGGCATCCTTTAGAAAATCAGCGGTTTCAATAACAGTTTGCATCTTTCATGATATACGGCATAGCCGTATACTTGTCAACCAAATTCAGAATTTCCAACCTATTTTTTTCTCCTTGAGTCCGATTTTGTTGGTCATTCCCTCGAACTTTTCTCCGTCAAGGGTGTAGGAAACAAAATGACGGAGGGTTCCCGCTTGCGGGAGACCGTTATTTTGTTTTCGGAAAGCGAAGCGTCCCTTGGACGGCGCACGGAAAAATACCCTCAAGCAGGGATCAGGGGAGTGTTTTCTCCTGATCCCTGCCTCCCGGCGAGGGCGGGGGTATGGGGGCAGCGCCCCCATGAAGAAATAAACAGGTTTGTGAGCGAAGCGAACTCCTTATTCATAATTTGTTGCAGCGCATTAGAGTTATCCACAGGCTGCACTGGCGAAAGCCAGTGTTGTTAGAAAAGTGGTTATAAATAGTGTTATAGGGGAAAATTTTTGTGGCGTAACTTATTGATTTTAAAAATAAAAAACGCTTGATTTTTTGCCTTCGGTCACGAAAGGTGCGAATTTCGGTCACGAAAGGTGCGAATTTCGGTCACGAAAGGTGCGAAACCAAAAAATAGTTATCCACAGGCCGTTAAGGTCTTTGATAGTGCGAACTGGCCTTTGAAAACACGAATTGCTAGGGTACGGTCTTTGATAGTGCGAATCGTCTTCGCACTATCAGGAACTGGAAGGCCCCATGAAAGCACTATTACCAGACCGACACCCAACGAAAGACTTCTTTGTCTGTGACATTTTTGATTCCTTACCGGGATTTCGTGATGATACTGCCAGTATGGAACATCCTATTTTTTCGCTTTCGACCAAGCCAGACTTGCGGACACTGCGCTATGAGCATAACGGCAATACTATAGAGATTATTCCTAGCACTTTAGGACTTGCCACCATTCATGACAAAGACGTTCTGCTCTACTGCTTTAGTTATCTACGGGCTGCAATAGCACAAGGTTATGAAGTAAGCCAAACGATACGCCTAACTGCCCACGATCTTCTTGTATCAACAAACAGACCTACTAATGACCTCAGTTATCAACGTCTAGAATCAGCTCTCGACCGTCTTCGTGGAACAACGATAAAAACTAATATTAAAACTGGTGATATAGATATTACTAAAGGATTCGGCTTAATAGATTCATGGGAAATTATCCGAAAAAACGGTAGAACAGGTCGGATGCTTGCAATGGAAATCAAGCTTTCTGATTGGACTTTTAACGCCTTACTAGCCAATGAATTATTGTCTATCAACCAAAATTATTTCCGTTTACGAAAACCCTTAGAACGGCGATTATACGAACTGGCTCGCAAGCATTGCGGTGAGCAACCATCATTCACCATCGGCCTTGAAAAGCTGAAACTTAAAACCGGCTCTACTTCACCCGATAAACAATTTAAGTATTTAATCGGTAAAATCATTGAGACTGATCAAGAACAAAAACACTTCCCTGATTATGGGGTTCACCTGAATGATAACAACACAGTGACGTTTTTTAATCGCCGCCATAAGCAGAAAGAAACACCTGTTAATGACGGGCCAGTGCTACAAACATGGGCCTATGAAAAAGCTAAGAAAGTCGCGCCGGGTATCGACATCTATGCCGTTGAGCAGGATTTCAGGGCATGGATTAAAGGCAAGGAAAAACCAGAAAAAGGCTATGACGCTGCATTCATCGGCTTTTGCCGACAGAAATATAAGAAAGAAAAGCGATCCTAGCTTCCATAAAACATTACCGTGACCTACAAAGGGATAACTTTATGGGGTTTCCAATCGTTCATTTCCACAACTTTCAACCGTTTACACTGGTTTCCTTATTGAATGCATCAGGAAACCGATATACCGTTTACCTTGGTTAAAAATGAACGATTGGAAACCCCTATGAAACTATCGCTAGGCCAAGCCGCCAAGGAAACCGGAAAAAGCAAGGCAACAATCTCTAAGGCTATAAATTCAGGAAAGTTATCCGCACTCAGAAATGATAGAGGGGGATACGATATAGACCCCGCTGAACTGTTCAGGGTATACCCGGCGAACAGTAACAAAACGGTTGATAGAAACCCAGAAAATGAACGATTGGAAACCCATAGTGAACTGGTTGAATTGCGGGTACTTATAAACAGTTTAGAGGAGCAATACAAACAGGCTAAGGAAACCGTTGAAGATTTGCGCGAGCGCCTCAACCAGTCCGAACGTGAACGGCGCGAAAAGGATATGAAATTAACCGCCCTTCTAACCGATCAACGCAGCCAAAGCGGAGAAGTGGAACGGCTTAAAACCGAATTAGACGCCCAAAAAGCGGAACTGGAAGCGGAAAAAAAACGGGGTTTTTGGTCGCGTCTGATAGGCCGCTAAAGTTCCATTCCATAGCTATCATCGTCGCCGCGTTCCATCTCGATACCCTGTTCCTGTTCGTAGCCGTCCCCGACCGAACCCCCCGCGTTGTCCTGCTCGATGGCCGCGTCCGGCGTCTCGATCTCCACGCCGCCCCGCTGCGCCTCGATCTGCGCGTTAAACTTCGCACTCATCAGGAACGCTTCCCGCTCTTCGCGGGCCTGCCGGATCGCCTCCCGTTCGCCGTTCAGCCGCCCAAGGGCTTCTTCCTGCCGCCCCTTGGCGTTTTTAAGGGTTTCTTCCAAGGCGCGGGCCTCTTTCATCGCTTGCGCCTGCGCCCCGGAAAACCGCCCGTTCGCGGTATTCAGAACATGCGCCCGCTGCCGCGCTTCGACATACGCGACCGCCAGCCCCTTGATGTCGTAAGCGGCCCGGATGTCCTGCTCTTCCTGCGCAAACTCTTTGTCCACCTGCGCCCAGAAGGCCGGGCCACGGGCCAGAAGCTCCCGGCGCTCGTACTGCGCACGGTTTTCCCGCTCCCGTTGCAGGGCTTGCGCCTTTTCTTCGGCCAGCCGTACCGCTTCCCTTTTGACGGCTTCCTGTAAAATCCGCTCCTGCTTTTTCAGGGCTTCGATTTTTCTGTTTTGCTCTTCCGCTGCGCGGTTTTCCTCGGCGATGCGGCTTTTCTCGCCGCGCCGCTCGATCTCGGAACCTGCCGCGCCTAAATGCTTGCTCGGGATTTTGTCCAGCCCTAAATCTTCAAAGCTTTTTTCCGTGACCCGCTCGGCGATTCCGGCGCGTTCAAGGGCGCGATTCATGTGATCCGCCCACAGCGTCCGCCATTCCCGCAAGGTTTCTTTTTCGTTCCAGTTTCGCGCTTTTTTCTCCTGCCAGCCGTTACGGGTCATGCCGCGCATCGTCAGCAAAACATGGGCGTGGATGTTCCGGGCATCGCCTTTTTCGTTGGCACTATGGATGTCCACCTGCGCCGCCATGCCGCGCTTCACATAGGCTTCTTGCACAAAGCCATGCAGCAAGTCCCGGCGCTGCGCTGCGTTCAATTCATGAGGCAGGGCTAACACATTCTCGCGGGCCAGTTGGGAGTTGACGCGGTTTTCTCGTTCCTCGACCGCGTTCCACAAGCTAGCCGAGTCCTTGGCCCATTCCGGCGCACGGGACGGCGCTAGAATTGCGTGGTCATCCACGCCGCGCCGCCGCGTGTAGTCGAACACTTCGCCCGTGCGCGTGTCCTCGATGCAAAGCCCGCTTCGATACGCCGCCGCCGCTGTGGCGCTGCGCCCTTGGCTGCGCTGGATGATCTTCATGGAAAAATGATAGATCGCCACGTCTAAAAACTTCTTTGCTGTCGGCGCGGGGGAATCCCCGCGCCTAGATTCCCCCTTCAGGGGGCCGGGGGGTGATGTCTGGTGAAGCGAAGCGCAGCCAGACCGCACACAAACGAAGTTTGTATAAGTGCGCCCTTATCAGGTCTCCGCCCCGCTACTGTATCATAAGAAACCCCGATCATTGCAGCCTCTTCCCGGCACTGCTACGCTCTCAACGGGGATAACTTCAACCGCAACAGGCCCGCCGCATGACCGACACCGCCAAGCTCGTCAAGCTCAAACAGCAACAGGAAAAGATCGCCCGAAAAATCCGCAGCGAAAAAACCCGTATCAGTAAACAGACTCGCGCCGATGACACCCGCCGTAAAATCCTTGATGGCGCCTTGATCCGCAACGAAGCCGCCCATAATTCCGATGTGCAGGCGCTCCTTGATCGCCTCCGGTCGCAATATCTCACCAAGCCCCAAGACCGCGCCCTGTTCGGCCTTCCCCCACTGCCCGAGAACGAAAACGCCAGCCCGAAAAATTGACCGCGGCTAACGCCTCGGAAGTTTTTTCTTCAGGGGCTTTGCCCCTCTGCGCTCCGCGCATTCACCCCAAGGTATTTACAAAACGATGATGGGACCTTGGCCCGGAACTCTTCCCCGTGCTAGGGTCTTCTTACGGTACAGGCTGAGGAGCCGATGACCGTAAAC